>Ga0134126_10012868_pt1 | contig 10565 bp, 10 predicted proteins | sample KB31752_FD_96881 | JGI IMG/M metagenome (GOLD analysis project Ga0134126, IMG submission 96881) | Terrestrial soil microbial communities with excess Nitrogen fertilizer from Kellogg Biological Station, Michigan, USA - KB3-175-2 | ecosystem: Environmental > Terrestrial > Soil > Unclassified ...
GAGTGAGGGTTCGCCGATGAAATGTGTGCTGGCCGCGTATGGCAGTCGGGGTGACGTCGAGCCGTGCGCCGTCGTCGGCCGTGAGTTGCAGCGCCGGGGCCACGACGTGCGCATCGCGGTGCCGCCCAACATGGTCGCGTTCGTAGAGTCGGTCGGGCTCGAGGCGACAGCGTACGGACCCGACTCCCATGCGCAGCTGGACACCGCGGCGGATTTTCTCATCGACACCATGAAGAATCCCTACAGCGCGCTCCCCGAGGTCATCGAACGTGTCACCAAGGTCTGGATGGATAAGGGTACGGCGCTGGCATCGCTCGCTGAAGACGCCGACCTGCTTGTGTCAGGTATGAACGAGCAGCGGCTTGCCGCGAATATCGCTGAGTATCACAACATTCCGTTGGTTGCGTTGCACTTCTTTCCGTCTCGGTTGCAGCCGTCCGGCCAGCTCAATTCCGGTCTGGTCAAGATGTCCGAGGAGCCGCTGCGCCGGGCGCTGGGCATGCCCGATACCCCCGAGCCCACGCCAGCGGTTCTGGAGATCCAGGCTTACGACGAACGGTGCCTGCCCGGCCAGCCTGAGGATTGGGCCGAACCGGGCAAGCCGTTCGCCGGTGCGCTCAACCTGGAATCGCGGACAGACGCCGATGCCGCGGTGCTGTCATGGATTGCCGAGGGAACGGCACCAATCTATTTCGGCATGGGCAGCACGCCGATCTCGCCGCCCGCCGAAATCATCGACATGATCATCGCGGCGTCCGCGCAATTGAACCGGCGCCTGCTCATCTGCACCGGGCCCAATGACCTGTCCGAATTCGATCACCACGAACATGTCAAGTTCGTCGACGCGGTCGGTCACGCCGCGATCCTCCCCAGCTGCGAGGCGGCCGTCCACCACGGCGGCGCGGGCACCACCGCAGCGGTCATGCGCGCTGGCGTGCCGTCGCTGATCTTGTGGCTCTGGCTCGACCAGCCCGTGTGGGCGGCCGGGGTTCAAAAGCTGAAGATCGGTGTAGGACAACGCTTCTCCGATGTCAATCCGCAATCGCTGTTCGCCGGATTGAAGTCGATTCTGACGCTTGATTGCCTCGCCCGTGCCCGTAATATCGCCGGACAGATGATTTCGACCGACGAAAGTGCCTCCTGCGCTGCCGATCTGGTGGAGAGCGCAGCGCACGCGAGCTAGCTCATCGATCGAGGTCCCATTGCCCGTAGTCGACGGCGAGTACCTCGTCGACGTCAATGTGTATGCCGCCAAGGAGCGGTCCGGGGCTCGATGGGCTGTTGACCACCTCTTGGTACAGCACGGCGGCCAATTCGCGCTGTCCATTCGACCATGCTTTGGTCTGCCACGCCCACAGATGTCCCGCTGTGCTGGAATGGCCGATCACGCCGTCGTTGATCGCCCAGCGGCACGCTTGGGCGTGGCCGTAGATCCCGGTGCGTTGTAGACCTAACACGGAGATTATGCCGCGAAACCAATTGACCACCAGGCTGTTCCAGGTATCAAGGTTGATGTTGTCGTCGACACTGAAGAAGATCGGCGCGGAACCGCTGCCCCCGGCAGCGTTGTGGAGGCGCAGCGCCTCACGCGCGTCGGCAACACCGCCGTCGAAACCGCGGGTGAAGTCCGACGGCGCGGTTCCGCCCGGCTTGCCGTACTGGAAATTGCTGACGATGTGTAAACCGGCTGCGCGCAATGAGTCTGCGTACTCGCGGGTGAGCGGCTTCGCTTCGAAGTTCGCGCCGGGGCGTGACTCGGACACGTAATTCACCACCCCGGCATAGCCTGCCGATTTGATCTCAGCGGGCGCGATTCGGCGCTCCGCGAAATCGATCAGCCTGGGATTATCGGCGGACGCCTTAGGTCCGTCGAGCGCCGCGCCCAACGGGGCGAGGCCCAACACCGCTCCTGCTGCAGCGTATTTGGCGAACTCGCGTCGTGAAATCATGATTCACCCGCGGCGAGTCAGAAGGGCTGTCGCGCTCCAGGGCCGCCGCGTGCCCAGATGACGTGGATTGGGCTGCGGACCCCACAGAGCCGGCCACATGAAGACCGGCAATCGGCGAAATCGCTTGGCAGCGGCCATCAGATTCTCGGATTCGAGGACCCGCCAGCCCAGATCTTCGAAATAGGCCAACCCGTTGTCGGGCGCGAAGATGAACGGGGCATTCTGCGCCAGGCCGTCGACCTTTTTGTTCATCAGGCGCTTCAGGCCCGGACCGCCGAAGTCGAACATCCACCAGCCCACCTCGGGCCGGTTGAGCGCTTCCGAAAGTGCTGTGACATCAGCGTCTTCGAGATACATCAGCAGGCCTTCGGTCAAGACCAGAGCGTTGGTGGCACCGTCCAGCGCCTTGTCGAAAAACGCTTCGCGGGCGACGGGGTCGGCGAGGTCGACCGCGGACCGGGTCAACTGGCAACGGGGTACCTGGTCGGCGAGGAGTTCCGTCTTCTCCCGGAGCATCTGCGGCAGGTCCGCTTCGATCCACGGAAAGTCGGTCGGAAGATCCAACCGGTACGGCCGCGTGTCCAAGCCGGCGGCCAGATTCAGCACCCGGTCGCAGCCGTCGGCGATCGCTTGGAAAATAGCGTCGTCGATGATCTTAGTGCGCGAGACGAGCCACCAGCCACTGCGGCTCGTCAGCGGGGTCTTGGCGACGATCGCGCGGCCCTGCTCCCCCGCCAGCCGCCCGGCCAGCGGATCGCGGAACAGCGCGTCGGTCCGCGCTGATTCGGTGGCCCGGTACAGCGCGGTCCACCTGGCCGTGTCGGAAACGTGAGTGATCGAATGCCCGGCGTCTGACATACGTTGCGTTATAGCACTCCGGCGCTGGTGGAATCGGGGTTGGGTCGTGTACAAGGGTGTCATGGACGATCGGCCCGTCGGTCCGGCCATGCTGCACGAGGCAATAGTCCGGCGTTTGTATCGGCGAGCAGAGGTGACCGCACAGATCACGGTTCCCGCCGTCCCCAGCATGCTCGACGAGTACGCCAAGATGTGCGACAACGTATTTGCCGCCGCGGGAGTGCAGTACACCGCCGAGCAATCCACCCAGCTCAGGAGTGTGCTGGCGGCCGAATTGAGCAAGGCCTACACGGCCTCCTCGCGATCGAACATCGTCATCTCGTTCCACGCTCCATTCGGCATCGGGATGAACTACCGCGTCACAACGGAATCCGTGACGCTCGGTGGGGCCTACGACGGCTGGCTCAGCACCCGCGAAGGGCCGTTGTTCGGTACTGAGCCCGACGCCCGGGTGTGGGCATTGGCCGGCGAGATGGCCGACCCCGTTGCGCACCCGGTGCTCGACATCGGCGCCGGGACCGGTCGCAATGCGCTGGCGCTGGCGCGGCGCGGCCACCCGGTGGATGCGGTGGAGATGAGCCCGAAGTTCGCCGACATCATTCGCGCGGAGGCCGGGCGCGAATCGCTGCACGTGCGTGTCATGAACGGCGACGTCTTCGAAACTATGGATGGCGTCCGCCGCGACTATCAGCTGATCATCCTCGCCGAGGTGGTCCCCGACTTTCGGACGACGGGTGAACTGCGCGGAATCTTCGAACTCGCCGCCGACTGCCTGGACTCGGGCGGACAGTTGGTGTTCAACACCTTCCTGGCGCGCGATGGCTATACCCCCGACGACGCGACCCGCGAACTCGGGCAGCAATGCAACACGATGATCTACACACGTGACGAATTGGCAGCTGCAACAAGCGAGTTGCCGTTCGATCTGGTCAGCGAAGACTCGGCCTACGAGTACGAGAAAATTCATCTGCCCGACACCGCCTGGCCACCAACGGAGTGGTTCGAAGGCTGGGCCAACGGACTCGACGTGTTCGACCTCGACGCCCAAGACTCCCCCATTGACCTGCGCTGGCTCGTCTACCGGAAGGCGTGACCGATGGCCGACCCGATCCAATTCGTCGATGCGAACGGCCTGCGTTTCGCGTATCTGGAAGAAGGCTCGGGACCGTTGGTCTTGATGCTGCATGGCTTTCCCGACACCGCGCACACCTGGGACGATCTCCGTTCTCGCATCGCCGCCAAGGGATACCGTGCGGTAAGCCCGTTCATGCGTGGGTACCGACCCACCGCGATTCCCGCCTGTGACGCCGACCAGGAGACGCTGGCGCACGACGCTATTGAGCTGATCGAGGCGCTGGGCGCCACCGAGGCCATCGTCATCGGCCACGACTGGGGTGCCGCAGCCGCCTACGGCGCGGCAGCCCTGGCTCCCGAACGAGTAGCGAAGCTTTTCGTTCTTGCGATCCCCCACCCCGGCGCACTTAAACCGTCGCTCAAAAAGCTTTGGGGTGTCCGCCATTTCGTGACGTATAAGCTGCCCGGGGCACCGGAACGCTTCGCGCGCAACGATTTCGCGGCGCTGCCCGCGATCTATCGCCGATGGTCGCCGAACTGGCGTCCGACGGTCGATGAATTCGACGCGGTGCGGTCGACTTTTTCCGACAAGGCGAGCCTGAATGCGGCATTCGGCTATTACCGGAAGCTCTCGCCGATACCCAGCGCGTCGCTGAAGAAGCGGATCAGTGTTCCCACGGTTGTGTTCGCCGGACGCACAGATCCCGTCGCCGGACTTGCGGATTATCGGCACGCCGCCCGGATGTTCACCGGCGACTACATCGTCGAAGAGGTCGAGGGCGGCCACTTCCTGCACCGTGAGCACCCCGGCGCGTTCGCGGAGCGACTCCTGAAGCATCTGTGATTGGCGCCGCTGCTATCGTGCTGTGCCTATGCCGCAGATGGATCGTCGCACGCTGATATTGATGACGGGATTCGGCGTGCTGGCCGCGGCGACCCCGGTCCCGCCGGCCCGGGCGTATCCCCGTCCACCAGCCGCTCCGTCGGGCAACTATGTCTTCTCCGATGACTTCGACGGCCCGGCCGGCTCGGCGCCTGACGGGTCGAAGTGGGCCGTGGCCACGGCGCGGGAGCACATCAAAGACCCGACGCAATGGGAGCTGCCCGAGAACATCGGTCAGTATCGCGACGACCGCCGCAACGTGTTCCTCGACGGCAAATCCAACCTGGTCCTCAAGGCCGCGAAGGATGGGTCCACCTTCTATGGCGGCAAAGTCCAGAGCCGCTGGAGGGGCGGTGTCGGCCATACCTGGGAAGCACGCATCAAGCTCGACTGCCTGACCGCGGGCGCCTGGCCCGCGTATTGGCTGGGCAATGACGACCAGGGCGAGATCGACGTCGTCGAGTGGTACGGCAACGGCAGTTGGCCCTCGGCCACCACCGTGCACGCCAAAGCCAATGGCGGAGAATGGAAAACCCAGAACATCGCGGTCGACAGCGCCTGGCACACCTGGCGGTGCCAGTGGGATGCCACCGGGATGCGGTTCTGGAAGGACTACGTCGACGGTGCTGCGCCGTACTTCTCCGTGTCGGCGGACTCGCTGCCGGACTGGCCGTTCAACGGACCCGGCTACACGGTCTACCCCGTGTTCAACCTCGCGGTTGCCGGCTCGGGCGGCGGTGATCCCGGACCGGGCACGTACCCAGCGCAAATGCTGGTCGACTGGATTCGGGTCTGGTAGGTCCTGAACGCAAATGACGGGGTGAACCCGTAGGTTCACCCCGTCATCCGAGAAGCGTCAGAAGCCGTTGCAGGTGGCGGCGATGTTGTTGATCACCGGGTAGAACATCGCGGCCTGGCCCGGGTGCGCGGCCGCCTGCTGGGCAGCCTTCGCCCGGCGGGCGGCGGGAGGCGAAGCGAGGTAGTCCTGCAGGAATGCTTGCGCATCTGGGTGTTGGTCCAGCAGGTTTGCATAACCCGCATTCTGCGCCTGCAGTGCGGCGTGCACCTGACCGTAGTTGCAGGTGGTGTTGATCGCCTGCTCCGACAACCCGTCTGCGGACGCGATCCCCGCGCCAGCGAGCGCCACCAGTGCCAGACCCCCGGCTGCAGCAGCCAGCTTGCTCATTGAACGCGTGACCATATGAGGAACACCTTCCGGATTACGAACCGCCGAACCTCGGCGTCGAGAACCCGAGTTTACCGGAACAATTCAAAGGCTCGCTTGGTCGAAGATTGGACTCATGAACCTCACAGGTCACACATAGCTTTCTGTCGCTCGGGTACTTTTTGGCTATGGCCCAGGGTCCGCCTCGCAACCTGGCCGTTGACTTTTATCGGGTGTCCGGGGTGGTTCTGATCGTCTTGGGCCATTGGCTGGCCGGGTCGGTCACCTACAGCGACGGATCCTTCGGTCGGCAGAACCCGCTGATGGACCAGCCGTGGACGCAGTGGCTTACCTGGCTGTTCCAAGCCGTGCCGACGTTCTTTCTCGTTGCCGGTTATGCCGCTGCCGTGTCCTGGGGCCATCGGCGGACCGACGACGCGACCTCACGCCTGACCTGGCTAGGGCATCGGCTTGCCCGCGTGCTGGGGCCATCGGCGGTGTACGTCGTGCTGGTATCGGCGGGTGTGGTGGCGTTCGAGAGCGCGGGTGCTTCGGGCTCGCTCCTGGAATACGCGGGCTGGGCGGTGGCCATGCATCTGTGGTTTCTCGCCGTCTACCTGGTCGTGGTCTCGCTCACGCCGGTTGCGATTGCGGCACAACGCCGTTGGGGGCTGCTCGTGCCCGCAGCACTCGCGGTGGCCGTGGCGGCGGTAGACACGGCCTCGCTGCCCGGCCATGTCCCCTATCTCGGGTGGCTGAACTACCTACTGTGTTGGGCAGCGCTCTACCAGCTCGGAATCGCTTGGCGGAGCGGTCTTTTAACAGGACTTCGGCCTGGGTTGCTGACCGTCGGGTCGGCCTGCGCGCTGTGGCTGCTGATTCGGCTCGGCCCCTACCCGGTCAGCATGATCGGCGTTCCCGGCCAGGCGGTGCAGAACACCGAACCACCGTCGCTGGCAATGCTGGCGTTCGGGTGCCTACAGGCCGGCTTGGTGATCAGCGTCGCGCCGGTGGTCGACCGCGCGCTGCGACCGGATGCGATTCGGCGCGTGCTGTCGCGGGCCAACACCAACGTGATGGCCCTCTACTTGTGGCACATGATTCCGGTGGTGCTCGTCGCGGTCGTCGGCTATCCGGCCGGGCTGTTGCCGCAACCGGTCGAGGGCGGCGCGGCCTGGTGGCTCGGCCGGCTGGAATGGGTGACGATCCTCAGCGTCGTGACGGCGGTCGAGTTGGCCCTGCTCTGGTGGGGCCGACGCCTGTTCGCCGTGCCGCTCCCCGGGCTGAATGTGCTCAGGGGACGCTGGGCCGCGCCGATGCTGCTGGCCGGCGCCGCGATGGCGTCTTACGGGCTGGCGTACCTCGCTGCGCAAGGCTTCGCCCCGTACGGGCATTTCCCGTGCGTGACTGCGGCGATATTCGGCGCGGGCGTGCTGCTGGTGGCGCTGTGCTCGACAGGTCGCGCCCGCACCTAGGCAACACCGTTGTGGCAGTGCCTATTCGGCGTCTACCCCGCTGGTGCGAGGTAGACGCCGATCCGAGTCAGGACGCCGTCAGCGCGGCCAGTGCTGCGTCGTAGTTGGGCTCCTGCGCGATTTCGGGCACGAGCTCCTCGTAGACCACATTGCCGTCGGCGCCGATCACCACGACCGCCCGCGCGAGCAGGCCGGCGAAGGGGCCGTCGGCGATCGTGACGCCGTAGTCCTGGCCGAAGCTGTCGCGGAACGCCGATGCACTCTGCACGTTCTCGATGCCCTCGGCGCCGCAGAAGCGCGCCTGCGCGAACGGCAGGTCGTTCGACACATTCACCACCGCGACACCGCCGGCGGCAGCGCGCTCGTTGAAGGTGCGCACGCTGGTCGCGCAGACCGGGGTGTCGATCGACGGAAAGATGTTCAGCAACACGGATTTACCCGCGAATTGCTCGCTGTTTACCGCGCCCAGATCCGATCCGGTCAAGTTGAACGCGGGTGCTTTCGCCCCGACGGCCGGCAGGTCGCCGACGGTGTTGATGGTGTTTCCGCGCAAAGTTATCTGTGCCATCCGGACAGTCTGCCAAGCCGGGAAGGGCGACTGTGGATGGGGGGCCAGTGTTCGCCGCAAACGACCGTCAGCGCGTCCCTCGAGCTGCGAACTTCAGATTGCGGGACGCGGATCTCGGGCGAATTTCGTCGCGCCGCTACGTGCCGCCACGCCGTCTCCTATATCGTCGAGCTGTGCCGGAGATGAATCGACGCAACATGTTGTTGACGACGGGGATGGGCATGGTTGCGGCCGCGACGGCGGCCGCGGTCGGCGATCCCGAAGCCCGCGCGATCCCGAACCCAGCTGCGCCGTCAGCGGGCCCCAGCGGGCCCTATATTTTCCAGGACGAGTTCGACGGGCCGGCGGGTCAAGGTCCCGACCTGGCGAAGTGGACACCACAGACCTGGCAGGACGACGTATACCCGCCGGTCGACGGGATATACCGCTCGGAAAACGTGTTCCTGGACGGCAACTCCAATCTGGTGCTGCAGGCCACCAAAGAAAACGATCAATACTTCAGCGGCAAGCTGCGCGGCAATTGGCGGGGCCACATCGGAACTACCTGGGAGGCCCGGATAAAGCTGGACTGCCTGTTCCCCGGCCTGTGGCCGTCGTTCTGGACAGTCAACGAGGATCCGCAGCCGGACGGCGAGGTGGACATCTTCGAGTGGTACGGCAACGGCCAATGGGCCCCGGGAAGCACGGTCCATGCGGCGTCCAACGGGAAAACCTGGGAAGGGAAATCGATCCCGGGATTGGTGGACAGCGCGTGGCACACCTGGCAAATGCGTTGGGATACCGACGGTTTTAAGTTCTCGCGCGACGGTGCAGAGTACTTCAAAGTTCCGCCGAAGCCCATCCACGTATTCGGTGGCCCCCCCGAGGACCTCCGGTGGCCGTTCAACAATCCCGGATATTGGATGACGCCGATGTTCACGCTTTCGGTCGGCGGCGTTGGCGCCGGCGATCCCGCTGAGGGGACCTTCCCGTCTCGAATGCTCGTCGACTACGTCCGGGTCTGGTAGCCGACCGACCCCCTAGCGCGTCGCTTTGATCACCTGAACCAGGTTGAACTGCCAGCGCTCGACAAGGCGGAAACCGAGTTGGCGGGGAACCGCGAAAGCCGGGGTTACTCCAAAGCTTTCGCCGGGTGGGAGTTCTGCAGCTTGCTCATGATCGGGCCGCGATTTGTCGGCTTGGGTGATGATCCACACGATGCCGCAGTGACTCAACGGCTTGGCGACAACTTCTGGGATGAGGTTGGTATCGAAGACGGCGCGGCAGTTCGTCGCGCGTTGCCACAGGGTGAGATCGACCAGCTTTCGGTAGGCATCGGGACGCGCCGCGATCAATGGGCGCATGGGGGCGGGCATGAAGGTCACCGTGTCATTGACGAGTAGGCAGTCGCCCGGCGCTGCCTTCGCCGTGATGAGATCGGCGACTTGGCTGTAGTCCATACCATACTTGGCGTATGGGCCTCGCTGCACCGCAACGTAATTCGGCGCTGCGGCAACGGCGAGCAGGCCGACGATAGCCGGCGCTGTCCATCGTGTGACGGCTAGCGCGCCGATGCAGAGACCCAGAATCAGTGCGATCGCAGGTGCGGTGAAGCTTAGATAGCGCGGCGTGTAAATAGGGTGCACCAATGCCGACCATGCGACGATTGCGACGGTTGGTAATACCAGCCATCCGATTGACAACGTCAACAGCTGGCGATCTGACGCGGTTGGGCGCGTGGACGTGAAGAGCCACAACAGAATTGCCATCGCTACCAGTAGTGCCGACACAACCGCGAACGGGGGGCTCCGTTCGAAATACTGCTGAATCGCCACGTCCTCGATGGTGCGGTGCCCGATCGGCGCAACCCAATTGATCTGGTGCGCTTGGCCAACGGCTGCGATCACCACTGGCGTCACCGCGCCAGCGCCTGCAGCGGTCGTCACCGCGAAACGCGTGACGACGTGCCTGCTGCACCGAAGCAGATAAATGAGAACGAGGTGCACGGGCGACATCAGCACCACGTACACGTCGAGCAAAATCGACACCGCCAGCACGATCCCGTAAGACAGCCACACCCAACCGCTGTCACGGCGGACGGCGTAAACCAGCAGCACCGTCAGCCAGACGGCGGCCATCATCGACAAGGCATACGGTCGGGCTTCGACCCCCGCCCACGTGGCCCGCGGCAAAATCGCGCACACAACTCCAGAGGTCAGCGCGACGGTGCGAGTGGAGAACTGCTTGCCCAGCACCACGAGTCCGGCCGCCGCGCCGCCGATGGCCAAACCACTCGGAGCGCGGGACCAAAACTCGGTCGGCGGAACGATTTTGAACCAGCCGTGCATCAGCAGGTAGTACAGACCTTCGACGGCATCGACGTTACCGAGCATCTGCCACAACTGACTCAGCGAACGACTGTAGGAGGCCGAAATTGTGGCGGCTTCGTCGTACCAGAAAGACGGACGGCTTGCGCCGGCCAAGCTCACGGTGGCGGCCGACACCGCAACGATCAGCGGGTCGAACAACGCTCGCGACGGTGTTGCGACCAGGCGTCTGCGATACCCGCTGAGCACCTCGCCATGGTGCCAGAAGTGCGGCCGGTTGCGGGGCC
>Ga0134126_10012869_pt1 | contig 10565 bp, 11 predicted proteins | sample KB31752_FD_96881 | JGI IMG/M metagenome (GOLD analysis project Ga0134126, IMG submission 96881) | Terrestrial soil microbial communities with excess Nitrogen fertilizer from Kellogg Biological Station, Michigan, USA - KB3-175-2 | ecosystem: Environmental > Terrestrial > Soil > Unclassified ...
CTGAACGGCGCCCATTCCAATGAAATGCAACGTCACAATAGCGACTGTCAGCAATCCCACGCCGAACAGTAAGTGACGGGCGGCCATTCTCGCCTTGGCGATCGAAATTGCCGTTGCGGAAAACAAAATTCTCGAAAACACAGAGCCATGCACAAGCAATTTCGACCAATAAATATGGCCTGGCAATTCCAGCGCGCTCATGCCGGTATAGTGCATGAGCGCAATACCTATGCCGATGACCGCACTCGCTATCGCGAATGGCTGCCGCCGAACGTCCGTGAGCCGCGGCAGGCGTCGTCGAGCGCGTCGGTCTGCTTCGACTCCCGCGGCCTGATTTATCTGATTGATCGGACGCGTGGCGCTTTATTTCGATTCGCATTTGCCACACCGCTCTCGCTCGCTGGGAACGAAGCACGCGAAGGTACTAGTGGTCGTCACGCAGTAACTAATTCTCGCATGCGGCACGATCAGCGTATCCACGACTGGAGCGGCTTCTAATGCTGGACAAGACGCAATGGACTCGATCTCAAGCGCGAGATCGACGACCTCCCTTGAGCGGAAGTGAGCGCACGTAATAGCACAGCTGCCGGCAGTCAGATCCAAAAGTACCGCCGACGGCGAACGCCGCCGAATTCAGCTGCTAGTGCACAATCCGACTAGCCCACCCGCGCTCGTATATCATGCGCTGCCAGACGGCCGAGGAGGAAATCGACTTCCTTCCTTGCGACTTCCGAAAGTACCGCCCCGGGCTTACGCTGCACGTCCGAGGCAATGAACCCGCGCTTCATCAACACGTATTTACGCACAGCAAGCCCAACGCCTTGTTGATGCTCGTAACGCAACAGCGGAAGGTGCGCATCAAACAGATCATGGGCCGCGTTACGTTTTCCATCTTTCTGGAGTTTTACTACGTCAGCCAACATCTCGGGAAATGCATATCCCGTCATGGCGCCGTCAGCACCACGCTCCATTTCGAAGTCGAGAAAAAGACCGCCATTGCCTGTGAGTATCGAAATCGGCTTTAGCGCCCCCTCTCGCTGGAACTTCCGAAGAGTCGATATTTTCTCCAACCCCGGCCAATCTTCATGCTTGAGCATCACGCAGTTTGCATGTTCCTGCACTATTTCGCGAATGACGCTCGGCGCCATTTGTACAGTTAGGGTGAGCGGATAGTCCTGGACCACAAACGGTGTGTCCGGGCCGATTGCATCAACGGCTTGCCTGTAATAGCCGATGATCTGCTCGTCAGTCCGAAGCGAGGGCAGCGGCGCAATCATCACGCCCGCTGCGCCGATTTCCATCACTGCATTCGACAGAGACCGCATCGCCGCAAAACCTGGCGCCGAAACACCGACAATCACCGGCAGCTCACCAAAGCCACGAATGAAACGCCGCGCAACCCGCACAGCCTCATCCGGCTCGAGCTTTGGGGCCTCGCCCATAATGCCGAGAACTGTGACGCCATTCGCTCCGGCCGCAAAATAGCGCTCGATTAGCGTATCGATGGAAGCTTCATCGAGTTGGCCGTCCGGATGAAATGGAGTTGGTGCGATAGGAAAAACGCCGGAGGCAGTTGCGTCGAGGCGCATCTAATTCACCCCTTCTAAATGCTTGCTATCAGCCCGCCGTCCACACGAATCGTCGATCCGGTTATGTAGGACGCTTGGGTGCTCGCCAGGAACGTAACCGTGTCGCCGTACTCTTTCGGCTCTCCATAACGCCCTATCGGGATGCTACCCGTGCTTTCGGCTGAGACATCCGCTATGGAGCGGTCCTCGCGCTTGGCCTTCTGCTCGTCGAGAAAGCGGATGCGGTCCGTCGCAATGCGACCTGGCAGGACAATATTAACAGTAACACCGTGCCGTGCCACCTCCCGCGCGAGAGTTTTCGACCACCCGACAAGGGACATGCGGAGCGCGTTGGAGACTGCAAGGTTGGGGATCGGCGCGATCACGCCGGAAGAGGTTGACGTAATGATACGGCCCCATTTCCGCGCGATCATTTGTGGCAGGACTCGGTCGGTGATCGCGATGACCGAAAGCACCATCGATTCAAAAGATTTGCGCCACAGGTCGCTGCTTTGACCGAACGCCGGCGTCGGCGGAGGTCCACCCGTATTGTTAATCAGCACGTCAACTGGACCGAACTTTGCCTCGATTTCCGCAACGCGCGGCTCAATCAGGCTGTGATCCGCGAGATCCCACTCAAGCGCTAGCGAGTTTCCGCCTTTTGCGGCGATTGCGGCAGCCGTACTGCTGAGATTATCTTTCGCGACGTCAACGACCGCCACATTGGCACCCTCGCGTGCCAAGGAGTGAGCGATGGCGCCGCCAAGTCCGCCGCCTGCCCCGAGTACGAGGGCCGTCTTGTTGGTCAATCCTAGATCCACGCAATTCCTCCTGAATATCGTGCTTGTCCAAGAAGTAGGGTCTGGTCTTCAGTCGATTTCGAAGATCGCCTCGACCTCGACAGCGACATTGTTTGGCAACGAACCGCATCCGACAGCAGTTCTTGCGTGACGACCTGCGTCGCCGAACACATCCACGATGAGATCGGAAGCGCCATTGATTACTTTAGGATGCTCGACGAAATCGGGCATGGCATTCACGAAGCCACCGAGCCTGACGCAGGACCGGACCCGGTCGAGATTACCGGCGAGGTGTTGATTGAGCTGCGAAATGACGTTGATCGCGCAAAGCCTTGCTGCCTTCTGCCCATCGGTAAGGCTCACCGAATCCCCGAGTTTTCCTACGTAAGGGTACTTGCCGTTGATGAAGGGTACTTGGCCTGCGACAAACAGCAGCGAACCGCTGACTTTCGTCGGAATGTAGTTCGCGATCGGCCGGCGTGGCGGGGGCAAGTCGATGGCGAGTTTTCGAAGGCGCGCGGCAATACGTCCGCTCATCGTTTTTCCTCAAGTTCGGTTTGGTTTCGCCTGATCGCCCGCCGATCAACGAAAATCGGATTCTGCGAAGGCCAGGATTTCACGGCCGATGAATTCTTCAGTCGTGTTGAAATGAGCAACCATGGAGGTGTGGTTATGACCTGACATCTGGATAAGTCGCGGGCCTCTTCCATGGACACTCGCAAGGGCCGCTGCAAATTCATAACCGTACGTGTCGAGATACCGATTTTCGTATTCGGCAACGGCCAAAAGCATTGGCCAACGGCATCGATCTACGTATGAGATGGGAGAACATCGTGCCAGCAGATCCGGTGAGTCGCCGCCGCAGTAGGTGGCGACGTTCTTGGCGTTAGGATTGCCGGGCCTTACATCAAGACGCAGACGCGCGCTGACTAGCACGGCAGCGGCGACACCCCGGTGCGGCTCCATGCCCACGTTCGGATCGAGCAGGTAGGCTGCGACATGGGTGCCGCCGGCAGAATGGCCCATCAAGACGATGCGGCTCATGTCCCCACCATAGGCTGCGACATTCCGCGCCGCCCATTCCACCGCAAGGCCAACGTCCTGAGCGCCAGCCGGATAGGTGGCTGCCGGCGCCAGTCGATATTCGAGATTTATGCCGACGAAGCCCTGGCGCGCAAACCACAATGGAACGTTATCGTAGATTTCGCCGTTGGCGCTCTTGGCTCCGCGCGTAAACGCACCGCCGTGCACGAAGATCAGCACGGGACGCCCGCTACCAGCGCCAGGGGCGAAGACATCGAGACGATGCCGCGGGTCAGGTCCATATGCGACTTCGTGAGTGACAGCAATACCGCTCTTGTCGGTAGCGCGGACCAAGGGTGTGTAGATGTCGAGGACCGCCTTGCGGTTAGCGACGATATCGTCATTCCACCGAGAATTGACGGCGGAAAGTCTCGCCCAGTCCTCCGGACTGAGATGCCGAGCTGGCGACGGCTGCAAGGGAAATTCGACGTTCATCGGCTGCCGTAGCGGCGCAGCACGAGCTTCTCCACCAGCGCCACCAGTGCGTAAAACAGCATGCCGATTACGCCAAGCACCAGAATCGAGGCAAAGATCGTTGCAGTCGCCGCGCGGGTGGAGGCGAAGAGAATGAGGTACCCGAGGCCCGCTTGCGACGTGATAAACTCGCCGACGATAATGCCGATGAAGGACATCGTCACGCCGATCTTAAAGCCAGCGAAGATGTGCGGCAGCGCGAAAGGCAATCGGATATGCAGAAATGTCTGCCACGTGCTGGCGGTGATCGCCTTTGAAAACCGTATATAGCTTTCGTCGACGTTAGTGAGGCCGGCGGCGGTCGACACCAGGATCGGGAAGAAGGCGATGAAGACGGTAAAAGCTAGCCTCGATTCGGCTCCTACGCCCAACCACATGATGAACAGCGGCGCCAGAGCGACCTTTGGCGTGAGCTGGAAAAATACCATGTGCGGATAGGTGGCCTCGCGAAACATCGGCGAGTAGGCCAGGGCAAATCCGCAGCAGAACCCGATGCTAACCGCCAGGCAAAGCCCAATCGCAGCCTCGCTCGTGGTCTGCGCAGCATGATGCATTAATAGCCCGAAATTGCTGACGAGATTTGCACCGATGAGGGAAGGCGCGGGCAAAACTACCGGCGATACGTGGAATAGCCGAACGCCTGCCTCCCAAATCGCCAGGATAATTATGGTTGTGATGATCGGCAGCACGACGACTCGCGCCTGCCGGAAAACCGTCAGTACAATTTGCAGATCGTAGCGAAGCCCTCTATCGACGGAAGGCGTTATGGTGCCCGACCCAGTCTTCATGGATTGACTCCATTCTGCAGCCATGTGGCACACCAGACCCTAGTGGAGATCGTCGCTGTCGAAGCCGTGTGCTTCGTCTATCTTGGCGCGCAATTTCGCGCAAAGCCCGTTGAATTCGGCGCTATCCATCATCGACAGTGGCCGCGGCCGCGGGAAGCGAATGATCTCATCGCAGACGATCTGTGACGGACGCCGGCCCATGACGATGACTCGATCCGAAAGATATGCAGCCTCTCGGATGCTGTGTGTCACGAAGAGCGCAGTGCGCTTGAAGCGCTCCCAGATCTGCATCAGCATCACGTTCATCTGGTCGCGGGTGATAGTGTCGAGCGCGCTGAACGGCTCGTCCATGAGCAGCACTTCAGGGTCATGCACAAGCCCACGGCAGATGGCGACCCGCTGCCGCATCCCGCCGGACAGCTGACCCGGACGATGCTCCATGAAGGCCGCCAAGCCAACGGCTTCGAGCAATTCGCGGGCCCGCGACTCGTAATCTGCGAGCGGCAGCTTCATGATGCGGATCGGGAAGAGAACATTTTCAAGCGCTGTCTTCCACGGCAGCAGCACGGCATCCTGAAAGACGATACCAATTTCCCGCCGCGGCACGACCACCGGGTCGTTCTGAATTCGCACTGTGCCAGCGCTGGGATGGTCAAGGCCGGCAACCATGTTGAGGAGCGTACTCTTCCCGCAGCCGCTAGGCCCTAAAATGGAGACGAATTGTCCAGTTTCGACCGAGAACGAGACTGAGCGCAACGCCTCGAGCGCGTGCGGGCCCTCACCGTACACTTTACGGACGCCGTCAACTCCCACCATTTCAGACGTTTGCTGGACAGACATCTGCTTTCCTTCACGACGGCCGGATCATCTTTTCGATGTTCGATGTTTCTTTTTCTGCCTTGGCCCATTCAGCATCGGTCAGCTTGACGTGCCCAGCAAATTTGTTCGTGAACATCTTTTCAATGTCCGGACTCGGCGTGCCGGGCTTCACTTGATATTGCATGACCAGCTTTTCCATTTGCTTCAGCTTGCCCATGTCGGCCCATCCAAGGCCGTGGGTCTTGGCGCCGCCCGTCGCCAGTACGCCGGCCCGTTGAACGCCCATCCCGAGCTTGGTGTAATCGACGCCGGTCGAATTCATGCGCAATGCCGGAACCGCGTCCATGAATATGTCCGTCGATTCGTCCGGGTGAATAAGCGTGTAGCGCAATCCTTCGGAGAGCCCGTCCATGAACGCTTGGCAGATTTCGGGGCGTTCCTTGACGGTCTGGGCCGTGGCGGTGATGCCAATGTTGCCGTAAAGGTCTACCCCGTAGTCACCGTACAGAAAGTATTTGGTCTTTACGCCGATCGTCTCGAGCGACGGCAGCATGCTGCTGACGAGCCCCGTAATGGCGTCAACTTGGCCGCCGCCGATCGACTGGTTGCGCACTTTGGCGTCCATGTTTAGCCGTTTGACTTTGCTTATATCGACACCGTTCACCTTGCAGAATAGCGGGAAGAAGGCGGCATCGCTCGACGACAAGGTCTCGCCGACTGTCTTAACTTCCAGGTCCTTGGGCTTTTTAAGCGGCGAGTCTCTTTTCATGCAGACCGCCATGAACGGATCGTAATCCATTAGGCCGATCATATTCAGCGTGACGCCCTTGGCCGCCAACAGAACAAGTGAGGAGGGGTTGGACATCCCGAAGTCGAACTGCCCGTGCGCGACCACCTGCGCCGAAGCGAGCGATCCATAGCCGCGGGCAATGTCAACATCGAGCCCGCGTTTGGCCCAATATCCCTTCTTGCGCGCGACATAGGCGTAGGCATAGGGCCCGCCCGGAAGCCAAGCGAGGATCATCTTTATCTTTGTAAGGTTCTTGGCTTCGGCGCTACGCAGGACGAACGGCGCGCCGAAAGTACCGAGGGCTGCCGCGGCGCCTGCCACATGCAGAAACGAGCGGCGGTTGATCGTGGTCGACTCTTGTGTACCCGGCGCAAGATTGCGGGACGGGCTCATCCGGTCCTCACGGCTATTCGCCATAATTGTTATCCTCCCACTTGTTAAATTTAAATGCGCTGCGGCTTTTTGCTCCCTAACGCCTCTTGTTGTGATTTCGGGTCAAGCCGCTGCCGCCGCCTGCAAGCTTTCCACGAGCGCAGCGCGCCGCATAAACTCGCGCGAGCCACTGCGATCTTCGGCAGTCCGGCGCAAGTCGTCGAGGTTCCGCCGTCGGACCGACGGATCGCGTTCTTCCAGCATCTTCTTGTTACGAATGGTCTGCGCCTGCACGTAGTCAATCGCGGCCTTGCGTCGCTGACGGCTGTAGAGGTCCAACTGGCTGTCGGCCGCTTCGCGGCGCATCACCTGGCTGAGCTTCTCGGCGAGGTTGACGGCATCGTGAATACCGCCATTCATTCCCATGCCGCCGATCGGATTGTTGACGTGAGCGGCGTCGCCGGCGAGCAATACACGGCCTTTCCGGAAGGTGACGGCGACGCGCTGGCTGACATTGTAGATGTTGCAGTATTCGACATGATAGCGGCCGCTCTTGGGAAAGAATTTCTGCAGCCTTGCTTCGACGCCATCGGGATGCAGTGCCTGCTCTTCGGTCTCATCAACCTGCGTCGGGAAGATGGCGCGCCAAAGCCCCTCCGGGCTTTCGCCCCGAACCTTAAACAAATTGCACCACTCGTCAGGGTCAGAGAAATAGTTTCGGTAGGCGTAGTGCGGGTGAGCCGCGCCAAAATCGAAGCTGGTCGCGATCTTGATGAAGCGCTCGGGGTAGGTAAAACCCTGGAACTCGATCAACTGCGCGCGTCGAACCGTGCTGCGGCCACCGTCCGCTCCGATCACGTAAGCGCACGTGAAACGCTCAACTCCGTCAGGCCCATCCGCCTCGACTCGCACCGAATCTTCGTTTTGCAGCACGGCAGTAACGCGGCGAGAGAAGCGCACGTCGAAGTCGCTCTCGTTTGCGTATTGCTGAGAAATGTCGCGGGTGAGCTTATACTGCTCGTACTGCAGGACGAATGGATATGCGAGTTCCTGCGCAAGATCGGAAAGGTCAAATTCAGCGATTACCTCACCAGTGATCCGATCATGATAGCGGTAAGTAGGCGCTACCAAGCCTCGTGGCACGATCGTTTGGGTCACGTTCAATTCAGCCAACATTTCGAGAGTTGGCGGATGAAGTGAGGCCGCGCGCTGGTCCTGGACCGGGCCGGGCTCAGCTTCGAGTACCGTCACCTCGACACCGCGCCGATGCAGCGCCAGGGCGCAAACCATACCGACGGGACCTGCTCCGACCACCACGACGTGATTGTTGGCCTTCATCCAGCTGACCTCCCTAGCCCGTCCCGCGAGGAATGCTTTTTCCACTTCGTATACCTACACGCGGATAATGCATACATAATCCTAACGTACGTTTTTATAGGCTTGCAAGCGCAATCACCGTCAATCGTCGCCTATTTTTGCGACAATGTAACAAATATAGTCATTTTTTTCGTTAGCGTAGGTCGGATCCGATGCCGCGCGCCTCCGCCAAAAAATCTTTTGAAGAACGTATGTATACCGATATTGATTTGTGTATACTCATCCTTTAATTCGTTCGAAGCAGAGCGCCCGCGATGCGAGCGCCACTCAATGACGGCGGCATTGCTCCGGCGTCCCAAACAAAAGGGGTCCCTCCATGGCTAAGCTTCGCCACATTGCAATCTCGGTTTCCGATCCAGAAGCATCGGCGCGGTTCTTCGAAGAAGCATTCGGCATGACCCGGGCCGGCAATGCGATGCGCGGCATTTATATGACGGATGGCATCATCAACGTTGCACTTCTCAACTTCGGTGAGGAGCCCGTGCCCGGTTTCGAGAAACAGAAAAACTACCGGGGCCTAATCCACTTTGGCATGTGGGTCGACAGTGTCGAGGAGACTGATGGGAAGGTTAAAGCTGCGGGCGGCAAATATGTAACCGGCCGCAAGGAGACGAATCCGAACGTCTATTATGAAGTGAAGTACGCTACTCCAGAGGGCGTGGTGTTCGACGTTACTGAGAGCGGATGGAAGGGCGCCGTCAAAGAGGTGATGCCCGGCAAGGTGAAAGCCGCCTGATTAGGCCGCGTACCGCGGATCCACCAGCGTGTCGCATAACCGCCGCCGCGTTCTGGCAATCATCGCACTGCCGGATGCCACCGTTGCCGCGTTGAGACGGGACTATGACCTCACGTACCGGCCCGATGGCTGGCCGGCCGTGGCGCCCGAGGACTGCTCGGGTGTCACGGCCGTCGTCACCAATGGCACCACCGGTCTACCAGCCGAGCGGATCGTTTTGTTTCCTGAACTCGGCCTCGTGTCGGCCTTTGGGGCCGGTTACGAGAACGTCGACGTCGGCGCGGCGCAGAAACGTCATATCGTTGTTACGCATGCTCCCGGAGCCAACGACGATACGGTCGCCGATCATGCCGTTGCTCTCACCCTTTCAATCGCACGAGACATCCCTCTCCGCGACCGAGCCATGCGCGCGGGCGGCTGGGCCAAGATCAGGAATCCTCGGCCGACTCTAACCGGCAGCACAGTCGGCATTCTCGGGCTCGGCCGGATCGGCCGCAAAATCGCCCAGCGCTTCGCCGGTTTCGGCGTCCGCATCCTTTACCACACCCCTTCGCCCAAGCCGGACTGTGGCTGGACGTACGTCGGCGGAGTGATTGAACTCGCCACGGAGAGCCGCTTTCTGATCGTCGCGTGCCCTGGCGGGGCAGCCACGCGGCATCTCATCAATGCCGAGGTGCTGAAAGCACTCGGCCCAGACGGCTTCCTCGTGAACGTTGCCCGCGGCGGCATTGTCGATACGCAGGCGCTGATTGCGGCCTTGTCCGGCAGCGGTATCGCAGGCGCGGCGCTGGATGTTTATGAGGGCGAGCCTCACGTTCCAGCCGCCTTGCTCGCCCTCGACAACCTCGTCTGCACGCCTCATATGGCCGGACGCTCGCCGGAAGCGGAAAAGGCCCAAACAGACCTATTGCTGGCGAATCTGCGAGCCTTCTTCGGCGGCGGGACACCAGTCAGCCCCGTTCCCTAAGCATCCCCCGCGTGCCATAAGCACCCCTCACGGAGGCTGATCGAGCGCTCATGCCCACCATCGCGACCCGTATCTACAAGGAACTGGCAGGGCAGATTATCAGCGGCACCTTGCCTCCAGGAAAGAAACTGGAAGAGAAACAGCTCTCGCAGCAGTTCGGTGCATCTCGCACTCCGATTCGAGAGGCCTTGCGCGAACTTGCCGCGCGCGGGTTTATAGAGTTGGTACCGCGGCACGGCGGAGTCGTCACTCGCATCGGACTCGACAAACTCATCGACATGTTGGAAGCGGAGTGCGAAGTGGAGGCGTTATGCGCCCGGCTCGCCGCACAACGGATGACCGCCTTGGAAAAAAGCGAGATCGAGGTGATATACGCCAAGCTCGAATCGATTACGGACTCGCGGAATTACTCCGCCTACCTTGAACTGAATCAGGAGCTTCATTCTCGGATATGTGCAGGGGCTCACAACGCGACGATCGGCGGCATGACGCGCGAGCTGCGCGACCGGCTTGCACCCTTCCGACAATCGCAAGTAGAGACCGTTGAAGCCCGCCTCGCCCGTTCAATGCAAGAGCACAAGGATATTGTCGCTGCCATCGTGGCTGGCAATGCCGAAGAAGCCTACGAAGCCATGCGGCGTCACAATGCTCGTTTGAGCGTCGGCGTGCTTAATCTTTTGCGCCGCCAGTATGCCCTAGAGACAGAAGAAATGGTACGCAACGGAAACAACGCGTAAAGCGCGGCAAGCTACCCTCTCATGTCATAGACTATTCCCGAAATACTTTATTTA
>Ga0134126_10012870_pt1 | contig 10565 bp, 6 predicted proteins | sample KB31752_FD_96881 | JGI IMG/M metagenome (GOLD analysis project Ga0134126, IMG submission 96881) | Terrestrial soil microbial communities with excess Nitrogen fertilizer from Kellogg Biological Station, Michigan, USA - KB3-175-2 | ecosystem: Environmental > Terrestrial > Soil > Unclassified ...
GCCGCCCGTGATAGTTGAGCAGGAACATATAACGCGGCTTGGCGCGGCAGCAGTGACGGCATTCGCTATGTATTCGCAACCCGAGGTGGTGAAATGGAAATCGGAAATGTCCGCGCGAGTTCTCGGTGATGGGCGATAAACAGCGGCAGAAACAACGGTCTTTCAAACTCAACGGTCTTGTCCCATCCGTTAGATTCAGCATCTTATCGATGTGGGAGTTTTACATGGCGCATAACTGGCTTAACCGTCGCCTATTGAGCACTATCCATCGGGTTACTGGGTCGGCACACGTTCGCATGGAACTCGGTGGTTCTTCCAGCAAGATTGCTCTGTGTCCCACGTTACCCGTCATTCGCTTAAAAAACCGGAAAACGCTTCTCGCCGTGTTGCTAAACCCTGAGATGAGTTTTGGTGACTTATACAGCCTGGGTGATATTGAGGTAGAAGGCGACCTGGTTCGCGCGCTGGAGGCGCTTTACCACGCGCCCGACCGCCTTATTACGCGTGTGCTTTCACGCTGGCTCTCCTGGGTTCAGTCCTGCGGATTACAGGGCGCCCGCAAAAACATCCATCACCATTACGACATCCCAACCGATTTTTACAAACTCTGGCTTGATCCACAATTGGTATACACATGCGCCTATTTTCCGGATGAGAGCGCAGGACTGGAAGAAGCGCAGCGGGCAAAGTTAGACCTTGTCTGCCGCAAGGTTTGGTTGCAACCGGGTGAAACCGTGGTAGAAGCTGGTTGCGGCTGGGGCGCACTGAGCTTGCATATGGCGCGCGAATACGGCGTAAAAGTGAAAGCTTTCAACATCTCGCATGAGCAAATTGCGTTTGCGCGGGAACAAGTAAAAAAAGCGGGACTCGCTTCCAGAGTCGAATTTATTGAGGACGATTACCGGAATATCACTGGCCGCTATGATGCCTTCGTATCCGTTGGGATGCTGGAGCACATTGGACGAGAGCATTATAGAGAGCTGGGAGATGTTATCTATCGGGCCATTGGCGATATTGGCCGCGGCCTTTTGCACTTCATTGGAAAGAACCAGCCTCAGCCGTTCAGCGTCTGGATCAGGAAGCGCATCTTTCCCGGCGCATATCCGCCTGCCCTCCGGGAAGCTATGGATGTTCTTGGGCCATACGATTTCAGCGTGCTTGATGTTGAAAATCTTCGCATGCACTATGCTCGGACGCTTGAGTTCTGGTTGCAGCGCTACGAACACTGCTTTGATCAAGTCGTAGAGCGCTTTGGCCTGACTTTTGCCCGCATGTGGCGACTTTATCTGGCTGGTTCGCTTGCCGGCTTTCGAATGGGCACTCTCCAATTATTTCAAGTGGTCTTTGCCGGACGCGCCTGCAAATCCCAGCCCTGGAACCGGGCCTATTTGTACAACGACAATGCAATTGAACGGGATTCACAGGATGTGCAATGCATTCGTGCGATGTCCTAATTGTAGGCGGCGGCCCGGCTGGATCATCATGCGCCTGGGGGCTGCGCTCGTCCGGATTGCACACAGTAATCCTGGATAAAGCCAGGTTCCCTCGAAACAAAGTTTGCGGAGGCTGGATCACGCCCTGGGTTTTGCAGGCGCTGGAGATTGACGCCGCAGATTACGCCCCGGGCCGCACCATGCAAGAGATCCGCGGTTTTCGAGTGAGTTCGATGGGAGCTCAGGAAATAAGAATTCCCTACGGCCAAGTCATTAGCTATGGTATCCGGCGTTGTGAGTTTGACGAATACCTGATTCGCCGCTCCGGAGCAGAAATCTGTGAAGGAGTGCCGATCAGCAAGATCGAGCGTTCTGGCGGCTTTTGGACCATCAATGGCGAGATCAGAACCAAAATGTTAGTCGGAGCTGGAGGGCATTTCTGTCCTGTAGCACGACATCTGGGCAATACCAACTCAGATGAACCGGTGGTCGCGCAGGAAATTGAATTTGAGATGTCGCCGGACCAGGCACGTCTTTGCACTATTCAGCCGGAAATACCCGAGCTTTACTTCTGCCGGGATTTTCAGGGCTACGGCTGGTGTTTTCGCAAAGGAAATTTCCTCAACATCGGGCTGGGTCGGCTTGACCAGCACGCCCTTTCCCAGCACGTTATCCATTTCATTGATTTCCTGCGCACCACGGGCAAGGTGGCATTTGATCTTCCCGGGAAATTCGCAGGGCATGCTTACCTTCTCTTCGGGTATGGCAAGCGCAAAGTCGTGGGCAATTCGGTCATGCTCATCGGCGACGCCGCTGGCCTTGCATTTCCCCAAAGCGGCGAAGGCATACGGCCTGCCGTGGAATCGGGATTACTCGCGGCGAAAGCCATTACCTCAGCGGACGGCAGTTACGGCACGGAAGCTATGCAAGGGTATTCTGATTTGCTGGAGAAGCAATTTAGCAATGGCGGATCGCCCCCTGGCGCGGTGGCCTTGCTGCCTCAGTGGCTGCGTAACGGCCTGGCGAGATTTCTGTTCAAGAAGCAATGGTTCTGCCGCCGCGTGGTTGTAGAGAGTTGGTTTCTTCGTTGACGGTACGTAAGAAGAGCTTTGCGCCTCCCGATTTGTTAGAAATCTTAATCGTCTCTCATGGTGTCCACAGGACTTCTTTCAAAAATGTGCAGTCTCTAACATCTTATTTTTGTTCCAGATGGATGGGTTGCGGCACACTGCAGACGCAAGCGGCAAGCGGAAACATTTTGCAGTTCGGCAGCGATGGCCCTACAGTTATGAGAACCCGATACGGGTAAGAACTGTGCTGAACCTTGGGCAAATAATAAAGTTGATAAAAACGCTCCTGGTTCTAAGTAACGACCAACGGCTTGTCCAGCCCTTCAGGGCCTACCTCGCACAGCCTGGTTGTTGATGCAGCTCTTGCACGTTCAGGTCGCGGCCACATTGGCCGTGTAACTACTTGATTACTCCAAAAAATGTGCCCGCACTGGCAGGGAATAGCCATTGCATCAGCAAAGGCGGAGTAAGCAGTAGTAAATGTCTCAATCGCGAGGTGAGCCAAACTTTATGAATCACTCTTCGACTTCCGGCGGAGCGGGGATTCTTTTTGTCCATGACTTTATCCATGACAATGGAGAAGCCCTTTCCTGGACCACGTCTCTGGTGAATGCGAATTATCAGGTATCGGCGGTTTGCGGTTGTGAAGCTGCAATTCAGCAAATCGAAAACGGATTGCAGCCCGACCTGGTTCTGCTTTATCTGGATGCTCCCTGCCTTGATGATCTGAGAACAATTGAAGCGTGCCGGTGCATCCGCGCGGAACAGAAGATCGTAGTAATTTCGAAAGTTATCGATCTCAGTCTGGTGGTCCAGGCGATGCGATGGGGAGCGCTGGATTACATCGCCATGCCTCAAGACGGACCGGAGCTTCTGGCAGAAGTGCAGCGATGGCTGGCCGTGCCAGCCAATGCCATGGACAATCCAGAATTACCCAAGCAATCTTCTGGACACTTTGAAGAAGTGGAAAGCCATATATCTTTTCTGGCGGTAAGTCCGGCTATGCGCAAGATCCGCGCCCAGGTGGCGCAAGTGGCTAAGGTGGATATTCCTGTTCTGCTGCTGGGCGAGAGCGGAGTGGGCAAGGAGGTCCTGGCCCGGCTAATTCACAAGTTGTCCCGGCGGTCAGGCAAGACAATGGTCAAGGTCAACTGCGCGGCGCTGCCAGCGGATTTGCTGGAGAGTGAACTTTTCGGTTATGAGCCTGGAGCCTTCACCGGCGCGAACCGCGCCAAGCCCGGCACGCTGGAGCTTTGTGACAAGGCCACCATCTTTCTGGATGAGATTGGGGAAATGAGTCCAACGGTGCAGGCCAAACTTTTGCACGTGCTGCAGGATGGCAAATTTTCACGGTTGGGAGGGCGATCAACCCTGACTTCCGATTTTCGCGTCCTGGCCGCAACCAACATCAATGTGAAAGAAGCCATCAGTACCAGGGCTTTTCGTGAAGACCTGTACTACCGGCTCAATGCTTTCACCATCAATGTTCCGCCACTGCGCGAGCGCAGTGAAGAGATCCCAATTCTAGTCAAGCACTTTATGCAACAGTTTTCAGAGAAGTATCATTGTTCGCCGGCGGAGTGCTCGCCCAACTTAATCCGGGGATGTCTGCGTTATTCCTGGCCGGGTAACCTGCGCGAATTGGGCAATTTCATCAAACGGTACATGGTGCTTCGGGATGAAGCTGCCGCCATTGCTGAACTGGAAGGGCAACAAGCTTCTTCAGGGCTTAATGCGGACCTCACCGATGAACATTCCCTGATCAGCGCTGGAGGCCTCAAGTCAATGGTGCAGGATTTGAAGGAACGAGCCGAACCCAAAATTATAGAGCGTGTGCTCATCGCCACTAAATGGAACTGCAAACTGGCGGCAAAACAGCTTAAGATCAGCTATAAGGCATTGCTCTACAAGATGAAGCAATACCACGTTCTACCTCCTGGCGTCACCGGTCCCGGACTGCGCAATGCGCAAGGCTGATCGGCAGCCCCAAACAGTGATCGACCATGCGCTAACGTGCCTCTACGCACGTTCTATGCCCATTGAGTTAACGCCTGGAAATTTGACGTCCTGGAAATCCGATTCCACTCAGCCCGTGGAAAACAAATTCCAATCGCCACAAAATCAAATCTCTTCAACCGCGCCGGTAAATACAAATCTGCGCATCCTCGCGGACCCTAACTGATAGATAGGGAAGCCGCAAACTTCTCTTTCGCAATGCGACTACTGCCTACATGCGCGCTTAACTGCAACATGGCAGCGCAGATGCACTTACGCAAGCCGTCCATCGCTCTTCGGGGAGCAATGGACTGCTGCCTGAGCGCCTGGCGCTCATGTGAGCATGCTTTTTCTCCGAGCAACCCTATGGTGTCGGCGTAAGCAGGGCCTATCGATGACTCTGCCGCCCTTCCGGGGAATCACCACGTCTGGCACGCCAGTAAAGGCAACCAGACAGAAGGAAACTTTTGCGATGAGAAGTATCAACACAATCACATTTCGCCAACTGGCGGTTCGCGAACTGCCAGCTCCCATGCAGCTTGTGCTTTGGTGCCTTGCTGTCCTATTTGCATTTGCTGTCTCAGCAAATGCGCAAAACGTAACGGTGCTGAACGTACCGACCACTACCACACTGTGGGCCGGGACCGAGGGCTTTGCCACTGCCGGCCTGTCATCGGTCACCCTACCTGCATCAGGGTTGATCCTGCCTGGCACCGCCATCAGCAAGTTCACGGGCAAGCCGGAACGTCACTTATGGTACGGCGACGCCAGCAACGGTTTCTGCCGCATCGATCCGGAAGTTGATGATCCAAATCTTGCGCAGCCTTCGCCCGGCATCGGACGTTTCAACAACATCATCACCACTTGCGTGGGTGCTATCCAAGCGGGCGCTTTCGCTCCCATGCAGGCTACGTTTGATGCTACGACGAACACGATCTATGCCGCTGACATTCCCCGCACAGCAAACGGCGTCATCCGCATGCATTACATTCCCAGCGGTGACAATGGACATGGATCGATTGATCCGATCCACGTTCAATCACTGATGGGCAACCAGACTGCGCGAAATGCGGCGGGCGGCTGCCCGGTGGTAACAGACCCGCGCAACGGTGCAACTCCCTTCACCATGTCTTCAGTCGCGCTGGGACCGGATGGCAATCTTTATATCGGCTGGATGCGCAACGGCACTATCGCTCGCATTCCGCATCCCGCTACATTCGATCCTTCCAATCCCGCTGATTGCGCCAGTATTGACGTTCCAATCTTTGCATCCGACGCAAGGCTTGGTGCTGGAGGCGCTGCTGGTCACACGTTTGGCTTGGCCTGGATTGGACATACCCTCTTTGGCGCGGACAACATCAGTCCGTGGTTCAAAGACAATGCTGACCAATGTTTGACTCCGGCGAACGGCATGGTTCGTTGTGGACCGGTTCAGGGCGCCGGCACAGAAATTCTGGGCGCATTTGTTCCAGGCCCACAAGCCGGCATCATTAGCGACTTCACCTATAACGGCCCGAACACGACTTTCCCCGGCAACACACTCTATGCCATGACGCTGGCCGGGGCGGCCCGAGTTATCAATGTCACAGATGTGGCGAATATCGCAATCACGCCTCAGTTCGGCGGTACCTTCTGCTTCCTTTCGGGGGCTACGGTCGATACCAGTGAACTTGCCAATGAGACCTTGTATGTGGGCGTGGATTGCACTCAGGGTACGATCAACGGCGGCGCCGCGATCTACAAAGTCGTGCCGCAGCCTCCAGCGGCTGGTCCGCCCGCGACGCCAGTAAGCGTAACGGCAACTTCAGCCGCCAACGCGGCAACCGTCAACTGGGTGCCAACGCCGAATGGTCAGGCAATCACCGATTTCATAGTGCGCACTCTGCTCGCAAATGGCGCAAGCTCCGGCATTCCGGACCTCACAGTAAATCCCGCCTCTAACGGCGTTTTGCCCAGCTCGGCAACAATCACTGGGCTTGTCAACGGCGTGAGCGTTGAGTTTGCGGTGCAAGCCTGCAATGCCAACGGTTGCAGCCCGTTCTCTATCGCCAGCGCCGTGGTCACTCCGCAAGTGCTGACGGTTCCGGGCGCTCCCACGGGCGTAGTAGCGTCAGTTGGCAATGCGTCGGCGACGATCGCATGGACTGCACCGGCCAACAATGGCGGATCAGCGATTACCAGCTATACGGTAACCGCGAATCCCAGCGCGCTTGCGGTGACGGTACCAGCAACTCAGACCGGCATCAATTTCACCGGTTTGACTAATGGCATCACTTACTCGTTCACGGTTCGTGCCACGAATGCGACTGGAAGCAGCGCACCGTCGTTGCCGTCCAATGCAGTCACACCAATTTCGCCTCAGGGATCCGACATTGCGATCACAATGTCTTCACCGGCATCAGTCAATGCCGGCGCGTTTGTGACTTTCTCCATGACGATCACTAATAATGGCCCAGGAGACGCCGCGCTCGTCACACTCACTGACTCGCTGCCTGCAGTCTTCCAGGCATCCACCACGTCGCAAGGCGTATGCACACATACCGGAACCAGCTTCAGCTGCACTTTGGGCGCGTTGCTGGCCGGTGCCCATGCCAATGTCAGCGTGACGATTGTTGCTGGAAACACGGCAATCACAAATACAGCAGCAGTGCAGTTGAAGGATGCTCTTGGCAATATCATCCCTGACCTATTCGTCGGAAACAATCTAGCCAGTTCGACCACCAACGTTACTACGCCTGTGGTAATCGGCGGCGGAACAGGTGGCGGCGGCGTTAGCGCCGATATACAAGTGGTTGGTTCAGCCCGCAATGGCGGTCCGAACCAGGGTACTGGCGATACGTTTACCTGGCAGATCAAGAACAATACTGGCAATACACCGGCACCAAACGTGGTTTTCACGTTACCGATGCCGCCAAACTTCCAGTTTGTTTCCGCAGCGGGAAGCCAGGGCACTTGCGATGGAATTACGTCGGGTTCAATGGGCGGAACGCTCACCTGCAATCTGTCCAGCCTGCCTGGTGGCCAAACCCTGATTGTGACGGTTAATTTTGTGCCGTTGCAAGCAGGAACATTCTCAACTACCGGCTCGGCCACTTTCGGCGGGACCGATACAAATATTTCCAATAACACATTCTCGGTAACTATCCAACCCAGATAAAACCAGCAGGGCTGCCGATGCGCAAATCATTGGCAGCCTTGCTTTAGCTTCGCACAACAGCTTTTGTTTCCTGCAAGGTCTTGGCACTCTTCCTGCGCGACGGACAGGCTCTGAAAGAATGCTTTGTATTCATTGCAGGAGCTGGAGGTTGGGTAATCCGCCGGAATGATTACCCAGCCTCATTCTTCAACCGCTAGACCAGGAACAATTTTCGTAAGCTACAACGATGGTCGCGCGCTGTAGGTAAACTGGCCGGAGACGCCATACTGGGTCCCGGCCAGTTCTTTTTTGGCCGAACGAATCTACTATCGCAATCGCCAAACCCCACTGGAAATAGAGTTCCACTCACCTTCTGGAAGTAGTTTTCCATTCGCCGATAATCGCCGCCGCAAGCTGCCAGCCCGTCGTCCAGGCCGATCCTTGTAAATCTTAGAAAATCCAGCAGATACCAAACTCCAGCGACACACGGAAGCTTGCTGCAGATCCATGGCAAACGTGGCCGAAAGAATGCTTTAACCCTGACTGGTTCATTGCCTATGGCTGCGCGATGAATTTGAGCCGGAAAGAAAACGATTAGCAGGTTTTCTCGCCTGGCCGTTTTGAAAATTAGGAGGACGTTACATATGAGGATGAGCAAACAATTAACCGGCCTGGTGCTCGCGTTCGCATGCGCCATGGCCTTTTCCAGCGGCGGATCGGACTCAGGTTCCGGCTCCGGCGGTGGCGGCGGAAATAGTGGTGGCAACAGCGGCGGCGGGAGCAATAGCGGTCGCAATGGAAACACCATCAGTACCTCGTCAAAAGGCGCCAATTCCGGCGGCGCTGGCCAGGGTAATCAAACCAACAATCAGGGCGGAACTCAAAGCGCAAATCAATACGCCAATCAGACTGCAGGCGGAGGCGCCAATAATCGAAAGCTCGGTTCGCTCAAGACTGTGCCTGTGCCAGGACCAACCGCCGCCGAACTGAACGGCGTTGTCCGCGACAAAGCTGCTGCAATCGCGCTGGGCAAGGCATTCTTCTGGGAAATGCAATTTGGCAGCGACGGATTTACCGCTTGCGCCACCTGCCACTTCAACGCCGGCGCTGACAGCCGCACCATGAACCAGGCTGACCCCGGACTGCGTCGCGTGGACAGCAATGGAAATTCCTCAGCCGACTCCACCCTTTTCCATCCGGGATTTGGCCCGAACCACCAGCTCAGCATCAGCGATTTCCCGCTGCACAAGCTGGCCGACATCACTCGTTCTAATTCCGCTGTGCTCTCTGACAACAATAATATCGTCGGATCGCAAGGTGTAATGCGGAACAATTTCAATGACGTGATCCTGGGCCTCGGTCCAGAAGACGAAACATCCGTTGCCGATCCCGTCTGGTCCATCACCGATACTTCTGGCGCTCCGCTCAACGTTCGGCGCTCGACGCCGAGGAATGCTCCGCCCGTGATCAACGCGGTCTTTAATTATCGCAACTTCTGGGACGGCCGTGCGCAGAACACTTTCAACGGCGTCGACCCCTTCGGCACCGGAGATCCGAATGCAACTCTGCTGCAAACCGACGCTTCCAGCCTGGACATTGTTCATGAAGTCACGTTGCGGCTCTCGAATTCCGCACTGGCTTCACAGGCCGTTGGGCCTCCGGGCAGCGATGTTGAGATGTCTGCCACTGGCCGCCCTTTCGTGAAAATAGGCAAGAAGATGCTTTCGCTCACGCCGCTGGTGCTGCAGCAAGTCTCGCCTAATGACAGTGTTCTCGGCGGCTTGAGCGCCGATCCTTTCACCGGTCTCAACACGGACTATGTCTCCATGATCCAGGCTGCGTTCCAGCCCAAGTGGTGGAACTCAGACGTGGTCGTTGATAGCAACAGCCATTTCCTCCATCTGGGACGGCCTTTCAACACTGACGAGTATTCGCAGATGGAATACAACTTCTCAATGTTCTGGGGCGTAGCCATACAGATGTATGAGTCCACGCTGGTTTCAGACAGTTCGCGCTTTGACCAGTTCATGGAAGGCAATCGCGGCGCGCTCAGTGCCATTGAGCAGCGCGGTCTCGATCGCTTCCAGGGCAAAGGCGGATGCATCAACTGCCATAACGGCGGCGAATTCACTGACGCAACAGTTTCCAATGTTGCTTCGCGCGGCGTGGTGGAACGTTTACCCGGCGGACGCTGGCATGACATTGGCTTCCATAACATCGGCGTAAGGCCCGTTGATGACGATCTGGGAATCGCTGCCTCCGATCCTTCAGGTCTTGCGTCACTCTCCGCGGCGCAGCTTGCTTCTATGGGACAGCTTGCCGGAACGTCCGTCCCTGCCGGTGCGCCGGTTGCAGTGCGTGGAGCAGTAAAAACTCCGAGCCTGCGCAATGTCGAGATCACCGGGCCGTACTTCCTCAACGGAGGCCAGGCCACTCTTGACCAGGTAGTGGATTTCTATAGCCGCGGCGGAGATTTCCCCTCCGTGGATGTTGATCCCAACTTGCAGCGCGCCGGCTTCAGCGCGGACGATAAGGCCGCAGTCGTCGCGTTCCTGAAGTCGCTTACCGACGAACGCGTTCGCTCACAGAGCGCGCCGTTCGACCATCCTTCCTTGATCGTTCCCAACGGCATGGTCATTACCGATGGCGTGCTCAACGAGCAAACCATCACCATCCCAGCGGTCGGCGCAGGGGGCGGCGCTCCATTGCCAAAATTCTGCGTCGGGCTTGATGGTGGTCCCAGCCCGGGCTGCAACTGATCACCTGTTTGAAGCGCAGCCGCGCAATGCACGCAATGCATATAGCAATGCATGTATGCAGTGAATATGAAAGATCCGTGAGGCCCAGGGGCAGGGGCGTTCGCAACAAAGTTGGGCCTGCGGATTCTTTCATGTCGTCGGGCAAGTTTGAACGATAGCCGGCGCAGAGTAA
>Ga0134126_10012873_pt1 | contig 10564 bp, 14 predicted proteins | sample KB31752_FD_96881 | JGI IMG/M metagenome (GOLD analysis project Ga0134126, IMG submission 96881) | Terrestrial soil microbial communities with excess Nitrogen fertilizer from Kellogg Biological Station, Michigan, USA - KB3-175-2 | ecosystem: Environmental > Terrestrial > Soil > Unclassified ...
ATAAACACGCGAGCCCCAACGCCGGACAGAGCGAAGCCGCCATGGCTGGGGCGCTCGGCGTCCGGCTTGGCGGCGCCAATTTCTATGACGGTCATCCGCACCATTCGCCTTTGCTCTACGCCGAAGCGCGGACGGCGTCAGTGCGCGACGCCAGAGCGGCAGTTTCGCTGGTTGCAATCGTGTCGGGCCTCGCGTTCGGCGCTGCGCTCTTGGTGGTTGCCAGGAGGCACCGGAAATGATAGTCCATGGCGGTGATGTATGGCAGGTCGGCGACGAAATGGGCATTCCGGCTTCACAGCTTCTGGATTTCAGCGCCAACATCAATCCGCGCGGGCTGCCTCCTCAGGCACGATACCGCCTCGCACGGGACGCGGCCGATCCTCGATTGCTGAGCCTGTATCCGGACCCGTCCGCACGTCGTCTGCGCAACGCTTTAAGTGAGCAACTCGCGGTGGACGCCGATGCGATTGCCGTGGGACCTGGGGCCGAGTCCTTATTAGGACCGATTTTGCGCTGCCTGCAACCTAAACAGGCGCTGGTTCCCGTTCCGGCCTTCAGCGAATACCCGCGGGTATGCGAGCAGCAGCAGATCGAGTTCGCGGCGTTTCCGCTCCACCGCTCGGAATTGTTCCGGACGCCCGTGGACGGTCTTTGCAGGCGCATCGAATCGGAATCGCCTGGCGCGGTGCTGTTGAACAATCCACACAATCCTTCTGGCGCCATGTTGAATCCGCACGAAATCCGGCGCGTCGCCGATACAGCGATCTCGTTCCTCGCAACGCTGCTCCTCGACGAAGCGTTCATCGACTACGTTCCCCACGCCAGCCTTGTCCGCGAAGCCGCCACCCAGCCCGGTTTGATCGTGGTTCGATCGCTCACGAAGTTCTACGGGTGTCCGGCGTTGCGGGTTGGATATGCCGTCGCCCATCCGGAGACCATCCGGCGCATCGTATCTTTGTTGCCAACCTGGCCAGTAACTCAACTGGCGATTGACGCTCTCGCCGAAGCTGTTGCGGATCGCGAGTATGCGGAAGCATCCCTGCGTGAAAACGCGGTCGAGCGTCAGCAGCTCTCTGAGTCGTTGAGCGGGCTTGGGCTCGTCGTATTTCCGTCGGCCGCAAACTATCTGCTTCTTGAATTGGGAGCGGACATGCCCACCGCTTCGGAGTTGCGGGCGCGCCTGATCGCGAAGCATAGAATTCTGGTCCGGAATTGCGATTCCTATGAAGGTTTCGCGGCAGGGCGTTACGTACGCGTGGCTGTACGCGCCCGTGAAGAGAATTGCCGCCTGATCCAGGCGCTTTCTCACGAATTGAGATTGCCATGAAGCTAGTTGAAGAGACCATAAAAGAGATCCGCCCAGTCGATCCGCACTGGATCGACAGCGCAAGGCAGCGGCAACTCGAGCTTACTAAGCCGCCAGGGAGCCTGGGGCGTCTCGAGGAGGTCGCTAACCGATGCGCCGCAATTCGAGAGAGCTTCGCGCTAACCGCCAGTCGCCCCCGAATCGTGCTCTTCGCCGCGGATCATGGCGTCTGCGCGGAAAGCGTCAGCGCATATCCCCAAGCGGTCACCGCGCAAATGGTCTTAAATTTTCTCCGTGGCGGAGCTGCAATCAACGCGCTGGCCCGCGCGGGGGGCATCGAACTGAAGGTGGTCGATGTCGGTGTTGCGAAGCCGCTCCCGCTTTCGAGCGAACTTATCAGCCGCCGTGCCGCTGCTGGCACTCGCAATTTCTGTGAGGGGCCGGCGATGACACAAGGTGAAATGAACGCCGCTCTCGAAACCGGTATTGAACTAGCTTATGATTCCGCAACCGCCGGATGCGACCTTTTGGGCTTTGGCGAGATGGGCATTGGAAACACGACTTCTGCAAGCGCCATTGCCGCCGCGCTGACGGGTGAACCCACGGAAGCTGTGGTCGGCTGCGGCGCCGGCGCCGATGATTCGTGTATGGCCCGGAAGCGCTCCGCCATCGAGCGGGCGCTCGCTCTTCACGCTGATAGTCTCGAAAGTCCGCTTGGAATTCTGCGATGCGTTGGCGGCCTCGAGATAGCAGCCATGTGTGGTTTCTGCCTCGGAGCCGCTTCCCGGCGCGTGCCCGTTGTCACAGACGGTTTCATCGCAACCGCCGCCGCCGCTCTTGCCGTGCGGCTCTGCCCTGCTTCAGCTGGTTATCTGTTCGCTTCGCACCGTTCGACGGAGCCTGGGCATGCGCACTTCCTCACGATTCTTGAACAAGAGCCCCTACTCGAGCTGGGCATGCGGCTGGGCGAGGGAACGGGCGCTGCCCTCGCAATGAAGGTCATCCAGGCGGCCGTTGCGGCGGTCACCCAAATGGCAACTTTTGCAGCTGCTGGAGTCTCAAACAAGTGAAATCGTTTCTGGCCGCGATCTCATTCTTGACTCGGCTTCCTGTGGGAAGACTTGCCGCCTTCGATGCGGCGGACGTGTCACACTCGGCTGGCTGGTTTCCGCTGGTGGGGGCATTGCTTGGGGTAATTTGCAGCTTGGCCGCGGCCTTGTTGAAGGGCTATTTGCCCTTGGGGGTGGTTGCGGTTCTACTCGTGCTTCTCGATGCGATCTTGACCGGGGCCCTGCACTTCGATGGTCTGGCCGATACCGCCGACGGGTTTGGAGGAGGGCAGAGTCGTGAAGACATCCTTCGCATCATGCGCGACCACGCCATCGGAAGCTATGGCGGCGTAGCCCTGGTGGTCTTTGTGGCTCTCAAGGTGACAGCGTATGCCGCTCTACTAAAGCAGAGCAACTGGATTCTGGCGTTGATTCTGACTCCGGCTTTGGGCCGGTGGTCGATTCTGCTTCTCACCGCGACCTTGCCCTACGCCAGATCCTCCGCCTCTGTGACTGCCGGTATGGGGAAACGACCGCTCTTCTGGGGGACGCTGGTGATTGCTGTAGCTCTTGTTTGCGCCATGTCGGTCCGGGCTTTGGTCGCGTGCGCCATAGTCGTGGCCGTCACCAGGTGCTTCGGCATCTACTGTCGCCATCGGATCGCGGGCATCACCGGAGATACGCTGGGGGCAAACCTTCAGCTCTGCGAGAGCGCAGCCCTGCTCACTTTTCTCTGGGCTGGGTATCCGCGATGACGCGCCTCTGGCTGATTCGGCATGGCGAACCGGCCGAGGAAGCGCGGCATCGGTGCTATGGTTCGCTGGACATCGGGCTCTCCGAGACAGGCCGCGCGCAAATGGCGCAGGTTGCTGAATACCTCAAGACTGAACCCGTCGCTGCGATCTATACCAGTTCGCGTTCCCGGGCGCTCGAAAGTGCCCGGATTCTTGCTGCCGTTCCATCGTGCCCTATCGAAATCGTGGCGGATTTGCGTGAGATTGACTTCGGTGAGTTCGAAGGTCTTCCGTATGATGAAATCGCCGCTCGATATCCAGACATCTATCGGCAATGGATGGAGACGCCCACAAAAGTCCGATTTCCAAATGGGGAGAGTTTCTCCGAAATGCGCGGCCGGATTCTCAGGGCATTTGACGCCATTCAACGCGAACGGGAAGGGCAAACCGTCGCCATCGTCAGCCATGGTGGCGTCAATCGGATAGTGATCGCCTGGGCACTGCAGATGCCTGACAACTGTTTGTTTCGGCTGGCTCAGGACTACGCCGCCGTAAACTTGCTAGCTTTAGTCGACGGACTTCCCAGTCTACAATTGCTGAATCACCGGCTCGCTGTTCGGAGATCCAGTTGATGCAGTGCGGATGTTACGCGGAAGACGGGACCTGGATCACGAAACGAACAAGGTGCGACTGGATGTTTCAGCTCTGTGAGGACGGCGGGAGGGATCAGAATTCGGGTATACAGCCAGGGCAGGATCTCGATCTGGTCGATCAGAACGACGTAGTTGATGGGTGAGGTGTCTGCGACGACCATCGAGAAGCCAAGCTCAGTGCCGAGCCTCTCTCATTCGGAGCTCCCGAAAAGTCTCGCGGTCCTGTTCGAAATCCGCGGCCGAGTAGTCGAAGATTTCGTGCTCCTTGAGAAAGACATCGACCTATATGTGCGTCTCGAACGTAAGGAGCCGCCGAAGCTGTGCAGCGGTGAGGGCACGCGACCGATATGCCTCGAGTGCTAGGCTTTCGAGCGCTGCACGAGGCAGATCCTTCCACCTCGACTCAAGCCCTTCGGCGATGTCCTCCGACAGCTCTATCGTAATCTGCATGGTTTGCTGTCCATCCTTTCGATTATCTCAGGAGCCTATTTTCGGGCCACTCGGGCCTGGGCGCCCACCCACCTTATGCGCGAAGGCTCGATTACTTCGGGTTACGTGATTGTGGCGCGGCGACAGCCATCCGAAGGTTCGGCGCTGGCATCGGATCGTCCTCTCCCTGCGTTCCGAGAGGAGCGGGTCTCGCGCGCGGCGGCCTTGCCCAATCAGGCCGCCATTTCGGCCAGGGGAATCTTTACCGTGAACGTGCTGCCTTGACTGGGCCGGCTCCGAACCTCAAGCGATCCCTGGTGCTGATCCACGATCCAACGGGCAATGGAGAGTCCTAAGCCAGCGCCGCCGGCGCCCCTGGATCGCACCTTGTCCGCACGCCAGAATCGATCGAAGATGTACGGCTGATCGGATTCCAAGATACCGATTCCCGAGTCCGTCACTCTGATCGTGGCGCGTCCATCCAATGCCTCCAGGCTGACCTGCACGCGTCCACCCTCCGGAGTGTACTTGATGGCGTTGTCGATCAAGATGAAAAACATCCGACACAAGGACTCGCCGTCACCACGGACTACGACGGCGTCCGAACTCAGATTGGATGTCAACTCAATCCGCTTCTCGCCGGCCAAGCTCCGTCCCTGTTCCATGGCTTCTCGAACGCTCGTCGAGATATCGGTGAGTTCGTGTTGCAATCCGCTCTCACCCGCATCGGCCCTGGCGAGCAGAAGTAGACTATCAATCAGCCGGCTGGTCCGCTCCGCCTCTGCGAGAATCTGTACCATGCTCCTCATGATATTCGGCGTTCGTTCGGTCCCCCTGCACCGCAAGCTCAGCCGTTGTGCGAATTAGCGAAACAGGTGCTCGCAACTCGTGAGAGGCGTCCGCAGTGAGCTGAGACATCCTCTGCACGGAAGCATCCAGTCGAGCCAACATCCGATTTAACGTCTCGGATAGACGTTGGAGTTCATCGGAAGATCTCGGCACCTCCAGCCTGTCAGACAGGTTGGTGATGCTGATCGATTCGGCTGCGGTCGTGATCTGATCGACTGGCTTCAACGCGCGCCGGCTGATTAAATACCCTCCCAAAGCGGCCCCGATCAGGAGCAGTGGCACGGAAAACCAGAGTATGAGGCGGAAGCGTTCCAGGGCTTCGTAAAACTCCTTGAGGGGCGCGGCAACCTGAATGGTGTATGGATGGTCGTTCACGATCACGCGCCCTGTTGCAAAGCGAACCGGAGTATTTTGGACTGTTAGATTTTCGTAGAAAGGCTGGTCCCCGAGTTGGTTCGGAAGACGGATTGGCACCTGGCTGCTTTCGAGCACGGCGGAACGATATAGCCATTCACCCTTCTCGTTGCACACCTGGAACAGATCTCCACCAGGTCCAAGCACCGAATGTTCTCGAAATTCATCGCGGATTTCGATTGGCGATAACGCGGAAATCTGAAGCCGCATGAACTTCTCGACGCCTCGGATGCGATCTTCCAGCTCCTCATCGATCGTGTGAAATGCACTGACGCGCATCGCGAACCAGCTTCCGACACCGAACACGCCCAAACCGAGGGCCAACATTACCAGGTACCAAGCGGTGAGGCGAATCCGGATCGATCCAAAGCTCATTGGTCCTCGGTCTCCCTCACCGTGTAGCCGAATCCACGCACGGTTTGAATTAGACGCCTCGCGCCACTGGCCTCAATCTTGGTTCGTAGCTGGAAAATGAATACGTCAAGGGCGTTGCTTTCGACATCCCGATCGACCCCCCAAACGGCCTCGGTCAGATCGTTTCGGGATACGAGCCGACCGGATCGGCGCATCAAGTGCTCAAGGAGGATGAACTCCGTGCGAGTCAGGACCAAGAGCCTCTTCCCGCGATGAACCTCGTGGGTTTCGGTATTCAGACTGAGGTCGGCAACCTGCAGCACACGGTCGGATTCGCCTGCAGCACGGCGGCCAATGACGCGGAGCCGGGCCGCGAGTACCTCGAAGGAAAAGGGTTTCGTCAGATAGTCGTCCGCTCCCACGTCGAGGCCACGCACGATGTCGGGCACGGAGTCGCGTGCCGTAAGCATCAGAATGGGCACTCGAACTCCATCGGCGCGCAAGCGGCGCGCAACATGGAGTCCGTCCATGCCGGGAAGCATCACATCCAGCACGATCGCGTCGAATGGCAATGTCTGGGATTTCTCCAAGCCCTTGATTCCGTCCGTAGCGACATCAACCGTGTGCCCCTTCCCCACCAGTCCACGGCGGAGCAGTTCGGCCATCTTGGTATCGTCTTCGACAACTAAAATCCGCATCTCATGAGCTTCCCTATCAGGTTGGCACAACAGCATTAGGATCGCCTGAGCCGAGATAGCACTTCTGCTGGTCTTTTCGCCGGAATCGTGTCGCCGCAACCATCACCCCAGCCATCTTGAGGTTACTCAGGTAACCCTAATATTGGTAGTTCACAATGGGACTGCCGTGAATCCTCGAACCGCAATTGGGAAAGTGCTGCTAATCGCAGCCGCTTCAATAGGCCGCTGTGAGAGCATCAACTTTGACAACGCAACCGTGGGCGCGGTGCCCCCAGGTTGGATCGTAGCGATGACCCACACGGGCGGTGCCCCGAGGTGGGTGGTGCTCAAGGACGATTCGGCCCCCAGCAAGCCGAATGTTCTGGCACAAGTTTCGACGGACCGCACAGCGGGACGCTTTCCGCTAGCCATTTGGGATCGCACAAGCCTCAAAGACGGGACACTCACGGTCAAGTTTAAGGCGGTATCCGGCAGCGTGGATCAGGGTGCCGGCCTGGTATGGCGCTACCTGGACGCCAACAACTACTACATCGTACGCGCCAACGCGCTTGAGAATAATGTTGTGCTTTACAAAGTACAAAACGGTCAGCGGTTGGCCCTTGCGCCCAAAGGCGCCGTGTCGAACAGCTACGGCGTGAAACACCGAGTTCCCAAGCAGACATGGTGCACTCTGAGTGTCGACGTTCATGGCAACCTCTTCACCGTGAGTTTGGATAACCAGAAGCTGTTTGACGTCGAGGACTCGACTTTCATCGGAGCTGGCAGGACTGGGCTTTGGACGAAGTCGGACAGCGTCATCTACTTCGACGATTTTCAGGTTGTGGAGCAGGTCAGGAAATAGTGACCTGAAATCATGCAGGCTCGGCGACGAAGGCAGACCGTGTGTTCGCATTCGACTGTATCGCATCTCAAGGAACGAGGAGGCAAAGAGTAATGACTAGAAGACTAGGTGCTGCTGCTCTCATTGTGGGTTCGGTGACCGTGTTTGTGGCCTACGGCCAGCAGATGCCGGCGGAATACGATCAGGCGATGAAGACACTCGGCAAACAGGGTGATTTCAAGGACAACGTACTGAAGATCAACATCCCTCGGAACGATTTGAAGGTCACCATTGATGGCATCGCGACCCCGACGCCGTTCGGCTTTGGAGGATGGCTGGCAATGACCAAGGGCGACGGCGGCATGGACGTCATGATGGGTGACCTCGTGCTTCTGGAAGATGAGGTCAATCCCGTCATGTCCGCTCTGCTCGATAACGGGCTTCAGGTGACAGCCGTGCACAATCACTTTTTCTTTGAGAGTCCGCGAATCTTCTACATGCACGTACACGGACACGGGAAGCCCGCGGATCTGGCAAAAATGGCGAAACCCGCCGTGGACCTGATCGGACGGGGATCGCCCCAGCACCAGAGCTCGGTAACTGGCGGGAACTCTAACGTCACCGCCGGACAAATCGATACGGCAAAGATCGCCCGGATCGCGGGCCACGAGGGGGAGCAGAACGGCGCGGTGTACAAGATCACGGTCGGACGCGACGATCTGAAGCTGAAAGAGATGGGCGCCTACATAAATTCGCGAATGGGATTGAACACTTGGGCGGCGTTTTTCGGCAGTGATGCCAACGCTGAGGTTGCCGGTGATATTGCGATGTTGTCACAGGAAGTGACTCCGGTTCTCAAAGCACTTCGCGCGAATGGACTGAACGTGGTGGCGATTCATCATCACATGACAGGTACGCAACCTGCCATTTACTTTCTGCACTACTGGGGCACCGGTCCGGCGGAAAAACTCGCTAACGGATTTAAGGCCGCTCTGGACGAACTGGGGAAGGCAAAAGCGACCAGAGCGAAGGCCGCGGAGCACCACTAATCCGAGAGCCCGCCCCAAAGAGGGAAAACTTCATCGGAACCATCCGGGCATCTTTTGGATCTGCATTCTCAACATTGGTCTATGTCGGAGCCTACCAAGCAAGAGATGAGAAGGATCGGAAGCAGAGCGCTCTTATTGCCTGATGCGAGGAGGAGGCAGCATGAGATGGATCACGCGGGAAAAAGTAAAGGTCGATAGGGTCGCCTGTCCCTGGCTTATTAAGAGATTCGTGGACCCCGATGCGGAGTTCGTTTTCCTACCCCACGACACGGATTGGGCAAGCGTTCACGACGGGACGGTCTACGATGTTCCCGGTTGCGAGCTCGGACATCACGGCGAAGCGGTCTCGTTTGACGCGATCCTGAACAAATACGGGCTCACGGACCCGGCTCTTGCCCTGCTGGCGCAGATCGTCCGTGCCGCCGACTCTCATCCGAGCGATCCGCATCCTGCAGGCGAAGGTCTTCGCTGGGTTGCTCACGGTTTCAGTGCGCTTGGCCTAAGCGACCCCGAGATTCTAGATCGGGAGTTCATCGTTTACGACGCTCTCTATGCAGAATGCGGGAAGCGTGGAGCAGCATGAAACAGGCCGCGCTACTTCTTTGCCTCGCGAGCATCATCCCGGCTTTGGCAGAGGGACAGGACAGGGACCAACGCATTGCAGACCTGGAACGACAGCTGACGGAAGCGAAGGGTAGTGTAGCAGCGCTTCAAAAGACCATTGAATCTCTCTCCAAAGAGGTGCAGGCATTACGGCAACCCGAATCCAAATCAGATGTAGCTACGACCGCCGCAACTGCCGCCCCACCCACGCCCTCACCCTCCAAAGAGGCCGATGAATCACAGCCTGATGCAAGCCACGAGTTCGCGGCGCGGATCATCGGTCCCGACATTGGGAGCAACGAGCATGACCATCCACTGGAGGCAAAGCCGGAAATCTTCATCCAAACGCGATATTCCGTCGCTCCTATCGACGGCTCCGGTACGGCGTTCGATCCCAATCTTCGGCTGAGCCGAATAGAGACTCGTTGGGCAGGAAAAATCAATGATCGACTGGGCGCTGGCGTTGAAATTCAGTTCCAGGAGTCCGTCGAAGGCAGTCCGGAAAAACTCGTGAATGACGCCTTTCTGGAATACTACATGAACGACCACACGACCATTCGGGCCGGGCAGTTCATTAAAGAGTTTGGATTCGACGTCCAACAATCCAGTTGGCTGCGTGAATCTCCGGAGCGACCCATATTCTCGGGTTACTTCTTCCCTGGCGAACGGGACCGCGGAATCATGCTGTTCGGCGATTTCGGCTTCCTGTCCAGTGCTGCCTTCAAGGGTCTTCAATATTCCGTAGGAGCGTTCAACGGCAATCGTTTTTTCAACGATAGCAATCGCCAGGTAAATTACATGGCACGGATTCGCAAGATCTTCGACAAGGAGAAGCTGGCCGTTGGAGCGTCGGTTCAGCTCGGCAAACAGCTCTTGCCCCCCGGAGTCTCGGGTAATGACAACGAACGGCTATTCGGACTCGATTTCCAATTCGTCACCGGACGTTTTGGCCTGCGCGGCGAAGCCCTTGCCGGAAACCGGCCGTCTACGCCCGCGAGCATCGATCCGCAGTTCTTTCCTGCGTTCCGGCCAGGATCTCATTCCTCGGCCGCGGAACTGCTAGTGAGTTATCGTGTCGTGGGTGCTCACAACGTCTATGCACGCTATAACCAGTTCAACGGCGATCCGGTGACGGGGCAAAATATCCGGGCGTTCAACTTTGGGTATTTTCTCCCGATCGGCCGGCTTTCCCGACTGAGCTTCGATTACCAGTTCAAGAATCATCCCTCTTTCGAGGATGATGCGGTGAACGGCAGGTTCCAGATCACGTGGGGAGTCCTCTTGAAATGAATAGACATGCCCTTCAGGGAACATTGACTCTCCATTTACTTTCTTTGCATTGCCTCACGACAGGTCACGGAAAGGATTGACATGAAAGCATGGAAGGTGCTTCTTCTCGCGTTTCTTGTGGTCGCGGTTGTAGGAGCCATCGGGGTCGCTCTATTGATTCACCGGGGCTTTCGCGCTACCACAGAACCATCCAGATTTGAGGCGGTGGTCGCGCGAACGGTGCGCGATTTCGCAATTCCCAGGGAAGAGCGCACGCGGCAGAACGCTCTGGAAGTTACATCGCAAAATCTGAACGATGGCCGGGAGAATTTCCTCG
>Ga0134126_10012876_pt1 | contig 10563 bp, 14 predicted proteins | sample KB31752_FD_96881 | JGI IMG/M metagenome (GOLD analysis project Ga0134126, IMG submission 96881) | Terrestrial soil microbial communities with excess Nitrogen fertilizer from Kellogg Biological Station, Michigan, USA - KB3-175-2 | ecosystem: Environmental > Terrestrial > Soil > Unclassified ...
ACGCAGAGGATGCGCAGAGGACGCCAGGAATTTCCCATGAGCACGCCCAGCGACCGTTGCGTAACCTCTGCGTCCTCTGCGTTGAATTCCTTCCGGTTGGAGCAAGCCTGATGGACAAGTTCACGGTCTTACGGGCGATTGCGGCGCCGCTGCTGCGCGAGAATGTCGACACCGACATCATCATCCGCATCGAGCGGCTGGTCGGCGCGACGCGCCGCGACGAGCTCGGCCGCCATGCCTTCGAGTCCTGGCGCTATCGTGCGGATGGCAGCGAGGAGCCGGGCTTCGTGCTCAACCGCGAGCCCTATCGCCGCGCCGAGATCCTGCTGGCGCTCAAAAATTTCGGCTGCGGCAGCTCGCGCGAGGGGGCGGTCTGGGCGCTGAAGCAGCGCGGCATCCGCGCCGTGCTGGCACCGAGCTTCGGCGACATCTTCTTCAACAATTGCTACCAGAACGGCGTGCTGCCGGTGGCGATGGCCGAAGCGGCGGTGCAGGCGATCGCCCGCCAGGTCGAGGCCGATCCCGAGCAAAACCAGGTAACGGTCGATCTCGAGCGCCAAATGGTTGTGGCGCCCGACGGCGCGGAGACGGGTTTCGCGATCGACCGGCTCCGGCGCGAGGCGCTGCTCGAAGGCCTCGACGATATCGGCCTCAGCTTGAAGCGCGAGGCCGAGATCTCGCGTTTCCAGGCGCAGGACCGCAGCGCGCGTCCCTGGATCTGGGCGGTGGAGAGCCGGTGATGAGCAACCTCAAGCAGGTGGTGGTCATCGACGGCGAGGGCATCGGCCCCGAGGTGATGGGCGAGACGCGGCGCATCCTCGGCTGGCTCACCGGCAAGGAGCGGCTCGGCCTCGCCACGCGCGACGCGGTCTATGGCGCCGAGGCCTATCGCCGTACCGGCAAGATCGTCCCGGACGAGACGGCAGAAGCGCTGAAGACCGCGGACGCGATCCTGTTCGGCGCCACCGGCGGGCCCGCTTATGACGCGCTGCCGGCCGAGGCGAAGCGCCAGGGCAATCTGCTGCGCGTCCGCAAGAGCCTCGACCTCTTCGCCAATCTGCGCCCGATCGTCGCATTCCCGGCGCTCGCCGAGGCCTCGTCCCTCAAAAACCGGGTGCTGGAGGGCGTCGACTTCGTCATCCTGCGCGAGCTCTCGAGCGGGCTCTATTTCGGCGAGCCGCGCGGCATCGAGAACCTGCCCAACGGCGAGCGCCGCGGCGTCAACACGCACAGCTATACCAGCTCCGAGATCCGCCGCGTCGCCCGCTTCGGCTTCGCGCTGGCGCGGACGCGCCGCAGCCGGCTCTGCTCGGTCGACAAGGCCAACGTCATGGAGGCGGGCCAGCTCTGGCGCCAGGAAGTGCAGGCGGTGCACGACGCCGAGTTCCCGGATGTCGAGCTCACTCACATGCTGGTCGACAATTGCGCGATGCAGATCGTGCGTGCGCCGGCGCAGTTCGACCTGCTGCTCACCGACAACATGTTCGGCGACATCCTGTCGGACGCGGCGGCGATGGCGACCGGCTCGCTCGGCATGCTGCCTTCCGCTTCTTTCGGGCCGCCGGGGCCGGATGGCCACCGCCCGGCGTTTTTCGAGCCGGTGCATGGCAGCGCGCCGGACATCGCCGGCAAGGGCGTCGCCAATCCGCTGGGCGCGATCCTGAGCCTCGCGATGGCGCTGCGGCTGAGCCTCGGCGAGCCCGAGGCGGCGACGCGGCTCGAGCGCGCGGTGAGCGAGGCGCTCGACAGCGGCATCCGCACCCGCGACATCATGCATGAGGGCGGCCGCCCCGTCGGCACGCGCGAGATGGGCGACGCCGTGCTGGCGGCGCTGGAGCGAGGGGCAGTCCGCGCGCGATGACCTCGGAGGGAATTGCCGCGCCTCAGCCGAGCGGCGAGGCTCCTCCCCCGGACGCATCGCCAAAGGCCTCGCCCATGACCACATCGACCGAGACCCCCGCCGCCCGCTTGCCCTTCTTCTATGGCTGGATCATCGTCGCCGTGGCCTTCGTCACCATGGCCGTGGGCGTCAATGCCCGCACCGCCTTCTCGCTGCTCTTCCCGCCGATCCTCGCCGAGTTCCACTGGGACCGCGGCGTCACCGCCGGCGCCTTCTCCTTCGGCTTCCTGGTCTCGGCGGTGCTGAGCCCGTCGCTCGGGCGGCTGATGGACCGGCGGGGCCCGCGCGTGGTGATCGAGCTCGGCGTCATCGCCATGGGCGGGGGACTGCTGCTGGCGACGCTGGTGCGCGAGCCCTGGCAGCTCTACCTGACCTTGGGTGTGCTGGTCGGCGGCGGCAGCGTCTGCCTCGGCTATACCGGCCAGGCGCTCTTCCTGCCCTACTGGTTCGTGCGCCGGCGCGGCCTCGCGATGAGCATCGCCTTCTCCGGCGTCGGCGTCGGCTCGATCGTGATGCTGCCCGCACTCCAGAGCTTCATCACGGCGTCGGGCTGGCGGAGCGCCTGCTGGGCGCTGGGCATTCTCGTGCTGGTGCTGCTGGCACCGCTGAACCTGCTGCTGCGCCGCCGCCCGGAAGAGCTGGGCCTTGCGCCGGACGGCGAAAGCGTCGCCGCCGGCGGTGCTGCCGCGGCGCGGCGCGGCAGCGTGGTGGATCCCGCCTGGGTCGCCATCGACTGGACGCTCGGCCGCGCGCTCCGCACCCGCCGCTTCTGGTGGGTGGCGCTCGGATATTTCTGCGCGCTCTTCGCCTGGTACGCGGTGCAGGTGCACCAGACCAAATATCTCGAGGAAATCGGCTTCGGCGCGAACTCCGCCGCCTGGGCGCTGGGCTTCGTCAGCCTCGCCGGCATTCCGGGCCAGATCGCGCTCGGCCACCTCTCCGACCGGATCGGCCGCGAATGGGTGTGGATGGTGGGGAGCCTCGGCTTTGCCGCAACCTATCTCTGCCTGCTGCTGCTGCGCGCGACGCCGAGCCCGGCGCTGCTCTACCTCATGGTCGCGGCGCAGGGTGCGCTCGGCTACGGGCTCACCTCGGTGATCGGCGCCATTCCCGCCGAGATTTTCGAGGGCAAGCAGTACGGCAGCATCTTCGGCACGCTGATGCTGGCCTCGATCCTGGGTGGCGCGGCCGGTCCCTGGCTCACCGGCGCGCTGCACGACGCAACCGGCTCCTATGCGCTGGGATTCTCTATCGCGCTGGGCTTGAGCCTCGTCTCGGCGCTCGCCATCTGGCTCGCCGCGCCGCGCAAAGTGCGCGCCGTCGCCGGCCGCTCGTCCCTCTCCGCGCGAAGCGGGGAGAGGGAGGGGACCCATGGCTCGCAAGAGCCACGGGGAGGGTGAGGTGTCTCACCGCGGCACGAGCGCATTCTCCATCGATACCCACCTCACCTGGCTCGCTGCGCTCGCCACCAGCAACCCGGCCGACCGCTTCGCGGTCGGCCCCGCTGGGTTCGATCACAAAGTGATCGAACGGGTTGCTCCCCCCGCACGCGGGCGGAGAGGGATTATTCAGAGCTTGGTACGCTCTACACCGCCTTGCCGTCCTCGCGGGTGTAGAGCGTCAGCCCGAGCAGCATATCGACGGTCGCGCCATCGGCGGCCAGCGGCAGCACCAGGCGCTCGATGCCGATATAGCCTTTGGTCGTGACATAATCGGCGGCGCCGCGATACCAGCACGGCTCGCCGGTCAGCGCGGCGACGAAATCCGCATGAGTTCGCGAGGCATCGAAATGCGGAAACGCTTCGTCGAGCCAGTCGCCGGTAAAATCGCGCCCGATGATCTCGCGATGGCCGGTGCCGAAGAGCCGGCAGCGGAAGCGCGGCGGCGCGCGCACCACATCCATGAGCCAGAGCCAGCGCAGCAGCTCCGGCAGATCCGTCGGCTCGAAATTCCGCCGGCCGGGCAGGCGATCCGTACCCGGCCGGATCGACTGCCAATAGGCACACAACCGGCGGGCCCGCGGGTCGCAGTCCGTCGGCAGTTGTTCAGCCGTCATCCCGCCCCTCCGGCGGCCCACGGTCACCCCAAGACCATCCAGCCACTCAGTACCAACCTCCGTACCAACCCTCCGGAACCTATCTTAAGGCGAGTTTCCACGTCAATCTTCTTGCTCCGGTCGTAGCCGACCGCCTGTCCGCCGACCGCGGAGCGCGCTATATAAGACAGATGGCCTATGTATTTCCGATCCTCGTGGTCCTGGCGATGCTGTGCGCGTTGGGCGCGCTCGGCGTCGGCATCATCAATATGGCGCGCGGCAACAATCCGCAGCGCTCCAACCGGCTCATGCAGTCGCGTGTCATCTTCCAGGCGATCGCGCTGCTGCTCTTCGCCATGTTCATGCTGATCTATCGCCATCACTAGGAGCTCGCGCGCGACTTGGTCCGGCTGACACGCATCTACACGCGAGGCGGCGATGCCGGCGAGACCTCGCTCGGCGACGGCAGCCGCGTGGCGAAGACCGATCTGCGCGTCACCGCCTTCGGCACGGTGGACGAGGCCAATGCGGCGGTCGGACTGGCGCGGCTCTACACTGAGGGCGAGACCGATGCGGCGCTCGCGCGCATTCAGAACGACCTCTTCGATCTCGGCGCCGATCTCGCGACGCCCGAGGGCGGCAAGCGCGGGACGGGCGCGCTGCGCATTCTGGCGAGCCAGGTCGAGCGGCTCGAGCGCGAGATCGACGCGCTCAACGCCGATCTGAAGCCGCTCGACAGCTTCGTGCTGCCCGGCGGCACGAGCTGCGCCGCGCATCTTCACCTCGCCCGCACCGTTGTGCGCCGCGCCGAAAGGCTGGTCGCCGAGCTCGCCGCCCGCGAGGCGATCAATCCCGAAGCGCTCAAATACCTGAACCGCCTCTCCGACCATCTCTTCGTGCTGAGCCGCCACGTCAACGACAAGGGCGCGCGCGACGTGCTCTGGCAGCCCGGCGCGAACCGTTAACCTCGATGACGCCGGCGTGACGGAAATGCTTGCCTTCGCGTTGTGCACGTGCACAATTCCCCGCCGCGCCGCAACATGCGGCTCTGACCAAGGCCCGCGCCGCCCATGAAAGTCCTCGTCGCCGTCAAGCGCGTGATCGACTACAACGTCAAGATCCGCGTCAAGCCGGACAAGACCGGCGTCGAAACCGCCAACGTCAAGATGTCGATGAATCCCTTCGACGAGATCGGCATCGAGGAAGCGGTGCGGCTCAAGGAAGCAGGCGGTGCCAGCGAAGTGGTCGCGGTCTCGATGGGCCCGCAGGCCTGCCAGGAGACGATCCGGACCGCCCTTGCCATGGGCGCCGACCGCGGGATCCACGTGCTGAGCGATGCCGAGCTGCAGCCGCTCGCGGTGGCGAAGCTGATGAAGGCGATCGCCGAGAAGGAGCAGCCGCAGCTCGTCATTCTCGGCAAGCAGGCGATCGACGACGACAGCAATCAGACCGGGCAGATGCTGGCGGCGCTGCTGGGCTGGGCGCAGGGCACTTTCGCCTCGAAGCTCAAACTCGAGAGCGGCAAGGCGCTGGTGACGCGCGAGATCGACGGCGGGCTCGAGACGGTCGAGCTGAAGCTGCCGGCGGTGATGACCACCGACCTCCGCCTCAACGAGCCGCGCTATGCCTCGCTGCCCAACATCATGAAAGCGAAGAAGAAGCCGATCGAGCAGCTGACGCCGGAGGCGCTCGGCGTCGACGTGGCGCCGCGGCTGGTCACGCTCAAGGTCGAGGAGCCGGCCAAGCGCCAGGGCGGCAAGAAGGTCGCTTCCGTGCAGGAGCTCGTCGACAAGCTCAAGACCGAAGCGCGGGTGATCTGATGGCTCTCCTCGTCATCGCCGAGCACGACAACGCGTCGCTCAAATCCGCCACCCTCCACACGGTGGCCGCCGCCGCGGCGATCGGCGGCGAGATCCACGTGCTGATCGCCGGACATTCGGCAAAGCCCGCGGCCGATGCCGCCGCCAAGATCGCCGGGGTCACCAAGGTGCTGCTCGCCGAGGACGCGGCGCTGGAGCATCCGCTGGCCGAGGACATCGCGGCGCTCGTCGTCAAGCTCGCGCCCAGCTACACCCATGTGCTGGCGCCGGCCTCCACCTTCGGCAAGAACTTCCTGCCGCGCGTCGCGGCGCTGCTCGACGTGGCGCAGATCTCGGAGATCGCCGGCGTCGTGTCGCCCGACACCTTCGTGCGGCCGATCTATGCCGGCAATGCGCTCGCCACGGTCCAGTCCAAGGACAAGATCAAGGTGATCAGCGTGCGCAGCACAGCGTTCCCGCCGGCCGAGGCGCAGGGCGGCAGCGGCACGGTGGAGACGATCGCGGGCGCCGGTTCGGCCGGGCTCTCGCGCTTCATCGGCGCGGAGTTGTCGAAATCGGAGCGCCCCGAGCTCACCAGCGCGCGCATCATCATCTCCGGCGGGCGCGGCATGCAGTCGGGCGACAATTTCAAGCTGCTGGAGAGCATCGCCGACAAGCTCGGCGCGGCGGTGGGCGCCTCGCGCGCCGCGGTCGATGCCGGCTTCGTCCCCAACGACTACCAGGTGGGACAGACCGGCAAGATCGTTGCGCCGGAACTCTATATCGCCGTCGGCATCTCCGGCGCCATCCAGCACCTGGCGGGGATGAAGGACTCCAAGGTCATCGTCGCCATCAACAAGGACGAGGAGGCGCCGATCTTCCAGATTGCCGATTACGGCATCGTCGGCGATCTCTTCAAGATCGTGCCCGAGCTCGACGCCGAACTCGCCAAGCGCCAGGGCTCGTGAGGTGATGGGGAGCGCCATGACATCCAGCGACATCATCATCCGATCCATCGGTATCATCGGCGCCGGCCAGATGGGCAGCGGCATCGCCCATGTGTGTGCGCTCGCCGGCTATGACGTGCGGCTCGCCGATGTCGACCCCAAGGCGCTCGAGCAGGCGCTCGGGACGGTCGATCGCAATCTCTCCCGTCAGATCACGCGCGGCCGCATCAGCGAGGCGGAGAAGGCGGCGGCGCTGAAGCACATCAGGACCGGCACGCAGTTCGATCTGTTCGGCGATTGCGACGTCGTCATCGAGGCGGCGACCGAGAAGGAAGAGGTCAAGCGCGAGATCTTCAAGAAGCTCGTGCCGCAGCTGAAGGCCTCGGCCATCGTCGCCTCCAATACCTCGTCGATCTCGATCACCCGGCTTGCCGCGGCCACCGACCGGCCGGGTCGCTTCATCGGCATGCATTTCATGAACCCGGTGCCGGTGATGACGCTGGTCGAGCTGATCCGCGGCATCGCCACCGACGAAGCGACCTTCCAGGCGATCCGCGAGCTTGCGGTGAAGCTCGGCAAGACGCCGGTGGCGGCCGAGGATTTTCCCGCCTTCATCGTCAACCGCATTTTGCTGCCGATGATCAACGAGGCGGTCTACACGCTCTACGAGGGCGTCGGCACGGTCGAGGCGATCGACGTCGCGATGCGGCTCGGCGCCAACCACCCGATGGGGCCGCTGGAGCTGGCGGATTTCATCGGCCTCGATACCTGCCTCTCGGTGATGCAGGTGCTCTATGAGGGGTTGGCTGATTCGAAATACCGGCCCTGTCCGCTGCTGGTGAAGTATGTCGAGGCCGGCTGGCTCGGCCGCAAGGCGGGACGCGGCTTCTACGATTACCGCGGCGAGAAACCGGTTCCAACCCGTTGAGGGTTGACGCAAATCCGACACATTCTATAGGTCTGGCATTGCGGCGTCTTCCATGGCAGGATGCGCCGCGCTACGAGGTCGCGCTGCCATGAGGTTGCTGGTTGTCGCTCGCCCTAGATAGCTGTCCGGCGCTTGTGCTCAACGCCGATTTCCGGCCGTTGAGCTATTTCCCCCTGTCTTTGTGGTCGTGGCAGGAAACGGTCAAGGCGGTCTGCCTCGACCGAGTCAACATCATCTCGCATTATGACCGTGTGGTGCGCAGCCCGTCCTTCGAGATGCGGCTGCCCAGCGTCATCTCGCTGAAGGAATACATTCCGACGGCGCGGCGACCGGCCTTCACGCGATTCAACGTCTTTCTGCGCGACCGCTTCACCTGCCAGTATTGCGGCGAGGATTTCCCGTCGCACGACCTGACCTTCGATCACGTCGTGCCGCGTTCGCGCGGCGGCCGCACGGTCTGGGAAAACGTGGTTACCGCCTGCTCGTGCTGCAATTTGCTCAAGGGCAACCGGCTGCCGCGCGAGAGCGGCATGTATCCGCGCCACCTGCCCTGCCAGCCGAGCACCAGCCTGCTTCAGGAGAACGGCAGGGCGTTCCCGCCGAACTTCCTGCATCAGAGCTGGCGCGACTTCCTCTACTGGGATACCGAGCTCGAACCGAGCTGACGTTTTCGGATTACTGGTGGCGCTCACCCAACTGCCACGGGATGGCGCCGAGCGGCTCCCGCATGCCCAGGCCGGCATTCATGCCCGGGTAAAGCGAGGTCGCACCCTGCGGCTGGGCGGCCGCAACATCGGCGGAAATGCCGCGTTGCGGCGGATAATCGACTTCGCGCGCACCGCTGGAACAGGCCGCCAGCAAGGCGAGCAGGGCCGCGGCACCGATCGAACGGACCATGAGAAGCCTCCTCCATCGCCAACGCTACCGGAGCGCGAACGATCCCCGGAGCTGCACCGCCTATTGACGATGAGGTGGGGTGCCGGGTAGCGTTCGTCCATGGGCGACAATCGCCTCGATAGCCGGCTTTTGCGGCGAATTAGCATCCCGGTCCTCCGCGACGAGGATCGGGCTTCTGCCATTCGCCTTGCACCCGAGATCGAGGTATTCCGCCATGTCATCGCCTGCCGCGACCGCCTATAGGCCCCAGAGCCGCCCTACCGCCTGCTTCTCCGTTCACGCCTCGGCCGAGCCGGGGGTGATGCCGCGCGTCGTCGAGCTCTTCGCCAAGCGCGGGCTCGTGCCGACGAGCTGGATCAGCCGGGTGAGCGCCGGCGAGCTCACCATCGACCTGCAGATGCCGGGCCTCGATGCCGAGACGACGCATTACATCGCGCGCTGCCTGCGCCAGATCATCTCGGTCGATGTGGTGTTGGTATCGCAGAAGCAATGAGTCTGCTGCGGCATATCCGAAGCTGCAATGCCTGGCGCGCCGAACGCTTCGTGCCGCTCTGGCGTGGCGAAGAGCGCATCGGCCTCATCCGACGCGACAACGCCGAGACGCTGCGGCGCTTTCCCGAGGTGTTCTCGGTCGAAGCCGACGGCGTCTGGCTGATCGCCGCCGGCGATTTCGCCGCGGTGAGCGCGGCGGTCGACGGCGTCGTCGAGCGGCTGGTGAGCGAAGGACGCGTCGCCAAATGGCGCAACGAGTTCTTCGCCGTGGCGCCGCGCTGGGGTGCGGCGCCGCTGCTCAAGCTCGACCGCGGTGCGGTCTCCTACTTCGGGGTGCGCGCCTACGGCGTGCATCTCAATGGATGGCGCCGCGACGGCGGCGCGCTTCGCCTCTGGGTCGGCCGGCGCGCCGCGGACAAGAAGGTGGCGCCCGACAAGCTCGACAACCTGGTCGCCGGCGGCATCGGCCATGATCACGGGCTCGAAGCGACGCTGGTGAAAGAGGCGGCGGAGGAGGCATCGCTGCCCGCCGCGGTGGTCGCCCGCGCCATGCCCGTCGGCGCCATCGCCTATCGCATGGAGACCCAACAGGGCCTGCGCGACGACGTGCTCTTCCTCTACGACCTCGAGGTGCCGGCCGAGTTCGTCCCCGTCAACACCGACGGCGAGATCGTCGCCTTCAGCCTGATGGATGCCGCCGAGGTCCTGGAGCGCGTGCGCAGCACCGACGATTTCAAGTTCAACGTCAACCTGGTGATCATCGACTTCGCGCTGCGCCGCGGCTTGATCGCGCCCAGCGATCCAGACTATCTCAACCTCGTCACAGGGCTGCGCCGGCCGCTCGACTGAGCCCTCAATCCGCGCCGTAAGGCCGCATCACGCTGTGCTGATGCGGCAGCGTGTCGAAGAGCGCCGCATTGGCGCAGAAGGCACGGTCGTCGTCCTCCGGCGCCTTGCCGTCGAGCCATCGGCCGCAGCGATCCGCCTCGGTGCAATCGAGGCAGCCGAACTCCGCCTGGTGCAGCACGGCACGGACCAGCGGGCTTTGCGCGGCCGCCAGGCCGAGCCGATCGGTCATGCGCGAGAAGAGCATCAGCCGCCGCAGAATCTTCTGCAGCAGCAAGCGGCTCGGATCGGCAGGGCCGAGCTGCTCGCAGAGCCGCGCGAGCACGATCATCCGCTTGAGCAGATCGCCGCAATGAGGCTGAGACGCTTCGGTGGTGCTCATGGTCGCCTGCGCTTCATGGTCAAAGCTCATTGAACGACCCGGCACGGGTCCATGACATTGATCTGAATCAACCGCGCCTGACGCTCATTGTTCAGCCGGGAAATCCCACCAGCGCGCGCAGCTCGGCCGGGCTGCTTCCCGCCTCGCGCAGCGCCCGCACGGTCGCGGCGCGGTCGCGCTTCGCCAAGCGCCGCCCCTCGGCATCGGCGACCAGGCGATGGTGCCGCCAGCGCGGCACCGGCAATCCCAGCAGCGCCTGCAGCAGGCGGTGGACATGCGTCGCCGGGAACAGATCCTCGCCGCGCGTCACCAGGCTCACGCCCTGCAGCGCATCGTC
>Ga0134126_10012877_pt1 | contig 10563 bp, 5 predicted proteins | sample KB31752_FD_96881 | JGI IMG/M metagenome (GOLD analysis project Ga0134126, IMG submission 96881) | Terrestrial soil microbial communities with excess Nitrogen fertilizer from Kellogg Biological Station, Michigan, USA - KB3-175-2 | ecosystem: Environmental > Terrestrial > Soil > Unclassified ...
ACGATGAAGACCGCTCCGACATCGACTGGGGCGTGCGCGGCGGCGCCGGATCCCAGCCGCTGATTCCGCTGAACGTCACGCTCGACCCGTCCTCGCTCGCCTATGCGAGTAATGTGGGTGGCGTGGTGCAGTCGGGCACCTTCGCCAACTCCCAGTTCTTCCTGGAAGCGCGGCCCTATCATGAAAAGGCTGACTTCTTCAGCATCAATCCGGGCGGCAGCTGGCAGATCAACGACCTGATGCACCTGGATTTCCAGGTGAATGCCAGTCGCAGCCATTTCTTCCGCGACTCTCCCACCTACCTGTTCGTGACCTGTCCGAGCGCGGGAAATCCCGCCGGCTCGCCGGGCTGCGCAGCGCCCGCCGGCGGTGTGTCGGTCAATTTCAACAATCCGGCAGGCGCAGCTTTCCCTGACATCACCACCAATATTGACCTCAACAACCCGGCCAACTTCCAATGGAATAACGGCCGCGTGAACCTCCAGAACGGCCGCCGCTATACCCAGACGACGGGCGCGCATTTGGACTATACCTGGGGCGGTGAACGCATCGCCCTGCATGCCGGCGCGGCGTACGACGACGCGTTCCGTGCCATCACCGGCATCGACGCCTCCCAGCAATGGCAGAATGCGATCTGCGGCGACAATCCCAATGTCTTCCTGCCGCCGCCCAATACCCAGCCGGCCTGCCGCGGTGCCAATGTCGCGGGCAATATCGCCACCGTGAACGCGGCCTCGGCCGGTCAGTCGCCCACCTATCCGGGCTATGGCACCGGTTTCAGTGCCGGCTTCCCGGCCTACGCTTATAGCGGTTCGCTGGTACCACAATCGGGACTGGCCAGTTTCCTGGTGCCGGGCCCCACCGGCTTCATCAGCGCCAACTACAACGCGCTGGCAGCGGCGTCGAACTATTATGCCATCGACGCCATGGCCAGCGCGATTCCCAGCTCGCATGCCGGCGTGACCGAAAATTATCCGTTTGCCCAGGCGGCGACGCCGGGCGGCAATTCGGGCACCATCGAGGAGAAGAATTACGGCTTCTACCTGGAGGCGGCGGGCAAGCAACCGATCTACGGCCACAACCTGCGTTACAATATCGGCGTCCGCTACGTCGAAACCCACCAGTATGATACCGCGCCGGTGACGGTGGTGGACCCGCGCAATGCCACGCTGGCGGACGGCGCGCTCTATCCGAACAAGTTTGTTTTTGCCACGCAGGTCAAGGAGTATGGCTCCTGGCTGCCGTCCGTGAATCTGGTCTATGAGGTTTCGGACGACTTCCAGGTTCGCGGCGCCATCTCCCGCACCATGACCCGTGCCAACCCCAATGACATGATTTCCGGGGTGAATTTCTCGGACCTGACGGCGCAGACGCTCGCCCTGGGCAATCCGGCGCTGAAGCCCTTCTACTCCAACAATATCGATGTGGGCTTCGAGCTTTATACCGGCGGCGCGGGCTATTTCGGCTTTACCGCCTTCCGCAAAGGCCTGGCAGGCTTCACCGTCAACCAGGGCATCACCCAGCCCTTCAGCTATCTGTCGCAATTCGGCATCACCTACAACTCGCTGAACAGCAACCAGCAGACGGCGCTGGCAGGCCGCGGCTGTACGTCTGACGCCAATTGTCCGGCGAGTATCCTGGTCACACAGCCGATCAACGCGCCGGGCCTTCTGACCGTCAATGGACTGGAGTTCGACTATGTCCAGCCCTTCGACTTCCTGCTGGACGACTACGGGCTGCACGGCTTCGGCTTCAACGGCAACCTGACCGTCCTGGACCAGAAGAGCAGCGGTGCGGCTCCTGCGGTCGCGCAAGGCGTGGCGCCGATGAGCTACAACACCACGCTCTATTACGACAATGAGGGCATTTCGGTTCGTCTCTCCTATGTGTGGAACGACAAGTCCTATGCCTCGCAGACCAACACCCAGAGCCTGTGCTTCCCGAACGTCTCGGCGCAGCCGACCTGTCCGGGCGGCGCCTATCTGTTCAGCCAGGCTTACGGCCAGGCGGACTTCTCCAGCAGCCTGCGCCTGTCGCGGCTGTTCGGCGAACTGCCCACCGATCCGGAAGTCACGTTCGACGTCCAGAACCTGTTCCGCGGCAAGCTGAGGACCTTCGACCAGTTCACCAACGCGACCCACAGCTACTACAACCAGGGCCAAGTGATCCTGTTCGGTATCCGCGGTTCATGGTGATCCGACACGCATTTGCGCGGTTCTTTCCCCTAGACGGTTCTCGCGCAACACTCACGGCGGCTCCCAAGGGAGCCGCCGTCTTTTTTTATGATCCCCTCTGTCGCAGCTCGAGTCGGCTTCGCCGACATCTCGCTGCGACATCTCCCCCCTCAAATGGCTACGCCATGAGGGGGAAGAGAGCTGGCGGATGCTGAAGGTCGCGTCGCGGAATGCGACGCTCGAGCTTCTTAGATCAGAGTTTAGGGGCCAGGATCGCGGCGCGTAATTCGGCGTGTTCGCGGAAAATGGCGGGGAACAAGGCGGTGTTGTCCAGCGCTACCGCCTTGTCCGCGCCGGCTTTCGCCCAGGCATCGAACCAGTCATTGGCGGGGTCGCGCGGCGGCCGGGTTGCCATCAGAGCGAGCCATGCCGCGATCACCCTGGCCAGCCGGCTGAACTCGCCGCCCGCCTTGATGTTGGCCTCCAACAGCGGAAACAGGCGCTGTGGCAGCTTGAGGGAGCCGTCCTCGGCGATCTGGCCCAGACGATGATCGATCATCGGGTTTTCGAAACGCGTTTTCACCGTACGCCAATAGGAAGCCACATCCAGCGGTGCCAGTGCGGGGGCGATTTCCCGTGCCACCATCTCTTCCAGGAACGCGCACAGGTCGGCATCGGCGATGGCTTGGCGGACATACATATGTCCACACGGCAGGCCCAGATAGGCCAGCGCCGAATGCGTGCCGTTCAGCACATGCAGTTTCAAGCGCTCATGGCCGGAGATGTCGGCCACGATCTCCGCCCCGGCCGCGCCCCAGGCGGGCAGCGGACCGGTGAAGCGGTCCTCGATCGCCCATTGCGCGAATTCTTCCCGCTGCACGCTCGCCTGATCCTCAAAGCCCAGCGCCGCCGATACGCGTGCACGATGGGCGGCGTCGGACGCAGGGACAATGCAATCCACCAGGGTCGCGGGAAAAGCTGCATTGGCCCTGATCCAGGGCGCAACGCCCGGCCAGCAGTGCTCCGCGAACGCAACGACCGCCGCCTCGAGCTTGGGGCCATTCGACTTGAGATTGTCGCAGGACAGGATGGTCAGCGGGCCCGCGCCGTTTCTCTGCCGTTCCTTCATGGCCAGCGCCAGCCAGCCGATCGCCGAACGCGGCTCGGCCGGCTGGTTCAGGTCGGCGGCGATATCCGGATGTGCGAAATCAAGGCTGCCGTCCGCGGCCAGGCAATAGCCTTTTTCCGAAAGCGTCAGGGTGACGGCATGGGTGGTGGGAGCCGTCAGCGCCCCGAGCAGCGCAGGCCTGTCGCGTGGCGCGAACAGCGCGCCGCGGATCACGCCCATCACCCGATAGCGCGTCGCGGTGCCAAGCGATTCCACGGTGTAGAGATCGTCCTGCGCCGCCAAGGTGTCGGGCACACCCGGATGCTTCAGCGAGGCGCCGACGATTCCCCAATCTCCCCCTTTGGCCGCGATGGCATCCTCTGTGAAGACGGCCTGGTGGGCGCGGTGAAAAGCGCCGATCCCCAGATGAACGATTCCGGTCTTGAGTTTTGCGGGATCGAAGGCCGGCCTGGCGATGGCGGCGGGCAGGCGGACGAGCGCCGCCGCATTCAGCTGGCTCACAGTCTGTAGACTTTTTTGGGCAAGTTATAGGTGAGGTCAACCGCGACATGCGCCGCTTCCTCCATCGGAAGGCGGCTCTGGATCACCAGTTCGGAGAGATAGGCGCAGTCGATGCGCCGTGCCAGGTCGTGGCGGGCCGGAATGGAGAAGAAGGCGCGCGTGTCGTCGTTGAAGCCGGCGGTGTTGTAGAAGCCGGCGCTTTCGGTGGTCAGTCGGCGATAGCGCATCATGCCTTCCGGCGAATCGTGGAACCACCAGGCCGGGCCCAGCTTCAGGCAGGGATAATGCCCGGCCAGCGGCGCCAGCTCGCGGCTATAGGTGCTTTCGTCCAGGGTGAAGAGCAGCAGGGTGAAATCGGCGCGGTTGCCGAAACGGTCCAGCAGCGGCTTGAGTTCGGCCAGGAAGGCGCCACGCGCCGGCATGTCGCCGCCGATATTGCTGCCGAAGCGCCGATAGAGCTGGGCGTTGTGGTTGCGCCAGCAGCCAGGATGGAGCTGCATCACCATGCCGTCTTCCACCGACATGCGCGCCATTTCGGTCAGCATCTGGGCGCGGAAGAGTTCGCGCTCTTTGGCATCGGCTTTGCCGGACGTGACGCGAGCGAATAGCGCTTCTGCCTCGACGGGCGAAAGATCCGCGGTCTGCGCCGTGGGATGGCCGTGGTCGGTGGCGGTGGCGCCATGGGCGCGGAAGAAGGCGCGCCGGTTCTCGATCGCGCGCAGATAGCCTTTCCAGCTGCCCGTATCCTCGCCCGACAATTCACCGATACGCCGGATGCTGGCGGCGAACTGGTCATGATCGGGATCGGTGAGTTCGTCGGGCCGCAAGGTGGTGACGACGCGGCCCTTCCAGCCCGAGGCAGCAAGTGCCTCATGATGCTTCAGGCCGTCCACGGAATGCTCGGTGGTGGCGATCACCTCGATGTTGAAGCGCTCGAACAGGGCGCGGGGCCGGAAAGCGGGTTGTTTCAGCTTCTCATTGATGGCGTCATAATAGTGATCGGCGCTGGCCGGCACGAAAGGGCGATCCAGGCCGAACACCTCCTGAAACGTATGATCCAGCCAGACGCGGCAGGGTGTGCCGCGGAAGATGTGATAATGATCGGCCAGGCGCTTCCAGATGCGCCGGCGGTCCTTTTCCACCTCGCCGTCACCGTCACGCGGCGCGATGCCAATGCTCTCCAAGGTGACGCCGGCGCTGTAAAGCAGGCGCAGCAGATAATGGTCGGGCCACAGCAGCAGCGAGACCGCATCCTCGAAAGGTGCGTCGCCGGCAAACCAGGCCGGATCCGTGTGCCCGTGCGGGCTGATGATCGGCAGTTTCTCGATGGTAGCGAACAACTCGGCCGCGATGCGCCGTTGCGCCGGATCGGCGGGGAAATAACGCTGGGGATCAAGGGGCATTCAGGTCTCGGAGGAAATGTTGGTGGCGGGTGCGTAAGCCGGGACGATCAAATGCACCACCAGCAGCGCGATAAGATAGGCGACGGAAGCGAAAACGAAGATGGGCGTGTAGCTGCCGATGGTCTGCAGCACATTGGCGGCATATTTGCTCATCAGCATGCCGCCCAGCGCGCCGGAAAGGCCACCCAGCCCGATAATGGAGCCGGCGGCCCAGCGCGGGAAAAGATCGGACGGCAGGGCATAGAGGTTGGCGGAAAAGCCCTGATGCGCGGCACAGGCCAGCCCGATGACGGCCACCGCCAGCCAGAGACTGGAGGCATACATGGCGCCGGCCACCGGCAGGGCGCAGACGGCACAAGCCAGCATCGCCATCTTGCGCGCGCGTCCCAAGGGAAGGCCGCGCTTGATCAGGCTTGTTGAACGCCAGCCGCCCAGCACCGAGCCGATATCGGCCATCACATAGATCGCCACCAAGGGCGGCCCATAATTCTTGAGGTCCACGCCATAGCGTCGGGAGAAAAAGTCCGGCAGCCAGAACAGGAAGGTCCACCACACCGGATCAATCAGGAAGCGTCCCAGGATATAGGCCCAGGTCTGGCGGGTTGCGAGCAGCTTGGACCAGGGCACGGGCCGCTGCGCTTCCTGCGGGTCGGATTCAATATAGGCCAACTCTCCGGCGCTGAGCGCCCGCATCTGGCGCGGACGCCGGTACCAGATCAGCCACACCGCAAGCCAGGCAAAGGTCAGAAGGCCGGTAAGAATGAAGGCCATCTGCCAGCCCAGGGCGATGGTGATGATCGGCACGATAAAGGGCGCCAGAATGGCGCCGACATTGGAGCCGGCATTGAAGACGCCGATGGCCAGGGCCCGTTCCCGCTTGGGAAACCATTCCGCCGTCGCCGCCAAGGTGCAAGGAAACAGGCCGGATTCGCCCAGCCCCATCGGGATGCGCACCCAGGTAAAGCCGACAGTGCTGCGGACAAAGGCATGGGCAATGTGGAAGACGGTCCAGATGGTGACCGCGATGGTGCCTCCGACCTTGGCGCCGTAGCGGTCAACGATCCGGCCGAAAGCGACATAACCCAGGCCGTAGGCAGCCTGGAACCAGAACACCACGTCGCCATAACCCAGCTCGCTCCAGCCATAGGCCTTCTGCAAGGTGGGCTTGAGCACGCTCAGGACCTGGCGGTCGGTATAGTTCAGGGCGACGATGGCGAAGAGAAGCGCGCAGACGAACCAGCGCACATGGCCGGTGCGGACGATTGCGGGTTCGGGCGCGTTCATGAGCACCTACCAGTTGTACATGCTGCCGTCCTCCAACCGGTTCACCGGCAGGAAGGCGCGCTTGTAGGGGAATTTCGCGGCGAGCTTTTCGTCCAGTTCCACGCCCAGGCCCGGCACCTCGCCCGGATGCAGCATACCACCCTCGAAGGTGTAGCTGCGCCGGAAGACCTCGTCGGTTTCCTTGGTGTGGTGCATCCATTCCTGGATGCCGAAATTGGGAATCGAGATATCGAAATGCAGCGCCGCGGACATGCAGACCGGCGACAGGTCGGTGGCGCCATGGCAGCCCGTGCGCACATTATAAAGGTCGGCCAGGGCCGCGATGCGGCGCAAATGCGTGATGCCGCCGGCATGGACGACGGTGGCGCGGATATAGTCGATCAGCTGCTCTTCGATCAGCTGCTTGCAGTCCCAGATGCTGTTGAAGATTTCGCCCACCGCCAGCGGCGAGGTGGTGTGCTGGCGGATCAGGCGGAAATTGGCCTGGTTCTCTGCCGGTGTGGCGTCTTCCAGCCAGAAGGGACGGTAAGGCTCCAGATCCTTGCCCAGCCGGCCCGCTTCGATCGGCGTCAGCCGGTGATGGATGTCGTGCAAGAGATGGATGTCCCAGCCCAGCACGTCGCGCGCCGTCTTGAACAGCTGGGGCACCGAACGCAGATATTTCTCGCTGGACCAGAAATTTTCCGTCGGGATGTCGGCATCGGCCGGCTCATAGAACAGCCGGGTCTTGGAAACGCCGTAAGTGGATTTGAGGCCCGGAATGCCGGACTGCAGCCGGATCGCCTTGTAGCCCATCGACAGATAGGACTGCGCCTGTTCCAAGGTCTCTTCGATGGTCGTGCCGTTGGCATGGCAATAGACCATGGCGCCGTCGCGGCAGCGCCCGCCCAGGAGCTGATAGAGCGGCAGGCCTGCGACCTTGGCCTTGATATCCCAAAGCGCCGTGTCCACCGCGGCGATGGCCGCCATGGTGACGGGCCCGCGCCGCCAATAGGCGCCGCGATACAGATACTGCCAGGTGTCCTCGATATTGTGCGCGTCGCGCCCGATCAGGCAGGGAATGACATGGTCGGTGAGATAGCTCGCCACCGCCAGCTCGCGGCCATTGAGCGTGGCATCGCCCAGGCCCGTGACGCCATCTGACGTCTCGATCTTCAGGGTGACGAAATTGCGCCCGGGGCAGGTGACGATGACTTTGGCGGAAACGATCTTGAGCACGGACATCCCTTTTGGAGAAGCGGTCTTTATGCATAAAGGCGCCGCTTTGTGGTAACGCTATCAACCCTTGGAAATCATGTCAAAACACGAAGTCCTTACGCAGATGCGAAAGGGTCGGCCAGGAAGGCGCGCTCACGATAGCAGAACCAGTCAAAGTCGGCAGGGGCAGCGGTGCCCGCCATGTCCTGACAGGCCATGCCGACAAAGGCACCCGTGAAATTGGGCGTGCCGGGTGTCTGGGCCTCGTCCGACAGGATGGAGGCATCGAAGGTCTGGGGCAGAGGCTGCCAAGCCTGGTCCGGTTGGCGCCAGGCAAAGCGGAGTCGTTCTTCGTCTACCTCCACGCGAAGCTCGACCGGGCCAGGCGGCAGCGGAATCGGTGGCGTGAAGGCATCGCCCACCGGCGCATCGGGCAGCGCCGACATCACCCGCAGGTGTTTGCCATGGATCTTGTCATGGGTGACGTGAAGGTAATGAAATTTGGTGCCGCCATAATAACAGACCAGGCCTGCCGCCTGCTGGAAATGGGCCGGCTCGAAATCCATCAGGGTGCTGGCGCTGTAGCAGAAGGCTTGCTGGCGCCGCGCCACCAGGGCCTGCACGAACTGGCTGCCGACGGTCTCGCGGCCATAGAGGCGCAGATGGCCAGGCCGCGCTGTCAGGCTGAGGATCGTTTCCGGCTGCGGCGTGCGCAGCCATTGAAAGTCGATTGGCAGGACCAGCGTGTCGAAATCATCTCGTTCCGGCGCGGGCGGGCAGGGATGCGCCTTTAGCATGGGCGCCGGCGTGAAGAGTTGCGGCAGGCCTGGCTCGCCTTCGGTGTAAAGCCAACCCTCTCGCCACTGCATCTTCTGGATGGCCGTTTCCCGTCCCAGGATACAGCGGCCGCGGTTTTTCAGCGGCCGGCCGCACAGATAGACCATGTAGGTCTCGCTACCTTGCGTCTCCACCAGATCGGCATGGCCGGCGCGCTGCAGCGGCGCATCCGGGCGGTTGCGGGCACTGAGAATATAAGTGTCGGGATGCAGTTCATAAGGCCCCAGCAGGTCCTTTGAACGCGCCATGGTGACGGCGTGATTCCAGGCCGTGCCGCCCTCCGCCGTCAACAGATAGTAAAAGCCGTCGCGCTTGTAGAGATGCGGCGCTTCGGTCAGGCCCAACGGCGTGCCGGCAAAAATATTCACGCGTTCGCCGATCAAGCTCTTTTCGCGCGGCGAATATTCCTGTGCCACGATGCCGGCGAAGCGGTTCTGGCCGGGGCGATGATCCCACAGCATGTTGACCAGCCATTTGCGGCCATCCTCATCGTGGAACAGCGACGGATCAAAGCCGCTGCTGTTGAGATAAACCGGATCGGACCAGTCGCCATCGACCGTTTGGGCCGTTACCAGATAATTGTGAAAGTCGCGCAAGGACGCGCCCGCAGCCCCGCCCACCGAAGTGCGCCCGTAGCGCTTCACATCCGTATAGATCAGGTGAAACTGCTCGCCGTCATGGGTCAGGCACGGCGCCCAGATGCCGCAGGAATCCGGATCGCCACGCATGTCCAGCTGGCTGGCGCGCCGCAGCGGCCGCGTCAGAAGCCGCCAATTTTGAAGGTCGCGCGAATGGTGGATCTGCACGCCCGGATACCACTCAAAGGTCGATGTGGCGATGTAATAGTCGTCGCCCACCCGGCAGATGGACGGGTCCGGGTTGAAGCCGCGAAGGATCGGGTTCTGGATGTCAGGCATGGGCGGGCTTGCGGATCACGGTCCAGGCGACGATGGCGGCCAGGATATCCAGCACCGCCAGCATAACAAAGACCGGTGTATAGCCGATCTGGTCCACGCGCTCTCCCAGCGCAAAGGTGAAGATCAGGATGCCGAGATTGGCGCAGGTGCCGGCCATCCCGGCCACAGTGCAGACCTCGTTCCTGGGAAACAGATCGGTGGCCATGGTGATCATGGTGACCGACAGGGTCTGGTGCGCAAAGCCCGCCAGGCTGATCAGTGCCACGGCGACCAGCGGGTCTTTCACCACGCCGGTAAAGGCGACGCCGATCATCATGAAGGCGCCGACAGTGAAGGCGCCGCGGCGTGCATCGATCAGGTCCAGGCCGCGCTTTTGCAGAAACAGCACGATGGCCGGTCCGAAGATGCAGCCCAGGTCGGCGGCCAGGAAGGGCATCCAGGCATAGAGCGCGATGGCTTTGAGGTCGAAATGACGCACCGTGGTCAGATACAGCGGCACCCAGAAGGACAGCATGCCCCAGGTGGGATCGGTCAGAAAACGCGGCAGAGCGATGCCCCAGAAATTGCGCCGCGACAGGATGGAGAGGATCGGCGGCTTTTTGTCGTCTGCCTGCAGGAAGCTTTCCTGGCCGGAGAGGATGTAATTCCGTTCTTCCGCCGACAGCGCCGGATGTTCGCGGACAGGACGGTAGAAGGCCAGCCACAGCGCGACCCAGACCAGGCTGATCAGTCCGACGATGACGAACGCCGCCTGCCAGGAATAGTTGAGGATCGCCCAGGCAATCAGCGGCGGTGCGATCATCGAGCCCAGCGACGGCCCGATATTGTAAAGACCACCTGCCAGGCCCCGCTCCTTGGCCGGGAACCATTCCGACACCACCTTGAGGCCGCCGGGCGAGAAGGCGCCCTCGGCAAAGCCCAGAAGGCCGCGCAGGCCAGCCAGGATCTGCCAGTTGGTGGCCAGGCCATGCGCCATGCAGATCACCGACCAGAGAAAGGCGAAGAGGGCAAAGCCCGACTTCACCCCCATCACGTCGATGATATAGCCCACCACCGGTTGCAGCATGATGCCGCCCTGAAAGGTCGCGGTGATCCAGCCATATTGCTGGGTGGTGATATGC
>Ga0134126_10012879_pt1 | contig 10562 bp, 6 predicted proteins | sample KB31752_FD_96881 | JGI IMG/M metagenome (GOLD analysis project Ga0134126, IMG submission 96881) | Terrestrial soil microbial communities with excess Nitrogen fertilizer from Kellogg Biological Station, Michigan, USA - KB3-175-2 | ecosystem: Environmental > Terrestrial > Soil > Unclassified ...
CGTTCGCGCGTTCTTTCCCTCCGAGACTGCCATGCACGACTACTCCGCGGACACATACGGCGAGCGCATCGCCGACATCTACGACTCGTGGTACGCCGCGCACGATGAACGCTGCATCGATGTGCTCGCCGAGCTGGCGCGTGGCGGCCCCGCGCTGGAGCTCGGCATCGGCACCGGTCGCATCGCGCTTCCGTTGCGCGAGCGAGGCGTGTCGGTGCACGGTATCGATGCGTCGCCGGCGATGGTCGCCAAGCTGCGCGCCAAACCCGGCGGCGCCGAGGTTCCCGTCACGATGGCCACGTTCTCTGATTTCGCGGTGGACGGGCGCTTCGCGCTCGCGTTCGTCGCGTTCAATACCTTCTTCGCGACGCTCACGCAGGACGAGCAGATCCGCTGCATGGAGAATGTCGCACGCCACTTGACGCCCGGCGGCCGCTTCGTGATCGAGGCCTTCGTGCCCGACCTCTCGCGCTTCGTCTCGAGCCAGACGCTGCGGGTGATCGGCGTGGAGACGGGCACGGTGCGGATCGATGCCTCGCAGCTGGATCTGGCGCAGCAGCGCGTGACGAGCCAACATATTGTCCTAACGGAGCACGGGGTGCGCCTCTACCCGGCCACGTTGCGCTACGTCTGGCCGTCGGAGATGGACCTCATGGCGCGGATCGCGGGACTGCGCCTCGAGCATCGGTGGGCGGATTGGGCGCGGGCACCGTTCGGGTCCGAGAGCACGAAGCACATCTCCGTATATCGGCTGGTGTCCTAACGGAACCGAGGCGGCTCGATGGGCTTCCTCACCATCCCTGAGCGATCGCAGACATGACCCGGGCCGGCCGCGCCTAACGGACGGCGGCTCGGGCGAGAAACGGCGACACCGGCACCACCCGCAGCCCCGCGACGCGCTCGAACTCGCGCTGACTCATTGTCGCGACGCCGTACCCCCGCGCTAGCGCCGTGGCCCCGACCAAGAGCGCCTGCGGTCCGATCATCGCCCCCGCCGCCAACAACTCGGCCCACAACTGCGCGTGCCGCCTCGCCTCCGCGAGACCAAACGGCAACACGGGCACGAGGTCGAGCACCGCCTCGGCGAAGGCGGCGCGACGCGCCCGCACGCCGGCGTCCGCGCCGCGATGTGCGCCATGCAGAAGCTCCGATGCCGTGATGGCCGCGATCGCGACCGGCTCGTCGCCGAGCGACTCGAGCATGGCCTCGAGGCGAAGCGTGCCGCGCTCGCCGGCGATGATGACCGACGTGTCGAGCATCACTCCCACGGCGGCGTCACCTGTGGCAGGCTCGTCCGGCTCGCGGCGATGCCGCCCGCCAGTCCGCCCGCTTCCTCGGCCGAGAGATGCGGCAGCGCGGACCAACGGGCCGCGACCACCCGCGCCGTCATCGCTGCGCCGAGCTCGGCCGACGCGGCCGTCGAGGACGCCATGCCGACGTAGCTCGCGACAGCGTCCCGAACCACCTGCGATTTTGCCACACCGTGCGCGCGCGCCCAGCGCGCCACGGCACGCGCGAGGTCGCGCGACAGGCGAAGCGTCAGGTGCATGTCCCTCATGTGTTACAATGTACTGCGTTTGTGCTACGCGACAATGGCCGATGACGCGGCGCCGAGTCATTCGGAGCGGCTTGCCACGCGGCGTGTCACCCGTACATACTCGGCGCACGATTCTCGCTCGCACTTCCCCGGACCTTCGACCATGACATCGCTTCGCACCCCCTCGTGGCTGACGGCCGCCGCCCTCGCGGTGCTCGGCCTCTTCGTTCCACGCGTCGCGCCCGCTCCCGCGGGACCGATCGACCCCGCCTTCTATCACGGACTCGTCTGGCGCAACGTCGGACCGCTGCGCGCCGGACGCATCGCGTCGGTCACCGGCGCCATCGGACAGCCCGGCGTGTTCTACGCCGGCATGCCCGAAGGCGGCATCTGGAAAACCACCAGCGCCGGCACCACGTGGTTCCCGGTGTTCGACTCGATCAAGAGCGTCGCCTCCGTCGGCTCGATCAGCGTCGCCCCGTCCGACGCCAACGTCGTGTACGCCGGCACGGGCGACATGCCCACCGGCGGTTCGCTCAATCAGGGCGACGGCATGTACCGGTCGAGCGACGCCGGCCTAACGTGGCGGCACATCGGCCTCGACTCCACGCAACAGATCCCGTCGCTCATCGTCGATCCGCACGATCCCAACGTGGTGCTCGCGGCCGCGCAGGGCGACCTGCACCACCTGAGCGCCGCGCGCGGCGTCTTCCGCACCGCCGATGGCGGCGCCACCTGGACGCGCACGCTGGTCACCGACGATTCGACCGGCGTCGAGAAGCTCGCCAGCGCGTTCGATGACCCGCAGATCGTGTTCGCGACCACGGACCGGCACTACTCCGCGCCGGGCGCCATTCAGCGCCGCGGCGGCGCACCCCCGTCCGGACCCACCGGCACCGCGCTCTACAAGTCGACCGACGAAGGCCTAACGTGGCACGAGATCACCGGCGGCGGACTGCCGCGCCTCTTCGGGCGCACGTCCATCGCCGTCGCCGCGCACACGAGCGGGCAGCGCGTCTTCCTGATCGACAACGCCGGTCTCTATCGCTCCGACGACGGCGGGTCATCCTGGCGCCAGATGGACTCCGCCGACCACCGCGTGGCCAACGGACAGGGCGGCTACAACTGCGGCGTGTACGTCGATCCCGAGAATCCGGACATCGTCTACACCGTCAATACGTCGAGCTACATCTCGACCGACGGCGGCAACACCTTCACCGGCTTCAAGGGCGCGCCGGGCGGCGATGACCCGCAACAGCTGTGGATCGATCCGACTAACGGAAAGCGCATGCTGATGGGCCTCGACCAGGGCGCCACCGTCACGCTCGACGGCGGCCAGACGTGGAGCTTGTGGTACAATCAGTCCACCGAGCAGGTCTATCACATCTCGACCGACGCGTCGTTCCCCTTCTGGATTTACGCCACGCAGCAGGACGCCGGCGCGGTACGCACGCGCAATCGCGGCAACATGGGCGCGATCACGCCGCTCGACTGGAGCCCGGTGCCGAGTTGGGAATGGGGGACCATCGTCCCCGATCCGCTGCACCCGGACACGGTGTACGCGAGCGGAAACGGCATCGTGAAGATCACGTATCCGAGCGAGCAGTGGATCAACATCAGTCCGGCGCAGGATCCGGCGCTCAAGCTTCGCACGACATCCACGCAGCCGCTGGTGTGGGCGCCGTGGAACCAGCACGAGCTGTTCACGGGCTTCCAGTATCTCATGGCCACGAGCGACGGCGGCGCGCACTGGACGAAACTTGGCGGCGACCTGGGCGTGCCGCATGGCCAGGAGCCAACGGCGCCGGCGCCGCCGTCGCGCGGCGGTCCCCCGGGCCCGCCTAACGGCGGCGTCATCGAGACGATCGCGCCGTCGTCCGTTGCCGCGGGCACGATCTGGGTGGGCACCAACAACGGCCTCATCCGCGTCACCCGCGACAACGGCAAGACGTGGTCCGACGTCTCGATCGCCGCCCTGCCTAACGCAGCCCGCGCCGACATCGTCGCCATCGACGCGTCGCACGAGAACGCCGCCGAGGCCTACGTGGCCGTCGACGAGCACAACCTCGGCGACGACATGCCGTATCTGTATCGCACGCGCGATTACGGAAAAACCTGGACCAAAATCGTCACCGGCCTCCCCACCGGGCAGCCGAGCGGCAGCTTCGCGCACGTGATCCGCAACGACCCCAAGCGCGCCGGCTTGTTGTTCGCCGGCACCGAGAGCGGCATGTACGTGTCGTTCGACGACGGCGATCACTGGCAGTCGCTCGAGCTCAATCTGCCGAACACGTCCTATCGCGACATCACGTTCCATGGCTCCGACCTCATCGTCGGGACGTACGGTCGCGGCATCTGGGTGCTCGACGATTACGCGGTGCTCCAACAACTCACGCCGGCCATCGTGTCCGCGCCGGTGCACTTGTTCAAGCCCGACGGCGCCGTACGCGTGCGCCGCAACGACGGCGCGGACACGCCGTTCCCGCCCGAAGTGCCGCACATGCTCAATCCGCCCGACGGGCTCATCATCTATTACTCGCTCGCCTCCGCGCCGCGTGGCGACATCACGCTCGACGTGGTCGACGCCGCCGGCACCGTGGTACGTCACTTGTCCAGCGCCGCGATCAAGCCGGTAGAAGAAGCCGCCGAGCCGCCCGAGCCTAACTTCTGGCTCGCCAAGCCGCAGCCGATGCCGACCGCCGTCGGTCTCAATCGCATCAATTGGGATCTGCGGTACGACGCGCCGCCGGCCTTCGACCACACGTACGAGATCAACGCCAATCCGGGCCTAACGCCAGCCTCCCCTGAAGGGCCGATGGCGCTGCCGGGCGTCTACACGCTCAAGCTGACGGTCAACGGCACCGTCTACACGCAGACCGCGACGATCCGGAACGACCCGCGGTCGCCCGCCACCGCCGCCGCCCTGCGCGCCCAGAACTCGCTCCTGATGCGCCTCTATCACGGCCTAACGGACGCCTGGTCGGGCTACCATGCGCTCGCCGGCGTGCGCGCCGAAGCGGACAAGGCGGCTGGTGCGTCCGCGCCCGCCGATGTTGCCGACGCGGTGAAAGCCTTCGACGCGAAGGTGGACAGCGTGGCCGGCAATCCGGAGGGCGGACGCGGATTCCGGTTCGGTCGCGGCGCTCCCCCGGCGCCAAACTACGTCCGCGTGAACGGAACGCTGGTGCAACGCCTAGAAGCGCAGGACAACGGCGACATGGCACCCACCGCATCATCGCTGGCCGGCACCGACTCGGTATGCAAGGACCTGGCAACCGTGGACGCCGCGGCCCGCCGCCTAACGACCACCGACCTTGCCGCGCTCGACGCCGTGTTCGGCCGGCACTCGCTGTCCGAAGTGCACGCGCCGGCGGCGGCCAAGTCCACCCCAGGCTGCTGACCGCCGCCTGCGGGCAGACCGCCTCACGATCGCGATCGTGCGGCGGTCTGCCACAGGTGCAGCAAAGCGTAGCTCCGCCACGGACGCCACCCCTGCGACGCCGCCTCCGCGGCGGCCGCGCTCACGCCGCCTAACGCTTTGCGCGCCGCGACGTCTTCCTTCGGGAAGGCGTCCGGCCAGCGCGTGGCGCGCATCGCGATGTACTGCGCCGTCCACGGACCGATGCCCGGCAGCGCCGTCAGGCGCGCGATCGTCTCGTCGGGCTGCGCCCCAGGCTCCAGCACCAATCGCCCCGCCGCCATCTCGCGCGCCACCGCCCTGATACTCTCCGCCCGCGTGCGCACGATGCCGAGCGCCGCCAGGTCGTCCACCGGCACGCGCGCCACCTTCTCCGCGGACGGCGCGAGACGGTCCAGCTCCGCGAGCGGCGTAGCCACGCGCTCGCCTAACGCAGCCGCGAAGCGCCCGGCGATCGTCGTCGCCGCCTGCACCGTGATCTGCTGCCCCAGAATCGCGCGCACCGCCAGCTCGAACCCGTCGAACGCGCCCGGCACGCGAAGCCCCGGCTGCCGTGCCACCGACGCCGCCAACACCGGATCGCGAGACAACTGCGCCGCGATCACGTCCGGCCGCGCGCTCAGATCGAACAGGTGCCGGAGGCGGCCCAGCAACGCCGGCAGCACCGGCGTCAGCGAATGCGGGAGCTCTACCGAGAGCCCGTGCCGCTCGGGCGCGTGCCGCACCGCGATCCACCCCGTGTGTTCGCCTAACCGAACGGTGCGCCGGTACGCATCGCCGTCGATGGCCTCCACGCCGCGCATCGCACGCGCCGCGAGAAACGCCAGTATCGCGTCCCACGCGAAGGGCGGACGATACGACAACCGCAGCGTGAACGACTCGGCCGGCAATCCGGCCGCGTGCGCGTCGGGCGTCGCCCTCCGGAATTGCGTCGGCGGTATCCCGTAGCGGCCGTTGAACGCATCGTTGAACCGCCGCACGCTCGCGAATCCGCTCGCGAACGCAACCTCCGCCATCGGCAGCGTCGTCTCGGTGAGGAGCTGCTTCGCCAGGAGCAGTCGCCGCGTGAGCACCAGCTCCATGGGCGACACGCCCAACTCGCGCTGCAGCATCCGCCGGATCTGCCGCGAGCTCCACCCGAATCGCACCGCGATCGTCTCGAGGCTGGCGCCATCGTCCAGCATACCTTCGTCGATGCGATGCGCGATGAGGCTCGCGATCCGGTGCGCATCGTCCACCGGCGCGTTGCCAGGCGCCAGCTCCGGCCTGCACCTGAGACACGGCCGGAAATTCGCCTTCTCGGCTGCCTCGGCGCTGTCGAAGAATCGACAGTTCGCGGCCTTCGGTGTGCGTGCCGTGCACACCGGCCGGCAGTAGATGCCCGTCGATGTCACGCCCACGTAGAACACACCGTCAAAGCGCGGGTCGTGCGACGCGAACGCATTATAGAGTGCATCGAGGTCTGTCGTCATGGGGTCAACCTATCGCCGCCCTGCAGTCGATACTAGCCATTTTCGGACATGTCTGTGGGCGCTATCCGAGCGCGTGCGCAGAGCGATTCGATGGGCGACTCCGACGCCGGTTGACGTGTCCGAATATGGCCAGCGAACGCGCCCGTTGCCTGCGCATATTGCGCCCACGAATCACGACTATCGACATTTTTCCGTGGGGACACCGCCATGACTACATCACTCGCTGCTCGCAGCCATACGCGCCGCGCGAAGAGCGCCGCCGAGCCCGCGCGCCGCGCCGGCACCGACGTCCTGCGCGTCGCGATCGTTCGGTCGCCAATCGGCCTCGTGCTCGTCGCGCGCAGCGCGGCCGGACTCGCCGCCGTGCTTCTGGGCGACGACCGCGCTGTTTTGCGCCGCGAGCTCCGCGCCCGCTTCCCGTTAGGCAAATTCGCCGGCGCCGATCCGGCGCTCGATTCGCTCGCCGCCAAGATCGTGGCGTACATCGATCATCCCGGCCCCGCGCTCGATGAACCGCTCGACGCCCGCGGCACGCCGTTCCAACAGGAAGTCTGGCGCGCGCTCCGCGCCATCCCGGCCGGCAGCACCAGTACGTACGGCGACATCGCGGCGCAGCTCGGCCGCCCGGGCTGCGCGCGCGCGGTCGGCACCGCCTGCGCGGTCAACCCCATCGCCATCGTCATCCCCTGCCACCGCGTCGTCGCGCGCGACGGCGCTCTCACCGGCTACCGGTGGGGCGTCGAACGGAAACGAGCTCTCCTCGAGCGCGAGGCCGCGGTGCGCGCCGCGCGCTGATCCGCGGATGCGCACGCTTGCCCTGCGAATTCGGCTACGGACGTTTCGCGACGGTCATGAGCGCTGTACGTTCCCGGCGCCAGATTATGACCGTCGTACCTTCGCCGTCGTCGAGGAGAAGTGGAAACCGAGCTCGATGCCCTGATCCAGCGCGCTGACGAGGCCGACCCTGTTGCGGCGGACAAGCTGTTTCGGATGCTGTACCACGAGCTGCATCGTCTGGCCGAGAGCCAGCTGCGGCGCGCCAACGCATCCGTTACGCTGGGCGCCACCACACTGCTTCACGAAGCCTACCTCAACATGACGGGGCGGCCGCAGCTTGCGTTCCCCGACCGGCTGCGGTTTCTCGCGTATGCGTCTCGCGCCATGCGCGGTCTCATCATCGACTACGCGCGGCGGCGTCGCGCCAGAAAGCGCGGCACCAACTTCGAGGTGACGCTCGATGGCAGCGAAGCGCCGGCCGAATTCGGGGCCGCGGACGCCACCGATCTGACCCAGTTAGGCGACGCGCTCGACGAGCTGGCGTCGATCGAGCCGCGTCTCGCCGAGCTCGTGGACCTCCACTTCTTCTGCGGCTTCTCGTTCACCGAAATCGCCGGCCTGCGCGGCGTCTCCGATCGAACCGTCCAGCGCGACTGGCGCAAGGCCCGCGCGTTGCTGCACCGTTCGATCCTGGGAGACGGCAAACCAACCGCCAGTTAGGCGCTAGGCACTCGCCTAACGAAGCGCCGCGAGCAGGCGCGACGCCTCCACCGCCCGCGGATGGCGCGCGCCGGCGCCCGCCGTGAGCTCGGCGACCGCGGAATCCAACGCCCGCTTGGCCGACGCCGTGTCACCCTCGGCCAGCAGCGCGCGCGCCTCGGCCACCTGCGCATCGCCCACGAACGCGTCGCTCGGCACCGTGGCCGAATCCAACGACGAGACGTCACCCGCATCACGCGCATACCGCAACGCCGCCGCCGCCTGCCGAGAGCCGAGCGCGGCCTCCGATGCCAGTACCAGCGCGGCTTCAAAGACGCGCCGTCGCTTCCCGTCAAAGTAGCCCTGCTCGCGCAACACGTTCTCGACATCCCTGCGCGCCAGACTGGTGTCGCCACGCGCCATGGCGAGATGCGCGTCGATGAGCCGCGAATCCGTGACATGGTCGTCCACGCTGCGGACGGCCAAGTGCACCTCGATCGCCTTGAGCCGCGCCGCGCTGCGGCCGGCGTCCGCAAACTTGCCTAACTGAATCTGCGCCAACGCCAGTCCGAACAACCCGCGGGCCTGCCAATACGGGTCGTGGCCGGTGGTCGCCTGATCCACGAGTACGCCGTAGTACCTCGCCGCCGAGTCGGCATCGCCCTGGAACAGCGCCGCATGCGCGTAGTGGATCAGCGGTTGCTCGGGAACGCGCCCCGAGGGATCGCTGCGCGACACCTGGTCGAGCACGTCGTGCAAAATCGACTCCGCCTGCGCCGTCTGGCCCAGGTTCCTCAGCATGTCGCCCAGATTGTGGCGGAGCGTTACCTGCGCCAGTGTTTCGCCGCGCCCCGTGCGGTCCAAGATGGCAATGCCGCGGCGCAGCGCGTCGAGCGCTTCCCGATGATGGCCGCTCGCGAACGACGCGTCGGCGGAGGTGGCCAGCATGCCGACGTACTCGAGATCGTTCGTTAGGCCCAAGCTGTCCCGGATGGCGAGTGCACGCTGGATCTCGGGACCGCTGCGCTCGACGGGACCCGCTTCGACATCGAGCGCCGCCGCCACCAACAGGCACAGCGATGCGGTTCTCGCGTCCGCGCGCTCGATGACGCGCTCGAGCGACTGCAACCGCGTGTGCGCGACGTCGTACTCGCCCTCAGCCCGCAGATTGTCCACGTCATCGCAGCGCGCCTCGAGCAACGCCGCGCTGTCGGGAATGGCCGCCGCCAGCGACTCGGCCCGCGCGAGCAGCGCCCCGCGAACCTTGGTGTCGCTCAACGCCCCGTATTGATCCGCCAGTTGCAGTAGAATGGGCACGAGTAGTCGCGGCTGCCTGCCGTATTCCTGCTCCACCGCCGTGCGGCCGCGGTCCAGAATCTCTTTCATCGTGATCGGCTTCTCGCCGACCTGGCTCATGAGCACCGATTGAAACTCCGCTTGCGCGTTGGCTCGTCGCGTGGCTTCGAGCGCCGCATCGCGCTGGCGTTGGGCATCGCGCATCTTCGCCACAGAAAACGCGGTCGCCGCCACGAGCACCAGTGCCACCGCCGTCGCGGCCATCACCGTCGTGCGGTGGCGCCGCACGAACATGCGACCGCGATACGCGAGCGAATCGCGCCGCGCGCTCACCGGCTCGTGGCGCAGCAACCGCTCGAGATCCTGTCCGAGGGCGGCCACGGTTTGATAACGCTCGCGCGGATCCTTTCGCAGCGCCTTGGCGAGAATGTTGTCGAGATCGCCCCGGCCCAGGCGCGCCGGCTCGACATCGAACAGTGCGCGGAGCTCGTCCGCGGCGGACGTGCAGCCTTCGGCCGTGGGATGCGTGCCCGACACGATCACGTAGAGCAGCACGCCTAACGCATAGACGTCGGTGGCCGTCGTGATCCCGCCGCCGCGCACCTGTTCCGGCGCCGCGTAGTCGGGCGTGAAGGCGCGGCCGCCGTCGGCCGTGAGCGCCGTCTGCGCGCCGGCGGCAGACCGATCGAGCAGCTTCGCGATGCCGAAGTCCAGCAGCTTCACCGCGCCATCCTTGGTCACGAGGATGTTGGATGGCTTGAGATCGCGGTGCACGATCAGGTTCGAATGCGCGTGCCCTACCGCCGCGATCACATCCAGCACCAGCCGGATGCGCGCGTCGATTCCCAATCGCTGCTCGCGGTCGTACACGTCGATCGGCTTGCCGTCCACGTGCTCCAGGACCAGGTAGGGCTGACCGCTCGGGCTCACACCCGCGTCGAGCAGCCGGGCGATGCCGGGGTGCGTTAGGCGGGCGAGCATCGAGCCCTCGCGCTGGAACCGCGCTTGGCCCGAGGGACTCAACCGGGCCAGGTTGAGCAGTTTCACCGCCGCGCGTCCCTCGAAACGCCCATCCGTACGCCGGGCGAGCCACACCGAGCCCATTCCACCCTGCCCGATCGGCGCTTCGAGCGTATACGCACCCAACTCGAGTCCGGTGAGCGACACAGCGACGGGCTCGGTCATGAATCCACTGCGGTCCGCCTGCTCATCGCCCGAAAGGAGCGACGTCAACTCGAAGGCGATCGCGGGCGAGCTAATGCTGAGCTCGCTCAGCCAGCGCTCACGCTCCGCGTCCGGCAGATCGAGTGCATGATCGAGCAGCGGTTCGAGCTCCTTCCACCGCTCGCGGTCCATAGCGGGC
>Ga0134126_10012880_pt1 | contig 10561 bp, 13 predicted proteins | sample KB31752_FD_96881 | JGI IMG/M metagenome (GOLD analysis project Ga0134126, IMG submission 96881) | Terrestrial soil microbial communities with excess Nitrogen fertilizer from Kellogg Biological Station, Michigan, USA - KB3-175-2 | ecosystem: Environmental > Terrestrial > Soil > Unclassified ...
GGCGCCGCGGCGGGAGATCCGAATCGAGCGAGACGCCGATTTCACGGAGGGCGAATAGCGTAATACGTATGGCAACTACCCGAAATGAAACGAACGCCTCTGCTGAGAACACCGGCAAAGCACCAAAGCCCAAGCGCCGGTACAAGAAGAGCGACAAGCCACGGGGGAGGCCATGGCCGCCGGGCGTGAGCGGCAACCCTGGCGGCCGCCCGAAGAGCGTCAAGGAGGTCCAGGAGCTGGCCTCGACGTACACCGTTGAATCGATCGAGGCCCTGGTGACAACGATGCGCCGGTGTCAGGGCATGGTCACAGAGGAAGGCATCTCGGTCGCTGCTGACTGGAAGGAGGTCCGCCAAGCGGCCGTGGCCATCCTGAACCGCGCCTGCGGAATGCCGAGCCAGCCGATCTCCGGCGTTCCGGGCTCTCCACTTGCCATTACGGCCGGCGAGGGACTGGTCGCTCTTCTGAAGGCACTCGCCGGCGAGTCGGAAGAATAGGCCGTGGCGAAATCCCTTCTGGCTAGAGCCATCGCGAGCGCCGGCGGCGCGGTCGCCTTCCGAGATCGCGTGGGGCCGAAGCACGCAGCCGCACTGGTTCGCCGCGCGAAGCTCCTCGGCCCTCCGGATGCCGATGACGAATACGTGTCCTGGCGCGCCGTCGGGCGACCCGAGCAGTTAGTCCCGCCCGGCGTCGCCTGGCTCGTCTGGCTCATCCTTGCGGGCCGCGGGTTCGGGAAGACGCGGACGGGCGCAGAGACGGTTCTGGAGTGGGTCAAGGCCGGGTTGTGCCGGCGCCTTGCGCTGGTGGCTCCGACCGCCGGCGATGCCCGTGACGTCATGGTCGAGGGCGAGAGCGGCATCAAGGCCGTGTCCCAGGCTGACGGGTTCCCGGCGTTCTACGAGCCGTCCAAGCGTCGGATCACCTGGCCGAACGGCGCCATCGCCACGCTATATTCGGCCGAGGAGCCGGACCGTCTCCGGGGTCCCCAGCACGACGGCGGATGGTGCGATGAGATCGCGGCCTGGGATGATGCCGTCGCAACCTGGGACATGCTGCAATTCGGGATGCGGCTCGGGGATCGCCCGAGGATGGTGGTCACCACGACGCCGCGCCCGGTGCCGATCATCCGGAAACTCATCGGCGACGCGAACACCGTCGTCACGCGTGGCTCGACGTTTGACAACAGCGAGAACCTGGCGCCCGTGTTCTTGACCACCATCCGCGCCGCATACGAGGGAACTCGACTCGGTCGCCAAGAACTCTACGCCGAGTTGCTTGACGACAATCCCGGCGCGCTGTGGAAGCTGGCCCAGATCGACGCGCTACGGGTGAAGCGAGCGCCGGCAGATTTCCGCCGCGTCGCTGGCGCCATCGACCCCGCCGTCACGAGCCGCGAGGACAGTGACGAGTCGGGGATCATTTTCGGCGGCACTGCCGACTGCAACTGCAAGGGAAAGTCCGAACTCCACGCGTTCATCATCGAAGACGTCTCGGGAATCTACACGCCAGACCAGTGGGCAAAGGTTGTCGCCGCCGGCTACCACCGACATCAGTGCGATCGGATCATCGCCGAGATCAACAACGGCGGCGAGATGGTCGAGGCGACGCTGCGCACGCTCGGCGACCACGACATTTCGTTTCGAGGCATCCACGCCAGCCGTGGCAAGGCGATCCGGGCCGAGCCCGTGGCTGCACTCTACGAGCAAGGGAAAGTCCACCACGTCGGGACGTTCCCGAAGCTCGAGGACCAACTCACGCAGTGGAACCCGCTGACGGACACCTACAGCCCGGATCGGCTAGATGCGCTGGTGTGGCTGCTCACGGAGTTGATGGTGAAGCACTCCGGGTTGTCGATCTTCGACGTGCTGTGACCCTCCCCGATCTTAGTCTCCGCGCCCTCCCTCTGTAGGGTGGGCCCATGGCCAAGCCCCCGTCCAGACCCCAGCGCAGCGAGCAGGCGCTCTCGCGCATGATGGCGAAGGGGAAGCCGATCCGGGACGTCGAGGTGGTCGGGGCCGCGCGCCGGGCCGGCGTGGATCGGCAGTACGACATGCCGATGTCGCGCGTGCTCGACGGGCTCCAAAACCTGGCCGCGGCACTCGGGACGCAGCGGGACAAGCGCAGCCACACGCACTACGCCTTCCCGCTGACGCTGACCCGGCAGGAGCTGGAGAACATGTTCCGGTCGTCCTGGCTGGCGAAGCGCATCGTGCGCACGCCGGCCGACGACATGTTCCGGGCCGGCTGGGAGCTGACCTGGGACGGCTACGACGACGACAAGGACGCCGCCAAGGCAGTCGCCACGGCGGTCAAGAACCTCGGCCTCCGCAACAAGGGGAACGAGGCGACGGCCTGGGGCCGGCTCTACGGCGGCTGCGGGATCGTCATCGACATCAAGGGGCAGGAGGATTGGAGCAAGCCGCTAGATCTGACCAAGGTCGGCAAGGACTCGCTCCGGTCGCTCCACGTCCTCGACCGCTGGCGCCTGGCCGCGACCGGGGAGATCGACTACGACCGCAATAGCCCCAACTACGGTTACCCGAGCTACTACACGATCAGCGACCAGGGCGACCCGCGCGGCCGCGTCCACTGGTCGCGCATCGTCCGGTTCTCGGGAGAGCCGCTGCCGTGGTTCCTGTTCACCCAGAACGCCTACTGGGAGGACAGCGTCCTCCAGCACATCGCCGAGACCATCCGGGACTACGACGCCACGCTAGCCGGAATCGCGTCGATGGTCTACGAGGCGAACGTCGACATTCTCTCGACGCCGCAACTGAACGCCGCGCTTTCAACCGACAAGGGCGAGCAGAAGCTCATCAAGCGATACGGGCTCGCCGCGATGATGAAGTCCTTCAACCACATGCTGATCCTAGACGGTGGCGACGGCACCAAGGACAGCGTCGGGGAGACCTACACCCAGAAGACGACCGCGTTCTCGGGGCTCAAGGATGTGGTCGAGAAGTTCATGATCAACGTCTGCGGCGCCGCCGACATCCCGATGACTCGGCTCTTCGGGCAGAGCCCCGCGGGCCTCACGGCGACTGGCGAGAGCGACATCCGCAACTACTACGATCGGATCAGCGCAGACCAGGAGTCGAAGATCCGGCCCGGCCTCGAGAAGCTGTTCGAGGTCGTCATCCGCTCGACGCTCGGCCACATGCCGAAGAACTTCGAACTGACGTTCAAGCCGCTCTGGCAGATGAGCGACAAGGAGAGAGCGGAAATCGAGTACCTCCAGGCGCAACGAGATCAGATCTACCTGCTCCAGGGCACGATCCCCGAGCACGTCGTCACCGCGCGCCTTGTCGAGTTGAAGACCTACGGAAACTCCCTCACGCAACCGGACGTCGACCTGGTGAAGAAGCTGGCGGCGCAGGCGGCCGCGCTGCCTCCGCCAGGAAAGCCAGGATCGCCGCAACCGGGCGGAGCCAAGGCGCCGAAGGTCGGCGAGCCGCCGGCCGGAAACGCGGAGCCCGCGACCGGAAAGAAGGCCGCCTGATGGACGCGCGCGACAAGCAAGTCACCGACAAGGCACGCGCAGTTGCCGCCGAGCTCGGTCTCGACTACGTGGACATCGACCAGCAGAAGGAGATCACGGGCACCGAGTGGCGAGCGTGGGCCGATCTCCCCCAGACGCGGCGGATCATCGGCTGGCTCGCCGAGGGTTTCGTCGTGGCCAGCGAAGCGGCGGAGGTCAACGGCGTCAAGCGGCGCAACCGTGTCGGGGGCGCGGCAGCGTCGAACGATCTGGCCAAGGAAGAGATCCTCGCGCGCCACGACGCCGAGGTCCATCGGCGCTTGCTCCACGGGATCGCGAAGATGGCCAACCGGCAGGACTGACCCCGGGCGCCATGTACGCGCTCCGCCACTTCATCGCCCAGGTTCACCCGCGCTTCGGCTCGCTGAGGGCTCGCCGCAACCGGCGCCTGAACGCGATCAAGCCGTCGGCGGCGAATCGAATCTGGTACGGCCAGCAGCTCGACCACCACATCGTCACGCGGCTGCGCACCGCCGGCGTCGATGTCGCCGACTCGCTCCGCAACCACTGGCCGCCCCCGCCGGCCGCCGACGCACGCGTTCAGGACGCCGAGACGCCACCCGAGAAGCCGCGCCCCTACCAAGTGACCGCGGCTGTCGATCGCGCTCGCCACGCCTTCCCGCCCGTCGGAGGCTTCGCGATCGATCTCGCCACGAAGGTGGTCCAGCGGAATCAGGCAACGGTCGACGACCGTCTCTCGGCCAGCATCAAGCAGAGCACCGGCGTCGACATCCGCCACGCTCATGCTCAACGGACCCGTGCTCGACGAGATGCACCGGGCGCAACGGGAGAACGTTGAACTGATCACGTCCATACCGGACCAATATTTCGACCGGCTCGAGGACACGATCGCAGAGAGCTGGCTGGCGGGAGAGCGCTGGGAGCAGCTCGGGGAACGGCTCGGCGACATCGCGGAGATCACCGAGAACCGAGCGGCGTTCATTGCGCGCGACCAGACCAGCAAGATGAACTGCCACTTCAACCGGGTTCGGCAGACGAGCCTCGGGATCAAGAAGGGAATCTGGCGGACCGCGGGCGACGGTGACGTGCGCGAGAGCCACGCCGAGATGGAAGGGATCGAATACGAGTGGGACGATCCACCGTTGGTCGAGGGCGTTCCGCTGCTTCCGGGCGAGGATTACAACTGCCGGTGCGACGGAGAGCCGCAGCTTGATCTCGACGACGACACGAGCGAGGACCTCGACGATCCGGACGAGGAAGAGAGCGACGAGGACGAAGAGGTAGCGGACGAGGACGGCTAGCGGTATCGCCCGTGTCGACGGAGATACCAATTGCAAACCCGTCGCCTCGACTCCCTGAGCGCATCAAATAGAAGTGGCGTCACCACGCCTGCAACGAAATAGAGCAGAACGGATCGAGCGCTCACTCGTCCTCCCCATCATCCGGCGGAAACTGAATCTGCTCCCGCATCAACTGCTCCCGCGCCCTATCTCGCGCATCGCCGCGCACGCGCTCGCCGCGTAGCACCTTGACGATCGTGCCGGGGTCGACGCGCGCCGCGCCCGCGATCCTGAGGAGCTTGCTGCGGGCGATGACTTCTCCCGGTTTCTTGGCCATCGCAGGAGAGCGTATCGAAGGCGCCCTCGCTCACTAAGATCTGCGGCCACCGAAGGTGACAGCAAACGGTCGCCGGTGACCGTTGCTAGCCGCATGAATCTGCGGTCAAACGCGCCGATCTCGTTAGGGAATCGGTTGGCGACGAGTACTTTCGAAATCGGAAAGTGCGTTGCCAAGCCACCGACCTCTACCCGCTTCCCTCCTCGCGCCAGGTTCTGGCCGACGGGGCACTTGCGGCGCCGGCTCGGATCGGGCGGACCGGGATTCAGGTCTATTCGGCGCGCGAGCTGGGGCTCGACGGCGGCGACAAGCCGGTGCGTCTCATGCGGACGGCCGAGGAGGTCGCCAAGGCCGTCTCGACGTTCGAGAGCAGAACGGTCACGGACGATCACCCACCGGTGGACGTCGACCCCCGCAACTGGAAGTCGCTGGCCACGGGGGACGTCAAGGACGTCCGCATGGACGGCGAGTTCATGGCGGCGACTGTCATCGTTCGGGACGGCACGGTGATCGACAAGGTCCGCGACGGGAAGGCGGAGCTGAGTTGCGGCTATGCCTTCGACCTCGACCTGACGCCGGGCGTGGATTCGAACGGGCAGAAGTTCGACGGCTATCAACGAAACATCAGCGGCAATCACGTCGCGATCGTGGATTACGGGCGTGCCGGTTCTCAGGTGCGCATTGCTGACCGGGACCCCAACAAACGGAGAGAGACCATGAAGGTTCGTATCGCCACCAAAGACCACAAGATCTCCGACAAGCTCACCGTCCCGGCCCACTCGGTCACCATCGATGCCGAGGACGCGGTCGTCACCGCCGTGCAGGACCTCGCCGATCGCCACGACCGGGCGATGAAGGACTGCAAGGACGCCTATGACTCGAAGAACGCCGAGGTCGCCCTGCACAAGGAGCGCGCTGACGCCGCCGAGAAGGCGATGGCCGCCATGGGCAAGGACAAGGACTCCGATGGCGACGACGACGAGGACATGGACGAGGACGCCTCGGACAAGAAGAAGACCGGGGACCGCCTCGCGCGCCGCGCGAAGAAGATCGCCGACAAGTTCGCGGCGAAGGACGCCGAGATCGCGCGTCTGACCGCGCTGACGACCCCGGCCGCCGAGGAGAAGCGAGCCGAGGAGCGCGCCAAGGTGATCGCCGACGCAAAGCCGCTGCTGGGCGAGGACTTCGACCCCAAGGGGAAGACGGTCCCGCAGATTCGGACCGCGGCCCTCGACGCCGCACTCAAGGACGAGGGGCTCAAGAAGGCCGTCACCGCCATGCTCGGTGGCATCGAGCCCGCGAAGGCCAAGGCCGAGGACGCCGCCAAGGCGTTCGACGCGGTGGTAGCGCTCGGGGCGCGGACCCAGGCGACCGACAGCCAGGATCTCGACCTCTCCCGGATGATCGTCGGTGGAGGATCGGGTGGCTCGGGCGGCGAGATCCAGTCGACCGTCAGCGCGCGGGACACCTACTACGCCCGCGAGGCCGAGATGAGCCGGCGTCCTCCCTCGGGGCGCAGCTACACGCGGGACGACGTAGCGCAGCGCGGATTCCAGGGCTGATTCAAGGGCCGGGCAACCTCACCAACACCTCTTTCGGAACGCACCCAGGAGAAAAGTCAAATGGCTCAAGCAACTCTGACGACCGTCGGTGGCGACCTCTTCACCGTCGGGAAGCCCGGACAGATCGCTGACCTCGTCGGTGCTCAGCGCGTCACCCGCCAGAACAGCCTCGCCACGCCGATCGACTTCGGCGTCGCTGCCTTTTGGGACACCGCGGATGCCGATGGAAGTTGCCGCGTGCAGACGGGCGCGAACGACTTCTTCGTCGGCCTGACCGTCGCCGAGCCGCTGATGGTGGCGTCGAGTGACGGCCTCGACACGGTCAACTATGCGCAGTTCCAGAACGTCCCGCTGCTCATCGACGGCACGATGTACGTGCAGGTCGCGGAGAACGTTCGCGCCCAGGACGAGGTCATGGCGATCCTAGCCGGCGGCGCCGGCAACTCCTCGCCCGGCGCCCTCGGCGGTCTCCAGGGCGGGGCGGCTTCGGCGTCGCGGCTGATCCTCCCCGGATCGGTCTGGCTGACGACCACCGCGAGCGGCGGCATCGGCAAGGTTCGAGTCAAGACGGCGGGCGCGGCGCGCACGGCGTAATCCACGAGATCCCCCTCACCTCCACAACACACACGGGAAAAAGAACATGCCAAGCGTCCAAGTGGTCCGAGTCACGGACGAGAAGACACAGCGCGAAACTGGAGTCGAGATCGGCGACTGCGGGAAGGGCTTCATCATCGCCGCCGACGGGGGGATCCACAACAAGTGCGGCCACCGCCATGTCGACCCGATTCGCTTCCAGACGATGCTCGACTCGTATCGCGGAATCGCGAACGACGTCGGGATCACGATCGAAAACGGGCAGCGTGCGTGGGCGAAGATGGGGCGAAGGTTCGAGTCCCGCGACGCGCAGGAAGCTCTGTTCTTCATGGTCTCGCAGCTCGCCTACACCGAGGCCGGCCTCTACGAGCGCGAGTACCAGCCCATGCAGTACAAGGACCTGATCCCGCAGGACTACTCCGCGGATCCGGCGAACGACGTCATCCGCTACGAGATCTACGACCAGGTCGGGCAGATGGACGACATCAACCCGGCGTCGGACGACATCCCGACGGCGGACGTGCTCTACGCTGACAAGACCTTCGGGGTTCACTCGGGAGCCATCGGCTACGATTACACGACTCAGGAGCTGCGGGCGACCGCGTTCCTGCGGCGCCCGCTGCCGGAGCGCAAGCTCCACGCCGCCCAGGACGCCTATGAGCGCTTCCTGAACGTGGTCGGTCTCACCGGCCGGGCCAAGAAGAACCTCACGGGCCTGCTCAACAACACCACGATCGTCCACGCCGTCAGCCCCTCGGGATTGGCCTGGAGCGGGACCTCTGGCATCACTCCCGCGATGATCGTCGCAGATTTCAACTTCGGCCTGAACGCAGTCTGGCAGGGATCGAAGCACACGGTCATCCCGAATACGGTCGCGATGCCGTCGTTTGCGTGGCAGTACATCAACAGCGTCCCCGCAGCGGGCACCTCGGGCACCTTCCAGCGCTCGATCCTGGACTACCTGATGGAGAACAACCTCTCCAAGGCCAAGGGCGTCCAACTCAACATCGTCCCCGTCTACGACGCGGATACAGTGGCCAACGGTGGTGTCGGTGCGGGCGCCGCGGGCGCCTCGCGGACGGTCTACTACCGCAAGAGCGACCAGGACCTGGTCCAGCACGTCCCGATGCCGCTGCGCTTCCTGGCGCCGGAGCTGCGCGGCCTGAAGGTCAAGGTCGCGGGAGAGGCGCGCTACTCGGGCGTCGAGGTCCGCCGGCCGCCGTCGTTCTACTACCAGGACGGGAACTAAGGGGAGGCTCTCGTCGGCGACATATTGGGGCCGGCGTCGCGAGGCGCCGGTTGACCAACGAACCACCCAGGAGATCACGATGCCCACGATCGAAAACCACGCCGAGCACGCCTTCCATCTTCCGCCGCAGAGTTCGCCGACCGTCGGCATCGACTCCTACGGAAAGCCGGTCAAAGACGGACCTCTGATGGCAACCCCTGCCATCTATCAGGATGCCCTGCTGTTCCCGCGTGCCGGAAAGGCGGACGACGACGGCAATCCCGTCCCGTCGCTCACCAACGTCACCGACGAGCAGCTCGCGCGCATGAAGGCGCATCCCGTGGCTCGGGGCTGGTTCAAGCCGGCCGGCGGCAGGCTGCAACTCCGCGTCGCCGAGAAGGCGGCCGAGGACTCCGCCCCGGAAGCCGACGTCACGGCGCTTGGCAGCGCGGGCGGCAACAAGGGGAAGCCCAAGGCGTAACGCCATGACCCCGCAGCAGTTCCTCGCTCTGTTCCCCGCGTTCGCGTCGACCGATGTCGGCGTGATCGCGGCGTACATCACTCGCCTCGCGCCGCAGTTCAACGTGGCGCGCTGGGACGACTGGTACAGCGAGGGACTCGCCTGCGCGGTCGCGCACATGATCGTCGTCGGCAACGCCGATGGATCGCTGCTCGAAGCGAACGACATCGTCAGCGACGAGACCGAGAACCGGAAGATCACGCGCGATCCGGTGCTATTGCTCAAGCAGTCGGTGGACTGGTGGAAGCGCAGTGTCTACGGCGAGCGCTACGTGTTCCTGCGCGACAACATGGTCGGCCGCGGGGCGCTGGTTCCGAGCGGGTTCCTGGGCTGCTTTGCGGGGTGCGTGTGATGGCGACCCAACTCAAGGACTTTCGAAACGCGCTGGCTGCAGTGGCGGGCGACAGCTTCCGATCCGAGACCAACGCCAAGATCGGGGTGGCGCTGGAAGGTCTCGCGCTGCGGGAGTTCAAGGAATCGCGCGACCCATACGGGAAGGACTGGAAGCCAGTCGGGCGTCTCAGCAAGCGTCTGAGCCGAGGTCGCTCGGGTCCACGTCGGCGCGGCGCGCCGCTCGTCAAGACCGGAGCCCTGCGCGCCAGCCACGTCAGCAGTGGGTCCGCCGACGGCGTGCGCATCGGGTTCGCCGACCCGGTGGCGATCTTCCATCAGAAGGGAACGCCCACCATCGACAAGCGGCAGATCCTGCCCGAGGCGACCACCGGTGGACTTCCGCCCGCGTGGCTCGCCGAGATCCAGCGCGTCCACGCCGCGTGCGTCCGGCGCCGACTGAGGGCCGCATGATCTGCGCAGTCTTCGCGATCGCCAAGCAAGCGATCGAGACGGTGCTGCGCGACAATAACGTCGTGCTCGCCAACCACGATCTCGGCGAAGAGAAGCTCGCGCCGAGCATGTCCTACCCGGGCGTCGTTTGGGTGCCCATGGGCGGCCCGGTGACGGCGGCCAAGCAGCTCGGCGCGGACTCCGCGATGCGCCGGGCTGCGGGGAAGCAAGCAACTGGCGTCCGAGAGATGGCCCAGCGCAACGTCTCGATCCGAGTCCACGTCTGGGACACCGACTTCACCGCGACCGAGACCCTGATGGGCCACTATGTCGCGGCGCTGCGCCAGGCGCTCACCGCGCACTCGTTCGAGGTGACGCATGAGGCGTGGGGGATCGGCCCGTCACCGACGACCAAGGAGCCGGTGCAGAACCTCAAGTCCGGCTCGCTTTGCATCCTGACGATCGAGATCCGGATGCCGTTCACGTTCGAGAAGAACGCGATCAGCGCGCCCCCGCACCATCCGACCATCGTGCCGACGATCCCGGCGGCAGCCTAGGAGACGACGTGGAATTCAACGACGAGAATCCTGCCGAGATCACCGAGACGGTCGAGCACTGGGCGCGCATCAAGGGAATGCTCCCGGAATTCACGGCTGGCCAGGTCGACCCCGGTCGCCTGAGGCGAGCGCCGAAGTCGCGCCCGCCGCAGATCCACAACCCGAAGTTCTGGGCCTTCGCGGCGGCGAAGAACTCCCTCA
>Ga0134126_10012883_pt1 | contig 10560 bp, 6 predicted proteins | sample KB31752_FD_96881 | JGI IMG/M metagenome (GOLD analysis project Ga0134126, IMG submission 96881) | Terrestrial soil microbial communities with excess Nitrogen fertilizer from Kellogg Biological Station, Michigan, USA - KB3-175-2 | ecosystem: Environmental > Terrestrial > Soil > Unclassified ...
GAGGCCGATCTGAAGCCGCCGCAGGATATCGCGGCTGGCGATATCGGTGACCGGCCTGCTCGAGAGCACCGCAAGATTGGCCGGCACGCTTACAAATTCACGCGAATCGACGTTGACCCAGATGCCCAGTACGCGCGTTTTACGGCGCGTCCGCAATGTCCGTTTCGGGCCGACGACGGTGACGACAATATCGTAGCTGCCATTGCGCTGCAGCGCGGCTGCGTGTTCGACTGTGCCGAACAGCACAAGATCCTCACCGACGAAATTCGACGTGATCGCCACGCGCTGGCTCGAGAGCGAAACAACCAGCCGTTCTTGCGCGGAAGCCGATCCGCAACAGACCAATGCGAATAATGTTGCGGCGACGATTCGCTTCATAGCCCGGTTCCCACGTGACGAATGGAGAACAGGTCGTCCGGCGTCACCACCAGCTCGTAGGTAAAACGCAAGCCGACGGCGAGCACGAGCAGTCCGAGCATCAGCCGCAGCCGTTCGCCGCGAATTCTTTGTCCTGTACGCACGCCGAACTGCGCACCGATGACGCCGCCGATCATCAGGATGAGCGCGAGTACCGCATCCACCAAGTGGTTTGTTGTAGCGTGCATGACGGTCGCCGACGCCATGGTGATAAGGGTGAGCGCCATCGATGTGCCGATTACCGTCGTCGTCGGCACGCGCAGGAAATAAATCAGCATCGGCACCAGCAGAAAGCCGCCCCCGATTCCGAGAATTGCGCCGACGAATCCGATGGTAAACCCGATCGCCCAGACGGGTATTGCCGACACATAGATCTTCGAACGCTTGAACCGGACCTTGAGCGGCAAGCCATGCAACCACGTGTGGCTGCCCGGCCGGCGCAGCGTCGGCGGCTTGCCGTGGCGCGCGCGCGCGATGGCGTGCAGGCTTTCGTTGATCATCAGCGCGCCGACGACGGTCAGCAGCACGACGTACGAAATACCGATCACGAGATCGAGCTGGTCGAGCGCGCGCAGTTCCGTGAACAGCCAGACGCCGGTGGCGGTGCCGAGAATACCGGCGGCGAGCAGCATCAATGCCAAGGCGATGTCGATCGTGCGCCGCCGCCAATACGACAGCGCACCGGTGAACGAGGATGCCGCGATATGACTTGCAACGCTCGCCACCGCCACCGCAGGGGAAATACCGATGAAGATCAACAGGGGCGTCATCAGAAAGCCGCCACCGATACCGAACATGCCGGAAATAAACCCGACGGCAATGCCCATGCCGAACACGAGAAAGATGTTTACCGGCATGTCTGCGATCGGAAGATAAATCTGCACGCGGCGGATCCGGCGTTAGACGAAAATGTCCCCGTGGCGATGTGCGTCGACCCGCAGGCCAATCGCCGGCGGATACCTTGCTCTGCGCAGCCGGCACGGAATTCAGACGGTGCAACGTGGCGATATTACAGCGGAATGGCGCGATGACCACGTCTTTGCGCAGTACGAGCGGCCGTTCAACGCTTTCCGACCTCGTAGGCGCCGGGCACGCGGGACTTTCCCTTGGCGGCGGGCGCACCAGCCTTGTCGTGGTCCCACCCGCCGGGTGGCTGCGCCACGGCGGTTGCTTCCTCGGGCTGTGGCTCGGCGGTCCAGGTTTTCACCGCGTGCTGCGCGGCGGCAAGCGCTTTGGGATCGAGCCGAGCCGCGATCTCGTCACGTTTCTTTGCGGATTCGCGGTCGCCTCTTTTGGCCGCGAGCGCGAACCATTTGTAGGAGTCGCTGAAGTTCTTTTCGACGCCCATCCCGCGGGCATAAAGGATCGCGAGATTATACTGGCTGTCGGAGACGCCTCGATTGGCGGCCTTCCGGAACCAGCGCGCGGCGGTCGCGTAGTCCGGTTTGCCGCCGACGCCTTCCGCGTAAAGCACTGCGAGGTTGTGCATCGCCTTGGCGTTCCCTTTGTCGGCAGCGGCAAGATAAAGCTCGCGCGCGCGCATCAGGTCCTTCTTTACGCCTTGGCCTTTCTCGAGCAGGCTCGCCAGCCGGAACTGCGCGGGCGCCAGGCCCTTGCTGGCCGCGCGCTCGAACCAGCGCGCCGCTTCCTCGATATTTGACGCCACGCCATGTCCTTCCGCGTAGCGAACGCCGACTTCGTACGCCGCCGCCGGGTTGCCGCTTGCGGCCGCGCTGCGCAGCGCGCCGCCGCCGATCGCGGCCGGAAGTCTGTCGTCGAGCGCGCCAGAATAGCCGGGGATCGCCGGCAGCATCGGTATCGCAGGCACGATGGGTCGGCCGCTCAGCACGGGCCGCGGTATCGATCCGGTGACATCGTCCGGCGATGCTTGACGTGCGCTGGGTTGCGCCGTGGTGAGGGTCGATTGCGGGCTGGTGAGGTTCAAGGCCGCCGTGCTGGCGATATTGCCGGCAAACGGCGTTGCCGGCGGGAACAATGTTGCATTGCCGGTCTCTGTCTCTGTGGCCGTGTCGGCTGTGATGCTGCCGGTACTCGCTGGCTCATCGCCCCGTGCTTTGTTTTTGACGGCGTTGCGCGCGGCCTGCTGCATGTGCGCGGTTCTGCCGAAATCGAAAAACTTTGAACCGATCTGGAGCGAGCCGACGACGATCGCAATCACGCTGGCGGCAACGAACAACGACTTCATGCGTTTTGCGATTTTCGATCCGAGCGAAGGTCCACGCTCGTGCGCGTCATTCATCGCCTCGGCGTACAGCGGTTGTTCGTCCGCGGCAGCCCTGGCCGCGCGCCGCGCCGCGAAGATGAAACTCGACCGTTCGCCCGCCTCGGCGGCGGGTGCCGGTTTGGCGTCGCCCAACGCCGCTTCGGACGCTGCGATCCGCGCTGCGAGGTCTGCGGTTGCGCGCGGCGGTATCGAGCCTGGCTCGATCGGCTGATCCGGCGGGAGATTGGGATCGATGGCCGGGCGTTTGACACCCGGCATCGGCGCTCGCTTTGGCGCGACGACCTGCGGAGCCGGTGCCGGTGGTGGCGTGTCTGCGACAGCGCGTACAGCGAGCTTGCCGACCGGTTGCGTGAGTGGAACCGCGTCCGGATCGGCGCCGTGAAAATCGGCACTGACATTTTGCGCGGCCGCGGCAAGCCGTTGTACGGCCTGATTGGCCGTGTCGTGCAGCGTGTCCGCGCGCAAGCCGCCGCCTCGGGTGCCGCGCATGTCCTCGATGTGAACGAGGAGGTCGGCGAGCCCGCGCTCGATTGCTTCGAGGTGGCCAAGTCTTGAATCCGATGCGTCGAGGCGCTGGACCAGCGTGACGATGCGGTCCTCGAGGTGGCCAAGCGCAACATTGTCGCCGCGCGAGTGCTGAATCTGCTCGATCTTGTCGGAGAGCGACGTGACTAATGCTTCGAGGCGCGGCGGCACCGTGACGCCCTGCTGGGTACGTTCGTTCAAGGCATCGGAAAGCGCCGTGATGCGCTGTTCGAGATGGCCGATGGCGTTTGTGGTGGCGCCGGCATGCGCCATCTCTTCGACCCTTTGGGCCAGCGTCTGCACGTAGCCCGCAAGCTTGCTGACCGTCTCGTTGGATGCGACGTGCGTGGACAATTCCCGCAGCGTGGTGATCGACGATTCAAGTTGCTGAATCATCGCCGGATCGTTGTGCGCGACGACGAGATCGATTTTGTTGGCGAGGCCCGAAACCGCGTCGTTGAAGCCGACCAGGCTTTCCGCGGGCGTCAGATTGCGCAGCGCATCGCGCACTTCCGCGAGACCTTGTTCGACGCCGGAAAGGCCGCCTGCGTCGACGCCGGCCTGGCGGCCTTCAGCGATACGGTGACTAAGACCTTTGATCTGTTGCTCGATCGCTTCGATCGAGCGCTGCGGCATCGCCTCCGTCAGCGCGCGGCCGATGTCGTTGAGCTCGCCACGCAGCGCGTTGATTGCATCCTCGACGCCTGGCCGCCGCAGCGTCTCGATCTGCTCGGTGATGTTGCGGAGTTGATCTTCCAGGCCCGACAAATCCTGCGCCGGGACCGCCGCGCGCTGCGCTTGCGGGCGCACCGCCGCGGGCATCTGCACCGCCGGCTGTTCGCCATTGAGGACGCGCCGGCGCGCGGAAATTTCAGCAACCGCCTGATCGAGGCCAAGCGGATTGTGACTGGCCGGCGCGAGCGGCGGGGCCTTGGTATGGACGGACGCGGCGAGTTGATCGATGCGCTGATCGAGACGGCCGATCAATTCGACGAGCTGGTCGGAATTGTCGCGCGTGCGCTTCGGCGCGTAGGCTTCGGGGCCGCCGCGGCCGAGTCGATCGAGCCGGCGCGTGATGTCGTCCAGACGGCTGTGAACGTCGGAAAGTTCGTCGGCGTCATCCTCGTCGAACTCAGGTTCGACACCAGCCTGCACTGCCGAGTTGATGATGACGGAATTAAGCCACTCGCCAAGCGGCATGCCGGACCGGCGCGCGGCTTCTTTCGCCGTCTCGCGCGCCTCCGGCCGGATTCCTTTTACGCTCCACGGCACGCCAAATTTCATTCTCTCACCTGCATTCGAGGTGGAGGCGCAAAGAGCCTTTTGGCTCTCGTGGAACCGGCGCGTCTTAACGGCGAGTTGAAACGGGCGCAGTCCTCAGTCCACGCCCCGACTTTTTGCCGTTCGCGGTAAACAAGCAGTTAAGAATTGGCCGAAGTGCTGGAACCCCCTGTGAATTTTGCGCGCGGCAGCCGCCTTAACACCGGCGTAAATCGGCGCAGCCATAATCTCGTAATTTGCGGCGTTTATCGCAATGAACGGGGCACCGGGACGCGCCCTCGACCGGTTGGACGGAAGCCGGATTAAACCTTTTGTTAACGATTGTGACGACGGAGCCTGGAGGGGACGATGCCGACTTATAAAGCGCCGGTGGACGATGCGCTGTTTCTGCTCAATGACGTCTTCCATCTCGATCGCTACGGCAACCTGCCGGGCTTTGCCGATGCGTCGCCCGATATCGTCGAGGCGGTGCTGCGCGAAGCAGCGAAATTTTCCGAGGAGACGCTGGCGCCGCTCAACCGCGTTGGCGACCGCGAAGGCTGCAAGCATCAGGCCGATAGCAGCGTCACCACGCCCAAGGGCTTCAAGGAAGCGTTTAGGCAAGTGGCGGACGGCGGCTGGATCGGACTCGCGGTGCCGGCGGAATTCGGCGGGCAGGGCTTGCCGGTGACACTGACCGAAATCGTCAACGAGTTCATGTGCTCGGCGAACATGGCCTTCGCCATGTATCCGGGCCTGACGCAGGGTGCGATCGCCGCGCTCATCGCGCACGCCTCGCCCGAACTGAAAATGAAATATTTGCCGAAGATGGTAGCCGGTGAGTGGACCGGCACCATGAACCTGACGGAGCCGCATTGCGGCACCGATCTCGGCTTGTTGCGCACCAAGGCGGTGAAGCAGGCCGACGGCAGCTACAGGATCACCGGGACGAAAATTTTCATTTCCGCCGGCGAGCACGATCTCGCCCCAAATATTATCCATCTTGTTCTCGCGCGCATCGACGGCGCGCCCGCCGGCACCAAGGGCATCTCGCTGTTCGTCGTCCCCAAGATCATGGTCAAAAACGATGGCTTGCTCGGCGAGCACAATGGTGTGTCGTGCGGCTCGATCGAAGAGAAAATGGGCATTCACGGTAACGCCACCTGCGTAATGAATTACGACGCCGCGACCGGCTGGCTGATCGGCGAGGAAAACCGCGGCCTCAATGCCATGTTCGTGATGATGAATGAGGCCCGGCTCGGCGTCGGCGTGCAAGGATTGGCGCTATCGGAAGTCGCGTATCAGAACGCCGCGATCTACGCCAAGGACCGATTGCAAGGCCGCGCCCTGACCGGCGTCAAATACAAGGACAAACCGGCCGATCCGATCATCGTGCATCCGGATGTACGCCGTGCGCTGATGACGATGCGCGCATTCAACGAAGCGGGGCGCGCGCTGGTAATGTGGACGGCGCTGAAAAGCGACGTCGCGCATCGTTCTGAGGACGAAAAGGAACGCCAGAGCGCCGACGATCACATGGGTCTGCTCACGCCGGTGATCAAAGGCGTGCTCACCGACGGCGGCTTCAACAACGCGGCGATGGCGCAGCAGATATTCGGTGGTCACGGCTATATTGCCGAGAACGGCATGGAGCAATTCGTGCGCGATGCGCGCATCGCGCAGATTTACGAAGGGGCCAACGGCATCCAGGCGCTCGATCTTGTCGGGCGCAAGCTCGGCAAGGACGGCGGCCGCGCCGTGATGGCGTTCTTCAACGAGGTGCAAACCTATCTCAAGCAACGCGCCGATAGCGACGCGATGAACGTTTACCTTAAGCCGCTGGGCGTTTCGCTCGCGCACCTCCAGCAGGCCTCGATGTGGTTCATGCAGAATGCGACGACCCGGCCCGATAATGCCGGCGCCGGTTCATACGATTACATGCATCTCTTCGGCCTGGTGGCGCTCGGTTATATGTGGTGTTTGATCGCCGAAGCTGCGATCGCCAAATTGTCGAAGGCGAACGGCGGCGACTCGCGCTACAGCGCGAAGCTCGTCGCTGCGCGCTTTTTCATGGAGCGGATGTTGCCGGAGACGGCGGCGCATCTCGCGCGCATCCAATCCGGCGCCGCGAGCATGATGGAATTGCCGGATGAGGTATTCTAAGATTACGCGGAAAAGGCCGGCATCACGTCGCGGGCGAACGAGCGGAGTGACATCGCGGCCTCCTCGAACGTCATGTCGCCAAAGATCATTTGACACAGAACGTAATTGACGCCGGAATCACGCTGAAGTTGAACGAGATAATCGCGGACGGTCGCCGGCGAGCCGGCAACTCCATGACCGATTTTTTGCAATGACTCGAAATCCTCCGGATAGATTTCCTTCAGCACGAAATCGACGCCGGCGTGACGCCATAGAAAATCGATGGCGGCGCGCCAGCGCGGGTAGGCGCGGCGGGCGATTTTTTGCGCCGCTTCATCAGTGTCTGCGACGACGATATGCCGTGTGATGCCAATCATCGGCAATTGCGCCGCATCACGGCCGAACGTCGCCCATTCCTGCCGGTAACGGTCGCTGATGGCGCGCGCCCGCGCGGCGGGGCCGAGAGAGACCACGTTGATGGAGCGGGGCGCTGCCCAGGCGATCGCTCCGGCGTTCGGCGCACCGTACCAGATCGGCGGATGCGGCTTCTGTACCGGCTTCGCCTGCACCAGATAGTCTTTGTATTTGAAAAACTGCCCGTCGAAATCGACCACGTCGGATTCGAAAGCGCGCATTAGCACCGCGAAGGCCTCGTGATACATCGCCGGCGCTACCGCCGGATCGATGCCGTAGCGCTGATGCTCGATTAAAGCGCCGCCGCGGCCGACGCCGAGCATCATGCGTCCGCCGCTCAGGTGATCGAGCATGCAGACTTCTTCGTAGAGTCGCAGCGGATGGTGGAGCGGCAGCACATAAACCAGCGGTCCGAGCATGATGCGTTTGGTGCGTGCGATCGCGGCGGCCAGAAACACGCTCGGGCTCGGCGCGTTGCCGAGCGGCGTCGAATGGTGTTCCGCCAGGTGATAGGCGGCAAAGCCTTCCTGTTCGATCAACTCGATCAGGCGTAAGCGTTCATCGAACAACGTGCCCAGTGGCCGGCTGTCGCCGTCCAGATGGTCGAAAATGCCGAATTTCAGCATCGATTGCCTTTAAAACTGCTGCCTATCGCCTCTCCGCACCCGAGGAGGTGGGCAGACCGCACGAAACGCTACGGCCAGTGTAATTGACCGCCGGAAACCGCGTCAGCTATCGTTGCAAAAAACAACAAGATAACCGGGAGGGAAGCCACGATGAAAAAATTAGTCACGACATTCTTCGGCATCGCCGCGGCATCATTGGCAGCGGTTTCCGCTCATGGGCAGGGCACCGTCAAGATCGGTTTGATCCTGCCTTACTCCGGCCAGTTCGCGGACGCGGCCGTGCAGGAAGACAACGCGATCAAGCTTTACATCAAACAGCACGGCGATACGGTAGCCGGCAAGAAAATCGAAATCATCCGCAAAGACACAGGCGGCATCGATCCCGCGGTTTCCAAGCGCCTCGCGCAGGAACTGGTCACGCGCGACAAGGTCGACATCCTCGCCGGCTTCGTGCTCACGCCGAACGCGATGGCCGCCGGCGATGTTTCTGCTGAAGCGAAAAAGTTCATGGTGGTGATGAACGCGGCGACCGCGATCATCACCACCAAGTCGCCATACATGGCGCGGACGTCGCTCACCATTCCCCAGCTCAACTATCCGTTTGGCAAATGGGCTGCGACCAAAGGCGGGGTCAAGAAGGCCTACACTATGGTGTCGGACTACGGTCCCGGCCACGACGCCGAGGAGTGGTTCCAGAAAGGCTTCAAGGAAGGCGGCGGCGAGATCGTCGGTTCGGTGCGCATGCCAGTTGCCAATCCGGATTTCTCCGCTTACGTGCAACGCGCGAAGGACCTGAACCCGGAAGCCATCTACGTCTTCATTCCTGGGGGCGCTCAGCCTGGCGCGCTCGGCAAAGCTTTTGCCGAACGCGGTATCGACGCCAAGAAGATTCACATCATGGGCCAGCTCGAGATTACTGACGAGCACGCGCTCAAGAGCATGGGTGATTTTGCCATCGGCATCATCACCTGCGGCCATTACGACTATAACCACAAGTCGAAGATGAATGAGGCTTTCGTGAAAGCCTACAACGCCGATTACCACCGTAACCCGGATTTCTTTTCGGCCGGTGGCTGGGACGGCATGCATCTCATTTATGCTGCGCTCGCAAAGACCAAAGGCAAGGTTGACGGCGAAAGTCTGATAGGCGCATCCAAGGGCATGAAGTGGGAAAGCCCCCGCGGTTCGATCTCGATCGATCCTGAAACGCGCGACATCGTCCAGACCGTCTATATCCGCAAGGTCGAGAAGATTGGTGGCCAGTTGCTCAACGTCGACATTGCCGAGATTCCAGATGTAAAGGATCCGGTGAAAGCCGGCATGAAAAAATAGACGTTCGAAGCAGGAGTTATTAATTGCGGCACGCAGACGGTTTGAACCGCGGCCTGCCGGCAACGATTTTACATGCCGTGCGCGAGTGTCGGGCGGCGGCGCGCGCGTAACAGCAGGAAAGATACGATCGAGAGGTTGATCAGATTCCATGCAAGTCCGTTGAGAAATGCGGCCTGGTAGGAGCCGGTCAGGTCGAAGATCACGCCCGAAAGCCAGCCGCCGAACGCCATGCCGACCAGCGTTGCGAAAAGCACTAGGCCAACGCGGGTGCCGGCCTGCGCTGGCGGGAAATACTCGCGCACGATAATGGCGTAGCTCGGCACGATCCCGCCTTGGAACAGCCCGAACAGCGCGGAGATCACGTAGAGCGAGGTCAGTCCGTCGAACCATAGATAAAGGAACAACGCGCTTGCCTGTAGCAGCGAGCCGATCAGCAGCGTGCGCAGGCCGCCGATGCGATCCGCGACCAGGCCCGAGATCAGCCGGCTGATGATGCCGCAGCCGAGCATGAGCGAAAGCATTTCCGCGCCGCGCGCGACGCCGTAACCGAGATCGCCGCAATAAGCGACGATATGCACCTGCGGCATCGCCATCGCTACGCAGCAGCAAATGCCGGCAATGCACAGCACCGTTTGCAGCGTTGCCGACGAGAACGGCAGGCTTGCTTGCCGGCGCGCCGCAGCCGCGGCGGCGGCGTGATGAGATGCGACGCGCGTGCGCAGCAACAGCGTGAGCGGCAGCATGGTGACGAGCAGGATGATGCCAATGCCGATATGGGTCGCGCGCCAGCCATCCGTAGCAATGAAATGCTGAATCACGGTCGGCCAGAACGTGCCGGCGATGTAATTGGATGCGGCCGCGATCGAAACCGCGATGCCACGGCGTCGCGCGAACCAATGCGAGACATCCGCCATCAGCGGCCCGAACGTGGCCGAGCAGCCCATTCCGATCAGTGCGCCATGTGCCAGCGCCACCTGCCAGATGCTGCCAGAATAGCCGACTGCAATGTAGCCAAGACCCATCGCCACTGCCCCGGCCGCCATCGGCATCGCTATGCCGAAACGGTCGGCGAGCCTGCCCATCAGTACGCCGCCGGCGCCGAAGCCGAGCATGGCCAGCGTATAGGGCAGGGCGGCCGCGGCGCGGTCGACGCCGAAATCGGCCTGGATCGCGGGCAGCGCCACGACCACCGACCACATGCCGACCCCGCCGATGGTGCCGATTAGCGTCGCGACGGCAAGGCGCATCCATGCTGCCGAGGAATCGGTTTGATCCGGTCCGTACTGACCGGCTGGATGGGAGGAGGTCATGTGATGATGCGCCCGGCTGTGGCCGCTCCTAGCACCCCACGGCTGCCGCTGTCACCGCCAGCCTCTCGCATGGGTGCACCGCGGCCTTTATGGTGGCTGAAACGACGATTCGCCCAAGTATGTCGCCCAGTATGGCGCAAGGAGCGTCCTGCCATGGAAGCCCTCAATCTGCCGCGCCCGGCGTGGATGAGCGAGGACCTTGTCCTGCTCGAAGAGCAGGCGCTCCGTTTCATCGCCGACAAATTCGCTCCCCATCTCGATCGCTGGCACGAAGCCGGCATCTATGAGC
>Ga0134126_10012887_pt1 | contig 10559 bp, 8 predicted proteins | sample KB31752_FD_96881 | JGI IMG/M metagenome (GOLD analysis project Ga0134126, IMG submission 96881) | Terrestrial soil microbial communities with excess Nitrogen fertilizer from Kellogg Biological Station, Michigan, USA - KB3-175-2 | ecosystem: Environmental > Terrestrial > Soil > Unclassified ...
CTCGACGCGCTCGGGCTCGACCGCGTCGACATCGCAGGGCATTCGCTCGGGGGCTACGTCGCGGCCGATGTCGCGGCCGAGAACGACGAGCGCGTGCGCCGGCTCGTGCTCGTCGCGCCGGCCGGGGTCCCGTGCGGCCGCGCCATGCCGACGATCGCGCTCTACCTGCCGGACGCCTTGCAGCGGATTCGTTCGCGGTTGCCGATGGTGGTTGTCGACGGCGTGCGCACCGGTGCGTCCACCCTCGTTCGCGGCGGGCTCTTCGCGACGCAGTCGCGCGCCTCGGCAAGCTCGTCGAGCACCAGGTGACCGGCCCGCTCGAAGAGCGCGAGCTTCGCGTTCGGCAGGCGCTCCATCCATTGTTCGGCTCGGGCGGCCGGTGCGAGGCGATCCGCCTTCGACCACACGAGGAGCGTCGGCATGTGCAGCCGATGCAGCCAGCGCCCGAGATGAGGATTGAAGGGACCGTGTGGCGCGAGCCGTCGCGCCGAGCGCAACTCGCGGGCGATCACTTCCGCGTGGTGTGCCTCGGCTTCCGGGGTCTTCGGCAGATGCGGCACCAGTACAGACCGGTCGTTTGCGAGATACGAGTACATCTCCTCGAGCGTCCACGAGCCCATCGGCGGCCCCGGATTCCGCGGATCGGGCAGACCGGCTGGCGCGACGAGCACGAGCCGGCGCACGCGCTGGGCGTGTGCCACGGCGAACTCCGCCGCCATCCAGCCTCCGAGCGAGAAGCCGACGAGATCGAACTGGGCGAGGTTGAGCTGATCGAAGAGGTCGAGGTAGTGGAGCAGGTACTCATTGATTGAATCGAGCTCCGGCGCATCGTCCGACTCGCCCCAGCCGGGGTGGCAGGGCGCGATGACCTTCATCCGGTCGGTCCACGAGCGCGCGAAATCGAGGCCGTGCCAGCAGCCCGCCCCGTGCCAGTAAACGACCGGGCGGCCGCTGCCCGCGACCTGCACGACGGTGCGCACGCCGTTCACCGAGTACTCGTGCCGCTTGAAACCCGACTGTGGCTCCGGATTCTCGGTCGTCATCGCGCTCTCCCATCCCGCGCCTCGGTGGGCGATCGGCTACCGGCGCGCGCCGGCGCGAGGCGCTCGAGCTCCGGCTCGGCGTCCAGTCGGACTGCGACGCCCTCGAGCGCCGCGATCGGCGCTCGGTACTGCTGCATCACGGCCGGATCGTGCCCGGGCACGATAAATCTCGGGGCCGACGCGAGCTCCTCGAGCCGTCGCCATCCGTCGACCATCGCTGTCACGTTGGCGACGACGGGGAACGGGCTTGCGAGCTCCCGATTGGCCGTGTAGTGGCTCGCATCCGAGGCGAGCACCAGCCAGCCGATACGCGTCCAGAGGCGCACGGCCTGCAGGCCGAGCGTGTGGCCGCCGATCAGATGCACGCTCAAGCCCGGCGCGAGCTCGGCGTCTCCCTCATGAAACCGCACGCGCCCCGCGTAGACGTGGCGAACCATCGCCGTGACTTCGTCGACTTCGTAAGCCGCCGAAAAGAATTGCGTCCCCATGTGACGCCCGGTCGCGTACGCGAGCTCCCGATCCTGCAGGTGGAAGCGCGCGCCCGGGAACAGATCGAAATTGCCGACGTGATCGTAATGCAGATGCGTGAGGATCACGTTCTCGACCGCCGAAGCGTTCACTCCCAGCGCAGCGAGCCCTTCGACCGGTGAGCGCAGGAACTCGCGCTTGCGGCGGCGTGCGGCAGCCTCGTTGAACCCGGTGTCGATGACGTAGCACTCGCCTCCGCGACGGGCGAGCCAGACGAAGTAGTCCATCCGGGAGGCAGTCTCGTGCGGATCGCCGCCGATGAAGTTCTCCGCACCGTGCCGCGCAACGGTTGCGTAGCGGATCGCATACACCTCGAACGGCGCGGGTGCGGTCAAGACGGCCCTCCCACGAACGAGTATCGCATGCGAGGCGCCGCGCGTGTATTGGATCGAGGCGCGGTACACTCCCGCGCGGTCGATCAATCCCCATCATGGAGGCCCGACATGACGAGCGGGAGCTGGACCCACATCGGATACGCGCAGGAGATCCGTTTCGGGGCCGGGCGCGTGGCGGAGGCGCCGCAGCTGATCGAGGCACTTCGCGCCGAGCGCGTTCTGCTCGTGACGACACATCGTGGCTCCCGATCCGCGGCGGGAACGAGACTGGCAGAGGCGCTGGGGCGGCGCCTCGCCGCGGTGTTCGACGACGCGCGGCCTCACGTGCCGAGGGGCATTGCCGAGCGCGCATTCGCGCTAGCGCGGGCGGAGCGGATCGATGCCATCGTGAGCCTCGGCGGGGGCTCGTGCGCGGACCTCGGCAAGGCCGTGTGCCACTTCGCGGAGCAAGCGCGTGGTGGACTCGCCGCGTCCGCCTTCGATCGACCCGCTCTGCCGCACATCGCCGTCCCCACCACGTACTCGGGCGCGGAGGTTACCCCCTTCTACGGCATGCTCGATGAGGCGGCGCATCGCAAGTCCGGCGCGGCCGGGCCGACGCTCGCTCCAGCCGGCGTCATCTACGATCCGGAGACGACGCTCGATCTGCCGCCGCGCGCGAGCGCGGAGACCGGAATGAATGCGCTCGCGCACTGCATCGAGGCGGCCTGGTCGCCCTCGCGGTCGCCGGAGGCGGAGGCGATTGCATATTCGGGCGCGGCGCGGATCTTTCACGCGCTGCCGCGGGTCATCGAGCGCCCGGACGATTTGCAGGCACGCACCGAGCTGTTCGCCGGGGCGCTACTTGCCGGGCGTTGCCTGCAAAATGCATCGATGGGAGTCCACCACGGGCTCGCGCAGATGGTCGGCGGACGTACCGGCATCGCGCACGGACTGGCCAACGCGCTCATTCTCGCGCACGCCGTGCGATTCAATCAGAACGCCGTGCCGGAGGTGGTCGAGCGACTGGCAACGCTCTTCGGCCGCCGCGACGGCGATGCCGCCGCGGCGGTCGACGAATTGCGGTCGCGGATCGGACTGCCCGCGCATCTTGCGGAATGCGGGGTCCGGCGCGACGACATCGAAGCGGTCGCGCAGGCAAGCGGGGAGAACGCGACGATCGCGAAGAATCCGAGACCGGTGACCGTGGAGCGGGCGCGAGAGATCCTGCGCGCGGCATTCTGACATCCGGCGCTTCGAGCAGACATAACGATCTGCTGCGTTTGACAGAATCCCCAGAGCGTGCTGAAGCGCACACTTACGCAAGCCGGAGTGTTAAGTGACACTCTGTTGCGGTTTCTCGAGTGTTACACATAAGAGCGTCCGATTGAGAGATCGGACAGTGCTTGTGGATTCGCAAAGGGCAAACCCACCGAAAGGTGGCGACGCAAAGTCTCCGGTCTAACGAGCTTCGGCTCTATGACAGCGGGACCGCCGTAATCCAGTCCACCCAGCGGACTGCGTCGGCGCATGTAATTTGTGCATCACGGCAACGACGGGGAGGACAGGTCATGCTTGCGTACGGCTCGAACGCGCTAAGCGCGCACACTTGTGCGGTGTCCCGAGGCTGCGGTAGCCACGCCGCGCATTCATCACACCCGGCCCGCACGGGCATGTGTCACGTGAGAGAGGCTTGCGCACCGCTCGCCTGGTGAGCGGGGCCGATTAGCCTTCCAACCCACTCCTGAGTCATCAGGGGTGGCAATCAAACTCTGGAACGACAGGGCAGGCGCCAATGCGCAAGCTTTCCTTGGTCCTCGTGAGTGCTCTGCTGTGTGTCTGGGTCCGGACGAGTCCGGCGGACGAGAGCGCCCGAGCGCAGATGAAAGGTCTCGACGAGCAGGTCCAGGAGGTCAAATCCGACGTCCTGAGTATCGCGGCGGACCTCAACCAGCTGGAAGAGAAGCTGCTCTATCCGTCCGACAGTCACCTCGCGGTGTTCGTGTCGCTTGCGCACGGCGAGACGCTGCGTCTCGATGCGGTGCAGATTCAGATCGACGGGCGACTCGCGACTCGTTACATCTATAGCTTCAAGGAGCTCGACGCGCTGCGCCGAGGCGGAGTGCAGCGGATCTACACCGGCAACGTTGCGACCGGTACGCACGAGATCGAGATCTCCATGAGCGGCAAGCTCGCAAACGGCAAGGACTACAGCCAGAGCGAGCACTTCCCGTTCACGAAAGAGATCAAGCCGAAATCGATCGGTGTGGTGCTCGCAGGACCGGACGCGCCACAGCCGGGGATTCACCTCGGGGACTGGTAACCAAATGCGTCGTCCGTCGCAATGGCTGTCGATGTGTCTGGCGCTGGCTGCGATCGCGCCGGGCCGGTCCATTGCCGCTGATCTGCGCGACCTCTATTTCGGCGAAGCTTTGTACGAGGCTTATCAGGGTCAATATTTCGACGCCCTCGAGCGGCTCGACGCGGAGCTTGCGCAGCACAATCGCGTCGACGAGCCGCAGCTGGATTCGCTGCAGTATCACATCAAGCAGGCGGACTTCTCGGTCGGCGATTTCGAACTGCGCTACCGCATGCATCTGCGTGCTGGGCGAGCGATCAGGGCCGTGCTCGATGCGGATGTGGATCAGCCGGTCAAGAACGACGCGGCATACCGGCTGGCGCGCCTCGAGTTTCAGGAGGGTCAGCCTGCGGATGCTTTGCAGGCCCTGCAGCGGATTCAGGGGCCGCTCCCCGACAACATCAGGGATGACGTCGAGTTCCTTCGCGGCAATGTTTATCTCGCACTCGGCCGACCGGCCGATGCAGTGGAAGTACTCAAGCGCTTGCAGAATGCGCAGAGCCTGAAAGGATTTGCGGCCTACAACCTCGGCATCGCCTTGCTGCAATCCGGACATAGCGCGGACGGCCTGCGGCAGCTCGATAAGGCCGGTGGGATCGAGAGTCGTGAACCGGCGACGACAGCGATCCGGGACAAATCGAACATGGTCCTCGGCAACATCATGCTGCGGTCGGCCGACTACGCGCACGCGCAGCTCGCCTTCGATCGCGTGCGCCTCGAGGGGCCGTATTCGGATCTGGCGCTGCTGAGCTCCGGGTGGGCCGAGGTCTCCGCTCATGACTACGCGAAGGCACTCGTACCGTGGGGCATGCTCATCGCGCGCGATCCAACCGACGCCGCCGTGCAGGAGGCGAAGCTCGCCCTGCCGTTTGCATACAGCAAGCTGCAGATCTACGGGCGCGCCGCGATTCTTTATGGCCAGGCGCTCGACACATTCAGCAAGGAGCTGGCGAAGGTCGATGCATCCGAGCGAAGCATCCGCACGGGCAACTTCCTCAAGGCCCTGATACGCGAGGAGATCAAGCAGGACAACGTCTGGGTCGTGCGCCTGCGCGCGCTGCCCGACACGCCCGAGACGTTTTACCTGACGGACCTCATGGCATCGAATGACTTCCAGACGGCGCTGCAGAACTACCTCGACCTGGAGGACCTGCGCCGAAGGCTGATGGCGTGGCAGGGCAGTTTCGATGCTTTCGACGATCTGATTCGCCACCGCCGCGCGAACTACGAGCCGCTGCTGCCGCAAGTCGATGCGCACTTCAGAGAGCTGGACGCGGAGATGCGCCTGCGAGTCGAGCAGCGGGATCATCTGCAGCGGCGTCTTCAGGGTGTTCTGACAGCGCCTCGGCCGCAGCTCCTGGCAACCGCCGAGGAACGCGTCGCGCTCGAACGCCTGCAAAAGATCGAGACGGTGCTCGAGCGCACGAGCGGCCCCGAAAGCACCGCTCTGCAGGTCAGAGTGCAGCACCTGCGCGGCGTGCTGACGTGGCGCCTGTACACGGAGTACCCGGACCGGCTGACCCAGGCTTACAAGGATCTGCACGAGCTGAACGCTGACGTGCGCATGCTCGAGGAGCGGTACACGGCTTTCGTCAGGGCGCGGCAGGCGGCGGTGCACAGCTACGCCGGCTATGACCAGTCGATCGGTCACCTTCGCACGCGTGACAGTGAGGCGCTGGAGCGCGTCAACAAGCTGCTCGCCCGGCAGGGTCACCTGATCGAGGCGGTCGCCATCGAGGAACTCGACACGCGGCATAAGCGCCTCGAGGCCTATCAGATTCAGGCGCGCTACGCGGTGGCCGACAGCTACGACAGGGCGCTGAAAGAGCGCGCGAGTGGAGGCAAGCCATGATGCGCCGCCTGCGCTCGCGCACCGTCGCGGTCCTCCTTCCGGTGATCGCCGCATGCGCGAATCAGCCGGACCGCTCGGGGACACTGGCGACGCTTCACCAGGTGCGGCCGGACACCAAAGAGGTCCGGGTCGAGCAGGGCCTCGATCGCGCGGCGCAGAGTTACCGGGACTTCCTCGAGCAGGCTCCGGACAGCAAGCTCGCGCCTGAGGCCATGCGGCGGCTGGCGGACCTGAAGATCGAGAAGGAGTTCGGAATCGAGGGAGACGGCAAGCTCGTTGACGCGCCTGCCGTCACAAAAATCGACGCACGCCCCACCATGCGCGCGCAGCCGGAGGCGGCCGGCGGCTCCGGGTCATCGGCGTCGTCGGAACGTGATCTCGAGCAGCGGGCTGCGACCCCGGGGGACTCGCCTGCTGAGGCGCCCGCGCCCTTGGCGTTGCCGGCGGGAATGGCAGCCGATCCCGGGCGCGCCGGCCCACTCGAGGCGATCAAGCTGTACGACGAGCTGCTGGCGAAGTATCCGCAGTACGAGTTTCGCGACCAGGTGCTCTACCAGAAGGCGCGCGCGTACGACGAGCTGGGGCAGACCGAACAGGCGATGAAGGTCATGGCGCAGCTGGTCCAGGAGTATCCGCGCTCACGTTTCACGGACGAGGTGCAGTTCAGGCGCGCGGAGCACCTATTCATCATCAGGAAATATCGCGAGGCGGAGAGCGCGTACACGGCGATCGTCGACGGCGGGAGCGGCTCGGAGTACTACGAGCCCGCCCTCTACAAGCTGGGATGGTCGCTGTACAAACAGCAACTCTTCCCCGAGGCTCTGCAGCGGTACTTCGCGCTTCTCGACTACAAGGTCAAGAGCGGTTACGACTTCGACGCGAAGCACACCGAGGCCGAGCAGCGGCGCGTCGAGGATACCTTCCAGGTCATCAGCCTCAGCTTCTCGAATATCGGCGGCCCGGACGTGATCCGCTCGTACTTCGCGACCAACGGACACCGGGCCTACGAGGACCGCATCTACCGCTACCTCGCCGAGTTCTACCTGGTGAAGCTGCGGTACCAGGACGCCGCCACGGTCTACAAATCATTTGTGGCGCAGTACCCGTTCCATGCGGTATCGCCTCGCTTCAGCATGCGGGTGATCGAGATCTACCAGAAGGGCGGATTCCCGCACCTCGTGCTCGCGGCAAAGAAGGACTTCGCGGCTGCGTACGGTCTGCAAGGGGAGTACTGGCATCACTTCGATGTGGCGAAGTCGCCGGAAGTGTTGAGCTACCTCAAGAGCAACTTGAAGGACCTCGCGAACTACTATCACGCGCAGTACCAGGGCCCGAAGCAGCACGAGCAGCAGGCGGTGAACTACGCCGAGGCCACGCGCTGGTACCGGGATTTTCTCACCTCGTTCCACACCGATCCCCAGGCGCCGCAGATGGACTACCAGCTCGCGGATCTCATGCGCGAGAATCATGACTTCGCGGCAGCGGCGCGCGAGTACGAGGTCACCGCCTACGATTATCCGCCGCACGCGAAGTCGGCAGCCGCCGGCTACGCGGCGGTTTACGCTCATCGCGAGTATCTCAAGGCCGCCGGCGCCGCCGTGAAGGACGCGGCCCGCCGCGACACGATCGCGAGCTCGGTCAAATTTGCGGACACCTTCCCGCAGCACGCGCAGGCGGCGGTTGTGCTGGCCGCAGCGGCACAGGATGCGTACGAGATGAAGGACCTGGTGCTCGCGCGCGACACCGGCCGGCATCTCATCGAGAAGTTCCCGAATGCAGCCGCGGGCGTGCGTCGCGACACGTGGCTGGTGGTCGGGCACTCCACCTTCGGCCTTGCGGAATATTCGGCTGCGGAGCAGGCGTACCGAAACGTACTCGAAGCGACACCCCAGGCGGATGCATCGCGTCCCGCGCTTGCAGAGAACCTCGCGGCCTCTATCTATAAGCAGGGTGATCAGGCGAGGCAGGCGGGGGACTATCGCACCGCGGCCAATCACTTCCTGCGCATCAAGCAGGTTGCTCCGACATCGAAGATCTGCGCGGCGGCGGAGTACGACGCCGGTGCGGCCTTGCTGCACCTGAAGGACTGGACGACGGCGGCCAACGTGTTGGACGAGTTCCGCCGGAGCTTCCCCGAGGACAAGCTGCAGAAGGAGGCGACCAAGCAGATTGCGTACGCGTACCAGCAGGCGGGTCAACTCGCACAATCCGCCGGCGAGTATGAGCGGGTCGCGAAGGAATCGCCCAATCCGCAGCTGCGCGCCGAAGCGCTGCTGCAGGCGGGCGACCTGTATCGGCAGGCAGGGAACGGCGATCGTGCCCTCACGGCGTACTCCAAGTATGTCGAGGAGTTCCCGAAGCCGATCGAGACGGCAGTGGAGACGCGCTCCAAGATTGCCGACATCTTGAAGTCGAACGGCGATCAGGCGCAGTACCAACATCAACTCGAGGAGATCGTGCGTGTCGATGGCGCGGCGGGCAGCGAGCGTACGGATCGCACCCGCAACATCGCGGCGCGCGCGGCACTCGAGCTGACGAGGCCGATTTACGATCAGTTTGCGTCGCTCAAGCTCGTGCAGCCATTCGATCGCAGTCTGCAGGAGAAGCAACGCAGTATGGACGGCGCGACCAAGGCCTTCGAGAAGCTGGTCGACTACCAGGTCGGAGAGGTCACCGCCGCAGCGACCTTCTACATGGCCGAGATCTACGCGAATTTCAGCGATGCCTTGCGCGAGTCGGAGCGTCCGCCCGGTCTCGGCGCGGACGCTCTCAAGGACTACGAACAGCAGCTCACCGCCGCCGCACAGCCGCTCGAGCAGAAGGCGATCGCGATCCACGAGAAGAACCTCGAGCTGATGAGGCGGGGCTTCAGCAACGCCTGGACGCAGAAGAGCCTGGACCGCCTCGCTGCGCTCGAGCCGGACAGGTACGCGCGCACGGAGATCAGCAGCGGTTTCGTCGGATCGCTCGCGCGGTATGTCTATCGGCCGCCGCCGCACGCGCTGGAAACCACCCTCACCAGTCCGACGACGCCGCCAAACGAGCACAGTGGTGCGGCGCCGCCGGCGGCGCTCGGACGCGCCATCACAGCGGGAGCGGACAATGCAACTCCGCACTGATCTCGGTCTCGATCGCACAACGGGCGCGCGGCGAGTCGCGCTCGGACTCGTGCTGGCCATGGCGCTCATCGGCTGCTCGAGCACCGCGCCGGCGATCAAGCCGCAAGCGGCCGGAGCGACGCTGCAGCCGGATGCGGGTGGCTTCGAGCTCACGGAAAAGGTTCGGGTCCCCGCGGACGTTCGTGCCGACTACGACAACGCGGTACGGCTGTTGGAGGCGAAGCAATACGATCAGGGAATCGCCTTGCTGCTCAAGGTGACGCAGAAGGCACCCGATGCGGCGGAGGCCTACGTCGATCTCGGAATCGCCTACCGCGAGTCCGGCGATCTCGACAAGGCGCTCGCAAGTCTCACGCGCGCGGTCAACCTCAACCCCCGCCAGCTCGTCGCGTACAACGAGCTCGGCATGCTCTACCGCAGGAAAGGTGAGTTCGCCAACGCCCGCGACAGCTATCAGCGGGCGCTCGCTGTCTTCCCCGGATTCCACTACGCCCGGCTGAATCTGGCGATTCTCTGCGATCTCTACCTCAATGACCTCACGTGTGCTCGCGACAACTATATCGCGTATCAGCAGCTGGTCCCGGATGACAAGCAGGTGGCGAAGTGGATCGCCGATTTGAACGCCAGGGCGAAACCCTAGGAGGACGCATGCTACGGCCGCTCATCCTCAGCCTCTTGGTGCTTGCTGCCGCGCGCGTAGCGGCGGCCGACGAGACGGCGGGGACCACGCCGGCAACGAATGCGTCGGCGATGACCCAGTCCGAAGAGTCGACAACGAAGCACCGGCCTAATCGGGCAAAGAAGGAACGAGCAGAGAAGCAGGCGGCAATCGCGACCGCCGCCGGCGACGCCAAAACGGACCCGGCTGCAGCGGGCGGCGAGGCAGCGCAGCCCGGCGGCGACGTGAAGATGTCGGGTATGTCCATTCTCGGAAACGAGGACGCCCCGAAATCGCTCGTGCTCGTGCCCTGGAAGAGCTCTCAGCTTGGAGACATGCCGAGCGTGTCCCGGCTCCTCGATTCGACGACGCAGCCGGTGGACAAGGACGTCTTCATGCGCGAGCTGTCCTATTACCAATACAGGTCGAGCTCGAAGTGATTGAAGCGGTTCAGTGGTTTGAGTGATCCGTAACGTTCAAGAGGTTCGCATATGGAATTCTTCTATCCAATCGTCAAGTTCTTCACGGCGGGCGGGGCCTTCATGTTTCCCATCCTGCTCGTGGCTGCGATCGCGATCGCGATCACGTGCGAGCGCTACATCACGCTCGCGAAGATGGCTGCGCGCAACCGGCGCACGTGGACCCGCGTCGAGTCGGTGCTGACGGGCGGGGAATTCGACAAGGCA
>Ga0134126_10012888_pt1 | contig 10558 bp, 7 predicted proteins | sample KB31752_FD_96881 | JGI IMG/M metagenome (GOLD analysis project Ga0134126, IMG submission 96881) | Terrestrial soil microbial communities with excess Nitrogen fertilizer from Kellogg Biological Station, Michigan, USA - KB3-175-2 | ecosystem: Environmental > Terrestrial > Soil > Unclassified ...
AACGCGGACACCGCACCCGAGCAGCCGGAGAAGCGGCGAGTCGCCCGGCGCACAGCGCGTGCGCGCGCTCGAGCTGAGCAACTGTGCGAGCAGTTGACCACCGCCGAGGACCTGCGGCCGACCTCCGCGACAGGGGTCGCGGTGACCGTCCTCTCGACACTGGTCCACCTGGTGACCGTCGCAGTGGTGGTCGGTTCGGTGCTGGCGGTCAAGACCTGGGCATCTGAGTACTGGTGGGGCTGGCCGCTCGGAGTGCTCGGCATCCTCGTGGCGATCGCGGTACGTCCGCAGCTATGGGAAATCCTGCGCAAGCCGCGCGACATTGACCAGAATTGCTTGACCCGCGACAAAGCACCCGCGCTCTTCGGGCTGCTTGACCGCTGCGCCGCACAGTTGACGGCGCCGGTTCCCGACTATGTCTTGATGGACACCCGGTTCAACGCCGCAACGCGCAGCATCGGCTTGCGCCGCGAAAAACTGCTGACCCTCGGCGTCCCACTGTGGGTAGTGCTGAGCGGACCGGAACGCGTCGCACTGCTGAGCCATGAACTCGGCCATCACGTCAATCGGGACGTGACGCACGGAGTTTGGGCGACGATAGCGCGACGATCACTCATCGAGTGGATCAGAATATTCAATCCGCGCGAGTCGGTGCGCGATCGTTTTGCCCGCAGGCACCTTGGCCGCTCTGGGCCACTCGAGTCAATGGCCTCGGCGCTGGTGCCGGCGTTCCTGTTCGTGGTGTGCGGACCCGCGTTCCTCCTGGTGCTTGGCTGCTATGTCGGGCTCACCCGGCTGGACCTGCGCTGTGGCCAGCGCGCGGAGTATCTGGCAGACGAGCTTGGCGCGCGGCTCGCATCGTCTGCGGCGGCGATTTCCCTCACGCAACGGCTGGCGCTGGCCGAGTCGGTCGCGTACTTCGTGCGGCGGCTCAAGTCTGAGCGCGCCAAAGAGGACCCGTGGGCGCGGCTGCGCGCGTACATCGACTCGATCCCTGAGCACGAGAGGCGGCGCCGGCTGCTGCTTGATGAGCGGCGCGGCACTCGGATCGACGCGACCCATCCGGCCAACTACCTGCGTCGCAAGATGCTGGAACGCAGGCCGCAGTTCCCCGGAACGATCGAGGTTGACGATGCGGAGTGGGCAGCGATAGACGCGGAGCTGCGGAAGTACTTCGCCATGGCCGCGCACAATCTGATCGGTACCCCGCTGAACGCTGCTAAGCGCGTGGCCGCTTAGGCCGTGCGGCGGTCGTTGCTTGCGATGCCTAATTGGCGGGCCCATTGCCGGGTGCTATTTGCGGAGTCTTATTTGCCGAGACCGAGCTCGAAATAGATCAGGTCGCGGTCCCGGCGCACGAGGCTGAAGCCGGACTTCGTCAGCACCCGCTGCGAGGCGAGGTTGTCGTGGTCGGTGTCAGCGGCAATGCTGCGCACGTCGGGGTGCGCACGACAGAAGTCGATGAGTGCGTGTACTGCCTCGGTCGCGTAGCCGTTGCCCCAGCTGTGAGACACAAGTCCGTAGCCGATGGTCACTTGTTGCTTTGCATCTGGCGGGCCGTGGAAGCCGATGGTGCCTATCGCAGTGTTGTCCGCTCGGCAGTCGATGCGGTAACACGTGAACGGTCCGATATCTAGCGCGACCGAGCCCCGGTCTGGGCACGTGCAGGAGAACACGCTGCCGTCGGCAAGCCAGAAGCCGTAGCTAGCGGCTGCCGCTAAATCTGATCCCAAGTAGCCCGCACTGTGCCCATGCACTAACGCATGCTCTTCCACGCGGGCTTTGGCGGTCTTCACCGCCATGCGCGCGGCGTCTCGGTCGCCTTCACCGGGGAAGCCGTCCGCCCACACATCCGCGGGACCGGCAATCCCGCCGACGATGCGTGTCGCCTCCAGGACCGTCAACCGGTGGAGGACGAGACGCCGCGTGATCAGATCAGTCATCACGGGCATTCAAACCGCTGGATGTGGGTGGCGCAATCAGATAACCCAAGACTGGCGGATCAGTGCCGAAGCTGGTCCTTACGCACTTTGCCCATTGCGTTTCGCGGCAGTGCGTTGACGAATCTCACCGAACGCGGTCGCTTGTGCACGGACAGACCGCGTGCCACGAAGTCGATCAACTCCGCCTCCGTTACGCCGTCCGCGACCACGAACGCGGCGATGCGTTGACCGAGATCGTCGTCCGGTACGCCAATTACGGCGGCTTCACGCACAGCGGGATGCGCGAGGAGGGCGTTCTCCACCTCCCCTGCGCCGATGCGGTAACCGCCGGACTTGATCAGGTCGGTGGACGCGCGCCCGACGATGCGATGCGTACCGTCCGGTTCGATGACGGCCATGTCTCCGGTGCGGAACCAACCGTCGTGCGTAAAGCTGGCCTCCGTCGCTTCCGGCCGCCCCAGATAGCCCGAGAAAACGGTCGTTCCCCGCACCTGGAGTTCGCCCACGGTCGCGCCGTCAGGTGCGATCGGCGAGCCATCTTCAGCGAGGAGCCGCGTCGATACGGGATCGATCGGATGCCCGACCGTGCCGGGTCGGCGGTTGGGATCGCCGGCGCGGGTGGAGAGCGTGATGAGCGTTTCGGTCATGCCGTAGCGCTCGACCGCCCGGTGCCCGGTGAGGGCTTCGAGTTCGGCGAAGACCGGCGCGGGCAGCGCGGCGGAGCCCGAGACGAGCAGCCGAGCGGCGCGGAGCGCCTTCGCCGAGCTCGGCTCGGCGCACAGCCGGGACCAGACGGTCGGCACGCCGAAGAAGAGCGTTCCGGGATTCGCCGACGCGGGAGCCGCCGCAGCCGCTGCGTAAGCCGTAGGGGTGGGGCGTCCGGTGTGAACCAGCCGCGATCCGGTGCGCAGTGCGCCGAGCACGCCCAGGACCAGCCCGTGTACATGAAAGAGCGGGAGCCCGTGTACGAGTGTGTCGTCTGCGGTCCACTGCCAGGCATCGGCGAGTGCGTCTAGATCGGCGGCGATGGCCGATGTGCTGATCGGGACGCCCTTAGGCGCGCCTGTGGTGCCCGAGGTGTAAAGAATCAGCGCGGCGGCGTCAAGCGACGGTTCCGGGATGGATGCGGAACCGGAGGCAGGCGCGTGTGCGCGTGCGAAAGCATCGATTGGTAGGACTGGCACACCGCAGTCAGGCCACACGTCGGCGTCTTCTGCCAACAGGATCGCCGAGCCGGAGTCGCGCAGCACGTGGTCACGCTCGGACGGGCCGCAGTCTGGCGGCACGGGTACAACCGGGACGCCTGCCAACATGCCGCCGACGACGGCGACGACGGTCTCCAGTCCGGCGGCCGCGTGAACGGCGACGGCCGGCGCTCCGGCGATCTCAGCGGCGACGGCTCTGGCCGCTTCGACGAGGTGCGCGCGTGACGTAGCCTGTCCGGCCACCTGGATCGCGTCGGGCTCGTCTGCGGTCGGACCGGTGAGACTCGGCAGGAGGCGCATTCCGCCACGGTACCGGGGACCGGCGAAGTGCGGCATGAGCGGCGTGGCGATCCCGGCTCGGTCCAGCAACCGGTCTCCGCCGCCGTCACGCGCCGTCCGCTCTCAGCTCTCCGCTATCCGTCGCGCGCTGACCGCCCTATCGGATGGCCGGCGCCGGGATCCGGTGTTCCGCAAGGCGCGCGAGGACCGCCTGGTGCGCTTCCCAGCCGTCTGGGAATTTCACCGGCACGCCGATATGGACCGGGTCGGTGTGCGGGTGCGCGTCAAGCAGGTCAGGGATGCCTGCTCGCGCGACCACGATGCATGCGTGCCGGTGTCTCGACAGCAGCACGCACAGCCGACCGGTCTCCAGGTGGAACGCGGTGGCGTCGCGGCGTCCCGACAACGGGTGCAGCACGATGCAGACGTCGTATTCGCGGCCCTGGAGGCGGTTGGCCGTGTCGACGGTCACGCCGCTTAGATCAGCACCATGACGGTCTAGGGCTGCGCGGATACCGGCCGCCTGGTCGCGGTGCGCCGCACCGATGGCGATCCGGTCCGCGCTGACCATTCGGCCCTCGGCATATGCGGGGTCGAACACGACTGCTTCGCGGCGCACCAGCCGCGCGGCCAGGCGGGCGCAGGCTTCCAGCGCCTCGGTGTCGGTTCGCACGGTGTGCCGTGCGGGAAGTTCGAAGAGGGCCCAGCCGGTTTCCGACGCGAGGTCAATAACTTGGTCAATGTACCCTGCGATGCTCGCCGGACCCGCTGACGCGGACCCGGTATCAGAGACCTTCATCGCGCGGTCTTGCGGTCCGCTGCCAGCCTCGAACGGGGTGAACGGATAGAACGCCTTGCAGACCAGCGGCGCGGCGCTCGCCGGCAATCGCCATGAGTAGGGCAGCCGGTGTACCGGCAGGTCGGGATTGTGCGCGCGCACTACCGCTACGGCGCTGTCGGTCGGGTCCCAGGCCGATCCGGCCCAGCGGTCGCCGTCGATGGTGGCGAAGGGGTCGAGCTGGCCGGGATCGCCCACGAAAAGCGCGGTCCCGGCGGCGAACCGCGGCGCGATGGCCAGCAGGCCGTCGGAGCGCATCTGGTACGCCTCGTCCAGGATCGCCCAGCGCCAGCCGCCCTCCGGCCAATCCGCATCGCCCGTGCGGGCCCACTTCGCCGCGGTGGCGACCGTCACCGCGGGCCGGCCGAGGTCGGCGACTTTCCCAGCGACCGTGACGCAGTCGTCCAGTGAGTCCGGGCCACCGAGGTGCCGCACCACGCGTTCGGTCGGCACGTATCCGGACGCTGAGAGGCGTCCAATGGTCAGACCCTTGCGATCCTCGCCGGCAGCAGGATCGTCGGCCTGGCCATGGGCGATCGCCAACCGATCCACCAGGTCGTCCACCTGCTCGTTCGTCTGCGCGACGATCATGACCGGTTCGCCGGTGTCCGCGAGCCGCTTGGCCAACTCGACGACGAGTGTTGATTTGCCCGCGCCCGGCGGCGAATCGACGATCACGCCGCGGTGCAGCCCGGACAGCAGGTCAGCGGTGACCCGTTCGATCACGGCTCGCGCGGCGGCGGACCGCTCGGCTGCTGATCGTTTCGCGACAGAACCCGACATCAATGCCATTCCTCATCGTGGTCGGCACCGGTCGGCGTGTACGCGGCGGGCGGACCTCCGTGCGTCCATGGCGTCGCGGCCAATTCCGGTAGCGGCGGGGGCGGAAAGCGCTCGGCGGCCAGCACCGTCGAGTAGCACCGGTACTCCCCTGCCCCGGGTACCGAGCCCTCCTCCGGAATCGCACGACGCCCCATACCGTCGACGAGTTCGAGTTCGACGATGTACTCCTCGCCCTCGCGCTTCACGTCGACGATGACCGGACGCTGATTCGGCCGCTGCGCGCACGCCACCTTCGTGCCCTTGCGCAGGACAACGGGATCGGCGGTGCGCAACCACACGTGCGGTCGCGGTTTCGGTGTGCGGCCGGTGGTGTCCTGCCGTTCCGCGTCGACCGCCACGACGGACCCGGCGAAGGCCTCACCAGTGACGCGATATCCGGCCAGGATCAGCGGATCGTCGAGCGCGCGCTGCTTGTCGTAGGACTCCTGAGCGGATTCGAGGTCGGCGAGTCGCTTGGCCGCGGCGACCGCTCCCTCGCGGCGCGGCTGCGGCGCGGCGCCCTCGTCAATGGCGCGGGCGAAGTCGGTGAAGCGGCCGCGATCCACCATCCAGCGGTGGCTGTCGTGGCCGGCCTCCGGCAGCCCGGCCAGCAGATCAATGCCCTGCCACATGAGGTTCCAGGTCGGTGCGAGCCGGTCGCGCAACGCCGCGCGCAGTCCGTCTTCGGCGCGCCGTTCGGCGGCAGGGTCGCCCGCCGCGCGTTGAAGCGCGGTAACCAGCGGGCTGAGGATTTCGGTGTCGAACTCGGGGTCGGTGGCCGGCCCGGCAGACGGCCATCGCGCGGGGTCCTCGGTGAGCGCGGCGGCCTGGGCGCCGGTGAGGTGGCGGCCGTCTGGCGGGGCGAAGTGCTGCGGAACGATCCAGGCGAGCAGCGCGGCGAGGTGCTGGTCCTCCAACGCGCTCTGCCCGGTGGCCCAGTGCGAGCCGAGTACGTCGGTGAGCGCGAGGCAGACGGAGGATCCGGCGGTGGGCGCGCGATCCTCGGCGAACCAGGTCAGGTAGCGGCCGAGTATCGGGACGAGCGGGTCCACTGGGTAAGGGCCCTGTGATGACCGGAACCGGGCGGAGCGGCCGAGCAGCCGCAGCGCGTCGATCCCGCCGCAGTTCGGCACGATCAGCTGCGGGGCGTCAAGGTGGCGTTCCCACTCCTCGTGATTGCGGGTGGCCTCGACCAGCTCGGTCTCGCCGCGGCGGCCCTCGATGTAGCCGACGACGATCCGGGCCAAGTCGGCGAGGAACGCGAAGCGCTGGTCGCGGTCGCGCGGCTGCCGCACCACGAGCAGTTGCGGGTCGGCGCGGTCCGTGCCGACGAGCGCGGCGAGTGGGGCGGCGGCCTCACCGGCCAGGAGTATGGGCACGAGGACGAGCGGGTGCGGCGCGAGGTGCACGTGGCGGACGGTCGCGAGTGGAACTGCCTGTTCGGCCGCGAAGGCTTCGACCCGGGCCAGGGCAGCGAGAGTGTTCACGCGGCGGCCTCGCGCCCGCGATGCCGTAGCTCCGCTTCAGCTAGAGCTTCAAGCCGCGCCCGACGGGCCACGCTCAGCAACCTCGCCGCCTCGGCGAAATCAAGGTCGCGGTCGACTGCGCCGTCGATGTCGATGTCAACCTCGACGCGAACACCGCGCTCCGCGTCGCTACCGCAATCTTCTCGTCCGCTGAGCGCGAGCACGTCTCGCATCGCTGCGACGCCCCCGAGCGCGTCGCGGATCGATCTGCCGAGCGCCTCGGTCGAGCCGGTCGCGCGGGCCTCGTCTCGGCAGTAGAAGGCCATGTCACACCGGGAAATGCACTCCGGCGCGTATCTGGCCTCGATCGCGGCGACCGCCTTGCCGAGCTGCGCTGCACCCTGCAGCGGTTCGCCGTCCTCGTCCGTGGACAAGTCGAAGCTCAGGCCCGAGTCGAGCCCGTCGAGCAATGTGCCGATGCGCGGGAGCCGGTCGAGCTGCCGGCGCACCGCCGCGAGCTGCCTGCGCACATCGACGAGCGCCGCTGTCGGCGCGTTGCTGAAGTCCTTCGGGCACACCAACACCACGTCGGTCGCGACCAAGCCGGGCGGCAGCCCCAGCCCGGAAAGCAGCGCCTGGAATGCGAGCACGTATACGGCGGACTGGGTCGCCGCCTCGGCCACCTTCACCGGGTCGGCGCGACCGTCGATCATCGCGAAGGACTTGATCTCCGCGAGATACCACCGCCACGGCGCTGCCGGCTCCGCCGCGGACTCCGTGACGCCGTACGCGTGGACCTCGGTGCCGGGCACGCGCGGGCGGGCGCGGAAAGCCACGAGATCCGGCTCGACGTAAGCCGCACGCCCGCCGACCTCCAGGCGCAGCATCGGATGATCCGCGAGCACCGGCCCGGTACCCGGTTCGCGAGCCGAGGCGGCGACCAGGTCGCGCGTGCGGCGGTATCGGTCCTCGCGCTCGCCGGCGCCGAGATCGACCCACTGATCGCCTAGGGCGTGTTTTGCATCAGGGTTCTGTGCGGCTTCCTGCACCTCGAGACCGAGTTCGTCGCACAGCAAGCGCAGCAGGGTCACGCCGCCGTCCGACTTGACCAGCTTCTCGAACGCGTTGCCGCGGCTGATCGCGAACGGCGACTGGCCGAATCGCGGACCGAAACCGATCCGCTCGGCCAGCGCGCGCTTGTCCACACCGGCCGCGTCCAGCACCGACCGGCGTGCGCAGCCGGGATTGGCGGTGAGCGCGGCGATGGTGCGTGCGTCGTGATGGCGCGCGGGAATCGGTCCGCGCAGTTCGGCGAGCCGATCCGCGACATCCGGGTCTCGGGCTGCGTTTTGCGCCGGGTTCGGCGGAGGCGTGGCGGCCATGATGGTCCCCGAGCATAGTGGGGGACTTTGCCGTCACGGATCAGCCGGCCACGTTGCCGCGCGGTGTCGCGCTGTCAGGCGTCGGCGCGTCCGACCGCGGACCCGATTCCGGTGTCCCGCGGCAGTTGCGGGTCGCTCCGGTCGCCCTTCTTCTCGCCCTCGGAGCCCGGCCTCAGTTCGGCCAAGAGCGCCTCGATGCCCTCACGGTACGTGGGCACGGTCGGCTGCCAGCCGAGGACCGTCTTCGCCTTCGCGTTCGACAGCCGCAGTGACTGACGGGTCATCAGCGCGCCCAGGTACGGCGCGGCAAGTCGTAGCAGCCCGCCCGGCACCCGCCACGGCTTGGGCAGGGCGAAGGCGGTCACGAGGGCGTCGACCAGCACGCCCCAGCGCACTGGCTCGTCGTCCACGATGTTGTAGATCTGGCCGGGTGCGGACCGATCCAGCGCGGCCACCGTGGCCGCCGCAGCGTCGTCGATGTAGACGAGAGATGTGTACGCGCCACCGTCACGCGGCATCGGAACCTGTCGCTTCCGCAGACTGTCGAGCAGCTGACCGGTGCTGGCCGGACCGTAGAAGCCGCCGTAGCGCAGCACGATCCCCTCGATGCCCGGCGCTTCGAGCACCTGCCGCTCGGTGGATTGCAGCGCCTGCCAGGCGGGGTCGAATCGCTTTCCTCCGGGCGGGGCGAACGCGTCCTGTTCCGTGAGCATCCGGCTGCCGTCGTGGAAGCCGTATCCGCCGTAAAAGGATTGTGTGACGAAGCGCCGCGCGCCGATCTGCTCGGCGGCTGCGAGCAGGTGCGCAGTGCCCTGCACCCGCAGCCGGTTCGTCTGCTCCACGTCGCGGGCCCGCATCGGCGGCCGTTTCAGCGCGGTGAGCTGATGGATGACGGCGTCCGCGTGCGTGTCGCGAAGCGCGCGCAGCAAGCCGTCCCGGTCGAGCACGTCGGCGATGACGCTGGACGCGCCCAGGTCCCAGAGCACTCCCGCGCCCTCTTCGGTGCGTGTGATACCGGTGACCTCGTGCCCCGCTTTGGCAAGCCGTCCCACCAGCGGCACCCCGAGCGCTCCGGTGGCTCCGGCGAGCAGTACCTTCATGATCCGCTCCTCCTCGTAGGCGTTACGCGAGGGAGACGAGACAGCTCGCCGAAACGTGACGTGGGCTGCGTCACAGGGCAGTGCTTCAGCTCAGGACGACAGGGAACGTCTGGTAGCCACGCAGCACCAGCCGGTCGGTGCGTATTCGCTCCGCGTCCTTCGCCGGAGCGAGATCGGGGAAGCGGTCCAGCAGCAGCGGGATAGCGGTGACCGCCTCCAGCCGCGCGAGGGCCGCGCCGAGGCAGTAGTGGGCGCCAGCGCCGAAGCTGAGCGGCACATTATCGGGGCGCTCGGGGTCGAACAGCTCGGGTTCGGAGAAGCGATCCGCATCGTGGTTGGCCGCGCCGAGCAGCAGCAGCACCTCGGAGCCTTTGGGCACGGGTATTCCCGCCACTTGCAGGCCATCGGTCATTGCGAGCCGCGAGGTCAGTTGCACCGGGGAGTCGAAGCGCAGCACCTCCTCCACGAAGCCGGAGACGGGTACCGTGCCGGCGCGCAGCCCGGCCGCCAGCTGCGGGCGGTCGAACAGCACGGCCAGGCCATTGCCGAACAAGTTGGTCGTGGTCTCGAAACCGGCCAGCAGCAACAGGACCAGGTTGCTAAGCAGTTCCTCCTCCGAGAGCCGGCCGTCGCCCTGATCGGCGTCGTGAATCAGAGCGCTGGTCAGGTCGTCGCGCGGGGCGGCCCGCCGCTCGGCGACCAGCGCGGTGAAGTACTTCTCGATTTCGAGCATGGCCACGTCGGCGGGCGCCAGCACCGACAGGTCGGTGATCATCTCCAGCGCTATTGCGACGTCCTGCATCAGGGCGCGGAAGCGGTACCTGTCGGCTTCCGGGATACCGAGCAGTTCGCAGATCACCGAGACCGGCAAGCGGAACGCGAACGAGTCCATGAAGTCGACCGGCGAGCCGTCCGCGCCGCTGTCGGCCATGGCGTCCAGCAGGTTGCTGACGATGTCCGTGATCGCCGGCGCGAGCGCGGCCACCCGCCGCGGCGTGAAGACGGTGGCCATCAGCCGCCGCACGCGCGTGTGATCCGGCGGATTCATGTCGAGGATGGACTGGTTGAATCTGGTCAGCGAGGGGTGTTCGGCAAGCTCCGGGATCGACTGCGCGCTCTGCCCCCACTTGCCGAAGCCGGGGTTACGCAGGACCGCGTTGATCACGTGGTACGCGTTGGCGACGAAGAACGTCCCGTCGACGTGCGAGGCGGGGCCGAGTTCGTGGAGCTTCGTGTAGAGCGGGTACGGATCGGCTCGCCCCGCCTCGGTGAACAACTCGCCGAGGATCGCTCCGCTGCCCGTCATGACCGTTCCTCCCCGCTGCTCGTGCATTGTTCGATGCCTGCGTTCGACACCCGCGTGCTCGACACCCGCGCCCGAAGATCGCCCCGTACGTCTACTCTGAACGAACGTCAGTCCCGGTCGAGTTCCCGGGAAATGCCGAAAAGTGGCAGCTTCAGCACGGAAGGCGGCGGCTCGTCGATCTCGAGCTCCCGATACGCCTGCTTGATGGTCAGCGAGA
>Ga0134126_10012889_pt1 | contig 10558 bp, 8 predicted proteins | sample KB31752_FD_96881 | JGI IMG/M metagenome (GOLD analysis project Ga0134126, IMG submission 96881) | Terrestrial soil microbial communities with excess Nitrogen fertilizer from Kellogg Biological Station, Michigan, USA - KB3-175-2 | ecosystem: Environmental > Terrestrial > Soil > Unclassified ...
AATTGTCCGATTTGTTGTTCGAGAGGAAGCGACAGGAATGATTCCAGTGTCATATGCAAAACGTTTGGCGTAGAACGACTTTTGCGCCGCGCTGTATGATTTCAGAAATAGAATAAAAACTGCAGTTTTACTATAAGGCAAAACAAACGCCTCGGCCAACGAAAAGATGAGAACATGCACCGACGTGGAGTGAGGTCAGTACCACCACGCGGTACCGGGTGGGTCTTCGGATTGTCGGCAACAAGAGACCCACCCGCCACCGCGTGGTGGTACTGACCTCATCACACTGTGAATGACAAATTAGCCTCGAACAAGAAGCGCAATCCGTCAGTAGTGGGTCAGTTTGGATTGCCAGCGAACGATTAGAGACAAAATCAGAACTGGGAGCGCAGCGACCAGCCAAAGACTCAACGTTGATAGTCTTCATTTGAAACCGCAGTTTTCTTTAGATGTTGGGGCTCTTGAGTGTAGGGCTGGTCGCTGCGCTCCCAGTTCTGATTTCGTCTTAGCGATTCGCTTTACGCTTAGGCAAAGTTCGAGAACCGGAGCAAAACTTTCAAACTGACCCACTACCAATCCGTCTTACTTATTTATCTTTGCAACCTTAACGTAGTATAACTCCCGTCATGCCGCGCGAAATCACTGACAAAGAATCAATTCTTGCGGCCCTTAAGTCTCTTGAACTCACCTCCGAACTCTTCACAGAAGTAAATGGAAAACTGAAGAACGCCAACGATCTGGAAGTGATTGTTGAAGGGAAAGTGAACGCGTCCGGGAAGCGCGTGGGCCCATACGTTCGCTTGCTTACCTACGATAGCGGCGAAGTAATAATGCGGCAGGGCGAATGGGGCGGCAACACCTTCTACCTCTCCGTGAAAGGTGCGTTGGACGTTTACATCGAAGAACGAAGCGGCGAGCAGCGCAAGATCAGCCGCCTCGCTTCGGGCAGCTGCTTTGGCGAAATGGCGGTGCTTGCCGGGGTCGAGCGGAATGCAACCATCACGGTACCGAAACATGAAACAGCGGTGGTGCTCGAAGTAACCAGGCCGGCGCTTCGCTTGTTAAGAAAACTGCCAAAGTTTGGCCAGGAAATTGACGAGACTTATCGGGCCCACGGGCTCGGTCGCGTGTTGGAAGATTTGACTGAAGAAGGTGGCGGTGCGGCAAACGAGTCAATAGTTCGCAAGCTACGCGAGATTGGTAAGTTCATGGTCTACGGCAAGCATCATGTGCTTTGCCAGGAGTCCAAGCCGATCGAAAACATCATTCTGATCAAGAGTGGTTGGGTCAGACGCGTGCGCGGCGTGCCGCTCGATCCGGGTTCGGCTGGCGTGGCGGTCGGCATGGGCCAAACAATCGGGGTAGATTTTCTGGGCTCAGGCAATTGTCTGGGACTTGAAGGCACTACCGGGAAAGAGACCTGGAAATACAGCGCCTCGGCGATGGCCAGAACGGAAGTGCTTGAAATTCCGTTGGCCCAGCTGGCCAGTGATCCGCGACTGCGTGAACAGATCGTCGCGGCCTTCGCAGCCTTCTCAACTGCCGACGACAATCTGCCTTCGATCGAAGCAGTCGAAGACCTGCGCGCGATGGCCTCTGCGGAGGCTGAGATAACGACTGGCATCATAGACGGCGCCAATTTGCTGGTCATGGATATGGATCTCTGTGTGAGATGCGGAAACTGTTCACTCGCGTGTCACAAAGTGCATGGACAATCACGTCTGCTGCGCCGAGGGATTAGCATTACTCGACCGGTGTCGATTGGTAGTGAGCGGACGCAGCACGTGCTCTCGCCGCAAGTTTGCATGCACTGCAAAGATCCGGAATGCCTCACCGGCTGCCCCACCGGTTCTATCTTTCGCGATCCGCGCGGTTATGTGGACATCGATCCGGCCACCTGCATCGGTTGTTTCGATTGTGCCACCCAATGTCCCTACGACGCGATCACGATGGTGCCAAAAAATGGTGAACCGGTCGTGACCTTCGATCTCATGGGCACGCTTCGGCGGACCTTTAGTCTCTCAACTCCGCCCGTGCCGCAACTGACTCCCGCAGACGACGTGGTGGCGATCAAATGCAACCTCTGCGAACACACGCCGCTCAATCCACCAGGTGCGCAGCGACAGGCATATTCCTGCGAAGAGAACTGTCCTACCGGCGCCCTGTTACGTGTCGATCCCGTCACATATTTTACTGAGATCGAAAAGACGCGAGGTTTAATCTTCCGCGACCAGACTCAGGCCTTCGGTCGTAACATTCACAAAAGTGATCCAATCGCGAAGGCATTTCATGTCGGCGGCGCCGCCCTGATCTTCATCGCCGCCGTTGTGGCCGTTTGGGGTCTGGCGGAACGCGGATTCGATAACGTCCTCGCCGGAACCTGGGTCACGATGCGCTGGGCCACCGGCTTGGTCGGACTGTTTGGCGTGGCGGTGGTCATGACCTACCCGCTTCGCAAACAGGTCTACCGCCGCCGCGCCGGCGCACTTCGCTACTGGATGCTGGCGCATGTCTACGTTGGCACGCTCGCAGGAGTGATTCTCCTGCTGCACGCGGGCAGTCACACTGGAGGTCTTTTGACGACGGCGCTCTATCTGGCGTTTGACGTCGTGATTATTTCCGGTCTGTTCGGAGTTGCTTCTTACATCATCGCGCCGAGAATCATGACCACCATCGAGGGCGAGCCGTTGCTGGTCGATGATTTGATTGCGCGCCGGGTAGAACTGCAGCAGGAACTCGATGAACTCTTGAAAGAAAGCGACGGTTGGCTGAAGGAAGAGATTGAGGAACGGGTGATCCGAAAGTTCTCAAGATTCTCGTTCTTGATGCGGCAGTTCATGCGTCGTGAGCCATTGACTGCGCTGCTGGCCAACGCGCGTAGGGCTTTTAGAGAACGACTGACACGGCTGGCAACCAACGAGGAGCGTGCGGTATTGCTGCGCGCCGTTGAAGCGAAAGTAACCATGCGGCGTGTCGACGCTCTAATTTACCTACACAAGATTCTTAAGATCTGGATTGCGCCTCATGTGATCTCAACTTCCATCATGCTGGCGTTGATGATTGTTCACGTTATTCAGGTCGTCTATTTCGCAGTGAAGTAGTTTGGAGTTTATGCCTCAGGCTAATAAATACATCATCATTCGTGAGGATCTAGTGCAGGATCCGGTGACGATCATCACGGATGGTCTACTCCTGGGTCGCCTGCAGGAGTGCGAACTACTGCTTAACCATCCTTCAGTCTCGCGCGCGCAAGCGGGCATTAAGTTAGTTGAGGATAGCTATTTTCTTTTCGGACTGCGGCCTTCGAATCCGGTAAAGCTTAACGGAAAGCCAATTGAAGAGAATGAGGCATTGGCCCCGGGCGACGTCCTCGAACTGGGCCCGTTTGCGCTGGAAGTCGACCTCACTGATGAAGCCCTGGTGCTGAAAGTGTCACTGCAGATAGGCACTGTCGTTGACACCAGCAACCTCAGCAGTCCGGATCTGGGAACGGCGAAACTCGAACCGGTGCTGGCGCCGGGCGAAAAAAAGCCCCATGCGAAAACCCGTGCAGCTCCAATTCAGGGCGACAAAGCGCTGGATATTTTTTGGGACAAGCGAATTCGTGAGGCAGGGAAGATGGTGCGGCTTTCGCCGCTGTTTCCCAGGAGCCAAAGGCGCGCCGGCAAAGCGGCGTTCAACTGGACTCCAACAACCGATTTGAGGTCGCATTGGCCCGTGTCGTTTTTTATTTGGGGCGCGGTAGTCGTGGGTTTACTTTCCGTCGCTGCGGCTTACTGGTACGCGAGCGCTTATGCGCCGGGCCCGGTTGCACGGGCGCACGCGCAGTCACACCTTACTGTCTTCCCCCCGATCGCCATTAAAGCCAATGGGAACTCCTGCACATCCTGCCATTCTTTTTCCGGCACGATCGAACAGAACTGCGCGCAGTGTCATAACACTGAAGTCTTTGCCGCCACCGTAATTCAACCACATGCCGCTGCGGGAATAGGTTGTGTCTCTTGTCACGCTGAACACCGAGGCACAGAGTTCCATGCATCGCAGGCCGCACTGGCCACCTGTAGCGAATGCCACAACAATTCAAATCAGACTGTCTACAACGGTCACAAGGTCGGCACACCTCATGGTGGGACCTTTGGCTATCCGGTGGTTAACGGGAAGTGGACCTGGAAGGGTTTGAACGAAAGCGATTGGACACTCAAACAGATCGCTGTGGCACGTTTGCCGGAGGATACTGACGACAAATGGAGCAGCAAACAATTTCATGCGCTGCACGTGCAAAGAGTTCGTGCCAATGGCTTGCCGGGGAATCCGAACGGGGAATTGTCGTGTTCAAGCTGCCACAAAACTTTCAACCCCATCGATCGAGAGACGCCAAGGACAACTTGCTCGAAGTGCCATGACGGCCGGGTGGAACCGGGCACAAACCGTGTGCTGATTGCTGCCGACAAACCCAATTGCACGTCCTGTCACGTTCAGCATGTTAAGGATAAGCGGCACTGGAATGCAGGGTTGTTGGCAGACAGATAGGAGCAAGCGGCAGGCGGCAGGAGGCAGGAGGCAGGAGCAGGAGGCAGGATAACGATCGTAGTCTGCTGCGATCAATCAGGAGCGCGTCCAATTCAGAACCGCGAGCGGTAGCGAGCGGATGCTACGGTCAACAATGACTAGAACGTTGGAGCGGATTCAACATTGAGTGCTTGCATCCGCTCGCTACCGCTCGCCGTTCTGCATTAGGCGCACTCCTCCTGCCTCCTGCACCTGCCTCCGGCTTCCTCAGCTGACAGGCTTGTGACACGGCAGACAATCATTTGAGCCTGGTACTTTTCCCTTAAGCGCAGGCCGCGCGGCGATAGCCTTGTCGTGGCAGATATTGCAATTCGTGTGATAGGCCACTTCATTGGTCAGCTTTGTAGGAGTTGTCTTGCCGGCATACGTTACGGATGGGATCGTCGCGCTATCGTCGCCTGCTTGCAGATGACAGGCGCGGCAACTCTTGACGGGTTTAGCGTCGGCTGCCTCCAGCAATTTCGCAGTTAGAGCAACAGCTCTCTCGGAAGTTTTCAAGGGCGCCGCGAGCGCTGTCGCCGGCTGATCGGTGTGATGACATTCGACGCAGTTCAAAACGCTTTTGCCGTCGACGCTGTAAGTCTTGGTTGCGTGGTTTTCGTGGTTGAAAGGAACGTCACCATACTTGTCTGACTGGCTGTCCTTGCTGAGGACCACTTCCTTCGGTTGAGTCTTGCTTTCTTTGGGAACATCCTGAGGAGGCGTCGTAGATCTCGCACGACTACCAACAACCAGTACGGCCATGCATCCCAGCAGCCCGATCAGTAACAAAAGTTTTCTCATCGAATGACCTTTCGCAGAAGCTCAAAAACTTAGACAGAAATTTTAGGAAGACTTGCCATGGAACCAGCAGGGGAGGGCAGCATAATCTTAATTAGCGAGCTGGAAGGTGTCAACGTAGGTTGCACAGATACGGAGCATGAAGCGGTAGCGACCGGGTAAGATGAGGTCAGTATCACCACAAGGTAGCGGATGGGTTTCGATCGCAATCAATCGTCTCATGGTCCTCCTTGACAATCTGTTGAGAACTCCCCAACCATCACCCACCCGCTACCGCGCGGTGGTACTGACCTCATTACACCGGCAGTGTGATCACTGGGCAGACTGAGCGTCAACATACACCCAGGCGCGAGTCCCTGATCGCAGGATTACCGCGATGCGTTTACACGCGTCGACTTCGTACTGGTCAGCATTCCGAATGTTATCAGGTGTGACGCGAAACACTGTTCCGGGTATCTCATCGGAGTCGCGCCCGGTGAATTTGGCGATCGTGTGAGTCGACTTTCCGCTGATTGCTATCACCGCCGGATCTTCGATCTCCAACGGCGCCAATGCGAATCCCGATAAGGCATCGCTGGTGCCCTCTAACAGCCGGCCAAACGTAGCCAGCTGCACGGTGTCCAGCTGCAAAGTGCCATACGAGAAGAGATACTCGGTTGCGGGTTGGTAAAGGTTCACCACTTGGTTTGGCGCATTCAACTTTGAAGTGCAATAGTTTGTCAGCTGCGAGCAAATCAGCCCGGAGGGCTGGCAGATAGTAGCCGGTGGTTGAAGCGAAGCGAAAACCACCGGAACAAATCAGATAGAATTGCACCACGAAGTGGTGCCAGAATTTTTCAGGATAATCTCTTCGGTCTCGCCTCAGCTGGCACCCCGTCGGGGTGCGGCATTCTTTCCTATCCTGACCGGTGGTTTTCGCTTTGCTTCAACCACCGGCTACTTTCCAGCAACCCTCCCGGGTTGCATAGTTGCACTGCAAGCTTCAGCTCACATCGGCATCTTGAAACTTGCTGAGGTGTGGCAGCGGCGACAGTCTTTGAAGGCCAGGTCGCCGCCAAAGGAACGCTGGCCATTGTGACAGCTGAGACAACTCTTCCCGCGCCCCGAAGCAAAATGCTCGAGAGCTAGGGGTGAACTTACCTGGCGTGATTGTGGTAAACCTGCGGTCAGTGAGTGACAGTCGGCGCATGCCAATCGTTGTCCGCTGGCATGTTTCGCATGGCTGAAGGCATAGCGAAAAGCGCGCGCGTTGGTTGCTGTTCGCGAGTATGGTTTCTGGTCGTGACAAACTCCGCAGGACGCAAGTTCCCGTCCCGCCGCTGATTTACTGCTCGGCGTATGGCAGGTGTAACACTGGTTATGCGCCGCCATGCCTGCGGGAATCGTGAGTGCCGCGGTGCGCCCACCGCTGCGAATATGGCAGGCTGCGCATCCACTCGCGGGCCGAGCGGCGCCGTTCATGTGTTGAGCGTGGTCGAACTTGACGTTGAAGCTCTCATTAAACTTCGCCGGGAAACTTTTCAAAGGCGGGTTGCCACTGTTGACGTCGGCATGGCAGATGACACACATCGGGACAGCCGCAGATACAAACTGACCGGTGTGACAACTGATGCAGGCTTTGTGGCCTGGAAAAACCGGTGTGGCAGAGTTGTCCCTGCGCTCATGACAAGAAGTGCAGGCGAGCGAAGCATGACGCTGGCTCGTGTGCTTGAAGCTTGAATAGTCGAGCCCGGGACCTTGCGGCAATGTCGCAAATAATTCTCTATGTACCCTCTGTGTTCTCTGTGCCTCGGTGGTAAATAAAACCCGAGCTACACTCACCACAGAGGCACAGAGAACGCAGAGGATGCACAGAGAAACAAGCAGCCAGCGTCCCCGGGAGCGATCCTCAAAGATTGTAGACACAAGGCGGTTCATTTGACGTTCTCGCGCTTCATCGCCTCCCGCCCGGCAATTAAATAGTGACTGGACGGCGGATCGCGACGGCCAACATTCGACGCATGGCAATAGCTGCACACGAACTCACGATTTTTGTCGATCGCTTCCAACTCTTTACTTACATCAAGGCGCAAGCCGTCCTTGTTGTGACACTCGGTGCAGGCGGTGATTGGCACATCAGGCTTCAAACCGCGCAGCGTCGATGATTTCGTAATATTGATATGGCAGGTAGTGCATTCCGCCACGTGCTGTTCGCGCGCGTGACGAAACTTCATCGACAGACGGTTCGGTGCGTCAGTAGCTATCACAGGTTTGTCCGCCAGCTTATGACAGCCGGCGCAGTTTTCGTTGATGGGCGCTTGTGATTTCCAATGGCAGCTGAAACAGGAGGCGTGACTCATCGGGGAGTCCTTGAAAGTTGCCGCGTCCGGAACAAACGAGTCGGGCCAACCATTAGCCGGCGCAGCAGGCATGACAGAGCGCGGGCTATGGCAGATTTCGCAGTTGTTGTAATGCTTCGTCTTGTCATCGGCAGTCGCACTGCTGAACGAAGCCCGAACGAAAAGGTGATCTTCATCACCGCCCGGGCCTGGGAAGACTCTGCGGAAGACTCTCGCGATCACGTCCTGATGTTTATCGTGCGGAAACTCAATTAGAAACTGGCTGGGCGCGGCTGGATTTCGAAACGCAAAACGCGCGTCGTCTCGCGGCGATACCTTTGAATGGCAACCGCTGCAAATTACCGGTCGGGCGCCTTTGAAAAATTGCTGGCGATGACAACTCACGCAGGCTGCATGACCGGGAAAGTCTGCATCGTCAGGAAACTCTCTTACTTTTTTCCAGTTAACTGTTGGAACTTTGTGGCAGGTGTTGCAGTTGCCCTGGTGTTTCTTTGTAGCGTGGGAGAATCGCGCATAGTCTATCCCGGGCGTCGCCGAACGTTGCACCGGTGATTTGCGCACCCTGCGCTTTTGCGCCTGAGCTGTATTGTGAAAACTAACAGTGGCGAAGCAGGCGAGAGAACCCAAAACTGCCACGAGGACTAAGAGACCACGCGCTTCGCCCCAGAGGGGCGAGATGTTTATAGCCAGACGGCCTCTCGTTACTCTTAAAGCTCCGTAGGTGCGCAATCGATTCCTCATCCGCGGCCGGGTTTCATTGGGTATGCGATCGTAGCTATAAACATCTCGCTCCTCTGGAGCGAAAACAAAACATCTCGCTCCTCTGGAGCGAAAACAAAACATCTCGCTCAGTTGGATCTATAAACATCTCGCTCCTCTGGAGCGAAAACAAAACCTCCCACTCAGTTGGATCTATAAAATCTCGTTCCTCTGGAGCGAAACAAAACTTGCTCCGTTTGAGCGACCGCGAGTTCCACTTTTGCACTCTAGTTGAATTCATTTCTCACAAACCGGAAGCGGCCTTTCCATGGCGACGCATTTCACGTTCTTCTCTGGTCGATTCATTATTAGATACGGTTTTTCAAACGCGCGGTCGTCCTGCTTCACCTTGACCTCGCAGTTCCAGATCAGGCTGGTTGATCCTGATTCAAGTGGAAGAATGTTTGAAAGGGTGTAGGTTCCAGGTTCAAGGTCAGTGAAATAGGCCGTGCCGTTTCTATCGGTCATCACTGAAAGCACCCTCGCTCCGGAATGAGCTTCCGCCTGTTTTATAGTTCCTTCAATTCCGACCTGATGACCCTTATAAAAACCGTCGCGAAGCTTTTCCGGAAGATTAGTCGTCAACCATTTGCGGGCAAGCTCGCGGCTGCCATATTCCTTTTCACCGGCGGACATTGCAGTTTGAAACTCAGGAACTGCCTCGGGCCCCTCGACGTCGTTCGGCTGAAGTTCGCGGCAGTAGACCGACTCGCAATCGTTTTCCCTTAGCCATTTAATCAGCCGGTCGCTGGCGCCTGCGGCGCGGTAATAGCAATCGCGCGAAATGAAAGGTCTTTGCAGCATGTCGTCGACCAGCGGCTTGTTTTGTTCGAGTGAGCCCTTGATGAGAAAGAAGCGCTTACGCGAAAGGCCTTTCGTCGCCTCTCCGGTCTTTACCCGGACTCGTAAACGCAGCACGGTACCGGCGCTTTGAGGCACAGGCTGAGTTTGCGCGACGCAAAAACAAGCGACCAGCAAAAGAACAAGAATAGCTGCAGGATTAAGTAAGGAAGTTCTCACAAGAATTCGATTTACAGATTCGGGCTGCGCGGAAACTTTAGGAAGGGCAATCGCACGCCGCGGACAAAGATCTGATCAGAACGAATGGCAGGCGCGGGAGCAAAGCCATTAGCGCCGCCGGCGCTGATCAGATCGTCCTGATCCACTCCATCGCCGCTGATTCCAATCCCACCGACCAACACGCCATTCTTGTAGATCGGAATGCTGCCGGGAAAGATCTGGATGCCGTTGGGAAGGTTGGGAATCGTCGAGCAGGGGACACTCGCCCCGCCGATGGCTGCCAACAAGTTTGCCTGGATCAAATCTAACTGCAAGCCAACGTTGAAAGGACTCCACTCCCCGAGCGGCGTGCTAAAGGGCCCGGCCGCAGTATCGTTAATTCCATCCGGAAAAAATGGACGATGCAGAAAGCCACCCGCGCGATCGGTGAACGCAACCGAGCCGTCAAGCCGCAAGCCATCAGCCGCGGCGCGAGCGACATAGCTGCCGAAACCGGCGCCGTTTAGTAGCGTCGCAGCGGCTGCGTTTGAATAGAAGGCAGCAGTCCTGGCTTTCTGTACTGAAACATCGAAACCAAAGACGGGCGCATCGAGTTGGCGGAAGACGCCTAGCACATTTCCGGAAGCGTCGACCACGGCGATCGACACGCGCGCATTACTGCCGAGCGGCTGGCGAATAGCGGCCCGAGTGATGTTTGCCTGTTGCGCGGCGTGCGCGATTATTATCTGCACGTCGGCTGCGGTTAGTGCACTTGGACCAGCCGGCGCAGCACCAGCGACGAAAGGAAAGAATCGTGTATCAACTTCGCCGCCAATGCCGCCGACATTAGCTGGAACAAAGGCCGACGTTTGCGCGCTGCGAATCGGAAACACCCCCGGCACCAACCCTGGCAAACTACCAAACGGAAGAGTGGCCGGCGATGGAGGACTGGCAACGTTTGAATACGGCAACCTAATGCCGTCGACCAGGATGTTGTCTGCACGTATCAACGCGGGCGCTTCGAAGCCGCGCACCCCGGAGGCAGCGATCACTTCTTCAAAAGGTTGATCGAAATCACTCGGGTCGCGATCGACGGTATAGGTTCCGTCTCC
>Ga0134126_10012890_pt1 | contig 10557 bp, 9 predicted proteins | sample KB31752_FD_96881 | JGI IMG/M metagenome (GOLD analysis project Ga0134126, IMG submission 96881) | Terrestrial soil microbial communities with excess Nitrogen fertilizer from Kellogg Biological Station, Michigan, USA - KB3-175-2 | ecosystem: Environmental > Terrestrial > Soil > Unclassified ...
GCGAAGCGATGGACCGGCTGGAAAAAGACTCGTCCATGCGGCATGCTATTGTCAGCCTTTGTGTATTGGATGGGGGGACGGGGACTGTCCTCTTCGAGCGAAATTCGCAGGTCGGGCTGGCGCCGGCCAGTTGTCAAAAGCTCTTTACCAGTGTAGCTGCGCTTGATCTGCTGGGGCCTTCGTATCGGTATAAGACCCGGTTGGGTTATAAGGGGAAGATCACCGGAGGACTATTACATGGCGATCTTGTCCTGGCGGGTAGTGGAGATCCGACATTGGGTAGTTGGCGGTTTGATTCGACGAAGGAAGAGGTTGTGCTGGGGAGGTGGATACGGGCGATACGGAGTGCCGGGATCACAAGCTATGACGGGTCCATTGTAGTGGATGAGCGCGCATGGGGGACGGATGCCGTTCCGGGTGGGTGGATATGGGAAGATATCGGTAATTATTATGGAGCGGGCGCCCGGGGGCTGAACTGGCACGAGGATCAATATGATGTCCGGCTGCAGGCCGGGAAGGCGGTGGGTGATCCGGTGACCATTCTCAACCAGTCGGATCTGGAGAGAACGGTGTGACCGACATGGGTCAATGAGTTGAAGACCGGACCGGCAGGCAGTGGCGACAACGCCTATATTTATCTTCCTCCGAACGGGAATGTGGCATTTGTCCGGGGGACGGCGCCCTTGCAAAAAGAGGAAAGGGTGATCTCCGGTTCGTTGCCGTCGCCGTCACGGCAAGTGTGTGTCTTATTAGCAGAGGCACTCACAAAGAAAGAGGGGGCTCCGTCGGCGGCCGGCGATACGGTTTGGATCGGAGGGTCGGATTCGCCGCCGCTGGACAGCATCAATTACTGGTTCCTCCGGCGGAGTATCAATCTGTATGGGGAGGCCCTGATCAAGACGCTGGCGCTGGAAAAGACGGGTGTCGCCTCCACGGAAGGCGGCGTTACGGTGGTGCAGGATTTCTGGAGCGGGCATGGCATTGACCGTGAGGCGCTGCATATCATCGATGGGAGCGGTCTTTCCCCGCAAAATCGGGTGACGACGGATGCGCTGGCGCATGTCCTGGAATATGCCCGAAGCCGTCCGTGGTATCATTCCTTTTATAATTCATTGCCGATGTTCAATGGGATGCATATGAAGAGCGGATCGATCGGCGGGGCAAGAAGTTTTTCGGGGTATCAGATGGGGGCTGACGGGAAGGAGTATGTGTTTAGTATTATCGTGAATAATTATGACGGGTCGTCGGGGGAGGCGGTCCGGCGGTTGTATGAAGTATTGGATATTCTAAAGAAATAGGGCCCGTAGCTTTTCTTCCATCTCGGGCGGCATCGAGGTTTTTTCCATGGTGGCGGACAGGAGGAAATAGAGGAGGACCTTGCCGGAGGTGAGGAGCTTGCCTTTTTCGTTGTAGACTTCCTGCAGGAATTCGATCCGGTGGTCTTTGGGCCATTCTTTGAGGGTCGTGCGGACGGTGAGCAGATCGTCGTAATGGGCGGGGCGGAGGAATTTGGCGGTCCATTCGATGACGGGCATGATGATGCCCATTGTTTCGAGGTCTTTATAGCTGATGCCGAGGGCGCGGATGGCTTCCACTCGACCTACTTCGAAGTATTGGGCGTAGTTGCCGTGGTAGACGACATTCATCTGGTCGGTCTCCGCGTAGCGCACGCGGACAGTGGTTTCATGGGTGTACATATTAACTGGATTGTGTCTCGGGTTCGGGGTCCGGATCGACTGCCGCAATTTCCGACGGCTGGCCTTTCAGCCTGACCGCAATGCTTTTCTCGATAAAACCGGTGAGGCCCGGCGCTGCGTAAACGATTAAGGCACCAAGTGCGACTTTCAAAAGCTGGAGCAAAAGTTGATTTTCATTTGGAGCAAATGGTTCTACACTGCGACTGACCTTACTTTTGAACGCGTAAAAAAGATCCGCTGCCACATCGGGCAATGCATTGATGAGCATTAATGCCCCGATGCCGATGAACAACGCAAAAATCAGCGTACGACGGTCGAGATGCCATCGGGCCGAACCTTCGGCGTCGCCTTCCGGATCGAATCTGAGCAACCAGGCGGCAATTGGCCGGCTGTAGCGGATGATCAGGAATACGCCACTTGTCACCAGCGCGGAAATTAGAAATTGAGCAATTAGTGCCTGCTGGCCGCCCGGCCCTGATACCATCGGTACTTCGGTAACTAATGCGATAATGGTATACAATGCATTATAAGCATTGAGGACGGCAATGATGATCAGGGTCGTCTGGATGATATCGATCTTTTTCATGCGGCGGGTGTATTATTTGCCCATGGCGCCGTCAACGCTGATGCGGCCGGGGCCGACCAGGAGGATGGCGAAAAAGGCGGTGAGGTAGAGCCAGGCTTGTTCGTGGAGCATGCCATTCATCGTTGCGACATGGCCGTGGTGGGCCCAGAACTCGGCTACGCACATGCTGAAGCAGGCTACAAGCGCGGCAAAACGGGTGAAGAGACCGATCGCAAGCAGGAGGCTGCAGAGGAGTTCCGCGAAGATGACCAGGGACAGGGCGATGCGATGGCTGATATGGAATGGATCGGGGAACACATATTGCAGGTGACCGAAGTTCTGCAGTTTGTCCAGACCGTAATAAATACAGAGGATCAGGCCGAAGCAGAGCCGCAGGGCCAGTACGGCCACGTTGAAGGCGCCTTCGGAGTACTGAGTGGAGAAGAACTTTTTCATGTGCGATTGGAGTTTATGTGATTGGGGATTTCGATGGGGTTTATTGGTTGGCCTAAGATACTGTAAAAGACTAACTTCTAAGGAAATGTTAATCTATGCAGTTATCCACAGGTGTTTGGAACGATGTTTGGTAAAAGGTAAAATAATTAGAAACTTAGCACGTTACCCCCTGGGACATCAAATTCTTTTTTCAGTGAAATATACGGCATTATCGACTCTACTGGTCGTGCTTTCCGTGTCGTCCTTCGCGCAGCAGACCCGTTATGTTGACGATCCGCAGGCGGAGTTCAGACAGGGCAAAGAGTTCTTCGAGCATGAATTCTACAGTCTCGCTTATCCGATATTCCGAGACCTGAATTACTCGTTGCGCGCCACGGACAAAAGCAACAACTCGGTGGAATACGCCGATGTTCGTTACTATTATCTTGTATGCGCGTTGGAGCAGAACGACAAGACGGCGGTCGCTGCGGCGGAGGATTATATCGAATTGGAGAACAATGCCCCCAGGGTAGGGATGATCAGCTTCCACCTCGCGGAGTATTATTTCCGGATGAAGGATTATGCTTCGGCGATAAAGCTTTACCAGCAGGCCGATATCGACAACCTGAGCAACAGGGAGATCGCCGATATGAAATTCCATGAAGGGTATTGCTATTTCGTTCAGAAGGATTTCGACAAGGCTCTTCCGCTGTTCAATGCCATCCGGCAGTTGCCGAAGGATCCGAATTACATCGACGCTAATTACTATTATGGTTTCATCAGTTTTTATAAGAAGAACTATAGTGACGCGATGGCCGCGTTCACGGTGGTCGAGAACAGCCCGACCTATGAGAAGGTGGTCCCATATTATATAGCGAATATTTACCTGGTGCAGGGGCAGAAGGACAAGGCTATCGAATATGCGGAGGCGCATCTGAAAAAGGGCAACCAGTATTACGACACCGAGCTGCGCCAGCTGGTGGGGCACGGGTATTATGAAAAGCAGGATTTTGCCAAGGCGCTGCCTTTTCTCGAGCAGTATGTCAATCAATCCAAAAAGGTATCACGTGAAGACGTTTATGAACTATCCTATTGTTATTATCAGACCGGTAACTGGCTGAAGGCCATCGACGGTTTCAAGCAATTGGGTGGGAAGGACGATTCGCTTGCGCAAAACTCCATGTATCTGTTGGGGGACGCCTATCTGAAGACCGCGCAGAAAGCCAATGCCCGGAACGCCTTTCTTTTCTGCTCGATGAACAGCAGCAATCCGAAACAAAAAGAGATCTCCAAGTTCAATTATGCGAAGCTGTCCTACGAGCTGGGATTCCAGGACGTCGCGCTTACCGAGCTGCAGGGTTTTCTGCAACAGTATCCCAATTCGGAATACGCGAGGGAAGGAAGAGAGTTGCTGGTGAGCGTACTGGCGGGCACCAATAATTACCGGGACGCGCTGACGTTGCTGGACAGCCTGGATCATCCATCCGAGAATGTCCGACGGTTGATACCGCGCATTCTATATGGCCGGGCGACCGAACTGGTGAATGACGGCATGCTTTTGAGTGCGAACGATTTGCTGGACAAGGCGCTGAAGAACCCGAATAATGGGGACGTACTGCCTTTTATACAGTTTTGGAAGGCCGAGATCTCATACCGGTTGAATAAAATAGACGACGCCATCCAATATTATTTCGCCTATCTTAAAAACCCGGCCACGAACGGAGAGGTCAATCCGACGAACGCCCGCTACAATCTGGGGTATTGTTTCCTCAAAAAAGAAAATTACCGTCAGGCGCAAGGGTTTTTCGAGCAGGTGGTGAGGTCGCCGAAGATCAATTCCTCTGCGCTGGAGCAAGACGCTTATGTCAGGGATGCGGACTGTTATTTCATGAACAGGGATTACCGGACTGCGTTATCGATGTATAATAAAGTCACCGAATTTTCCTGGCCCGCCAGCGATTACGCCACTTTCCAGAAGGCCATGATCGCGGGAGTCAGCAATGGGAAGCAAAAGATCGAATTGCTGAATTCGATCACCCGGCTGTATCCAAGTTCCAGTCTCACGGCCGACGTAAATATGGAGGTCGCCGGCACCTACCTGGCCGGGGAGCAATACCGTGAGGCCCTTCCTTATCTGAAGAATGTCCTTCGGACGCCCGGCGCCGACGCGTTGAAGCCGAGGGCCTATCTTCAATCGGGTATCGCGCTGTACAACCTGAACAACAACAAGGAGGCGCTGAATCAATACGATTCCCTTTTGAAACAGTATCCCAATTCTCCCGAGGCTCAGGACGCATTGGATAATGCCAAAACGATCTATATCCAGGAAGGTCGGAGCAGCGAATATGTCAGCTTCGCCAAAGGAATGGGTGTAGAGGTGAGTGCTTCTCAGGAAGACCAGCTGGCCTATGAGGAAGCGGAGGTCCAGTTCAACAACGGAAATTTCCCGGCGGCCGTGCAGAGGTTCGAGGCCTATCTGGCCAAATTCCCCGATGGGAAGCATTCGCTGGAGGCTAATTATTATAAGAGCGAGATCTATTTTTCGCAGAAGGACTGGGCGAAGGCCGTGGTCGGATATGCCGCCGTCGGAGATCGGGCGCCGAACAAATTCGGGGAAAAGTCGTTGCTGCAGGCGGCACGTCTTTATTTCTTCGAGCTGAAAGACTATGCCAATGCCGAGAAATATTTCAGCAAGCTGAAGAGTTTTGCCAGTACGGAAGAGAATAAACTGGAAGCCATGCGTGGTCTTTTGCGCAGTCAATACCAGCTGCAGAAGTGGCCGGATGCAGTCGCCAACGCCAAGGATCTGCTGGGTCAGAAAAGCGCGAGCACGGATGATAAGGTACTGGCCAATATGGCCATTGCCAAATCCTTCCAGGCGAACAACCAATGCGAGATGGCCCTGCAGTATTTCCGTACTGCGGCGGGTCTCACCAAATCCGCTTATAGCGCGGAGGCCCGGTATGAGATCGCCGATTGTCTGCTCCGGGCGGGTCAGACGAAGGATGCCGAGAAAGCGGCGTTCGAAGTTATCAATAAATCGGGATCCTATGAGGAGTGGGTAACGAGGGCTTATCTGCTGCTGGGGGATATTTATTTTGCCGAGAAGGATTATTTCAATGCGAAGGCCACTTATCAAAGTATCGTGGAGAATGCAAGGATCGAGGATCTGCGGTTGCAGGCCTTGCAGAAGTTGGCGAAGGTGAAGGATGAAGAGGAGAAGGGTAGTAAAATAGACAGTACGCAATAAAGATGAATAAAAAACTAGTTTTTCTTGTAATGCTCGGTGTCGGCTATGCCGGGGTGACCCTGCGGGCACAGGATACGTCCAAACGCAGGACCATCGACATCACGTCCGCCTTCAAACCGGTGTTGCGGGAGGCGGTGAAGATCAATTTCAATGCCGCGCCGCCGGCGGTGGATACGGCTCATCCTCATCTTACCTATACAATACCGGCGCAATATCTTTTCCTGAGTTATCAACCCGGGGAGATGAAGCCGGTGGCGTTGCAGCGGGACACCATGAATCCGTGGATCAACTACAATTATATTAAGGTAGGTGTCGGCAGCGTATATGCGCCATATGTGAGGACGGGGTTCAGTTTCGGCGATGGTAAGACCTCTTTTCTGAATGCTTTCGTCAATTACGACAACTCGAAAGGGAGCCTGCCTTCCCAGAAGGCTTCGGTCACCGGCATCAAGCTGGATGGGACCTTCAAGACGGCGTCGAACCTGGAATGGAACGCCGGGCTGGGGTACAAGGGTGATATTCACTACATGTATGGGTTTCAGCCCGACACGTTAAAATTTACGGGCGATCAGTTGCGGATGAACTTCCAGACGGTGGACGCGTATCTCGCTCTGCGTAATACGGTACCCACGGAATTCGGGCTGTTGTATCATCCGAACTTCAAGGTATCCTATTTTACGGACGCATTCAATCCGAAGGGTACGGAGGCCAATTCGGTGCTCGATCTGCCGCTGGAAAAGCTGATCGGAAAAGAGTTTGCCTTCGATCTGGGGTTCACCGCGGATCTCACCCATTACAGCCTGCCTTCGCGGTCTGCGGCTCAGAACAACAATGTCTATTTTGTCAAGCCGGGTTTCCTCGTCAAGACCCAAAACCTGTTCCTGCAGCTGGCAGTCACGCCCTCATGGAGTAACGGGTCCTTCTATCTGCTGCCCAATTTCCTGGCGGATATCTCTACCAGTGATCAGCGGTTTACGATACAAGCGGGCTGGATAGGTTATTATGACAAAGGGTCCTATCAGCGGTTCGAGTCGATAAATCCATGGCTGGCGCAACCTGACTCGTTGCTGAATACAAGGATGCAGGAGGTGTATGGCGGGTTCAAGGGATCGATCAGCAATCATTTTGCTTATGCCGCCAAGATCGGGATACTTAATTACAACAATATGCCGCTGTTCGTGAACGACACGCTCAACGGCGGAAAGGACTTTGTGATCAGGTATGAGAAATCGATGCAGGCATTGCAGTTACATGGAGAATTGAGCTATCTGCAAGGGCAGGATCTGGAAATTACGGCGAGTCTGAACCTGTTACAGTTCCATAATGAACGGACGGAGCCCAAGGCATGGGGGATGCTGCCCGTGGAGCTCAACACGCATTTCAAATGGCAGGCGTTCAAGGACTTTTTTGCCAAGCTGGATCTGTTTGCCTTTAAGGGGGCGCCATACCGGGTGCCCAGCGGGGCCGCCTTTCATGGAGACAATGGGGTAGATATGAATGCAGGCGTGGAATTCCGGATCACCCGTCAGCTGGACCTCTGGTTTCAGATGAATAATATATTCAATGACAAATATCAGCGCTGGCACCAGTATCCAGTATATGGCTTCAATGTATTAGGCGGGATCGTATTCTCGTTTGGCCAGAAATAAGTACATTAGCGGCAAGCCAAGCGATTTTATCATGTTCCAGGTTTTGAACGCGTATTTGTTTCAGCATAGAAGCATCAGCATCCCGGGGTTGGGTACGATCTACCTGGAGACCCATCCGGCGAATGTGGACGTCGCCGACCGTACCATGCATCCGCCTGTTTTTCGTTTCCGATTCGACAAATATTTCGACGCGCCTGACGCCACCTTTTTCTCCTATTTGGCGAGTCAGGGTAATATGCCTGATTACGAAGCCATTAAATGGTATAGCGAATTTTCTTTCGAGCTGCGTAACCGGATCCGTCAGGAAGACGAAGTGATCTGGGATGGAGTAGGGACCATAAGGAAAGACGGTTCCGGGAATGTTCTTTTCGAATCGATAGAATCGCCACTTTTCTTTCTTCGGCCGACTCCCGCCATACGCGTCAGTCATCAGGACGCGCAGCATACGTTATTGGTGGGTGACCGGGAGCGGACCAGCGGGGAGATGAATGAATGGCTGCACGAGCACGGAGGACGGCGGAGGCTGGCGTGGTGGGTCATTGCACTGGTGTTGGCCGGGGCCGGATTGCTTTTCCTGGGCTGGTATTTCTATACTCATGGTTGGGTCACCGGTAATCAATTAAAATTCTGAGGCCCACCGAAAAGACTGTTACATGCCTGTATTGCATTATTCCAATTGTCCTTCCTGTCGATGTGAGAATTTAAAGCCGGCGTTGAACGCTATCGATCATACGGTATCGCACGAGTCGTTTGCCATCTGGGAGTGTGACCGCTGCAGTCTGCGATTTACGCAGGACGTACCGGATGAGGGTTCCATAGGACCCTATTATAAATCGGACAGCTATATCTCGCACAGTAATACCAGCAAGGGTTTTGTCAATAGCCTGTATCATATGGTGAGGCGGGAGACGCTGGCGGAGAAATACCGTCTGGTTGCCTCCGCTACGCGGTTGAAGCAGGGCAAGCTGCTGGATATCGGGGCCGGTACAGGTGCTTTTGTCGGGTATATGCAGGGCTGTGGGTGGGAAGTGACGGGGTTGGAACCTGATGCGAGCGCCAGGAGCGTGGCCCGGACGGACAACGAGGTACAGTTGCTGGATATAGGGCAATTGTTTTCGCTGACGCCGGACGGATTCGACGCGATCACGCTTTGGCATGTGCTGGAGCATGTACATGATCTGCATGGATATATGGAGCAGCTAAAGAAGCTGATCCGTCGAAGCGGAAGGATCTTTATCGCCGTGCCGAACTATACCTGCTATGATGCTTCGGTTTATCGTGAAAACTGGGCGGCGTATGACGTTCCGCGGCACCTTTATCATTTTTCACCGATGGCAATGCAGACGTTGGTCGTCGGGCATGAGTTGCAGCTGCTGGGGAGTCAGCCGATGTGGTATGATAGTTTTTATATTTCCTTACTGAGTGAGAAATATCGCGGGAACGGGCGCGGGAATATGTTGCGCGCGGGTGTCAATGGGTTGGTTTCGAATGCAAAGGCATTTGTCAATAAGTCGCGGTGCAGCAGCCTGATCTATGTGATATCAAAATGAGAATTGGATCTCGTAGATGTTCGGCCAGAGTTTACCTGTAATATATACTTTATTCGTAGCGGGGTCGTAGGCGATGCCGTTCATCCATTCGGAGCCGGGGTATTTGCTTTTGGCGTCATTTGCAATGGAATCCAGGTTGAGCCGGCCCACAATCTTCCCGGTCGCGGTGTCGATCTTAAGGATATAGTTGGTCTGCCATTGGTTGGCATAGAGATAGCCATGGATCAATTCCAGCTCGTTGATATTGGACGCGGGGCCGTTGTTGTCGGTGACGTTGAGCGTTTTGACGAGGCTCAGGCTGTTGAGGTTTTTTTGCGTTGAATCGCCGTTGTCGTAATGGATCATGACCGACACGGGTTTGGTGCTGTCGGGGTTGTAATAGCTGATATCGCTGCTGCCGTCGCTCATCAGGATGTATTTCCCGTCGGTGGTCATGCCCCATCCTTCTTTGTTGGGAAAAGTAAATTCCCCTATTTTTTTAAAGGTTTTGGCGTCATATATGAAACCAATTTTTGTGGTATAGGTGAGTTGGTAGATCTTGTCGTGGAGGAAAACAATCCCTTCTCCGAAATATTTCTGGCGATCGAGCTCGGCTTTCGGCGTTATGCGGCCGGTGTTGAGGTCGACCGTTCCGAACAGGGAACGGCGGCTATCGGGCATGTCGACCGCCTCGGTGCCCGTGCTTTCATAGAGCTGACCGTCATGGAACAAAAAACCCTCGGTATACGCGCTGGTATCGTGCGGGTAGGCTTTAACAACAGAATAGCTGACCGGTGGTGGAGTATTATCGCTGTTTTCGGGGGCCTGGGTATCGGGTTTCGAGTTGCAGGCTACGAACATCCCGGTGGTGAGGAGAAAAAGGGACAATTTGTACATAGTAAGCAAAAATAAGGGCAAAAGATGCGGAAAATGCTTGCAAATGTGTGAAAAAGTTTGTTGTTTTACAGCTTATTAGCATCGGATAGCGCCACTACTGCACCACACCACCACAATTCTCTTCTCATTAGGTGTTATCCGGCATCTGGTTTGTTGACCATAATGTATCCTTCCTGAAGACCAATCCAATTTCTGCCGAGGCTCTCATACGGCACGTGGCTTCCTTTTACCGACTTTCAGATCAAAGTTTATTTCCATTCCTATGATGGGCCATCTCTGAAAAAGAAGGCAACATGAAGTATTTACTATCCCTTGTGGGGTATTTGCTGATCGCATTGTCCGGCTGGACCCAGCCTGTCTGCCGATCATTTGACTACCGTCAGCGGCAGCTGAGCGCACATCCCGGCTTGGCGTCGGTGGTCAATGGCATCGAGCAGTTTACGCGGGAGAAGCTGCAGGAGCGCACCGTGGGGGTGACCGGTCAGGAAGCCCCATTATCCACTCTCCCCGTCATTACCATTCCCGTTATCGTCCA
>Ga0134126_10012893_pt1 | contig 10556 bp, 6 predicted proteins | sample KB31752_FD_96881 | JGI IMG/M metagenome (GOLD analysis project Ga0134126, IMG submission 96881) | Terrestrial soil microbial communities with excess Nitrogen fertilizer from Kellogg Biological Station, Michigan, USA - KB3-175-2 | ecosystem: Environmental > Terrestrial > Soil > Unclassified ...
TCGGCCATCAGCGTCATGGTGTCCTGTTCGCCCTCGCGGCCGACCACGAGACGCAGCCGCGTGAGCTCGCTATGGCGCGCGGCGACCTCGGCGATCTGCTTGGGATGCACGAACATGCCCTTGACCTTGGCGGTCTGATCGGCGCGGCCCATCCAGCCCTTGATGCGCGCGTTGCTGCGCCCGCACGGCGAGACGCCAGACATCAGCGCGGACAGATCGCCGGTGCCGAGCCGGATCATCGGATAGTCGGGATTGAACGACGTGACGACGACTTCGCCCACGTCACCTTCGGCAACCGGATCGCCAGTGCCGGGGCGCACGATCTCCAGGATAACGGATTCGTTCACGATCATGCCTTCCGGAGCGCGCATGCGCGCTCCGGAATCTTGACTTGGCGCGCTTTCCGGGCGGCTGACCGGTACCCACTCAGCCTGAAAGCGCGCAGGCGCCTCGCTCTCATAAGCGATCACGCCGAGTTCGGCGACGGCGTAGCATTGCAGCACGGCGACGCCGCGCGCCCTGAGTTCCTCGCGCAAGGAACCCGGCAGCGCCGCGCCCGATACCAGCGCGCGCTTAATTGACGCGGCGTTCTTGCCGGTCTTCTCGGCGGTGTCGAGCAGGATTTTCAGAAAATCCGGCGTGCCGACATAACCGACAGGGCCGTAATGCGCGATGGCGTCGAGCTGCTGCTCGGTATTGCCGACGCCGCCGGGAATGACCGCGCAGCCGAGCGCGTGCGCGCCTTCTTCTAGGATATAGGCGCCGGGCGTGAGGTGATAGGAAAAGGAATTATGCACGATGTCGCCGGCGCGAAAGCCGGCGGCGAACAGCGCGCGGGCGCAGTTGCCAAAATCCTTGCCGTAGCCTTCCGGCTCGAACAGCGCGCCGGGCGACATTTGCAATCTTTTTGACTTGCCCGGCGGCGTGACGTTGAGGCCGCCGAACGGCGGGTTTTCTTTTTGCAGAGCCGCGATGTCCGCCTTGCGTAACACCGGAAGCTTGGCGAGCGCTTCGCGCGAGTTGACCTGCTTCGGTTCGATGCCCGCCAGATGCCTGGCCCAGCCCGGCGCCGTCATGGCGCGCGCGACGATCTGCGGCAGCCCGGCCATAAGATCGCGCTCGCGCGCCGCCGGATCGCGGGTTTCCAGAGCGTCGTAGTGCTCGGGCACGGCTTTACGCCAGCCAGCGCTTGCGCCGGCGGTAATGCTTGCCATCGCGGAACGACTTGCGCCGGCCGCCGGAAATACCGAGGTAGAATTCCTTGACGTCCTCGTTCTCGGCGAGCGATTTGGCGTCGCCATCCATCACGACGCGGCCGTTCTCCAGAATATAGCCGTAGCGGGCAAAGCGCAGCGCCATGTTGGTGTTCTGCTCGGCCAGCAGGAATGAGACGCCTTCCTTTTCGTTGAGATTTTTAACAATCTCGAAAATCTCTTCGACGATCTGCGGCGCCAGTCCCATCGAGGGCTCGTCGAGCAGGATCATTTTGGGGCGCGACATTAGCGCGCGGCCGACGGCGCACATCTGCTGCTCGCCCCCGGAGGTGTAGCCGGCGATCGAGTCGCGCCGCTCCGCCAGCTTGGGAAAATACGAATAAACCAGGTCGATATCCTTGCGGACCGCCGCCCGGCCGTCGCGCCGCGTGAAGGCGCCGGTCAGTAGATTTTCCTCGATGGTGAGATGCGCGAAACACTGGCGGCCTTCCATCACCTGGATGCAACCGCGGCGCACCAGCTCATTCGGCGACAGGTCCTGCACCTCGTCGCCCTGGAATACGATCGAGCCCTTGGTGACGTCGCCGCGTTCGGCATGCAGCAGATTGGAAATCGCCTTGAGCGTGGTGGTCTTACCCGCGCCATTGGCGCCGAGCAGCGCCACGATGCCGCCTTTGGGCACGTCGAGCGACACGCCCTTGAGCACCAGGATGACGTGGTCGTAGATCACTTCGATATTGTTGACCGAAAGAATCTTCTCCGCCGTGGCGGAGGCGGTGGTTTCGGTCTGCGTTGCCGCCGACATGACCGCTCCAGACAAAAACCGCTCCCCGCCGACATGGGCGGGGAGAGGGATTGTTCATCCAATTACGACGACTTGTCGCAAGATTCGGTGCGCTTCGGCCAGGGCTGGTTCTTGGTGACGTAGTCCTGGGCGGCCGAATCGATCAGCGGAACGACCTTGTCCTTCATGGGCGCGATCCAATCGGAGATCTTGACCCACTTGGCGCCGTCCCACTGCTGCACATAGGCCGAGTTGTGGCCGTTGTGATCGTCGCAGGTCACCTGCATCGGCGCCGCGAAATCGGGCAGACCGATTTCCTTCCAGCGCGCCGCGCTGATGCTCAGCGATTCCAATCCACGGCGCATTTCATCGCCGGTGATGTCCTTCTTGCCGGTGACCTTCTGCGCGTTGCGGATGGCTTCGGCGATCACCACCGAGTTCATCACGCCACGATTGTAGAAGTTCTCGCCGACCTGCTTCGCCGGGGTCTGGCTATTTTTGCCGATCGCGTACTTCTGGATGTCCTTGATCGCCGGATAGTTGTCACCCACCGCGTTGAAGTTGAGCGACAGATAGCCCTTGCCGGCGGCGCCGGCCGGGCGTGCATCGTCCTCGCTGCCGGACCACCAGATGCCGATGAAGTGATCCATCGGATAGTTGGTCTTGGCGGCTTCCTGCACCGCGGTCGGGTTCATCGCGCCCCAGCCCCACATGATCATGTAGTTCGGACGGTCGCGGCGAACGCTGAGCCAAATGCCGGACTGGTTTTGCATGTCGGCCGGCGGCACCGGATATTCCTTGACGTTGAAGCCATAGTCCTTGGCCAACGCGTGCAAGAGCGGCAGGGGTTCGCGGCCGTAACCACCGTCAAAGAAGATGAAACCGATGGTCTTGCCCTTGAGCTTGTCGAGCCCGCCTTCCTTGCTGCCGATGTAGCGCAGGATGATCGACAGGCCGTCCCAGTAAGTGGACGGCGGATTGAAGATCCAGGGGAAGTCCTTGCCGACCGCCGAGGCCGAGAGGCCATAGGCCATCGAAAGGATCGGGATGTGATCGACCGCCGCTTTCGGAATCAGCGCCAGCGTGATGCCCGTTGAATAGGGCGTGATCACAGCAGGCTTCTGGTTCTTAATGGACTCGTAGCACTCGACACCCTTCTCGTTCTTGTAACCGGTCTCGCACTCCTCGAAGCGGATCTTGGACCCGCCGATGCCGCCGTCGCGCGCGTTCAACATGGTCATGTAGTCATGCATGCCGTTCGCGATCGGAATGCCCGAATTGGCGAAGGCGCCGGTGCGATAGGTAAACAGCGGTACCAAAGTGTCGGCGGAAGCCTGCGAAACCAGGGCGGAAGTACCGACCAAGCTTGCGATGGCTGCGCCGAGTACGACGTATTTCAAGCGCATTGTGTTCTCCCTCGTCTGCCGGAGCTTGCTTGCCCCGGCGTTTCCATCTTTCCCCTCGTTCGAGGGGTATCCCCGCTCCCGGGCCTTTTGTCCGGGATAGAGGCATTGGCTCAAGTGTGCACCTTCAATAGGGGAAAGGCCACACCCTGAGTTTCTGTTTTCCAATCTGCCAGAGCCGCGCCAGACCGTTTGGCTCGACGATCAGAAAGAAAACAATGAGAATTCCGAGCGTTATGAAGTTGATGTGTTCCAGGGTCGCGGAGGTAACCGAAATATCGAACGCCGTCCGGCCCATTCGCAGCAGGATGGGCAGTCCGATTATCAGCGCGGCGCCGAAGAACGAACCGGTCAGGCTGCCGAGACCGCCGATGATTACCATGAACAGCACCAGGAACGACTGATTGATGCTGAAGCTTTCGGACTCGGCGTTGCCGAGCCACAGGAAAACCAGCAGGGCGCCGGCGACGCCGCAGTAAAATGACGACACCGCGAAGGCGAGCAGTTTGGTCGGGTAGAGCTTGATGCCGATCAATTCGGCGGCGATATCCATATCGCGCACCGCCATCCAGGTGCGGCCGATGCGGCCGCGGATAAGATTGGACGCGAGCAGCGTCATCACCGCCACGATCGTGAGCACGATGAGATAGCGGGTCACCGGCGTCGCATTCGGTCCGGTGACTTGAATGCCGAACAGCGTCCGCGCCGGCACTTCGATCGACGCCGAGACGTTGTAATTGTAGAGCCACGGGATGCGAATGAAGCACCACGACAGGAAAAACTGCGACGCCAGCGTCGCGACCGCCAGATAGAATCCCTTGATGCGAAGGCTCGGCAACCCGAACAATATGCCTGCCGCCGCGGCGAAGAAACCGGAACAAACGACCAGCACGATGATGTTGATGCCGGGGAAAAATGTCGACAGCTTGTAGCAGGCGAAGGCGCCGACTCCCATGAAGCCGCCAGTGCCGAGCGACAACAGGCCGGTGTAGCCGGTGAGCAGGTTGAGCCCGATCGCGGCGAGAGAAAAGATCATGATGGGCGTGAGCACCGAATCGATCACGAAGTCGGATGCCGTCAGCGGCACGAGAATGAAAGCTATTGCCAGAATCAAGAATATCCCGATCTGGTCCTGCAGAATCGGGAATAGCGCCTGGTCGGCTTGGTAGCTCGTCTTGTATTGGCCGGCTTCGCGATAAAACATGGGGCCGCCTCAGATCCGCTCGATGATGCGTTCGCCGAACAGGCCTTGCGGCCGGAACAGCAGGAAAACCAGAGCGATCACGTAAGCCAGCCAGGATTCGATCCCGCTGCCGAACAGCGGGCCCCAATAAAATTCGCCGAGTTTCTCGCCGACGCCGATGATAACGCCGCCGATGATAGCGCCGGGGATCGAGGTGAAGCCGCCGAGGATCAGCACCGGCAGCGCTTTAAGCGCGATGATTTCCAGCGCGAACGAGACGTTCGAGCGCGCGCCCCACATGATGCCGGTCGCCAGCGCCACAATGCCGGCGGCAAACCACACGGTCACCCAGATATATTCAAGGGAAATACCGACCGAGAGCGCGGCGCGGTGGCTGTCGGCGACCGCCCGCAGAGCGCGTCCGACACGGGTCTTCTGGAAGAACACCGCCAGGCTCGCTACCATCAGCGAGGCAATGATCGCGGCGGCGATGTCGATCTTCTGCATCTGCACGAAGCCACCCAGCATCTTGATGGTGTAGGACCCGGTCGGCAACAGCAACTGGTCGGTGATCATGACTTTGGGGTCGCCGCCAAAAATCATCTCGCCGGCTCCGATCAGGATGTAAGTCAGTCCGAACGTCGCCATGAACAGAATGATTTCCGCTTGATTGACCAGCGGGCGCAATACGAAACGCTCGACCGCGAGCGCCAGCACGAACATGACGCCGACGGTTATCGCCAGCGCGAGAAAGGCCGGCACGCCGTGCTCGTAGAGACCGACCAGCGTCAGCGCCGAGAACACCACCATGATGCCTTGCGCAAAATTGAAAACGCCGGAGGCCTTGAAGATCAGCACGAAACCAAGCGCGATCAGCGCATAGAGCACGCCCGCGACCAGGCCCTCCCACAGCGTCTGCACCAGCAGATCGGGCGCAGAGCCCATCTGCACGAAGGGATCAATGAAAATTTGATAGAGGAGGTGCATGCGGCCCCCTAATGCGCCACGCCAAGATAGGCGTCGATCACGCCCCGATCGGTCTTGATTTCATCGGGCGTGCCGTCGGCGATCTTGATGCCGTGATCGAGCACCACCACGCGATCCGATAAATCCATCACCACGCCCATGTCGTGCTCGATCAAGGCGATGGTGGTGCCGTAATGGTCGTTCACGTCGAGCACGAAGCGCGACATGTCCTCTTTCTCTTCGATGTTCATGCCGGCCATCGGCTCGTCGAGCAGCAGCAGATCCGGCTCGGTGGCGAGCGCGCGGCCCAATTCCACGCGCTTCTGCAAGCCATAGGGCAGCCGCCCGACCGGCGTGCGCCGGATTTCCTGGATCTTGAGGAAGTCGATGATCTGCTCGACGCGATGACGATGCTCGACTTCCTCGGTCAAGGCGGGTCCGAAACGCAACAATTGCCAGAAGAAATTCTTGTGCATCTTGAGCGTGCGGCCGGCCATGATGTTGTCGAGCACGGTCATGCCGCGGAACAGCGCGACGTTCTGAAAGGTGCGGGCGATACCGCCATAGGCGGCATCGTGCGGGCGCATCTTGGAGCGCGTTTCGCCCTTGAAATTGATGCGGCCCTGCTGCGGCTGATAAAATCCATTGATGATGTTGAGCATCGAGGTCTTGCCGGCGCCGTTCGGCCCGATGATGGCGCGGATTTCGCCTTTGCGGATGTCGAAGGAGACATCGCTCACCGCCTTCACGCCGCCAAACGACAACGAAACATTTTCCACCGACAACAGCACGTCGCCGACCGCAACATCCGGGCCGCTGGGGGCTCTCATGGAGCCCCCACCCACCGCCCTCGGCGGATAAGAAAGAGCGCTCTCATGCCGCTTTCCCTATCGTGCCGGCCGCCGGCTCGGTCTTCATATCGCGGATTTTCACCCGCGCGCTGATCGTGCCCTTGCGGCCGTCTTCGAACGTCACCTCGGTCGAGATGTCGGCCTCTTTCGATCCGTCATAGAGCGCCTTGACCAGCGTGCCGTAACGATCGGCGATGAAGCCGCGGCGTACTTTCTGCGTGCGCGTGAGTTCGCCGTCGTCGGCGTCGAGTTCCTTGTGCAGGATCAGAAAACGTTTGATCTGCGAGCTCGCCATCACCTTGTCCTGAGCGAGCGAGCGATTGACCTCCGCGACGTGCTTCGCGATCATGTCGTAGACCAGCGGATGGCCCGCGAGCTCCTGGTAGGAACCGTAGACCACGTTGTTGCGCTCGGCCCAGCTTCCCACGGCGGTGAGATCGATATTGATCATCACCGCGGCGTAATCCCGCTTGTCGCCATAGGCGACCACTTCGCGGATGTTCGGATAAAATTTGAGCTTGTTCTCGATGTATTTCGGCGGGAACAGCGCTCCGTCGTTGAGTTTACCGACGTCCTTGGAACGATCGATGATCTTGAGGTGCCCGGTCTTTTCATCGAAGTAGCCGGCGTCTCCCGTCTTCACAAAACCGTCCGGCGTCATCACTTCAGCGGTCTTGGCGTCATCCTTGAAGTAGCCTGAGAACATGCCCGGCGACTTGAACTGAACCTCGCCGTCCTCGGCGATGCGGATATCGACGTTCGGGATCGCCGGCCCGACGGTATCGGAATAGATTTCACCATCGGGCTGCGCGGTGACATAGAGGAAGGCTTCGGTCTGGCCGTAGAGCTGCTTCAGATTGAGGCCGATCGAGCGATAGAAGGTAAAGAGGTCCGGCCCGACCGCCTCGCCCGCGGTGTAGGCCACGCGCACGCGCGAAAAGCCCAGCGTGTTCTTGAGCGGGCCGTAAACCAGAATATTGCCGATCCAATAAAGCAGGCGTCCGGTCAGCGGCACCGGCTGACCGTTGAGGATGGGCTCGCCATAGCGGCGCGCCACGCCGATGAAATAGTGGAACATCGTGCGCATCAGGAAGCCGGCATCTTCCATGCGGATCATCACGCGCGTGAGCAGCACTTCGAGCGTGCGCGGCGGCGCGAAATAGAAGCTCGGGCCGATCTCGCGCAGGTCGGCCATCGCCGTATCGGCGTTTTCCGGACAGGCCATGCAGAAGCCGGCGACCAGGCCCTGCGCATAATTGAGATAATGATCGCCGACCCAGGCGAGCGGCAGATAGGCGAGCGCCACGTCATGTTCGTTCAACTTGTCGAATTTGACCGTGTCGGTCACGGCCTTGATCGAGCGCTCACAGGTGAGCATCACGCCCTTTGACGCACCGGTCGTGCCGGAGGTATAGAGGATGATCGACGGATCGGAGCCTTTGCCGGCGGCGATTTCGGCATCGAGCCAGGCGCCGACGGCAGGATCGCCGCCGAGCGCCTTGCGTCCTTCCGCAATAATGTCGTCGATCGGATGCAGATGACTGTGGTCGTAGTCGCGCAACCCGCGGGTCTCGTCGTAGACCATCTCCTCGAGCTTGGGCAGACGTTCGATCACCGATTGGATTTTGTCGATCTGTTCCTGGTCCTCGACCGCGGCAAAGCGCACCTCCGCGTGAGCCAATACGAAAGCGAGTTCGTCGGCCACCGCGTCGGCATAGACCGGCACCGGGACCGCGCCGAGCATCTGGGAGGCCATCACCGACCAATAGAGCTTCGGCCGGTTGGCCCCGATGATGGCGATGGTCTCGCCGCGCTTGAGGCCGAGCCGGTTGAGACCGACTGCATAGGCGCGCACGATGTCGGCTACCTGACTCCAGGTCCAGGTTTGCCAGATGCCAAGATCCTTCTGCCGCATTGCCGGCCGGGTGCCGTACAAATCAGCGTTGCGGATCAATAGCTTAGGAAAAGTATCCGCCGGAGCGGCGGCGATTGACGCCACAGCCTATCCTCCCTTTCGGCCGCGCGCAGGCACGACGCGGCAGCGCACCCCTCTGGCCGCCTTCAAGACGGTCTTGTTATCTCAATATGAAAACACCGCCAGTGACGGGTCAAGCCTCAGCGGCCATGGAAATTCGTCGCAGGGGATAGCTAAATTATTCAGCGGCCTTGAGAAACGGCGTTGAACCGGCGCTGAATTGCTCGCGCAAGGCGACTTCTTCGGCCCTGGCGGCGGCCAGATGACGCTGCTTGACGTGACCGAAGCCCCTGATTTTTTCCGGCAGCGAAGCCAGAGCCACCGCCACGCCATGATTGTCCGGCGTCAGGCTTTCGCAGATCTCGTCCAGCAGATCGCAGTACTCAGAGATCAGGCGCCGCTCCGTTCTGCGCTCGGCCGTGTAACCGAACGGATCGAGTGGGGTGCCGCGCAGGAACTTGAACTTCGCCAGCACCCGGAAGACCGCGAGCAGCCAAGGCCCGAACGACATCTTCTTCGCCTCGCCGGTGACCTTGTCGCGGTGCGCCAGCAGCGGCGGCGCGAGATGAAATTCAAAGCGCAGGTTTTCACCGTCGAAGGTCGATTTCACCCGATCGAGGAAGGACGTGTCGGTGTAAAGCCGCGCCACTTCATACTCGTCCTTGTAGGCCATCAGCTTGAACAGATAGCGCGCCACGGCTTCCGATAGCGCGACTTGACCCGACACCTTGACCGCTTCGACGTTCGCAATCTTGTCGACCAGCGCGCGATAGCGCCGCGCGTAGCGCGCGCTCTGGTAAGCGGTGAGGAACGCGGCGCGGCGATCGACCGTCTCGGCAAAGGACTGCGACAGCTTGAGCGAATCATTGGCCAACCCCGGCGCCGGCTTGACCAGCGCCTCGACCGCTGCGGAATCGACCGCCGCGCGGCGACCGTAGCGAAAGGCGGCGACATTCATCGCCACGGCTTCGCCGTTCATTTCGATCGCCTTCTCGATGGCTTCCGCCGAGAGCGGCAAGGCGCCGGCCTGAAAAGCGTAGCCGAGCATGAACATGTTGCTGCCGATCGAATTGCCGAGCAACGCGGTGGCCAGACGGCTGGCGTCGACGAAGTGGCTTTGCCCGGGACCGGCGGCCGCGGTGATGGCGCGCTTGAGCCGCTCGGTCGGCAGCGAGAAATCGGCATTGCGGGTGAAATCGCCGGGCAGGAATTCCGCGGTGTTGACGACCACGCGGGTATGACCCGTCTTGATGGCGCCCAGCACCTTCTTGTTGCCGGCCACCACGCTGTCGCCGCCGAGCACGAGATCGGCGCCGGCGGCGGCGACGCGGATGGCGTGGATTTCCTCCGGCGTATTGGCGATGCGGATATGGCTGTAGACCGCGCCGCCCTTCTGCGCGAGACCGGCCATGTCGATGACGCCGGCGCCCTTGCCCTCGAGATGCGCGGCCATCCCGACGATGGCGCCGATGGTGACGATGCCGGTGCCACCGATGCCGGTGACGATGATGCTGTAGGGATGATTGGTGAGCGGCAGGCTGGGAGCGGGCAGCGCCGGCCAGCTCTCCGGCACGGCGACGCCCTCGCCTTTCTTCAGTTTCGCGCCGTGCACGGTGACGAAGGACGGGCAGAAACCGTTGACGCAGGAATAATCCTTGTTGCAGCTCGACTGATCGATGGTGCGCTTGCGGCCCCATTCGGTCGCCAGCGGCTGCACCGAGACGCAATTCGATTTCACGCCGCAGTCGCCGCAGCCTTCGCACACCAGATCGTTGATCACCACGCGCTTGTCGGGATCGGGAAACGTGCCGCGCTTACGGCGGCGGCGTTTCTCGGCGGCGCAAGTCTGGTCATAAATAAGAACGCTGACGCCCGGCACGGTGGTGAGTTCGCGCTGCAGCGCATCGAGTTCGTCCCGGTGATGCACGGTCAAGCCGCGCGGCCAGTCGGTGTCCTCGGGATATTTCCACGGCTCGTCGGTGACCACGATTACGCGGCTGGCGCCTTCGGCGGCGACCTGGCGCGCGATCTGCGGCACGTTGAGGCCGCCTTCGTTGGCCTGCCCGCCGGTCATCGCCACCGCGTCGTTGGACAGAATCTTGTAGGTGATGTTGGCCTTCGACGCGACCGCCTGGCGCACCGCGAGAATGCCGGAATGGAAATAGGTGCCGTCGCCGAGA
>Ga0134126_10012894_pt1 | contig 10556 bp, 10 predicted proteins | sample KB31752_FD_96881 | JGI IMG/M metagenome (GOLD analysis project Ga0134126, IMG submission 96881) | Terrestrial soil microbial communities with excess Nitrogen fertilizer from Kellogg Biological Station, Michigan, USA - KB3-175-2 | ecosystem: Environmental > Terrestrial > Soil > Unclassified ...
CAACACATAAGCGCAATCAAAATGAAAATCGTTATTGCAACTCTCTATTATATTATATACCCACATATAAGTTTCTTCCATGGTAACAACACTTAATTTTATTGTTTAGTTATAGTACACTAATCTGGTATCTCTGACACGCCAGGGGCACATCCTGACCTGTCTCACAATGAAATATGCCATAGCATATTGTATTGTATACAAAAATGAAATAAAGGATTTATGCTATAATCTTACACCTGCAGGAAGGGTTCCAGCACATAATGCAAAAATGTAAGCTTAAAGATTTTCAAAAGATTATAGGAACGTAAGGGGAGATTGATTCGTGGGTATAAATGTAGAAAACATTTTTTTAATTTGCAAGTTATTCTATTAATTTTTGAAACCGGCGTATGTGACTTTTATAAAAAGCCCGGTAAATTGATCTTCCCCAATTCAATGATACGGTGCAATAATGTTTATCAAATCGAAAAAGTAAATGACAAATTAATACCAGCCTAAATTTTGCACTTTAATAAATCATTGTTATTGTAACTTGTTGTAAAAACAAAATATGAATAAAATATTCCTGACAGTAATAGTTACTTTACTAATTATCCCGACGCTTGCACAAAATGTCGCTCAAATAACAATCGACAACAGGGGTAAGCAGGATATCATTACTTTTTTGGTCGATGAATCTGTTATTGTTAACATGACGAAGGACGGAAAAATTAATGATTGGGGAACGGAGTACACGTCTCCAACTACAGGAACCTACCCACGTATGGAAAAATATATGGGAAGAGAGGAATATTACCCTGCTACCGATAATGAAGCATACCAGGGCAAGATAAAATATATTGGAAGAACGCTTATTACCTACTACACTTCTGCTGACAACGAATCGCTCAAAGGGAAAGTTAAATCAATCGGACCCAATCTTCTCGATTATTACACTGAGTACGATGATGCAGCTTTTAAAGGATACGTAAGGAATGCAGGCTCGGTTTCATTTACGTATTACAGTTCTTACAACGACGAATTCTATAAAGGAAAAATAAAATCCGTTGGCAGTACAAACATTTCTTATTACGGCTCATTTGACGATAAAGCATACAGGGGGAAAGTCAAGAATATTGACCGGAATCCATTTACATATTATTCATCATACGACAGGCCGGAATTTAATGGTGCAATGAAAACCGGAACTCCATCGGTGACAAGCGGAGGTGTAAAATATTATATCAAAAATTATTAGCAAGGACTCTGAGGTTGCAAAGGCGATTGAGACTTCGATAGTTATAGACCACCTTTTTTGGCGGAGTTCAGATTTTGCATAAAATAAAATCATTTACTCCTATTGCTTGTATCCAATACAATTTCTGTACAACTCGATACCGTTTGAAGTAAGTGTTATTTTATCTTCAGCATTAAATATTACGCAGGTAATTTTAAGTTTTGTGAGAATGTTGTGAACAGTAACTGGATCAGCAAACGGCTGCATAAGGCTTTTTAGTTCATTTATATGAAGGCATCCCTTTTCATGTATAAAATGAACCACCTGCCATACTGTATGATGTATGCCAAAAGCAGATTGAATGTGTTCAATTCCTTTAAATAAAATGTTATCTGCATTTTTTATGTAGTACTTTAAGCGTAAGTTTTTTGGTCTCATTTTACAGGTGATTTAGATGGTTAACGATGCAGTTGATATCAGATACTACAAAAAATCATGCCACTATTTTCACAAAGGCTATTTGCATATTATAAAACCGGATGGTTTCTTTCTATACATTTCATGAATCGCTGTCAAATCATTTATATTTGATAAACAGAAGCCGGCCAAATAAATTTATCTCGATTAAATAATTCCAATGAATTTTTTTAAAATCAAAACGTGTTGGTCCAACGCAGAATTAATTGTGTTGAAAATTTGCATCGCGACAGCATACATTTTTCTCGGATCTTATTTCCACAACTTTTTCCACAACTATTATGCGGTAATTCTTATAATTTTTGGGATCGCAGTAGTTTGGTCCTTGTATTTATGGATAACTAAAGTGAAAACCAAAAGGGATTCAGGGAACAAAAATTCATTGCCAAAATAATCGGTCCGTATCTGCAAAATAGCTTGTTGTATAATCGTCAAAATAGAAAATCTATGCGCTACATCAGTTTGCAGAAAAGAATTTGGTTGCTTATTATATGTATGATATTCTGTGCCTCTGTGCAATCACAGGTGACCGGAGATAGCAATACACCTTCTGTTTATACGATTACCAGCTATGGCGCTATCGCAGACGGCAATACTTCCAATACAATTGCTATACAAAAAGCAATTGATGATTGCCATAAACACGGCGGAGGCACCATCGAAATCCCTTCCGGCAACTTTGTAACAGGCACGGTAAGATTGTATAGTGATATGAATGTATATTTTGAGCCGGGCGCAATATTGACTGGCAGCAAGGATAATAAAGAATATTTGTATCAAAAAGATTTCGGTTTTAGCGGACCTGGAGCAGGCATTAAAACCGGGATACTCGTGGCGCACAACGAACATAATATTTCTCTTTCCGGATTTGGTACTATAAAAGGCAATGGCACATCGTTTATGTATATGGACAGCCTGCAATACGGAACAGATCTTGAACGAAAATATACAAGGCAAAAAAGCGATTATATGAATCCGAAATACGGCAGCGACGACGGGCCGGTATTATGGAAAGGAACCTATGAGGAACGACCCGGAGTGATGGTTATTTTTTCAGGTTGTAAAAATATAACGGTTAAGGATATACGATTGGAAGAATCACCAAACTGGACAATCGCCTTTTTGAATTCCGATGATATAAAGGTAAATGGCATCAGTATATTTAATAACATGAATATCCCTAACAGTGATGGCATTGATATGTACGATTCAAAGAATATCGTTATTTCAAATTGTAACATACAGGCCGGCGATGATGCTATTGCAGTTGTGAGTTCAAGTAATATCAGCGCATCCAATTGCGTGTTACACTCACGTTCCAGTGGCATACGCATCGGGTATAATGTGTTCAATCAAAATAATTCCGGAAACCTTTTATTCGATAATATTAATATCTATGATTCAAACAGGGGTATTGGAATTTTTCAGCGGCAGAAAGGAGATATGGAGAATATGATCTTTTCAAATATAATCATCAGCACCCGCCTGCATAGCGGCCAATGGTGGGGGCACGGTGAGCCAATACATATTTCTTCCGTGCCCGGGTTGGGAAGTAAAGAAACAGGAACCATCAGCCATGTCCGCTTTTCAAATATTATTGCTTCGTCAGAGTCGGGGATACTTATTTATGCATCTGCCGCCGGACTTATAAACGATATTTCTTTTGACAACATTAATTTATCAATAAAACAAAGCCCGCTTGCTGCCGGCTATGGCGGTAATTTTGATTTGAGGCCGACAAATGATATTTCCTTGGGAATTTTCAAACATACCATTCCGGCATTATATGCTACATATGTTGCTAATCTTGCAATTAGGAATATGAATGTATTTTGGGCAAATGGCTTGCCGGATTATTTCACTCATGCAGTTGAATGTGAAAATTTTGAGAACCTAACGGTGGATGGGTTACACGAAAACTTAACAGGTCATAACAATAAAGAAGCAGCTACAATTTATCTCAATAATGGAAAAACTTCTTATGTGAAGGGAGTTACCTCCTCGGAGAAAACCAAGAAGTTGGTATTGAAAGATGGTGTGAATGAATAAAGACTTCACCGGGTTTCTCAATTCTTCCTTTGTTAAATTCAAATTATAAATGACCATAAATTTTTATGGAATAGAAAATTTTCGGCATCTTATGAAACACAAATATTCATTTCCTGAAACGATTCCGCTATTTTATATTATCGCTATTCGCCTTAACTACAGTTGCACTTGCATTGGCAGCGCATTATTATTACAAAGGGTTTTATAGAACAAGGATAACCGGCTTCAATTTCATAAGCAATTTCACCGACAAGGAAGCGTCGAAAATTAATACTAAAGCATTTGAATTAAAAAATTTCGTATTGGAAAAAGACTTTAATAAAAAAATTATTTTCCTTGTTGACATGAGTCTTCCTTCAGGAAAGAACCGCTTTTTTATTTACGATCTGCAAAACGATTCTGTTATTAAAGCATCATTGGTTGCTCATGGTTGCGGTGATATCCAGTTTAGCTTTACCCCAAAGTTTTCAAATAAAAAGGAGAGTGGTTGTACTTCTTTGGGAAAATACCGAATCGGAAAAAGTTATTCAGGAAGATTTGGCCTTGCTTATAAGTTACATGGCCTTGACAGCACCAACAGTAATGCATTCAACAGGAATATAGTTTTACATTCGTATAGTTACGTTCCCGACGAGGAAACTTACCCTTATCCAATTTGTAACAGCCGAGGTTGTCCCATGGTATCACCGTCATTTTTAAAAAGTTTGCAAGCCGTTATCGATAAAAGTAAGGAACCGGTTTTATTGTGGATATTTAATTGAGAATTCGAATAAGCAGAAGTGGGAATTGTATATTGATTGATTCAATTTAATTCTATTCTTGCTGACTTTAGCATGTTAACAACACCTCTTATTGCAGCTTTTTGTTTAGTTTTCATGCCTATAAATTACTAAAATACTACTTATGCGAATTGCTTTGATTTTTTCAATGCTGCTCTTAAATCTTGCAGCCATTTCCCAGGTAAAAAAGATTCAGGCAGAAACTGCCATTCAAAATGTAACCGTATTTTCATCCGGTGCACGAATAGAAAGATCTGCGTCTGTTTCCATTCTTCCAGGCCGAACTGAAATCAGCTTTGCGGGATTAAGCAATCAACTGGATCAGCAGAGTGTTCAGTTAAAGGCTGATGCAGATATTACGTTGCTCTCAGTGCAATCGACAAAAGATTTTTTAAGTGAACGCAAAATTGAACAGGAAGAAAAAATTTTTATTGAGCGAAACAATTCGCTCAAAGATAAACTTGACCTTGACTTAAAATTGCTGGATGTTTATAAAAATGAAGAAGCAATGCTTATAAAGAACCAGGTCATTGGCGGAACATCAGGAGTAAAAACAACGGAATTAAAAGATGCCTTAGACCTGCAAAGGCAAAGGCTTACAGAAGTTTACCAGAAACAACTTGAAATTCAAAAACGCATTCTTGAGGAGCAACAGGATTCGCAAAGATTTAAGTTGCAACTCCAGGAAATAAGTAAGAAAAAAGACAGCATCAATTATATTGTAACGGCTCTTGTCGATAGTAAAGAAACAAAAAATGTTAAGTTTCAATTATTATATAATATTAAAGATGCCGGATGGTATCCAACCTATGATGTGAGAATTAATGATATAACAGGGCCCTTAAAAGTGTTAATGAATGCTAATGTTTTCCAGCGCAGTGGCGAAACATGGAAAGATATTTCGTTGATATTAAGCACCGGAAATCCAAATGATAACGCTACTCCTTCTTCTTTGCAACCCTGGATGTTAGGATTTTTTGACCCAAGTATATCTTATAATAAGCAAGGATTGATTCCGGGTGCCGCAACCGGGCGCATAACTGACGAAAAGGGTGAACCTATTGCCAACGCATCCATTATTATAAAAGGTACCAGTACAGGTGTTACGACAGATGCCAACGGATTTTTCAAACTACAGAATTTTCAAACAAATAGTTCTATAATCGTAAGTTCAATAGGTTATATTTCAAAAGAAGTTGCAATCAAACCCGGCTACTTCACTATTTCACTGTCGCCAGCCAATAATGAATTGTCGGAGGTGGTAGTAACAGGTTATTCTCTCCAGTCGAATGTGGCAGGAGTAGAAGCTAATAATAATCGCTATAAGGCAAAAAAAGAAAGTATTCAAACAGTAACCGTTGCCACTCAATACCAACCCACAACGCTGGTTTACAAAATTGATGATAAATACACATTGGAAACGGATGGTAAAACAACTACTATTGGGATGAAACAATTTGACGTTCCTGCTTTGTATAATTATGTCAGTACACCAAAAATTGATCCGTCAGCATTTCTCACTGCAAACATTATAAACTGGCAGGATTATGATTTGCAATCGGGCGAAGCGAGTTTATATTTTGAAGGAACTTATTTGGGTAAAACATATATTGATTTGAGTGCCGTTGCAGACACACTTTCCTTGTCGCTTGGAAAAGATAACGGTATTAAAGTGACCCGGAAACTTGCAAAAGAATTCAGTGCTAAACGTTTTATTGGTGGTAACAGAACTGATACGAGACAATATGAAATAAATGTACGGAATACGAAACAGGTGCCGGTAAATATTACGATTAGTGACCAGTTTCCGGTGTCGACCAATAAAGAAATAAATGTAGATGATCAAAAAGCACCCGAAGCACAGATAGATAAAGACACCGGCATTTCAACCTGGACTATAGCCCTACAGCCTGGCCAGGAAAAAAAATTGGATATAAGTTATTCAGTTAAGTATCCAAAAGACAGAAAGGTTGTATTGGATTAAAAAAAGAATATCAGCTATGGGTAAAGTTTAGCAAGGAATTTGCTTTAATAATGCGTTCGCACTTTTCAACGACTTAAACTAAAAAGAATTATTGATATGAAAATCATTATTACAACACTATCTGCATTGCTTTTATTTGCTGTCGCATCGGCGCAGTTAAAAACAACACCCAAATGCCCGGCCATTGAGATTAATATACTTGATGGAATTGTAAACGGTAATATTCTTCCCACATCAACGGTGGGCTTCATTAAAAATACGCTTCCATGCTTTACCAGTTTTGAAGACGAAGGTACCACCGCTAAATGTGGCGCCGGTGTATTTTATAAAGATAAGGATGTGTATTTCTATACTACCCGCGACTATATAGAAATCGGCCCTAATTTTAAGGGTAAACTCAGTGTTCCCCTAATGGGTCTTCCGCGAAATAGCCTTTTTAAAATATTGGGTTCGCCGCAAATAAAGGATGTAAGTTGGGATGCTTTTCAAACTTCCTATGGCATATTAATCCTGTATTATAACAAAGAATCAAAAGTAGATAAGATACAGTTCAGCACACAGTCGGCCAGTTCAATTAAGCTTTGTGAATGATATTGGAAGGGCTTCAGGTGTCAGGCCACTTTCGTGGCCAGATACCCGTTGAAAACTGAATTCGCGGATAAAAACCTGGGAATATAATCGTCACTTTATCATTTTACCGCGACGCCTTCTTGAAAATAACAGGTTCTTTCATATTTGTTGCGTGTTGATGTTGCAGGTTTTCTACGATATTTTCTTCTGTATTTGCCAATAATGACCAAACGGATCTTTGATTGTTCCCTGCCTGTAACCATACTCATAATCTCGTGCTGGATTTATTTCGGTTGCTCCCGCTTTAATTGCTTTGTTAATTACTTCGTCCACGTTATTCACAAACAAGCCGATACAAATTGTTGTGCCGTTGTTTTTGTCAGGTGAAAAGAAATATTGCTTGTCAGTTATTTCATGTATATGAAATATAGCTCCGTCAATAGAAAGTTCTACAACGTGAATACTGCCGTCATCATTGGAAAAACGCATTTGTTCTGTTGCTTCGAACGCCCTCTCATAGAATGAAATGTCCTTAACTCCATTGTTGATGAAAAGTTCGGGAGCAAAAAATGTTTTATTGTTTTGGGCCATCATTTTTTATTTATGTTTTCTTAAAGTTTGACAAAAATAAAAAATTATTGGTCGGGTGTTATTGCGAACCTGGGCCTATAAATAAATTGAGGATTGCAATTCTCCGTATATGTATAGGTATTTCCCACAAAACAAACTACACTCCCGGCAGGAGGCAGTTGCTGAAAGCGGCAACTGGTGAGCAGGTACCACCAATTTAAAGGGGTTCCGCTAATTCTTAGTATCTTGAAAGATATGAGAATGAGTCTACTTACTATTTTTATTTTTCTCACAAGATTTGCGTGCGCACAAGATACTACCACAATTTTTATTGCAGCCGGCCAGGACGTTTCTGAAGTGCTAACTCCTGAAAAGATTTATCAATATCCGAAGTTTATAAATGGTAAAATTTTTTTTAGAGACGGCAGCACGTCTGAAGCTCCTCTCAATTACGATTACCTTCAAGGGGAAATAGAATTTATTTCGCCAAAAAAAGATACGCTTGCTATAGCCAAAGAACAAATGCTAAATATTAAGAAAGTAATTATCGACACGAATACCTTTTTTTATAACAAGGGCTACGTGGAATTGGTAATGGAAAACCAGGCGGGCAAATTGCTAAAAAGTGAAATGTTCGATGTAGTGAGAAGAGAAAAAATAGGAGGCTATGATCAACCTTCTTCTACATCAGCCATTGAATCGTATGGAAGTTTTACAGGTACTTACGGCGTTCCTGAACTGCACCTGAAAATCAGAGAAAACATTACATTGGTATTAAAAACAAATTATTTTTTTGGAGATGAGTACAATTTGGTTTTGCCCGCCAATAAAAAAAATTTATATAAAATATATCCTTCAAAAAAGGATCGCATTAATGCATATTTAGAACAAAATTCTGTGGATTATAAAAGTCCCGGTGACTTAAAAAAATTACTTACCTACCTGGCACAAGGCCCGGGTTGACCAACCTGGCTCACACTTAGTTGAGGCACATCTTTCCATCACCAGGCTTATTAGTCCTTCAGTCCGAGATAGGCTTTAACGGCATTATAATCGTTCCAGTCAATAGCATCTTTTGAATTTTTTGTTCCGTCTTTCGAAACCGGCAATCCTGTTGTATGAAAAAAACTGTCATTGGCGCAATCGTTGGTGGCATAATTATTTTCTTGTGGCAGTTTCTTTCATCGGGTATTCTGAATTTTCATGAGGCACAAGCGTGAAACCCCACTCTCTCAAGGGAATTTCCCAAAAACCTGCTTCATTTATCACGCAACAAATCAAACAGTATTGTTCAACTAGGCGTTTCCGTTAGAATCACTTATACTTATTAACACAAGTTTGTCAAATTATCAATATCAGATTTCATAAATTTATTGTTGTGCACGGGAGATTGGTTTTGTGAGCTGCGAACAGCGGCGCAAACCAGAACACCTGTGATACTGTCTGTTGAAAGCGTTGGCTTATATAGTATCTTCATCATCTTGATGTAATTAAAACGATGTTGTTATTTAATAAACCAAATACATATATTTTGAAACACGCCATAATATTGACACTGATCGCAACGCTTACTTTAACCAACGAACGGGCACAAGAAAAGACTAACGGAACAGACAATGGTCAAAAGACGAAAAAAGAATTAAGGAACGACGGGCAAAAAAAACAATTTGAAAATAATTATCAACTATTATTATCCAAAAATTTTGTGATTGAAGCGAATAGGGTGAATGGACACGAAGTTTATTCGAATGAAAATTTTTTTGAGGTAAGTGGGGACTCGTCTTATCTGCAAGTTACGCCAATGCAAGGTATGACGGCGCGCAGTGGATTTAGTGGGTTTATATATGCCGGAAAAATAATGGACTATAAGATAACGAGAGATGAAAAAAGATATAGTTGCACCGTTAGCTTATGGTTTAAAACCAGGCAAATTATGAGACGAGAGGTAACAATAACAGTTTCTATGGCAGGTAATGCGATTCTAAATTCCGGAGAAGTGCGGATGGTAGGAGTGATTAAAGATGTTCAATCGTCAAATATAGCACCCAGGATTCCTTTGAATTGAGTAAATGCAGAAAGATGAAATTCATACTGCAATTGTCTTATAGACATGGTTATTAGTAATGGCCTGGGCAACAATTTACATCCATGCTTTTTTGATGCAACGATTTTTATTTGGCTGATGTCAGGTTAATAAAACATCGATGAAAAATATATTGCTGATAATTGTCGTCCTGGGCTTGTTTATTAGTTGCAAGAAATCAAGTCTCCCCGTTAATCCAGGTGCTCCTGTTTCTCTTATCGGCCGGTGGAAATACTCACAGGCTTTTTACAGCATCGGCGGCCCGTTAATTTATACATCTACCGAAAACTTAAACCAATGGGTGCAATTCAATTCAGATGGAGCCTTTTCCAGCAATACTTCTGCTTTTAAACAATTCACCTCCTTTCACATTGAAGATTCCATAAGAATGAAGTTTATTGCACCAGTTTCCGGCAACACACGTCTCTATTTTTTTTCGCTGGATTCTATTAACCGGAAGCTTTCACTTAGCCCGGCTGATTTTATCTGCATAGAGGGATGCGGGGATATTTTTACAAAATAATCCCAATCAAAATACAAGTTTAGGTTGTGGCAGCTCACCATATAGCCTATATTTAATAATGTAAAAGTGTGTAAGCGACCGTGTGTCGCTCGTACAAACACTGCAGTAAAAAATCGGCAGGGGGGTAAGCCGGCGTTCTTGCTTAGGGTACTTTTCTTTAAAATTATAGTTACATTTAAACTCTCAATATTATTATATGAAAAAGAATGTTGCTGTATTGCTGTTTATTTTTTTTTGCTATAACGGTACCGTATATGCGCAGCAAATGATTGACAGTCTCATACCTGTACGGGGATTTTGCA
>Ga0134126_10012895_pt1 | contig 10556 bp, 10 predicted proteins | sample KB31752_FD_96881 | JGI IMG/M metagenome (GOLD analysis project Ga0134126, IMG submission 96881) | Terrestrial soil microbial communities with excess Nitrogen fertilizer from Kellogg Biological Station, Michigan, USA - KB3-175-2 | ecosystem: Environmental > Terrestrial > Soil > Unclassified ...
GGTACCATTCCACCGAATTCCGGTTTACTGATTATTGAAGATGGCTCCGACCGTCACTCGGTAGGATTCGAGGGCGATATGAAAAAAAGCTCCGCGGTGATATTGAGAAGAAGGCGGTAGCATGAGCAAGCGCAACTTGGCTGATTCTGTATATTTTTGGGGTCATGGGGAATACATTCATTAAGAGAACGCGGCTACCCTTTATTTCCTTTATCGTAGCGGCTATATTATGGAATTTTCCACTATCCGCGGCGGCTTCCGGGGCGGTTACGGGCGATGTGCCGCGGATAGTGAATATCGTCAATTTTATCCGGCTGCTGGAGCCGAGGGATAGCGCCATTACGGAGGATGTGCTGTACCAGACCGTTGTCCGGCAGATAGCGCTCATGCGGAAATATCGCCTGGGCGGTACGTTCCTGCTGCAATACGATGCGTTGATGGACCCGCGTTATCAGGCCCTGTTGAAAGCGCTTCCCCGGGACAGTTTCGAGATCGGCGCCTGGTGGGAGCTGCCGCAGCCGCTGGTAGAAAAGGCGGGAATGAAATGGCGGGGCAGGTATCCGTGGGACTGGCATGCAAATGTCGGTTTCGTGACGGGCTATACGCCGCAGGAACGCGAAAGGCTTATCGACGTCTACATGGCCGATTTCAAACGAATCTTCGGTTATTATCCGGCATCGGTGGGCTCCTGGTTTATCGACGCACATAGCCTGGGCTATATGTACGACCGGTATCACATCGTTGCTTCCTGCAATTGTAAGGATCAATATGGCACCGACGGCTATACGCTGTGGGGCGGCTACTGGAACCAGGCTTATTATCCCAGCAAGCACAATGCCTACATGCCGGCCCAGCATGAGCAGGAAGAGATCCCGGTGCCTGTCTTCCGGATGTTGGGCAGCGACCCTGTCCGCCAGTATGACAATGACCTGGGAAGCTCGCGGCAAGGTGTCGTGACGCTCGAACCCGTTTATTCGTTCGGCGGGGGAGATTCCGCTTGGGTGCACTGGTTTTTTTCCGCGTTCACACGTGATCCCGACCTGGGATTCAATTATACACAGGCGGGACAGGAAAACTCCTTCACCTGGCAGGCTATGTCCAAAGGGCTCGAGCTTCAGTTCCGGCTGATCGCGCGGCTGCGGGATGAACGCAGGGTCCGCGTAGAGACGCTGGCCGTTTCAGGCCGTTGGTTCAGGGCCAGCTATACCGTGACGCCGGCCACCACCTTTACCGTGACGAAAGATATCGATGGAGGCGATACCAGGACCATCTGGTACGATAGCCGTTTTTACCGGATCAATATCCTATGGAAAAAAGGACAGCTGCGGATACGGGATATCCATTTGTTCGACGAACGTCTTGCTTCGCCATATGAGAATGTGGCGTCGAATACGACCGATTGCCGGTTCTTCACGCTTCCGTTCGTAGATGGCTATGTTTGGAGCACACCGGGACAGATCGCGGGCCTGCGGCTGAAGGCGGTGGTTGATGGTAAGGAAATACTTTTAGAGGGCGGTGACCCGGAGTTTGCGGCTGAAGGGCCATCGACAATGCACATCCGATGGCGGATGAAGACGGTAAAAGGGACCTTCAAGATCGACCTGAAGGAACGGGGTATCGCTATTCAATGGACGGGCAGACCGCTGCATTGGTATCTGGAGCTGAATACGGCCGCGGGAGTGAAGCTGCCTTTCGAGGCGATCGGCTATAACGATATCAGCGGCCAATTCGAGGGAATGAGCTACCATATTGTAGTGCGGCAGGGCAACTGTTCTAAGCCGGATAACGGTGCGGTCCTGCATATCGAACCGCGGAGAAGAAGCGTGATACTGGCGCTCGACAATCGTGCTTGGTAGTAGGGGTATGGTGCTTTTCTTAAGAACTGATTTCAAGCTTATATCCTTTGCCGCGTATAGCTACAATTTGAATATCAGGATCAAATTCAAGCTTCTTTCTAAGTTTTGATATGAACATATCCAGGCTACACCCAACAATAACGCCTTCATCTTCCCATATCTCTTTTTGCAACCGGCTTCGCTCTATAGTCTCATTAGGAGTTAATGCGAAAATGCGTAATACACGGGTTTCAGTTTTGGTCAGATCTATGCTCGTTTCATTTATGGTGAGCTTGCGGGCCTCCGCGTCGAACGACATTGAACCCAAAGTGAACATATCAGTATTCCGGCTACCAGGTAATCCTGTATCCTGACTTTCAGGTAAGGCCTCCCGCGGCTTGTCAGGTCTCAAAAAATAAATCCAACAAACGCCAAAAATAAAAGACCACCCAAAAAATATACATTCTTTGCCGTACTTATACCGGCTGACTTAAATTTGATGTTGATACGCTTTCATGCTATTGTGAATATGGATGAAGATAAGCCGAAATTTAAAACATCCAGGACTGGTTCGACAGTTCTTGTTTGGGTCGCCCTAGCAGGAATCGAACTTCAAGCAACTGTCTAGGAAGGTGTTATAAAGAGCGAGAAAAACCTACTTAATAAGATATGCTGGTTAACAGCGAATTAGTGTGAGTGGTAGTCCAAACAGGACATTTCTCGTACACCATTTCGGGATGCCTTTATTCCACTGAGGGCGAATTTGCAAAATCAGCTATTTCTATCCGCCGAGGCATTTAAGCCCGTGATACCAAAATCAAGCATGATCCAGCAGGAATGCGGGGTCAACTTTTAGCTTTTTATACACAGCCTTTAAAAAGGGCACATCGGGCTTCCTTTTTCCGGAAAGGATTTCCGAGAGTTTGGACTTTCCAAGGCCAAGCGTATCAGCTAACTTGGCTTGGGTCATTTTATTCTCATACATCTTTTGCTCCAATAATTCGGTTAATGTATGTGGTTCCCTAACAGGCTTAAGCCCTAATACATTATCCTCATAATCTTCTGCAGCCTTTGCCATTGCCGCGAGCGTTTTTAGCTCTTTTGCAGTAAGGTTGGCTTCGCCCTTGTTCATTAAATCGTAAACGGCAACCATTGTTTCATGATAAGCTCTCTTGGATGTAATTGCATGTTTCATATTCTACTTTTTAAACTGAACTTTGGAAGCTTCAATCTTATCATATTCTTTATGCGTCCCGACGAACAAAATAAACACAGTCCTCACTTTAAAAATAATCAAGGCGATCATCCTGTACTGATTGCCTTTTATGTCAAATATATACCGATCATTAGCCACTGCGTCTGCCGCATTGAAGGACTTTTTCAGGTCGTTGAAATTTCTCCAATCAGCGGCCTGGGTTTCACTGTACCATTTCATCAAAGCAACCTCTGCGTCAGGACATTTTGCAGCGAATTCTTTGAGAACTGCCTTGGAAATGACAACCATCGAACTATTCTTGTCACGTAAATATAGAATAATATTCTGAATTATAGAATTTTATTCTAATTACAGATTTTAAAATTCATCAAACCTGGCAGAATTGCAATGGCTGCATGGACGTGTGCCGCCGCTCTTTTGGCATCCTACCGAGGAGACTTTATTTCCCGGCCAGAACCAAAAAGCCCTTCTTGCTTCAAGGTGTAGTCACTCAAATCTCTCCTGGGGTATTCGCCGTCGTATGAAAAAATCTCGAGGGTGTCTACGAAACCGTTGCTTACAAAAACAATTGCGCATGCTCCATAAACACCCAGTTCAGTCGAAGCAATAGAAACGCCATCAAGTATGACTTTATCTTCGGGAAATTTGTAGTTTTCGATTCCTGAAGACGTATGAAATGTTACGAATACTCCTACACCCGTATAATCGTATTCAGCATCAATCAAATAATCAACTTGGGGCCCTAATGCTTTTCCAGCCTCATCTCCGTCCAACAGAAGTTCTAAGATTTCCAAAATGAATCTTGATGAGATCATATCTTGCTCAATATAGCACGTTTCTGATTTCGAAGAGAGGATGAGAATTATAAACCCGCTGAACAGCAGCGGGTTGAAATAGGTGGTAGTCCTGACAGGAATCGAACCTGTATCAAAAGTTTAGGAAACTTCTATTCTATCCATTGAACTACAGGACCAGATGTCGGGCCGGCGGCGCGGGGTGACGCATTGCGCAGCGATGGTCTTCGACACAATCTGCGCGGCGCGCATCAGCACCAAACGCAGGGTCGCAAAAATAAGGCATTTTTTTTTAGCCGGTAGGAAAAGCTTACTTTCCTTGCCTCAAAAACGAGAATATGTATCTATTGCAATTATTCAACAGGGCACGGCGTATGCCGGCGACAGCGGTGGTCGTGGCGGCGGCACTCTTGTTGGCAGGGACGGTCCGTGCGCAGGGGCCTCATTTTAGCCATCAGACCATTTACGTGACGGACCTTGACCGCGCGGCGAGCTTTTATGAGAAGGTCATGGAGCTGAAGCGGATCTCCGAGCCTTTTCATGACGGGAGACATGTTTGGTTCAGGGTGTCGGAGCATGGGCAGCTGCATGTCGTCTCGGGGGCCAAAGCGGATATTGCCCATGATATCAATATTCACCTGGCTTTCAGCGTGCCGGATATGGCGGCGTTTACGAAGCATCTCGATGAGCTGCATGTAAAGTATGGCAACTGGGCGCAGGACAGTAAGACTCCGCAACTGCGGCCGGATAAGGTGAAGCAGGTGTACCTGCAGGATCCGGACGGGTACTGGATCGAGGTGAATGACGATAAATTTTAAAACTGCATTCGGGCCTGTGTCAGGGGCGAAGTCTTATCTTTGCGGACTATGAAGTTTTACAACGTCCTCATCAAATATCGCCTCCAATTAGTCATCGCTTTAGTGGTCATTGCGGTGGTCGTAAATGTCTATTCGGGGTTCTGGCCGGCCTTCCTCCCCTATCTGCTGGCGGTGATCCTCCTCTTCGGATATTTCTTTTTCGGGCCGCTGCGCCTGATCCAGGAACATATGGAATCCGGCAATATGGAGGCGGCGGAGAAAGTATTGAATTCGGTCCGTTTCCCCAATCTGCTGTATAAGCCGATCCGGTCGGTCTATTATACCCTCAAGGGCAATATCGCGATGATGAAACAGGATTTTGACGGGGCGGAAAAGAACATGAAGAAGGGGCTGGATCTGGGGATGCCTATGAAGGAGGCCGAAGGGGCCAGCTTGCTGCAAATGGGAATGCTGGCGATGCAAAAGAACGATATCCGGCAAGGCGAAAGCTATATCCGGCAAGCCATCCGCAAAGGACTGCCCGATAAGGAGAACCAGGCGGCGGCATTTCTGCAGCTATGCTCGATCATGATGACCAAACGGGAGTTCCGCGCGGCCAAGGATTTCTTCCGGAAGGCGAAGGCATTGAAACCTACCACGCCGCAGATCGTCGATCAGATCAAACAAATCGAAAAGTATATTTCGCGGATACCGGGGTGAGCGGCGGAGGAAGGAGAACAGTTAGAAAGGGGGAAAAAAACGATCAGGAGAAGAAAGCAGAGAGAAGGCGCGATAAGAGATCGGTACGATCTAATTCAAGGGCTTGCTGCCGGAGGTGACGCAATCCACCATCTGACGCAGCGTACGTAACGAAAGACTATTTTTTTCGAGAAAATCGAAGGTCCCATATTGCAGGAATACTTCCTTGGTATTCAGACCCTTCTGAGAAGAGAACAAGATCACGTAGACGTTGGGGTCGATGTCCCGGACCCGTTGCAGGGTATCCAAACCATTCATTTTCCCATCCAGGTTATAATCCAGGACGATAACGGTAGGATGTTTGCCGAGATCGGAAACAGCGGATTCCCCGTTGGTATAGAAATGCAGGTTCGTGCTGAGCGTTTCAAGCTCCTTCGCTATAAGGTTCTGGTAAAGGACATTGTCCTCTACTACGAATATAACGGGTTGTTGATTGAATTCCATTGGCTTTGTGGCTGTATTGAGGGTAAGTCAATGGAAAATAATGCCAGAAAAAAAATTGATGTAATTTGTTGATTGTCATTCAGAATGGTTGCCACTAGTAAAAACCATAATCCCTGTTTGGGAAAATTGACCTGTACGTGGGAATCATTTTAGCACCTCCGTCTGCAGCTGGCCGATACATTCACGGATCACCGAGTCGATGTTGGTTACCAGCATAGGGATATCCTGGAGAGATTCTTTTTGTCTGGCATTGGCCTCGACCGTCCGGATCTCCTGACGAATGGACTTTATTCCCATGGAGTCGATGGTCGACTTTAGTTTATGAGCCGTTTTGCCCACCTGCTCCCAGTTCTCTTCCTGCATGGCCGTTTTGAGGTCCTCTACGTTTTGGGGAACCGTTTCGATAAAAAGGGCCACCATCCGCCGGATAAAGCCTTCGTCGCCGCCCGATACGGACTGAACCATGGAAAGATCATAAAGCCTTGAGTTCTCAACTGACATATTGTGGTTGTTGTTAAGGTGCTTGGTAAAAAATTCTTTTTGGGGGTTGGGGGCAGCGGCCGTCGGATTCGCTGAGGGGGATTTCGCGTGAGCTGAAGGGGCTGAGGTCATCGGTTGTGTGGGGTCGGCGACGGTCGCATGCGTTGGGGATTCCGAAAGGGAAGGCTCCGGCCGCGAAAGATTCCTTGAAATAACCCGGAACAACCTCGCCTCATCGAACGGCTTTGCCAGATAATCGGTCATCCCCGCCGCTATATACTTCTCACTATCGCCCTTCAGCGCATTGGCCGTCAGCGCAATAATGGGAATCGCAGCCTTGACGGGATCCGAAAAACGCCGAATATGCTGTGTCGCTTCGATCCCATCCATCTCGGGCATCTGCACATCCATCAGAACACAATCGAAAAATGAATGCTCCATTGCCTCCAGGGCCTCCCGCCCGTTGGCCGCTATGACGACTTCAAAGTCCCAGGACTCCAAGATATGCCGGGCCAGGAATTGATTCAATTCCACATCCTCCGCTACCAATACTTTTCTCTTGCCAAGGCTTTTATAGTCGATTTCCTGACTGGACTCATTTTCCTGCATAGCTTCAATACTCAAAAGATAAGGTAGCCGAATGGTAAAGGCCGATCCCCTGCCTTCCTCACTGTCGACAAGAAGCTCGCCCTGCTGCATCTCGATCATATTCTTCGAGATGGCGAGTCCGAGACCCGTGCCTCCATATTTCCGCGAGATCGTCGCGTCGGCCTGTTCGAAAGGCTCGAATATGGTACGCAATTGCTCTTTCCCGATGCCGATCCCCGTGTCCTGGATGGTGATCTCGATAACCACCTCTTCCTCATTACGCTCACTGATGCCGGTGATGATGTTGATATGCCCGGCATCCGTAAACTTCAACGCGTTGCTGAGAATATTGTTCAGTACCTGGCTGAGACGATAAGGGTCGCCCTCTACTACCATATCTGCGGGGACAGAGTTCTGAAAAATGAGACCCAGCTCCTTCTCTTCCGCGCGGTATATAAAAGACTGTATGATCGTGGCGATCTTGTCGACGATCTTGAAGGGGATCTGCTCCAACTGCAATTTCCCTGCAACTATCTTTTCCAGGTCGAGGATGTCATTGACGATGACCAGCAGGTTGCCCGCCGACTCCTGGATCAGCTTCAGATAATTTCGTTGCTGGGGGTCGAGCTCCGTTTTGTTCAGCAGACTGGCAATCCCGAGGATACCATTCATGGGCGTCCGGATCTCATGGCTCATATGCGCCAAAAAGGATTCTTTCGCCCGGGCCATCTCGTCGGTCAGCTGTTTGGTAAGACGGAGCTCCTTTTCCGTCCGGATCCGCTCGGTGATGTCCTGCGAAAATCCAATGACATAGGGGTCCGAACCGGGCTCTTCCATCCGGTAGTTCTTATACAGCATATAGATCTCCTCGCCCCCCTTGTTGAGCACACAGAACTCGCCGCTGACGGCATTGGTGGAGTCCCGGATCAACTTGATATATTCCTCTTCGAACCGCGCCTGATGTTTCTCGGGAACAAAATCCTTGATGCTTCGACCCAGCATTTCCTGTTCTTCATATCCCAATACTTTGCAGATGGCCGGGTTCACGGACAGCAGCCGCCCATCGAGGTCATGGGTGCAGATCAGTGCCTGACTATGGTTGAATAGATCGCGATATCGTTTCTCGCTGCGTTTCACCTTCTCCTCGAACTCTTTAGTCTCCGTGATCCGGACGGCATAGACGATCACTCCACGGAAGGTGTTCTCTTCATCATAAATAGGGAAAACGCGGTGCTGAAAATGCTGTACGACGCCATCGCTGTCCTGGACCGATTCCATCCATTCCACTACATTGTGGGTCCGACGCGCCTTTTCAAAGACCATCCGACGGGCCCGTGACATGGCGACAGGACGCCCTGAATGCTGGCAGAATTCTTCATTGGTCTTACCGATCATCCACTCCCTGAGATCGGGTTCCGGTATGGCACTGGGATTCACGTAGAGGAAACGGTATTCCGCATCCGCCACGATGATCTCCGCAGGGACCTTATCGAGGATCTCCTCAAAAAAGTCATTCTCTAAGTGCATACCCAGGGTTTTTGATCTTGCATCATTTCATCTTCAGCTCACCGTTCTGTATCATCCGATACAACGTGGATTTACCCACGTCGAGCTTTTTGGCGACGAGCAGAACATCCTTGTCATATTTATCGAGATAATGCTGCAGGATCTGGATCTCAAACTCTTTAAGGGTCATTTCCCTGTTCAACAGATCGGCAATGCTGGCCGAAGTATTCAGGGTAATATGCTCGGCCTGTATCATTTCTTCATCGGCCATGACCGAAGCCAGCTCCACCACCGATTTCAGCTCGCGCACATTACCCGGGAAAGGATACTGCAACAGCTTCTGCTGGGCTTCGGGAGAAAGCGTCTTTTTATCGATCTTGTTATCCTTACAGAATAAGTCGATGAAATGCTTGGCGAGGATCAGGATGTCATTACCCCTTTCACGTAAGGGCGGCAGCGCGATCGGCAGACCGATCAGACGGTAATATAGGTCCTCGCGAAACGTCTTGTTCTTGACTTCATCCAGCAGATTTTTGTGGGTGGCGACGACGATCCGCACATCGATCTTGGTGATGCCGTTGGCGCCAATGCGGGTGATCTCACGTTCCTGCAATACACGCAACAACTTGGCTTGCAGGTTGATATCCAACTCGCCTATCTCATCGAGGAAGAGAGTGCCTTTGTCGGCCTCCTCGAATTTCCCGATCCGGCGGGTGACGGCGCCGGTGAATGCTCCTTTCTCATGACCGAAAAGCTCGCTTTCTATGAGATCCCGCGGAATGGCGGCCACGTTTACGGCGACATAGGGTAGCTTGTGCCGGTCAGAATTATAATGTATTGCCTTGGCAATCATTTCTTTACCGGAACCCGTTTCTCCGGTGATCGAGACGGTGATGTTGGTCTTCGAAGCTTTTTCGATCATCGAGAACACTTTCTGTATCTGTTCGCTCTTCCCGATGATCATCTGCGAGAAATCGTATTTGCGGCTGACCTGGCTCTTCAGGGTCTCCACTTCCTGTTTCAGATTGCTTATCTCCCTGAGGTGGAGGATACTGTTCCAGAGACGATCCTTGGTATCATCATCCTTTACAATGTAGTCGAAGGCGCCGTTCTTGAGGAGGTTGATGGCGGTAGCGACGTCTTCCTGGCCCGAAATGACGATGACCCGGATATCCGGGTTATGTTCCTTGATCTTTTTGAGAACTTCGGCCCCATCACAATCCGGGAGCGAATAGTCGAGCGTTACCACGTCCGGGTTCTCATGCAGCTGAGCGAAAAAATCTCGGGGAGATTCGAATCTTTTGACCTCGTATTCGGGGTTGAGAGCGAGGTAGTGCTGGAGCATCGAGCCATACCAGACATCATCTTCTACGATAAAGACCTTAAACGAGTGATGGTTTTTCATAAACTACGATTGTATAGGATAAGATTTAACGTTGAATTGGCGAATTTATTCCCATATTAAGACATTTTCCAACCCAATATTCAACTTTTTATCGAAGAAGGACTAAACTGGCGGTGCAAAAGGTAAAAATGAGGGGATTATCTGAATTCCTATCTTTGGACCATGTCCATAAGTCAGGATCAGCTGAGACGGCGTTTTCAGGAAGAATATCAGCAATTAAATGAACAACAACGTCTTGCCGTAGACAATACGGAGGGACCCGTTATGGTTATAGCCGGACCCGGAACGGGCAAGACACAGATCCTGGCAGCCCGGATCGGGAAGATACTCCTCGATACGGATGTTTTCCCCGGCAATATCCTTTGCCTTACCTATACCGAGGCCGGAGCGATCGCCATGCGCCGCAGGCTCCTGTCTTTTATCGGTCCGGATGCCTATAAGGTGCATATCCATACCTTCCATTCCTTTTGCAACGATATCATCCAGGAAAATCTGTCGCTGTTCGAAAAGACCAGCCTGGATCCCATTTCGGATCTGGAAAAAATACAGCTCTTCAAGGCCCTTATCGACCGGTTTCCGAAGAACCATCCCCTGAAGCGTTATCGCGGGGACGTGTATTTCGAGATGAACAATCTCCAAAATCTGTTCTCCACGATGAAACGCGAAGGCTGGAACCCGACCTTTATTAAGGAGAAGATCGACCAATACCTGGCCTCGCTGCCGGACAGGGAA
>Ga0134126_10012896_pt1 | contig 10556 bp, 8 predicted proteins | sample KB31752_FD_96881 | JGI IMG/M metagenome (GOLD analysis project Ga0134126, IMG submission 96881) | Terrestrial soil microbial communities with excess Nitrogen fertilizer from Kellogg Biological Station, Michigan, USA - KB3-175-2 | ecosystem: Environmental > Terrestrial > Soil > Unclassified ...
ACGAGCAGTGGATACGACGTAACCCAACGCGCTTTCGTATTCGCTCGCGCCGGCAGCGCCTCATCGCTTCGCCTTGCGTTACAGGCGACCCCTGACTCTCCGGTGTTTCATCCTGCTCTGGTTGTTAAGAATTGGGGCAACGAAATACCTGTATTGAAAGTGGATGGAAAAAAAATCAGCTGGGGCCCGGATTACCGCTTCGGACAGGAGTACACCCTGGACGGGACAGATCTTGTGATCTGGATGAACATTCAGTCTGAAAAACCGGTCACTGTGGAGATTGCCGGTGGCAAATAAAAGAGAGAAGACTTTTCGCCTCGCAATTCTCATCACGATGACGATGCTGTTATCGGGCTCGTTATTTGCTCAAAACAATGCTCCCGTTGCCTGGTGGAAGTTCAATGAAGGGTCCGGCGATGTTGCGCGGGATGACGCCAGCGGAGTCAGCGACAACATCCTGAATCACCATCAATGGGTAAAGGGTGTTTCTGAAACTGGCTTGAAGTTTGATGGCTTTACTACCCTGGTGGAAAGAGACGCCAAGGACGCACCGAAAGTTGGCCCACAATTCAGTATCGAAGCGTGGGTTGCAATCCAGACTTATCCATGGAACTGGGTAGCGATCGTTGATCAGGAAAAGAACTTTCGTCGCGGGTATTACTTTGGCATCGATTCAGAGGGGCACCTTGGGTTTCAGCTTTCCGTGTGGGATACGTGGCATACGTGCGTCTCAACGGATCGCCTTCCGCTCAAACAATGGAACCATGTCGTAGCCACTTACGATCCATTGGCCGGGATCAGCCTTTACATCAATGGACAGCTCGCGGGGAAACTCGCTGTCACTGGCCGGATCGATCCCGCTCTGAAGACGCCTCTGCGGATCGGAAGAAATCTCAAAGATGAGGCTCCTACCGCGCTGGTGCGCAAATCGGCTTCCTTTCCCGCTTATTACTCTCTGGATGGAATCCTTGATGAACTGAAAATCTACAATCGTGCGCTCGAACCGGCGGAAATCGCGGCAGCATATTCCCAGTTGAAGCCAGCAGGTCAACCAGAGCTGGCGGAAAGACATTGGCCTTCGCTGCCGGACACAAAGCATTTTGGCGCGGTCTATACATCACTGAAGCTGTATCCGGAGTGGGATGCACTCTGGCGCACCGGCCCGTACTCGGACGTGGTCGTTAATTTCGCGGATAGTCCCTTCCACTATGTCTTTTGGCGTGGAGCGAATTTCGGCGAGGGCATGGTCACGGAAAATGGCATTTGGGTCGGTGACCAGAGCTTCGAGAATGGCACAAAAGTCGGAACTGCAGAACACATGAATGACAAGCACAACATGCACTCGCATGTAAGCATCGTCGAGAATACCGATGCGCGGGTAGTTGTGCACTGGCGATATGGGCTAGTTGATGTGATCGGGCAATTTTCAAACGTTGATCCTCTTACCGGTTGGGGTGACTGGGCAGACGAATACTTCTATATCTATCCCGATGGCGTCGCCGTCCGTTATGGCAACATTCACGGGACGGCGAAGGAGTACAGCTTTACCGAACCAACCATCCTGGTAGAACCAGGGAAAAAACCTGAAGACTATGTTTCACTGCAGGCGGCGACAATCGCGAATGATCAGGGCGAAACGCGAACCTATTCCTGGGATCCCGTTTCACCACCATTCCCTTTTCCTAACCAGCCGGCAAACGCCAACATTGCGGAGGTTAACTTGAAATCGGAATATAAGCCGTTCTACATCTATCAGCCGGACACTACGCTCGGACCCTACGGCTGGCCACCGGAGTTGCGCCCCGAATATTCTCACTTTCCGGTATGGGACCATTGGCCGGTGAATCAAGCGCCGTCAGATGGACGCTATGCATTGTTTCCCGACGATTTTGGGAGCGCGGCAGTTATGTCGCCTGATCCGAATAAGGCCTGGATCGAGGGTCCGAACGATACCAAAAGCAGCTATTTCTTGTTTGGCCTTACCAGGCAGTCCCCCGCCGATCTTGCAGCGCTGGATCTCTCCTGGTTGCAACCGGCGGTGGCAAAGGTAAATGCTGGAGCTTACAGCGTAAAGTTTGAACCGTCGCAAAAGGCCTATATTCTTTCCCGCACGGGAACTGAACCTACGACAACGGAAAAGATCAACCTTACTCTGGCTGGCAGTGCGAAGTCGCCAGTTGTAAACCCTGCATTCGTGGTCCAGGACTGGGGAGATTTCTCGCCAACGGTACGGGTGAACGGTAAAAAATTCGGCGCTGAAGACCTGCGGGTTGGGTTAAACCACAGGCTGGACGGAACAGACTTGATTATCTGGGTCCGAACCGTGAGTAAACGACCCATGCGATTGACGATTCAGCATTAATGATGCTGGTCATTCTTCTGAAGAAGGGTTCTTCAGCAATGCTTGTGCATCCAGAATATGGTCCTGCATGGTTTTGCGGGCCTCTTCAGAATTTCTGTCACGGATGGCGGTGTAGATCTTCTTGTGAAAGGAAAGCGGCCGGTCCATTGTGACCCTGCGCGAGAGCTGTCCCATACTGGTGAGGATACTGCGATGAATTACCTTGAACAGCAGGTGACAAATACGATTGCCGCTGGCCCGGAACACGCAGTCATGAAAAGCCAAATCCGCTTCCAGCCGCGCCTGATTGGTGCGGCTCCGTTCCATGCCCATGATGGCCTGGCGCAGCCCGGCAAGGTCCTCGGCAGTAGCGCGTTCCGCTGCCCGCGCAGCCAGTTCCGGCTCGACGATCAGGCGGGTTTCAAACAGCTCGTAATGCGAAAGATCGTCCAGAAGAACGAGAAAATCGAGGGGCTCCTTCAGAATCGATTCTGCACTGGCGCTTAAATAGGTGCCATCCCCGACGCGCTGCGTGAGAACCCCCATGATCTCGAGCACTTTGAGCGCTTGCCGCAGAGAAGCGCGATTTACACCAAATTCTTTGGCGAGTTCCCGTTCAGGCGGGAATTTCGCGCCTGGCTCGATGGAACCCTCGGAAATCAACTCCTTGATATTTGCGATCAGCGTCGCGGTAATGCGGGTATCAGACTTGGGAGTTCGCGTGGAAGCAGACGTAGGCATAAACGTGGAGCCAATTATAGCGAGAGAATCCGTGGCCGCAAAACTTTCTTCGTCTAAGGCCAAATCGCTCAATTGGTACAGCAATTATACATGGCAGATGCCCCTGCGGCGCAATCCCGCTCATTTTCCACTTATAACCGCTAAAACACTGCGTTTGTACACCGTTATTAGAATGTTTACTTGACTCGCGGCGGCAGACTTCCTATAATCCGGCACGTTGTATGGCTGAACCAATTATTCGCTTTCGGGCCAGAAAGTAGAACGACAGTCTAGACCCCTTTATGAAACAGATCGTATTGGAAGGACCCGGCAAATTCATAGAAAGAGAAGCATCAGAGCCAAAGCTTTTTTCTCCATCACAAGCTCTCCTCCGCATTCGCAAAGTGGGGGTATGTGGAAGCGATTTTCACGCTTTTACAGGCCAACATCCCATCTATACCTATCCGCGAGTCCTGGGACATGAGTTGGCGGGAGAGGTTGTGCAGGTAAGCCCCAATGAATCCGGCATCAATGTGGGAGATCATTGTGCAATCGAACCCTATATTAGTTGCGGCAAATGCCGTGCATGCAGAATCGGGCATACCAATTGTTGCGAAAACATACAGGTGATCGGAATTCACGTTGATGGAGGCATGCAGGATCTGCTTAACGTTCCTGTATCGCTCCTGTATAAATCTAAAAAACTCTCGCTCGAAGAGCTTGCCCTGGTCGAGACTCTGGGAATTGGCGCGCATGCGGTCGTCAGGAGCGATCTGAAGCCAGGAGAATCTGTGCTGGTGATTGGGGCCGGACCGATTGGCTTGGCTGTGGCAGAGTTTGCCCGGATCGCGGGCGGCGATGTGCACATGGTTGAAAAGAACGAATGGCGCAAAAGCTTTGCTACAAGCGTCGGCATTCGTTCTTCGTCGCATACCAACGGCGAATTGGCAGATGTTGTATTCGATGCGACGGGTAGCGCGGAGTCCATGTCGAGCAGTTTGTTTTTGGTTGCGCCCTCCGGCCGCCTGGTTTTCGTTGGATTGACCAAGGAACCGATCATGATCAATGATTCCCATTTTCATCGGAATGAGGTAACGATCTGCGCCAGCCGGAACAGCCGTGGACAATTCCCTCGTATCATCCGCATGCTGGAAGAAGAACAAATTAACGTTTTGCCATGGATCACCGATCGTATGAATCTGGAACATGTTCCGGTGGAATTCCAAAAATTATTCGATCGCCCCCAGTTGATCAAGGCAATCGTGGACATCGAGGAATCCGGCAGCTAAATTTTTCCGGACGGACACAACTGAATGGCGAATCACATCCTTATTCCGCCGCTGGACCTGGGAATCATCGTTGCCTACATAGTGGCGATTCTTGCCATTGGCATTCTTTCGACCCGAAAAGTAAAAGTTACCGGGCAGGTATTTTTTCTCGCTGGCCGTTCGCTTCCCTGGGGAATTGTGGGCGCGGCGCTGTTCGCGTCAAATATTTCCACCATTCACCTCGTCGGACTGACCGCCTCTGGTTATAACGAAGGGCTGGTGTGGGGGAACTTTGAATGGATGGCGGCATTTACCCTCATCCTTCTATCGCTGGTCTTTGCTCCCTTTTACTTCCGGAGCAGGATTTCCACGCTGCCCGAATTTCTCGAACGCCGCTACAGTCCGGCCAGCCGTTCGCTGCTGGCCATCATGGCAATTACCGCCGCATTGTTCATTCACATTGGCATGAGTATTTATGCTGGCGCTGCGGTATTTGAGCAATTTTTTGGAGTGAGCGTCACTACTTCGATTCTGGTCGTTGCCATCGTCGTCTCCATCTACACGATCATCGGAGGGCTGCGGGCGGTCGTGGTGACGGAAACGGTAAACACCGCGTTCCTGCTGGTCGGCGCGGTGATCATCACGATTTATGCGATCCATGCTCTGCCTGCGCATGGAATCCACTCGATTGCGCAATTCCGCGCGGCAACCCGGCCCAATCAACTTAGCATGCTGCAAACCCATAGCTCGGCCGGTTTGAATTGGTATGCAATTTTCCTTGGCTATCCAATTCTCGGCGTCTGGTACTGGTGTACGGACCAAACGATTGTGCAGCGCGTACTTGGCGCGCGTACCGAACGGGACGCGCAATTGGGCCCGCTACTGGCTGGTTTTCTCAAGATACTTCCCGTGTTCCTGCTGGTGCTTCCCGGCGTGATCGCTTACGTTTTGTTCCACAACATTATTGGGACGGACAGCAATCAAACTCTTCCTGTGCTCATCAACGAGTTGATTCCTACAGGATTGAAAGGCTTGATTTCCGCCGCTGTGCTGGCCGCGCTATTGAGCGCCGTATCCGCCGCTTTAAACAGTTCGGGAACTCTGGTGGCCGTGGATATCGTAAAGCGAATCCGCCCGGAGATCACTGATCGCGCAATGGTACAGATTGGAAGGGTGAGTTCCACCATCGTCATGATTCTGGCGGTCCTATGGTCAACACAAGGCGGCCGGTTTTCCAGTATTTTCGAGGCCATAAATGTGATCGGCGCCGACCTTGCTCCTCCCATCACGACAGTATTTCTTTTTGGAGTCTTTTGGCGCCGAGGCACCAAGCAAGCATCCATCATTACAATGATCACCGGATTCACCATTGGGGCTATTTCCTTTGTACTCGACCTGCCAGTTTTCGGAACTGAAAAACTCATCACGCAAGGTTTGGGAATTTCATTCATGATGCAGGCGTGGTGGGTGTTCTGCATTTGCAGCCTTCTGTTCGTTATCGTCAGTTTGCTGACGCCTGCGCCTGCTCCAGAACAGATTGAAGGCCTTACCTGGCAAAATCCATTTGCTGTGATCTTTGGCAAGAAGATTGAAGGCTTTTTTGATCCCCGCATCATCGCCGCCTTCCTGATCGGTACCATGGCCGTTCTTTACTTCATCTTTCGATAGCTGCGCTATCGATCATCGGAGTTTGTTGTGGAATATCGGATTCTCGGAAAAACAGGCCTGAAGGTTTCGGCCCTGGGTTTTGGCGCCTCCCCTCTTGGAGGCGGAGTGTTTGGACCGGTGGATGAGTCAGAAGCGATCCGCAGCGTCCACGCAGGCCTTGATTTGGGGATCAATATTATTGACGTCTCGCCTTTTTATGGATACACGCGCGCGGAAACAATTCTTGGCAAAGCGCTGAAGGGCATTCCCAGAGACCGCTACTACCTGGCAACAAAGGTCGGAAGGTATGGTGACAATGATTTTGATTTTTCCGCGCAGCGTGTCACTAAGAGTGTAGAAGAGAGTTTGGCACGCCTCGGACTCGATTACGTAGACATTCTTCAGTCCCACGACAATGAATATGGCAATCTGGACCAGGTGATCAACGAGACCATCCCTGCGTTGCGCGCACTTCAGAAAAAAGGCGTGGCTCGTTTTATTGGAGTCACCGGCTATCCGCTCAAGATTTTTCGCTATATTCTGGATCGCACGGATGTGGATACGGTGCTTTCCTACAATCATTACACTTTGAACGACACCACCCTCACCGGCATGCTTCCCTTCTTCACCACTAAAAATGCTGGCGTGATTAGTGCCGCCCCTGTTTCGCAAGGTTTGCTCACCAATCAAGGTCCGGCATCCTGGCACCCCGCGCCCGGCAGGGTAAAGCAGATTTGTGCCGAAGCCGCGGCATTCTGTCGGGGACAAGGGGCCGATATCGCAAAGGTTGCAATTCAATTTGCTTTGACGGATAAAAGAATTGCCACCACGTTAGTGGGGACCTCTAGCGCAGAGATCATAAGCCGGAATGTAAACTGGATTGATGAGCCGATTGATCAGCAACTGCTGGAGCGAGTGCAAACCTTGCTGCGTCCGATCAAAGATGAGACATGGATTGTAGGCAAGCCGGAAAATAACTAGCGATGCCGCACGAATTCATAGACGCTCATCATCATCTCTGGCAGTATTCGCCAGAAGAATATCCATGGATGCTCGATGGGATGGAAAAGATCCGTAAGGACTTTCTTGTTCCGCAGCTCCAGGACGTGACACGGACGGCAGGTGTAACAGGGACAGTGGCGGTGCAGGCCCGGCAAACTCTGGAAGAAACCGAATGGCTACTCAATTTAGCCGATGGAACAAGTTTAATCCGCGGCATTGTAGGCTGGGTTCCGCTGATTGAAGAAGATATTGCCAAACGCCTGGAAGTATTTTCCGCGAAACCCAAGCTTCGCGGAGTGCGGCACGTTCTTCACGACGAGCAGGACGACCTTTACATGCTGCGCGAAGACTTCAACCGCGGGATCTCACTCTTAAAAGATTTCGATCTCGTTTATGACATTTTAATTTTTGAACGTCACCTTCCTCAGACGCTTGAATTTGTGGATCGCCATCCGAATCAGGTGTTCGTTCTGGACCATATTGCAAAACCAAAAATCAGGAACAAGATTTTTTCGCCCTGGGACCGGGGAATTACCGAGTTGGCCTGCCGCGAAAATGTTTATTGCAAAATTTCCGGAATGGTCACGGAAGCAGACTGGAATGACTGGTCGGAAAGCGATTTGCGACCGTACTTTGACGCCGTTTTACAAGCCTTTGGACCGCCGCGGGTCATGTTCGGCTCGGATTGGCCGGTGATCGAGGTAGCCTGCGAATATGGCCGCTGGTCCAGGATTGTCAGAGGATGGATATCCCAACAATCGCCGGCGGACCAATCCGCTATCCTGGCCGAGACAGCAAAGAAAGCATATTCACTTTCTCTTTAAACGTTCCCGCGATGCTTTAGTTCCCGCTCAGTCCAATCTTAAAAGCATAGGCATATTTGCCGGTGGATTTTTCAGGCACGCGAATATGCAATCCGTCTCCCCGTTGCTCGTACTGAAGTGTGCCGTTGTAACCGAGCAGAGACACAGAATTAATTTTCGACGAACCGGGCTTTCCAGTTCCGAGGGACTTTATAACCGTTTCGCCGTTCGACGGCCATGCCAGTTCAATTGCATACAGAGAATTGCCTTTTTGGGTGAACCGGAAATCGTGCTCAGTAAACGGAGTTGTTTCGGTATCGTGAAATGCGCCTCCAATAACATTGGTCGGGCCCTCTCCGTACGACGTCCATGGCCTTGTTCCATAGATGGCCTCGCCGTTGACCTTGAGCCATGAACCGATATCCAGAAGAACACTCTGCACTTCATCCGGAAGTGTTCCATCCGAACGAGGGCCTACGTTCACCAGCAAGTTCCCATTCTTGCTCACAATGTCGATCAGTTCGTGGACAATGAACTCAGGCGTCTTGAAGTGATCATTTTTGATATAGCCCCATGAATCGTTGCTGATCGAGGTGTCTGTTTGCCAATAGGCATCTCGAATACCGCTAAGCTGGCCGCGCTCAATATCGAGGACTGCGGAATGTTGTTCCATCGCGTCATACTTGTAATTGATAACACCAACGCTCCCCAGCGCCGCCATATGGTTGTAATAAAAAGAAGAGAACTTGAGCAGATGTTTCCGCACGTCGGGCTGGCCCACCCACCAGTCAAACCAAATGAGGTCAGGGTGATACTTCTCAACGATCTCCGCGCTTCGCGCCAGCCAATCGTCGAGATAGTCGTCGCTTACGTACGTCCAATCTTCGAGCAAAGTATCTTTATTGTGCTGGATTCGTTGTTCTGCGGGCCCGTAAAAGGCCGCATACCGGGGGTCGTTTACGTCAGAGTCGATTTTGCGCCCCTCCCCTAAAAAGAAATCATGCTCAATGCGGTGCGACGATGCGCCAAGATGCAATCCTGCGGCCCGGACGGCTTTTGCCAGCTCTCCTCCCACGTCGCGATGCGGCCCCATTTTTGCGGCCGTCCAGTCAGAGAGGTCGCTGTCATACATGGCGAAGCCGTCGTGGTGTTCAAATACAGGCACAACATACCTGGCGCCAGCTTCCTGAAATAAATGGACCCACTGTTGCGGATCAAATTTCTCCGCCTTGAACATAGGAATGAAATCCTTGTACCCAAACTTGGAGAGTGGTCCATATGTTGCCAGATGATGTTTATATTCCTTGGATCCCTCCCGGTACATGTTCCGGGGATACCATTCATCGCCGAACGCGGGAACGGAATAGACACCCCAGTGAATGAAGATTCCGAATTTCGCATCTTTATACCATTCGGGTACCTGATACTTATCAAGCGACCGCCAGTTCGACTGATAAGGACCATCGTCTGCTTCCCTGTCTACTTCCTTAAGAATTTCTTTTCGCCGGGCATCATATTTCGAACTTGCATGTTGCCATTGCTGATCAATTACAGCGGGGTTGGTCGAGATGGTCGGTGCGGTGGAGGATTCCTGACCCAGGAGCGGCAACGAGATCATAGCGGTCCAGCACAATAGGATCGCGAAACGGTACCGCAAATGAGTTCCTAAACACAGGAGAGCAGGCATTGGTTCGTTCACCTAGGAGAACTGGATTTACTGGGCCATTTGACCAAGGGCAACAGCCTCTACGACAACCCTCACAATATATCATCAGAATCGTCTTTGGCTGTACCATTTATTTAAGTCTCGCTCTTGCCCGCAACCTCTTTTCCAGACGCCAGAAAAACGAGGTCATCCTGACAAATATTGGATGTTTGTAGCACTTCGCCACAAATCACGGAGGAGTCATTTCATGGTTTAACTTGACTTGCCTGTCTCTTTGTGTACCATTTGGTTGATCCTTTACGAAACAACCCAGTTCCCTTGTTTAAAAGGAAATGTATGAAGAAACTGATAATCCAGGTGCTTGGCCTGGCTGGCCTCACAGCTCTTTGCGCGTATGCGGGAAGTTCCAAACCACAACCAGTCCGCGTGGGCATGGTGATTGGAATTAAACCAGACAAAATCACCGCCTACGAGGCGCTCCATGCCGCCTCCAATTCCGGCGTGCGCGACTTGCTCGCAAAGTACCACATGCATAACTTTTCGATTTATATCCATCGCCTCGACGATGGGAAGTTTTATCTGTTCGGATACTACGAATACACCGGAACGAACTACAAGGCGGACATGGACAAACTGGCGATGGAGCCCAGGAACCAGCAATGGCTTTCTGTGACTGACGCAATGCAGATTCCTGCGTCCGGCGAAAAGTCATGGGCCGTGATGAACGAGGTTTATCACAATCAGTAATCTTTTTTTGCTTCCGCAGCGCAGGGAACTGGGCGACATCTAGGGATCAAACATTTAGGAAATCGCGTGATTAAGATTTGTTTCTTCTGTCACCGGTAGCGAAAACGTGGCTAAATCCTGCGGACCTGACTATAACGAGCGGCAATTTTGTGAGTGACGGATATAGCCGCGATGACAGAGCTTATCACCTGCGCCGCACAGCGACGGACGGGAAACTTGAATTCAAGCTTCAGTCCAGCGATGGTTCCGCAACTGTAAATCCTGCATTTGTGATTGATGGCTGGGGAGACGGCAACCTCTCGCTAAAGATGAACGGGAAGCAGATGGCCGAAGGGAAGAACCTTCGCGTTGGCCATCTCGAT
>Ga0134126_10012897_pt1 | contig 10555 bp, 8 predicted proteins | sample KB31752_FD_96881 | JGI IMG/M metagenome (GOLD analysis project Ga0134126, IMG submission 96881) | Terrestrial soil microbial communities with excess Nitrogen fertilizer from Kellogg Biological Station, Michigan, USA - KB3-175-2 | ecosystem: Environmental > Terrestrial > Soil > Unclassified ...
ACAACGGCTCGGCCGCGCTCGCGCCAAACACCTTCGCTTTCAGCTCGGCATCCGCGGCAATCGTCTTTTGCTCGTCAGGCCCTGGCTCAACAAATTTCGGCGCTACCGTGAGCTTGCCGGTGCGGTAATGCGCCGGATGGACCTCAACAGTCTGGCTCAGGTCGAGCGAACCGCCTTCGTCCAGTTCGGCGGTGATCCGCAGAGTCGATGGACCCACCGCTCCTGCCACATCCACGCCCGCGAGCGCAATCCATTTCTCGCCTCGCCGAAAAAACTGCAATTTCTGCCCCATCCATTCGCCATTTACATCCTTCGCATGCAAAGCTCCAATCGCAATCAATTCCGGTGAGCCGGCCTCGACAATCGCCGGGTTGAGCGACACAACAGGTTTTGTCCCGGAATGCTGCTGCGCGTATAGGCTTGATCCAGCAAGAGAAACCAGACACGCAATCCTCAAAATGCGAGCGGCGATCATGGGTTCAGCATAACTCCTGTCCCCACCATGCTCGCCTCCGCAGATCTGCCTTCACATGACATCTGCCGCCGGCCAAACAAGCCGCTAATCCGGTTCGCACCAGATCAATGGAAAATTGCGTAACTTGCGGAAACAATGTTCAATCATACGGTCGTATGTATTCCCCAATCGCCAGCTACGTACAACGCATCCCCGCCACACTCCTTTTAGCAGGGGCCATGCAGCTGTTCATCCCTCCGCTTTCCGGTCAGGCGGCAACGCCCTCCGCGCCTGCGCAACGCGCCCCCGTTCTCGTCGAACTGTTCACCTCAGAAGGCTGCTCCGACTGCCCTCCCGCCGACGCACTGCTGGCAAAGCTCGATGCCACGCAACCCATTTCAGGCGCGCGAGCAATCGTGCTGAGTGAACACGTCACCTATTGGAATCATCAGGGCTGGACCGATCCCTTCTCGTTCGACGCTATGACTGAACGTCAAGAAGACTATGGACGCCGCTTCGGTCTCGACTCCAGCTACACGCCACAAATGGTTGTCGATGGTGTCGACCAGTTCGTTGGCAGCAACACACATGCTCTCGTCGCAGCCCTTGAAAAAGAAGCAAAAGCACCCAAGCTCGCGATCGCGATCGAAGGCGCATCCTGGGATCACGGCTCCGCGCAGTTTTCAATTCACGCCAACGCATCTCAGGGAACGAAACTGATCGCGGTGCTCGCCGCCGATGCCACCCATTCTGAAGTTGCGCGGGGTGAAAACGCCGGTCGTACCCTCCACCACACAGCCGTCGTGCGGGTCATGAAGGAGTTGAAAGCCAATGCCGCCGATGGCCGCCAACTCACATTGTCCGGCGGACCCTTGACCCAAAAGACAGAGGCCGACGGCCCCGTCCGTCTCGTCGTCTTCCTCGTCGATCGCAAAACCGGTCACGTGCTTGGCGCGGCGCAGCAAACGCTGCAGCGCTAAAGGCCGTCGGGTTTCTTTACCAGATTTGGGCGCTACACGTGACTAATCCATTCTCAATGCCCGCATCGGATCGACCGCAGCCGCATTTCGGGCGGGAATGATAGCCGCCAGCATCGCCGCGGCAAACAAAAGCAGCAAGCTGCCACCGATCGAAAACGGATCTGCGACTGGAGCCTGGTACAAAAGACTCCGGACCAGCCGTACCGCAACGATCGAAAGCGCAAGCCCCGCACCGGATCCAAGAAGAATAGGCCGCATAGCCTCGAGCAGCACCACTCGCATAAGCGCCAGTTTGCCTGAGCCCAATGCGATTCGTATGCCAAATTCCTGGCGCCGCAGCGAAACCGAATACGCCAGAACACCATATATGCCCAAAACTGCGAGCAACAGCGCCGAGCCACCAAAGCTGGCTAGCACAATGGCCTGAAAGCGATCGGTGGCGACGGAGTCGCTCACCTGCTCATCCATTGACTTCAGCGTGGGAATTGCGACCTGCGGATCGATGCCCCAGATCACTCGCCGGACTCCAGGAATCAGCGCGTCACTCGGCTCCGCACTGCGTACAAGAAAGGAAAGCATCCACGGCGTGTAAGCCCAGTAGGGCATGTACACCATCGCCGCCGTATTCTTCAGTCCATTGATCCGCGTGTCGGCTACAACGCCGATCACGGTTACTGTCTCTTTGCTGTCAGGAACGATGTTCGAAATTTGCTTCCCGATGGGATTTTCACCGGGGAAGCCTTCGCGGGCTGCTCGTTCTGAGATCAAGGCCACATTGGGATGGGCGCGATCGGAAGCGCTCAAATTCCGCCCGGCGACAAGCGGGATTTGCATCGTGCCCAGGTATTCAGGATTGATCCATCGCAGGTTAATCATCGGCCGCTCGGCCGGTGGGAGGGGGTGATCGGGTCGTGTTAGATCGTCCACCCAGGTCTCGCCGGTCAGGGGGACCGCGCTGGTAAGCGCCACCGACTGCACGCTGGGCAATTGCTGCAAATCCGAAAGCACGCGGTCCGCAAATGCGAGCTTCACCGCTTTCACAGTCGCGAGTTTGTCGCTGTATTGCGGTGCGAAAAGATCAACCTGGGCCAGCGTCACATGGCTTGAGTTGAAGCCGCGATCCTGCCGAAGCAAATGCGAAAAACTGCGCAGAACGAGCGATGTGATGATGAGGAGCACAATGGTGCATGCAATCTGAGACGCAACCAAAAGGCTGCGCGTGCGTCGACCTTCTCGCGTGTTCCCGGTACGGGATGGATTGGCCTGCAGCGCAGTCTGCGGGTGAATGCGCAGAGAATGCAGCGCCGGCAAGAAACCGAAAGCAAGGGCCGATACGATGGAGAGACCAGTAGCGAACAGGAGGACGGGCAGGCTGATCTCAATCTCGTGGAGGCGCGGCACATTTGCCGGAACGAGCGAAACTATCAGCCGCACACCGCCGAAGGCCAGCGCTACGCCTGCCGCTCCTCCGACGAACGCGATCACCAGGCTCTCCGCAAGCCGCGCCAACACAAGTCGGCTTGCGCTTGCACCCAGCGCCGCGCACACCGCGGTTTCGCGTTCTGCTGAGACGGCCCGCGCCAGTTGCAGATTGGCAAGATTCACGCAGGCAATGAGCAACACGCTGCATACGGCGGTAAATATCAGCCAGAGTGCCCCGCTGATGCCTGATGCGACGTCGTTGCCAAGCGGCACGAGAGAGATGCCGAGATGCGTCGGCAAATGCGCTGAGATGGTATAAGCCCGCTGTAGAGTATCCAGTTCGGCGGTTGCTTGCTTCAGAGACACACCCTGCCTGAGCCGTGCGATTACCTGGTAGTTATATGCTCCGGTGTCCATTTTCAGATCCCAGTCGGACGGCACGTGGGGGGCAAAAATCATCACTTCGCGCTGAGGTCCCATGGCGATTCCTGGCGCCATGGCAATCTGCGGAAACTGAATCCCCGGCGGCAGCACGCCGACCACCGTGACGGCATCGCCGCTAAGTTGAATGGTTCGGCCGACAGCTTTGGGGTCGCCTGCCAGAAGCGTTCGCCATCCCGCATAGCTCAACACCACCACATTGTCTTCACCCTTCTTCGCGTCTCCCTCCACAAAGCCTCGGCCCAGCATGGGCTGTACACCCAGTACGTTGAAGAGATTCGGCGAAGATACCAGGCCGCCCACGATATGCGGATGGTCGCCGCTCGCGGAAACGCTGAAGCCGGCCTGTTGAAAGATCGCAGCATCTTCAAGGCCCCTGGCGTCTCTTTTCAAGCGCACGTAATGGCGATAGTTATCGGGAACCGATGAGCGTTCGCTTCGAATCTCCTCTTCAACCTCGCGCATGACCACAAGTCTGTGTGGATCGCGAAACGCAAAAGGCCTCAGCAGGACGGTATTGACGACACTGAAGATCGAGGTAACAGCTCCGATCGCTAGGGCGAGCGTAAGGATGGCGGTCAGCGCAAAGGCAGGCGACCTGCGCAGTTGCCTGAAAGCGAAGCGGAGGTCGCGGATGAATTGCTGCAGAGTCGGAAACCCTCGCTGAGCGCGGTAGCTATCGCGTGCCTGCGCGACGCCACCAAAAGCACGCAGGGCTGTTGTCCTTGCGGCGTCGGGCGTCATCCCGCGTTGAATGTTCTCGGCCGTTGCAAGATCAATATGCGCACGCAACTCATCTTCGAGATCCGCGTCCTGCCTGCGTCTGCTGAGAATCGCGACGCAGCGGCTTATCAATGCCCGAACGGTGTCCATGAAGCTCGAAGACATCGGTGCCTCCTAGTTCGTCTGCGCCAGAAAGCGCGCCATCGTTGCGGCGATACGTTCCCAATTTTCGGTCTCTTCTTCGATTTTCTTGCGCCCGATGCGGCTTAACGAATAGAACTTGGCGCGACGATTGGTCCCTGATGTCCCCCACTCCGACTTGACCCATCCGCGTTGTTCCAGCCGCAGCAGAGCTGGATATATCGTGCCCTGGTTCATGTTCAGTGCGTCGCCACTCACCTGCTCGATGCGGCGGGCGATTCCATAACCGTGCAGCGGTCCCATGGATTCAAGTGTCTTGAGCACCATCAGGTCCAGCGTGCCTTGTAAAACATCTGACTTGTTCTCGCCCACGCGCACCTCCTGTTGAGATTCAACATATATGCCCGCGATAGTCAGACTGTCAACAGGAGGGGCGCGGAAGAGCCCGGCGCGACTCGAACGTAAACTTTGCCCGGCCAAGGTCGCTGGGCGAGTAGCATGAATAAAGCTGTTACAGAGAATCTCCCTCGGAATGTGCCCAGCGAGCATGGAAATTCAGACTATCGTGCGCATTGCAAAAAGCATCAGCGGGCCGATCGGGCTGTTTCTAGCCGTGATGGGCGGCATCTGGACTCTGCAGGGGCTGAATCTCGCCTGGGGTGTGCTTGCTCGCAGCTTCATGCAGAATGACCGCCACTGGGCTGTCTATGGCGCGATCTTGTTGGCCGTTGGCTTGGGCTTGATTGCTTGGGGCTTTTCCAAGCCGCGCCAAAGCTGATTCGTTGACGGCGGAAGCCGCATGGTTTGCACAAGCGCCCGCCGCATCTTGCCGTAAAATTGTCCTATGACCGATCGCATGGCCCTTTCCTTGGCCCAGGCCGACCCCGCCGTAGCCGCCGCCATTGACCACGAAACCCTCCGCCAGCACGAAGGCCTGGAAATGATTGCCAGCGAAAACTTCGTCTCTGAAGCGGTGCTCGAGGCTGCCGGTTCCGTCTTCACCAATAAATACGCCGAGGGCTACCCAGGTCGCCGCTACTATGGCGGATGCGAATACGCCGACGTGGTCGAAAACCTCGCCCGCGATCGCGCCAGGCAGATCTTCGACGCTGAATTCGCAAACGTGCAGCCCCACTCGGGATCACAGGCCAACGCCTCCGCGTACATGGCGGTCCTGCAGCCCGGCGATACGATACTCGGCCTCGATCTCGCCCACGGCGGACACCTCACCCACGGTCACAAGCTGAGCTTCAGTGGCAAGCTATACAAAACGACCTTCTACACGGTACGCCGCGATACCGAAGTCATCGACTACGACGAACTCGAGTCCATAGCCGAGCGCGAGAAGCCAAAGGTCATCATTGGCGGCGCCAGCGCCTATCCGCGTCTTTGGGATTTTGCGCGCATGCGGCAAATCGCCGATAAGGTTGGCGCCAAATACATCTTCGATATGGCGCACATCGCCGGTCTCGTCGCCGGTGGCTCGCATCCTTCGCCCGTGCCCCACGCACACATCACCACCACCACCACGCACAAAACGCTGCGTGGCCCGCGTGCCGGACTTATTCTCTGCGGCAAGGATTTTCAAGTCGGCCAGAAGCCCGAGCAGACTCTCGGCAAGGCGATCGACATGGCAGTTTTCCCAGGACAGCAGGGCGGCCCGCTCGTGCACATCATTGCCGCCAAGGCCGTCGCCTTCGGTGAAGTCCTGCGCCCCGAGTTCAAAACCTACGCGACACAAATCGTTGCCAATGCCAAGGCGCTCGCTCAGGCCATGCAAGAGGCAGGTTATCGCCTCGTCTCCGGTGGAACAGACAATCATCTGATCCTCGTCGATGTCTTCCAGAAAGGAATCCTCGGATCAGAAGCCGAGCTCGCTCTGGGCAAAGCCGGCATCACCGTCAACAAGAATGCGATTCCCTACGACACCAATCCGCCGCTGAAGCCGTCTGGCATTCGCATCGGCACGCCGGCACTTACCACGCGCGGCATGAAGGAACCGGAGATGCGCATTATCGCTACGTGGATTGCTAAGGCTCTCGAAAAGCGCAACGACGATGCCGCACTCGAGCACATTCGCGGCGAAGTAGCGGAACTGGCTAATCGTTTTCCGCTCTACGCGTGGCGGCGCCAAGGTGTCGCCGTCGGCGCATAAACCTTTCCAGCGCATGCATATCTAACTCGCGTGCAACTTGCCAATCAGTGCAGGGTTTCATGTAGTGTGTTTGGATTAGCAAATCGGGATTCCCCAAATGCAGCGAGCCTGCTTTCCCGATAGCGATTTTGGAGGAACATCATGCGTGCAGCGAATCTCGTTTTGTCCGCCTTGCTGGCTATTTCGATAGCGGCAGTTGCTCAACAAAAACCAGAGCCGCACGGCCGGCCCATGCCGCCACCGCCAACCCGCGGACCAGCGCCATATAAAGCGCCGAAGGGAGCTCCGACGCACCATAACAACGATGCAAGGCAGCAACCTGCACAACCTTCACCGCAGCGGCGCAACTTCAGTGACAGGCCAGGCCATCCCGACGCACCGCACGTTGATAAGGGGAATAAGTGGGTGGGTCACGACACCGGCCGCGACGATGCAAACTATCATGTCGACCATCCCTTTGAACACGGCCGCTTCACAGGCGGATTCGGACCATCGCACAGATGGCGCCTCGGCGGCGGGGGCCCCAATCGCTTCTCATTCAATGGATGGTACTGGAGCGTCGCGCCTGGCGATTTCGGCTACGTCGACGGGTGGGACTGGGACGGCGACGATATCGTCATCTACGAGGACCCCGATCACGATGGCTGGTATCTGGCCTACAACACTCGCCTCGGAACCTATGTCCACGTCATGTATCTCGGACCTCAATAACAGGATTGTGTAAGTTGAAACCCTCAATTGGGCAGGTCATCCGATCTGCCCTTTTTCTTGCGCACTTCAGGCGCGCTCGCATAGCGCAACACAAAGCGATAATATGGTCAGTCCGCTGAGAGCGACCGCGCACTCCGCATGAACGCTGCGCCTGCTCTCAAAAATCTGTGGCATTTTCAAGAGGGATCGGCATGACAAGATCTACCCTTCGCACATTTTCGCCCCGCGCATGCTTTGCTGCCATTCGCACATTTGCCTTCGTCGTTGCGATCTGCCTGATGTGCGCCAAGGCCTTCGCGGCGCCCGCTCCCATCGTGCTCACCGGGTCCGATCGCCGTCCAGCAACCTCCCTCAACGGCGAGTGGGCATCCATTATCGATCCCTACTTTTCCGGCCTCTTCAGCTTCCATCATGAAGAGAAGAAAAACGGCTGGTTCATGAATTACAAAGCCAAGCCCGGCGATCCGTTTCCCACCGAGTACGACTTCGCGAAAGCACCCAGGCTCAATGTCCCTGGCGACTGGAACACCCAGCGGCCATCGCTGATGTATTACGAAGGTCCAATCTGGTACGAAAAGGATTTCACCTGGGAACCCAAGCCAGATACCCACGTATTCCTTCACATCGGCGCGGCTAATTACCACTCATGGTTCTGGGTCAACGGGCAGAAAGTCTGCGAGCATGAAGGCGGATTTACCGCCTTCAATTGCGAAATTACACAGGCGATTCACGCCGGCAACAACTTTGTCGTGGCCGCGGTAGACAACACCCGCCACGAAGATGGTGTGCCCGGTCGTGAAACCGATTGGTGGAACTACGGCGGCCTTACCCGCGAAGTGTCGCTGATTGAAGTGCCCGAGTCTTTCATCGATCAGTACGACTTGCATCTAAGCCGCAGTGAAGACGGAGTAATCGAAGGCTGGGTGCATGTCGTGGGTAAGCAAGCCGGCGACAAAGCTGAAGTTGAGATTCCCGGCCTGCACGCGAAGGCGACCGCAGATATCGCCGCCGATGGCCGTGCTTCCATTCACTTCAACGTCCACGGACTCGAGCCATGGACACCCGAAACGCCGAAGCTCTACAAGGTCTTAATCCATGCCGGCCACGACTCGATCGACGAGCTCATGGGTTTCCGCACCATCGAAACGCGCGGCACGGAAATCTTGCTCAATGGCAAGCCGATCTTTCTTCGCGGAGTCGCCATCCATGCTGAAGCACCCTATCGCACCGGCCGCGCCTGGTCAGATAAAGATGCGGAGACGCTACTCGGTTGGGCCAAAGAGCTGGGTTGCAACTATGTTCGTCTCGCACATTATCCTCATGACGAAACCATGCTCCGTGCCGCCGACCGCATGGGCCTGCTTGTGTGGTCAGAGAATCCCGTTTACTGGGCTCTCGAATTCGATAACCCGAAAGTTCTGGCCAAGGCAGAGCAGCAGCTGGATGAAGAGATCAATACTTCGCGTAATCACGCCGCCATCATCCTATGGTCGATGGCCAATGAAACTCCCAATACGCCTGCCCGTACACAATTCATCGAAACGCTCGCGACCCGCGCCCGCGGCCTCGATCCTACACGGTTGATCACCGCCGCACTCCTCGTGCGCGCGCAAGGCACTACAAAGATCGTCGACGACCCTCTCGGCCAGGCGCTCGATGTCATTGGCGTCAACGAATACATCGGATGGTACGAAGGCCATCCTGACAGCGCCGATAAAACCGAGTGGCAGATCGCTTATCAAAAGCCGCTCATCCTCAGCGAATTCGGTGCGGGCGCAAAAGCCGGTCTTCATGGTGGCGAAAACGAAAGATGGACCGAAGAATATCAGGCGAACGTCTACCGCCATCAACTGCCGATGCTCAACAAGATTTCACAGCTTCGCGGCATGAGCCCCTGGTGCCTCATGGATTTCCGTTCGCCCAATCGACCTCTCGTGGGCATCCAGGATGAATTTAATCGCAAGGGATTAGTCTCCGATCAGGGCCAGAAGAAGAAAGCGTTCTATGTCCTCCAAAAAGCGTATAAGGATGGGTCGATCGGCAAGGCCGAGTGAGGACAGATTCGAGTTACATTCATCTAAGTTCTAACTTAGTCACCGCCTCGTTTCAGCCCGTGATATATCCTTTACCTATGTCGATAGAAACCATTCTTGCCGAAATTGATGCGGAGATTGAGAGACTTAACCAGGTCCGATCTCTGCTTGCAGGCTCCCGAGCCCTGAGCACGCCGGGAGTCCGTAGTAAGACCAGCAAAGGGCCAGGCAAGTCGAAGAAAAAGCGCGTACTCAGTGCCGACGCACGCAAGCGGATTGCCGATGCGCAGCGTAAGCGTTGGGCCGCACAGAGGGCCAAAGCGAAGTAGAGCCGCCTCGAGCTGTTCAGGAATTCGAGATCCCGTTCAGCTCACCCGGTTCACCACACATCCACCGCAAGGATATTGGGCGGCCCGGAGTGGCCCTCGATCACCTGTGTCTCAATCACAGCTTCCATGTTCTTCTTTTCCCAATCGGGGGGAGCTTTTGCAACCAGTGAATTGAGATACACGGGATTGTAGAGAATTTCTCCGGCCGCCTCTGTCCCTTCTTCCGAAATCCCGGCAGCGATAATTACCGGCTGCCCGGTCGTGCTGTCGTGGATCCGCGCCACAATCGCATAGTCACGCGAAAGCTTCTGGTAAGGAAGGTCCCATGCCGTCGCCCACGTCGTTTCCTTCTGACTCTTGCGATCGACAATCAGTGCTACACCATCTTTTGATTCAAAGCCAAAGCGCAATTTCTGGGTTACGCGCAGCGTCCAAATGTTATCGAACGCGCCGATCAGAACGATTGGCCCCTCGCGCAGCTGCGCAAAGCTCGCATCTGAAGCCGGGACCACTCGAAATGCCTTATGGCGTACCTCGAGCGCGGCAGCAGTGCGCGTCAGCGTCGTCACATCCGCGAGAGCAAACAGACCAGCCAGATGTAATCGAACATACAGCTTTTGAGAGTCGGCGGGGACATTGACCGGCGCCTCAAATGAATCGATCGAGTCCATGTCGATGCTCTTGGCGGGTTCTCCCAGGCAGAATGTCGTCGGATTCAAACTGGACGTAAACGGCTCCCAGAATCGATCGGTATTCGATGGTGGTTCTGGCACAGGCTTCGGCTTGATGCCCATCCCCACGAACACGCCGGCCACACATCCAGCGATTACGAGCGCTCCCGTCAGCAGCCACCGCCATCTCGCAGTCTTTCGCGGCGCCGGTTCGGGCATCGCAGTTGAAACTGGTGGCGCGATCCGCATCACTGGATCAGATTTCGGAGCTTCCGTTGCGGGATCCTGGATCTCCCCAGGGATTTCGACCGGCGAGTCTGGCTGCCGAAAGACCGGAACATACGTGCCGAGCGGAAGCTCGATCACCACCTCGCCCGAGTGTGAAGAGTCGTAGTAGTAAAGGCTAAGCCGTTTCCGCACTTCGCCGGCGGTAATCCGAACCACGGGATCTGCATTTGCATCGTAGGTCGGCGAGCGCCCGAAAACTTCGACCCC
>Ga0134126_10012898_pt1 | contig 10555 bp, 6 predicted proteins | sample KB31752_FD_96881 | JGI IMG/M metagenome (GOLD analysis project Ga0134126, IMG submission 96881) | Terrestrial soil microbial communities with excess Nitrogen fertilizer from Kellogg Biological Station, Michigan, USA - KB3-175-2 | ecosystem: Environmental > Terrestrial > Soil > Unclassified ...
CGGCGTATAGTGGAAATGTAGTCGGAAGACGTCAAAGTATGTCGTTTCTGCAGCTCGTTCGCCGCGAAATGCACGGCTCGCTGCCGAAGTTGCTGTCCATGTCGGCGCTCGGAGGCATCGCCACAGCGTCAGTCCTCGCGGCTATCAATGCGGGTCTTCAGGGCAAGTCCGGTTTGTGGGCGCCGATACTGTTTCTCTTCGCGCTCCTTTTGTTCATCAAGACCCAGTACTACGTCACGATAACGACGACTGCCGAGATCGAAGCCATCATCCACAAGATCCGTTTGCGCCTTATGGACCAAATAAGGCATTCGGAGCTGTTATCGATCGAGGGCATTGGCCGCTCGCGCATCTTTTCTGCAATCACCGGCGATACCGCGATCCTCACCCAAGCGAGCAACATGCTCTGCTTTACCGTCCAGGGCGCAGTGCTCATCTGCTTCGTGGCGGTATATGTCGCATTCCTTTCGATCGCGGCGATTGTCACGACCATCGTTATCGTTTCGATTGCGGCATCGATCTTCCATGTGAAAAATCGTCGACTCGTTGCGGAAAAGCAGCTGTCGGCGCAATGGGAGCGCCGGTTGTTCGATCGCCTGACCGACTTTCTCGATGGATTTAAGGAGATCAAATTAAACAATACACGAAGCGACGATTTGTTCGATGATGCCGTCGATGTGTCACGAACCGCAGCCAACATCAAAATCAAAAGCCAAGCGGAAACTTTCAAATTGATCGTGACGTCCCAGATATCGATGTATGTGCTGCTTGGTGCTGTTGTTTTTATCGCCCCCCAATTCAGCGGGGAACTCGGCGGTGCGGCTTTGACCAAAACCACAACAGCGCTCATGTTCATAGTCGGGGCGTGTTTCGGTCTTGTCCAATCGATACCCGTCTTGCTCAATGCCAATGCTGCGGCGGATCGAATCGAGCAGCTGGAAGTAGCCCTGCGGGCGACCGTTTCTTCAAAACCGCACGAACTTCAGATACGAAAGCGTTTCGACAAGATCGAGATGCGCAACATCGAATTCCGTTACTTCGACAGGTTTTCGGATGTTTCCTTCAAAATCGGGCCGATCGACTTCGATCTGCAATCCGGTGAACTGGTCTTCATCACGGGCGGCAATGGCTCCGGCAAATCCACGTTTTTGCGGGTGTTATCCGGACTTTATCCGCCGGATTCCGGTGAGATCACGCTGGATGGGATGCCCGTCGACGAAAATACGCGCGACGCTTACCGTAATTTGATGTCGGCCATTTTCTTCGACTATCATCTGTTTCAGCGGCTTTATGGAATAGAGGAGCCGGAACCTGGCGAAGTTGACCGCCTGCTGGCGCAATTTCGGCTCGGCGACAAGACCGGCCTGGTGGACGGGCAGTTTCGCACGCTCGATCTTTCTGGCGGTCAGCGCAGGCGTCTCGCGCTCATTGTTAGCTTGCTCGAAAAGCGACCGATACTTCTGCTCGACGAATGGACAGCCGAACAAGACCCTGAATTCAGGCGGAAGTTCTACGACGAGCTGCTGCCAAATTTGATGAAAGCCGGCGCGACGATTGTGGTGATCACCCACGATGACCGCTATCTGGATGAGCTAGACTTGCCGGCGCGCAGAATTCGTATGGACGAAGGCCGTATAGTCGAGCAACGTTTGGTGCAGAAGAGCTAAAGGAAGGGTTTAGTGGGGTCAGGCTGATGGCGGCGTATCCAGAGTCCCTTGATGAATTGCCAGCAGCGCCTTTGAAGCGCGGATGGTGGCGTTTTATCGGGCGTCACCTGCCGGGCCTTTCCGTCCTCTTGCTCCTTTCATTCCTCACCGCGACCCTGCTTTTTCCTTACGTCGTGATCACAGTCCCAAGCGGAATGGTCGGCGTCCTTTGGAAGAGATTCAATGGGTATGATCTTTACTGCCTGTGCTTTGTCGGCCGAGGCACAATCCTGGATCCGCGAGAGCTGAGGGACGAAGGCCTCCATATCATCTGGCCGTGGGACAAACTTTATCTATACAGCCTACGCCTCCAGTCCACGACGCAGACATACAATGCCATTTCCAAAGACGGTGTAAGTGTAACCGTTCAGGTCAGCATTCGGTATCAGCTGCTCCACAACTACGTGGCCGTGCTCCACAAGTTCATTGGTCCCGACTACTTCGCCTCTGTTGTGAGCCCGGAAATCGGCAGCCAGACGCGTGAAGTAATATCTCAGTACATTGCTCAAGAAGTTTACACGTCGCGCGAGGCTATTCAGCAAAAAGTTCAAAACAGCGCGCAAAAGAGTTTAAGTGCGCATCTCAATAATCTTGTGCAGCCCGACGCCATGGAACAGCCGGATCCGAAGCACTACAACGACTTCCTGCAAAACTCGATCCAAATTCTCGATACGCCCGTTTTGAGTATTGAGTTGCCGCCCGATATTGTGGCTGCAATCAATCGGCAGACCCAGCAGTATTACGAGATTCAGGAGTTCAAATATCGTGTTGAGCGAGAAGCGCAGGAATCGCGACGCAAGCAAATAGAAGCAAATGGAATCGCGGCCTTTCAGCAAACTGTCAGCCGGGGCATTTCGGATTCTTATCTGCGCTGGCGGGGCATCGAGGCAACCCTCGCGCTCGCCCAGTCGCCGAATGCAAAAATCGTGGTGATCGGCAGCGGAAAAGACGGGCTCCCCATTATTCTTGGCAATGTTGACAGCCCGCCCGCGTCGGGAGTGGGCCCTAGTGGCAAGGCGCCTGTGCCTGCTGGAATTCCGCCGGCGCCGTCAAACGCGACGCCTAATACAGGCTCCGCGACGGAACCTAATAAGCCGCAGTCTTCCGGCGCCTCGCCGCCACCGCCGGTTGTTGGCAGTCCGCCAACTGGGTCGGACCAGAAACAAACGACGGGTTCATCGTCTGCTCCAGCGACTAATGAACAGGCGAAATGGAATATTCCTCAGGATCTCTCGGACATAGAAGCTCTTCTCGGTCGAATTTATGATGCAATTCGTGCGCCTAAAGCGGCGCCCGGTTCCGGAACAGGTCCGCAGTCGAAAGACTCGGCGGCAGGGTCGGACGACCGGCGCGGCAAATAACCTGGAGGGGTCACACATTGAGCGAAACCACGGGAACAAGCCGCCCGATAGCAAAAAAGTCCCGGCTGCTCAGGTGGTTGAGGGGGCGAGGACGGCGTTATCTTTTTTTCATCGGGATATTGGTCGGTGCAACTTCGGCATACCTATTAGGGCTGGAGCTGGCATATCGGGACATGGTCGATGTCAAGCGCCAGACGCTGCAACTCCAATCCGAAAACCAGCGGCTCAAGAGGCAAATCGTACAGCAAGATTCGAACCTAATCGCGGCGCAGGTCAAGCTTAAGAGTGCCCAGGCGGCATTGGACGAGATAATGCCTTCCGCGAATACCTATGTCATCAGTCCCAATCAATCGATGATCATTGCGGGCGGGCGCTTGTCCGTTGGGCTCATCGGCTCGCCCACGAACGACAATGTCACTATGAATATCAACGGAAAACGCCAACCCGTTTCCACGGGGGATGTCGTGAATGTGGCGGTCAATCCGTCGACAACGTGCCACGTACGGATGGAATCGTTTGATATGTTCAAGGCGATCGTCACCGCAACGTGCGAACCAGAGCGGCCTCAGTAGACTCCGCAGACCTGCGGCAACCGCTGCAAATCGCAATCTTCTATGTTGCGACGTGGTAAGAAAATACGTGAATATTTAGCCCAGTCCGAATGCCATCTGGGGAGCTAGCTGAGAATCCGATAGCATCGCTTGCAAGTGATTCGCCATATGCAAACTCGGCGGAAAGGCTGGTGGGCAATGAGGCAAATAATCACAGTTGCGACAATGAAGGGTGGCAGCGGCAAGAGCACACTTGCAAGTTGCCTGGCAGTTCATTGGCATCTTTGTGGGCGGCCTTCTACCATTATCGACGCGGACCCCCAACGTTCGGTTGCCCGCCTGGCGGCGCGCGAGCGGGCGCTGGGTGGCGTGACAGTCGTTGAGGACGCGTCGGACGAAGCGTGGAAAACGGCGCAAAAGCTCGCTTCGGCAGGCTGCGCGATCGTTATCGATACTCCTGGATTCCGTTCGCCTGCGACGTTAGCGTGTATTGCAGCAGCAGACTTTCTTCTTGTCCCAGTAAAGGCGTCTCCATTGGACATCGACCGCATGCTGGATACACTCAATTCGCTTATCGACGGCGCGGGGGCACGCCGTCCAACATTCCGGTGCGTGTTAACGCAGACCACACGAGACTCCGTCATCGCCAAACATATTCGTGCGGAACTGATCGAGGCGGGTTTCCAGGTGCTCAAGAGCGAAATGACAAACCGCGTTGTCTACGCCGAGGCCGCCCTCTGGGGTGCAACTCCCAGTCTTATTGAGAACTCGGGGGCCGCCGCGCGGGAGATCGCCGCAATCGCAGATGAAGTCGATGCCATCGTCAGTATCAAGCAGGCGGCGTGACAATGAAGCGGGCAGCGTGACAATGAATAAGAAGAAGCTTCCAAGGGCGATCAGACCGGAGGATCGGCGTGTCTCGGACGCAATTGCAGGGGACACGCCGGCGCATCTGGCGACGCTGCACGAAGCCAATGATGACAACCTGGAAACGACGGAAAATTCCATAGCGGCGGGGGAGGCGATTTCGTCCGACGCGGCCAAGCCGGTCACGGACACTCGCCGCGCCCGTGCGACGAAATTGGTTGAGCGTTTTTCCTTGTGGTCAGGCGTGGCGGGACTAATTCCGGTGCCCTTTGTTGATCTGGCTGCCGTTGGCGGGGTCCAAGTTGAAATGCTCCGCAGAGTTTCACAGATCTACGGGGTTCCATTTTCGAAAAATCGGGGTAGGGCGGTGATTGCCGGGCTTGCCGGAACGATGATCCCGGCGACGACCGGAATTGGAATGGCAAGTTTCGTAAAGGGTTTGCCGTTGCTCGGCACGGCTGTCGGTGCAGTTGCCACGCCTGCATTGTCGGTCGGCGCCACATACGCCATCGGCATGGTTTTCATTCAACACTTCGCTACGGGCGGGACGCTGCTCGATTTCTCGCCGCCTGATTATCACGAGTTCATCAAAGCTCAGGTGAAATCGCGCAACAGTCGATCCAAGGTTACGGCGCCGGCGTCAAACTAGCGGCGGTGCGGACTTCCGCACCACGTGCACCGATGAGGTGCGTTCACCTTTTCCCGCCTGTCTTTGAAGCCTTTTCAGCGTCCCACCACCACAGCGCCGGAAATGCTGCCATGCCATATTTTGGCAACGGATGGGGATGGCTGAACCGGTTCCAGCGCGCGGTGCGCAGCTTTCCGTAGCTCCATTGCGGCACAACATATTGGTTCCAAAGCAATATACGGTCGAGTGCTTTGGTTGCCGCAACGAGTTCATCGCGCGTTTTGGCGAAGATGACTTTTTCGATGATCTCGTCAACGGCAGGATTCTTGATGCCGCCTATGTTGTCTGATCCGGCCTGATCGGCTGCTTGCGAGCCCCAAAAACCGCGTTGCTCATTGGCCGGCAAAAGTGATTCACCCCACGCATAGGTGATGATATCGAAATCCCAGCCGCGCAGACGATTCTCGTAATGCGCTTCATCGACGGTACGCACAGACACGGTGATGCCGAGCCGTTCGAGCGACGGTTTATAGAACAGGTAAATACGCTCGAAGAGTGGGGCGTTGGTAAGGAGCTCTACCTCGAAGGGCTCGCCGGTCTTTTCATTGACAATTTGCTGATTACGCACTTCGTAGCCGGCTTCCCTGAACAAGCGCAAAGATTCACGCAGGTTGTTGCGTACGGCGTTCTGGTTGCCACTGATGGGATTGGAATAGGGTGTTGTAAATACTTGCGGAGGGACCTTGTCGCGCATCGTCTCGAGTAATTCGAGTTCCCGCCCGGTCGGCAGTCCGGTAGCCGCAAGCTCGGTCCCTTCGAAATAGCTTGTTGTGCGTTTGTACTGGCCGAAGAAAATCTTTTTATTCATCTCCTCGAAGTCGAATGCGTAGTTGAAGGCAAAACGAACGCGCGGATCCTTGAATTTATTTCGGCGCAGGTTGAAGACAAACGCCTGCATCACGCCGACATTGGTGATGGGAAACTCCTCAAGAACCACTCGTTTTTCAGTGACCGCGGCGAAGTCGTACGACGTGGCCCAACTTTTGGCGCTGTTTTCGGTGCGCCAGTCGACCAAGTCACCTTTAAAGGCCTCGGTGGCAACCGTCGCGTCACGAAAATATTCGTAACGCAACTCGTCAAAGTTGTCGCGGCCGACACACACATTCAGGTTTCGGCCCCAATAGTCCTTGACCCGCTCGTAGACGATGTTGTGTGCTGGGGAAAACTCCCTTATCTGATACGGTCCACTGCCGAGCGGTATTTCCAGCGTGGTTTCGCCCGTCGATCGTTTTTTTCCATCCTTGTCGACGCCCTCCCACCAGTGCTTAGGCAGAATCGTCAGTTGCCCGATGACCTGCGGAAGGTCGCGATTTCCAGTTCCGTCGATAGTAAAAGTGACTTCACGATCTCCGGTTTTTTCCGCCTTGGTAACGCGGCGATAACCGGCGCCCGCCTGGGGGCTTATTTTTTTGAACGTGTCGAAGGAAAAAATGACGTCGTCCGGCGTAACAGGCTTGCCATCATGCCATTTTGCTTCTGCGCGCAGCCGAAAGGTGACCGACGAATAATCAGGCGGATAGCTGACCGATTCGGCAAGGAGCCCGTAGACACTCGATACTTCGTCGAGCGCGGGTACCAATAATGTGTCGTAGATAAAGTCGATGCCGAGGGCGAGCGAGCCTTTAACTCCGGCAACCACCATGTTGAAGTTGTCATAAGTGCCGAGCGCGGCCTGTGATGCGGCACCGCCCTTCGGAGCGTTCGTATCAACGTAGTCGAAACTCTTGAAGCCCATCGGGTATTTTAGGTCACCAAATTTTGTCACGCCATGTCGCCATGTCGGACTTGCTCCCTGCGCCTCGGCGCGGCCGACCCAGTCGCTCAGTGCCGATCGCTGCGCTGCAAGCATCAGCAAAATAGTTTTGAGCAAAGATCGGCGATTCATCTAGCGCTCCAATGGAAGCCGCGGGCGGCAAGCGATGAGGCATACCGATGATAGGGGTTTTTCGAATGGCGCGACAATATGTGGCGCACATAAAATGGTAATTTTGCTTTGCTCGTCTGCGCAAACTGATGCAGTGAGCGCAAACCATGAGACTGCACAAGTCAAGGCCATCAAATAAAATAACGAGGCGTCGAGCAATCGCCGACGCCTCGTTTAAGATTTCTCGTCCCGCGGGTTGAAAATCTTATTAGAGCGGGGACAAAGTCAACAGAAAGATCAGCCGTCGCACACGGACAGGCCACTGCACGCGCCGAGCGTGAAGTTTGCCTTCTCTTTCGTTGAGCCCGCCGCGGCCTCCAATGCTTCGTCGGAGACTTCGAAGGCAAAGATTTCTTCTTCAGTCATTTCAATTCCCAGTTTCGTGCTCTTCATGGCAACATCCTTTCTTTCGCCAGCGGCGCCAGCAGTAAGAGAAAATTTTGAAAGGCCCCCCTCCTAGCGCCATAACATAATGATCGGATGCGAGGGTTCTAAAGTCAATTGAAATAAGCTCACCGTCACAGACACTTATGACACCCAAGGGCTTTATTTCCGGCATAAATCGCGTTATCCATGTTTCAATTCCTGTGGACCGTTTCGTAGCACGAGACCGCCATTGACCTCACACTTAGGGGCCAGGGGGGCCTGTCCGATGATTTCTGGGCTCCCGAGCAAGATTGTGACGGTTCCCTGGGGATAAGTACACGAAGGTGACATCGCGCATGCGCGACCTAGAATTGCCGCCGCCGGAATACAACCGACCGGACGGCGAGTGAGATCGATCGTATGGATGCTTTTTACGAGCGGTTGATCGTTCAAGCGGCGACCATTGACGAGATCCTGTCCGATGATTTCGAGGCCCTGCCGGGGCAGAAAGACGAAACCGATTTGGCCGCAAAGCGGCTCGCCGCATGGTGCCGATCATGCGCGAGTGGTGACTGGCCTCTATTTGCCAGGCGGCTGGCTCGAGATGGGTTGGCGTTAGCCGACATACTGACGAAATTCGCCAACGCTCGCCGCAAGGCATCTGCCAATCCGCCCGCCTGGGTGTTCGATGCGATCTGGATCGAGACGTCGTTGCAAAGCGCGGAGACAATTGCGCCGGCACTCAATATGGAGCCGTGTGCATTCGAGCACCTGCTCACGCCTTTGGTGAAGCAAGCCAGCGAGATCCTGTGGTCGGGTGTCGGTGCGCCGGCGCTCGATAATTTGAACCAACCGGCGCGCGACTGCCTGTGTCATTCGCTCTTAAAGCAGCTATCCGATCTGTCGGCTCCGGCAATTTATGAAAGATTCTCCGAGGCGCGAAAATCTCGCGACCTGGCAAACGACTCAAAGAAGCGCGAGTGGGGCGGCGAGACGTTTCACTACGAACAATTTGTCGCCGAAATGAAAACGGCGGGCTTGCGGCGTCTGTTCGAAGACAAGCCGGTCCTTTTACGGTTGCTCGCCGTTGTTGTCCGGCAGTGGATCGATACGTCGCGTAAATTTATCCTGCGACTTGATGCTGATTTGCCGACAATCCGGCAGGAAATATTTTCCGCCAATGACAAGAAAACATCAGTTGCCAAGATCGAAGGCGACCTCTCTGACCCGCACAATGGAGGTTATTCGGTCAAGATCATAACTTTCACGGATGGTTCGCGCATCGTGTACAAGCCGAAGTGCTTGCAAGCCGAACTTGCGTGGCGAAGGCTAGTCGAACGATTGAATCTGGCGAGTCCTCCCATAGAACTCAAGACTGCGCGTGTCCTGGTGCGTGATGGCTATGGCTGGGCCGAATTCATTGATCATACCGGATGCGCCGATCTGCAGAGTTGCGCGCGATATTACCGGCGCGCGGGCGCCTGGCTGGCGCTTTTTCACTGTTTCGCGGCGAATGACATGCACCAGGAAAATATCATCGCGGTCGGTGACCACCCTGTGCCAATTGATCTGGAAACGATATTGCAGTCGCCATCCGAAAAAGATGAATCGACAGAGCCGGAAGCGGAGGCGTTCGACGCCGCGACGGAAAAACTGGCCAACTCAGTCATGATGGTCGGCTTGCTTCCGACATATGGACGCTCTCCCGAAAACAAGATCTTCGCGATCGGGGGACTGACGGCCGATTGGAGTTCGAAGATAAAAATCAAGTGGAGCAGCATCAATACCGACGAGATGCGGCCCGCAAGGTCAAGGGAAGTCAGCGGCACGAATTCAAACCTTCCGCATATCGGCGGCCGCTACGCCAAGTTTGCAGATCATATCGACGACTTCGTATCGGGTTTCGAGGATTACGCGAGATTCCTGCTGCTTTACAATTCTAACTCAAAGCATGAGGAGCTCTACGGTGGTTTCGGCGGCGTCGTTGTGCGCAGGATCATCCGTGCCACCCGATTCTATTCCATGCTGCTGCAGCGTCTGAAGGATCATCGGACGATGGGCGATGGCGTGCTCTGGTCAGCGCAAGCTGACTTCATTGCGCGCCTGGCGGAGTGGGAGAAAGACACCGATGTTTCCTGGCCGTTCCTCCGGATTGAACGATCTGATCTTCTCGCGTTGAATGTTCCGCATTTTGTCTCGCCAAGCGATGGAAGCGAAATAAGAGGCGCTACCGGCCTGGCGATCCGGGCCGAGGCCGGTTCGGGTCTCGATCGTGCACGATCACGTCTAAAAAACTTCGATGAGAATGAAATCGCGTGGCAGGTCCAGGTCATCAGAGAAAATACCCGCGCCCTGTCGAAATCTGCCGGCAACGCGGCTGCGGATCTCGCGGTAAAGCCGGCGCGGCACGCGGACGTCGCGATCGCGCCGACGCGGGCGAATCTCATCAGGGAGGCGGACAAGATCGCGAAAGAAATGGCCGATCGTGCCATTCGACGTGGCCCGGGGGCTGCATGGATCGGCCTCGATTGGCTGGGGGATGCCGAGGTTTTCCAGCTCGTATGCCTGGGACCAGACCTCTACAATGGTACGTCGGGCATTGCCGTTTTTCTTGCTGTGCATGCAAAGGTAACCGGACATCAACCATCGGCCGACCTCGCGCGCGCTGGCGTATCTTATCTTCGAAAAAACCTGAAAAGCCGGAACGCGCCTCGTATGGCGCGTTCGCTGGGTATAGGCGGTGGCACCGGGCTGGGGTCAATCGTTTATGCACTGGCACTGATGGCAAAATGCTTGCGCGATGACCGCTTGCTTGCGGATGCCCATGTCGCGGCAGAACTGTTCACCGACGACCTGATCGGAGCGGACCGGCAACTCGATATCATCGGCGGGAGCGCCGGTGCGATACTTTGCCTGCTTCGTCTTTATCGCGATGGACAGTCAGATGCGGTGCTGCGCCGCGCCATCAAGTGTGGCGAGCACCTCATCGCGCAAGGCCGGCTTGGCGAAACGGGCCGCCGGAGCTGGGTCGGACAAGGTTTGGGCGAGCGAGCGCTGAACGGCATGTCGCACGGCGCGGCTGGCTTTGCATA
>Ga0134126_10012899_pt1 | contig 10555 bp, 9 predicted proteins | sample KB31752_FD_96881 | JGI IMG/M metagenome (GOLD analysis project Ga0134126, IMG submission 96881) | Terrestrial soil microbial communities with excess Nitrogen fertilizer from Kellogg Biological Station, Michigan, USA - KB3-175-2 | ecosystem: Environmental > Terrestrial > Soil > Unclassified ...
ATGCACGCCTGGACCAACGCGGGCAGCATGGTCCCAACTATTGGCGCATCGGGAGCGGTCGCTGCGCTCATGGGTGCGTTTCTCGTGCGCTTCCCCAAGATGAAGATCGAGATGTTGTGGCTGCTGGGTTTCTTCCGTTCTTATCGTTTCAAGGCGCCTGCGTATGCGCTCCTGCCGTTGTGGTTGCTGATGGAGGTCTTTTACGGGGCCCTCTTCGGGAGCTCCAGTAGCGTCGCTCACTGGGCCCATGTTGGAGGTTTCGTGTTTGGTGCTCTGGCCGCATTGGCAATCCAACATTCCGGCCTGGAGCAGAAGGCCAACAAGGGAATAGAAGAAGAGCTGACCCTGACCTCCGATACCGAGATCCAGGAGGCCAGTGATCTGATTGACCAGAAGCAGTTCGAGCCTGCGATCTCGAGATTGTTGGCTTATGTTCAAGCCCATCCCAAGTCGGTAGACGCGCACATGCTGCTGGTGCACGCCTATCGCGGCACCAATGATCAGCCGGCTTGCATCAGCACGCTCGAGAAGCTGTGCGCGATACATGCGGCCGCCGGAGAGCATGAACTCGTGTGGAAGACTTACGAGGAGTTCATGGCTGCCGGTGGCAAGGATTTGCCGGTGAACGTGTGGCTGGATGTTTGCCGCGCGGCTGAGAAGATGCAGTTCTTTGATCGGGCGGTTTCGGAGTATGAGACCTTGTCGCAGGTGCATGCGAGCGAGCGGCAGGCGATTTCCGCTCTACTGTCCGCCGGCCGGATTTGCATGAAGCAGCTGAACCAACCTCAGAGGGCGCTGCAGTTCTTTGAAGCGGCGGAGAAGTCTCCCGTGCCTCACCTGGATTGGGAGCAGAGCATGGCGGCAGGAATCAAGGAAGCGAAGGCGGCGCTGCCGAAAGCTGCCGCGGCCAGCGCGGGTCGATAATGGTTGCCGCGAACCTGAGTTGAGCGGTAAGGGCTATTTCAGTTCCGGAACTTCGATCTCCTGCTCTCTGCGTTTGCTCAAAGACGAGCTGTCGAATGTGGCCCGCACCAGATGCCGGTTGCGTTCATAGAGCAGCACAATTTCATTTCCGGAGAGCGTTGCAAGCTGCAAGTTGCTTACGTTCTTGGCGACCTCACTCATGCTCTTTCCCGAAGCATTGAACAGCACGAGCCGTCCGGCTGGCGATTCTGACTGTTCGTCCCGCGGTTCGATTATTGCTGCTGTCGCGACTAGCCGTTTATTGGACTCGTTTGAGACGTCTTCAACGTCGGAACGCTGCTCTATCACATTGTCATTGTCGGGCAGCAGCCAGCGCGCATTTTTCTGATCGGGATCAATGAAGAGAATATTCCTCGTTTCGGAATAACCGCCGCTGCTGAATTTTCCCGATTCGCCATGGGTAGTGAGATCAGCACGCAAAACCGGGCTCCCCGGAACACTGTCAGCATGTCCCAGAGTCAGATCAGTTCGTTGCTCGGCAGTTATCTGGATTCCCGCTTGAACATTACGACGAGCCGCTGCCCTGGCGCCGAATTCTTCGAAGATGAGACTTCCTACTCCAAAGAATGCTACAGGCGCGATTAGAAGAATTAAAAGGGCATCAATTCGCCAGACGTATCGGAAAAATCGTTGGGCTTTCATTACGGGTAGAACCCGCTAGTCAAAGATAAAGATTGCCGCCGCAATCACCGTGGTCCACAGGCCGCGCTTGTCGCCAACTGCTGACTGGGTCACGTTGGCGGTGCGCACGATCTTGTTGGAGATCCGGTAGATCTCTTTCTTCTCGTCCCACGACCGGTCGGGATCGAACTCCACATTCAGCGTAGTGGCCAGCATTTCTGCCGCTAGTTCTTCTGCGTAGTCTCCGGCGGCATCCTCGGTCTCACCGAAGGAGTGGTGCTCGCTCAAGTATCCGTAGGTATTGCGATCGGCGGGGATCGCGACGCCGATGCTGGCAGCCAGCAGTCGGTGCGGCTCATGGGTCGAGTTCTCAGCGACGACGGCAAACACGACTTCGCCGGGATCGAGGTAGGGAAGTCCCTGCGCCCGTGAGATCAGCTTGCATTGTGGAGGGAAAATGGAGGAGACCCGAACCAGGTTCTGAGCGGCGATGCCCGCATCACGAAGAGCCAACTCGAACGAGGTCAAACGTTCTTTGTGTTTACCGACCCCCTTGGTGAAGAAGATCCGCTTGGGGACCATGTCTTTGGACAATTCAGAAGCCCTCCGCCTTTTTGGGTGAATGAATCGTTAAATTTAACACAGCGGAGCGGCTGGACAAGATGAAATATACAAAAAAAGACGGACCATTTCTGGTCCGCCTCGGAAGAGCAAACTGAAGCTACTTTGCCGCCGCTACTTTGCTCACGTTGATGGTGTCGCCTTCGGCCGTGCCGGTCACCTTCGCGTTCTCGCCAGCCAGTTTGTCCAACTCAGCGAGTTCCTTCTTGTTGTCGGTCTTCAAGGTGTAGACCTTGTCGCCTACCACCAGAGCGTAGTTGGAGCCTTTCTTCACGCAAGCGCGGGTGCAGGCGGCTTTGTCGCCCATGGCATGCTTGGCGCCGCACATCGAGTCGCTGACTTCGCCGGTGTAAGTTTGGCTTGCAGCAGCGGCCATGGTCACAAGGCCGAAGCCGCACAATACGAGAACTGCAAAAGCGGCACTGATTTTTTGCCCAACAGATTTCACAGCATCCTCCTAGGGGATTTGGACTTCTACAGCAATGGATTTCCCGACCAGGAATTGGTTACAGCTTATTTCCTGGGGACGAAATGCAGCGCGACGTTCACGGTCTTGTTCTGTCGGTCCACGTTTTGCTTGGGAACCACTGAATAAGACCGGCTCAACCCAATGTCATGGTACATAACCTGGAAGAATTGCTGCAAATAGCTGTCGTCGAAAACGTCACCCTTTTTGATCTGCCACTGCGCGATCAGCTTGTCGGCGGCGGCCTGGTCGATTCCGTCCACAGTCAGGTCGCCCATGCGGAATTGGTCGCCTTCGGTGACGTTGAGTTCGTACGAGACGGTCGCGGCGGAGTCGTTGAGCGTGGGGACGGGTTTCACGTGAGCGATCAGATAGCCTTTGGTCCCATAGAGTTTCTGAACGGCTTCAAGATCGTTCTCAAGTTGTACGACGTTCGCCGGTTGGCCTGGTTTCAGATGAATAAGGGCCTGGAGTTTGTCGGCAGGAAAGGCCGAGAATCCCGCCCAGCGTACATCAGTGACGTGGTATTGAGTTCCTGGCTTTACGGGAAAACTGACATCAACGACCGTGCGCGGACCGTCGGAAACGATCTTCGCCTGGGAATCGGAAAATTGGGCTTTCAGATATCCGCGACTGAGGTACACAGGAAGAAGATCAAGCTTTTCGTGAGGTCGCATAGCCGAGCGGAGGTATTCTTGGCCGGAGATTGGCTTTGCGGCGGCCTGTAGAGGGGGAATTTCAGGCTGTGCGGCACCAGGAAAATCCGTGTTGCGCACGATGACGGGATGGAACTTTACGGTGTAGGTGTATTCGTCGATGGGGCCGTTCATCGATCCAGCTTGGATTCCTTCGGCATGTCCTGCGATCTTGCGTTCCGCAAGGATTGCATTCAGCGCATCGGAAATTTGATCCGGCAAACCGCCGTTGAGAGGCAGCTTGCCCTCGAAGAGCGGAACGCGGGTGTGCAGCGTAGACAATAGCTGATCATCAGGAAACCAGACGAAATTGTCGAACAAAATGGGGACGAGTTTTTCGTTTTCGCTAACCTGGAGTTCAAGGTCGCAGCCCGCGGTTGTGTATTGGTATTTGTACGCGACATCAGTAAATAGGCCGGTTTCCGCGAGCTTCTGAACTGCTTGCTGAAAATCCTGTTCCGTTGTGATACGCCCCAGTTGTAACCCGGATGCCGCAACAACTTTATCTTCAGGCAGGCGTTGCAGGCCTTTCACATGGACGGAAAGCAGCTTGAAACTGAGTTGCGCCTTGTTCTGGCCCCAGCATAGTGAGGCAAGAAGAACGATGATTGTGAGGAAATAGGTGCGTCTCACGCGCGAAATTGTATAACAGCGGGCTACTAAAACTCCTTGGACATTACAATGCAGTGGCACTCGACACCGGGCTTCAGTTTGCGCGAAGGATGAAATTCCTCGGTGGCGGTTTCCACATATCCCAGCTTGCGGTAGAACGGCGGCAGATCCGTTCGCAGGCTGATGACGACGAGATCTACTCCTGAACATCCCTTGTTGCGGCAATACTCCTCGACCGCATCGACCATTATGCGCCCGAGTCCCTTGCCCTGCTCCGCAGGATCGACGGCTAGCATGCCCAGATACCCGCGCGCTCCTTTGATCTCGACATATACGGAGGCCACAATCTTTTCCGAGCCGTTCTGCGCGATGAGAAACTCGCCATCCGCCATCATTTCGGCCAAGCGGCCTTCATCCGTGCGCGTGCCTTCTAGGAATTTCTCGATCGCGAAAGCCTCGTTGATGGCAGGCATCATCGCGGTGCGATCGTCCATGGTGGCGAGCCGGATGTGGATGTTGGAAGAATAGGTCATACATCCTCGAAGAATGTCATTCCGAGCGACGTCTCACGATTCGCGTGCGAAACCTGAAACAGAGTCGAGGAACCTGCTTTTCGCTTCGGCACATGAAATTGTCAATTCCCGAAAACAGCAGGTTCCTCACGGCTGGAAGCCGTTCGGAATGACAGCTATTAAGGTTCTGTGTTCTATGAACCACGTCAAAGTCGTCTGAGGAATTCTCGTGCCGCTTCCAACCTGTCGAACAACCTTTCCTCGGCCTGAAATTCTGCGGAATGCACGCAGCGGCGGCTGCCGCGCAACTTTACAGGATGCTTCAAGTGCAGCATTTCGTGATACACAATGTATTCGACCACGTAGCGCGGCACGCGAGGATGATCGAAGACGCTGCTGACCACAATGGCGTTGTGCGCCGGATCATAATGCCCAAGCCGGTTGCGGGCGCGCTCCGTGCTCCAAGTCATTACAGGACGCGCCATCAAGCCGTAGAAATACTTCTGGTTCAGGTCCTCGAAAATTTCTTCCAGGTGGTATATGTGTCCTCGCGCCGTGGTAATGCGCTTCCGACCGCGCATTTGCCGGACCAGATGCGCCTTTTCCGACATGTGGTGTGTAGAGACATAGCGGCGATAGCGGGTCGCGTGCTCGCGGTCGATGGGCTTTCGGTACATCTTCGCCAAAAGAATGTGAGCGATGGCGCGCAGCACCGGTTCGGGCGCTCCCTCCAGAAGATCTGAAATCCTAACGAGTAAACGGCCCTCGCGAAGCCGTATGGTATTGTTCACGCTCGCGAAGCGGAAGAAGTCGATCTTCAACTCGGGCAGAGGCGTACGAGGCCGGAGTTCGCGAAAGGTTTCCTCAAAAAGTGTTTGGAGATGCTGCGCCACGCGGGTGAGTTCAGATTAGCATGACGTTTATCGCAAGATGTTCGCCAATCGGGCTGGCCACACACCGCTGCTAGCCACCGCTGCTTCTTTCCTTGTGAGCTTTTTCTTTCTTGTTCTTGAACTTCTCTTCCTGCTCTGCCAGCAAGCTGCGGTGGTCTTTGGCCCCGTCGTCCACGGCCTGCAGCGCTGTGCCAACCAGGTAATCGTACTTGGCAAATTCTTCCCGCGAAGTTGCCAGCGAGGACTTGAACGCCCGCAGTTTCGATCCAAACTCCGTGTCGGCCTCGATGACAGGCTTCAGAGCTTTGCGCAAGTCATCATCGCGATCGGCGAAGGTATCCACGTTGTCGTCGAGTTCGTCAAAAATGTCGATAAAGTCCTGCAGGGCATCCTGCATTTGCTGGTCGCGATCGGCGGCCTTGGTGTCTGCTTTCGCCTGCTGCAGGCGCTCGAGGCGCGTGCGCGCGAATTCGATGTAAAGCTTAAGGCGAACGTCTGGAGTTTGGGCCGCGTCGCGCAGCTTGTCCACTTCCAGATCGCTGAGGGGATCGCGCTTTTGCCGTTGGGCAACGGCGCACAAGGGAACCAGAAGCAGAATCGCAACGAGAGTCTTAATCATTGCCTTTGCCTCCGAATAGGCTTAACAGCAGTTCGGTCCGAAAATGTTCGAGCTGATCGATGGCTTTCTGAACTAGGGGTTGATCGTCGACGTCCGCGTCCAGTTTCATTTCCTTCAGATGGCTTGAGATCCGTCGAATCCTGATCTCCGTGTCTTTCACGTGTTTCTTTGAGTTGATCGCGGCCGCGTGCGCCTTGTCGCAATATTGCACAATATCGTTCAGATCAGTGTGAAACTCATCCTCGCGGTTGGCCTTCAACGCATCGGTGGCGGCCTTGTGTTGGAGTTCGGCTGCATCCATGTAGAATTTCGGCTGCTGATCGGTCTTGGCGGAGTCGGCGCGGGCCACCAACTCCTGCAATGTTTCCGGCTTACGCGCGCAAGCGGCCACCGACCCCAACAGAACCAGCGCGAACACCCCAACAGACTTGATCATGCTTTTCCCGATCACTTCTCGATCGCAATTAAGCGGTGTTTCGCTTGCCACTCCTGTTCGGGAAATTTGCCACCCGAAATATTCAGGAACTCATGATAGTACTTCGACGCGTCTTTGACATCGCGCATGTGATCGTAGGCGGTGGCGCGCAGGAAATAGGTCAACGGATTTTCAGGCAAATACTTGGCACGCAAATCAAGGGACTTAATGGTCAGCGGGTAATCCTTGTTGCTGTTAGCGGCGAGAGCCAAATCGCCGTAAGCCTCGCCTAAGTCAGGTTTCAACTGAATTGTCTTTTCCAATTCTCCCTGGGCGTCGGCAAACTTCTTTTGCTGCAGTAACGCGCGACCGAGCATGTAGTGCAGGTCGGCATCGTTCGGCGAATTCTCGAGCAGCACGCTGTAGATCTGCGCAGCCTCAGCGAATTTGTGCGCTCTAGAATAAACGTCGGCCAGATCGCGCTGGGCCTTTTTGTCGGTCGGGTCCAATTTCAGCCCAGCCTGCATTTCCGCAATTGCATCATCATTCTGCCCAGCGATCGCGAGCATCCGCCCCAATTGAAGGTGGGCCGCTGCGTCGTTTGGATGAAGAACAACCAATTTGCGCAAGAGATTTTCAGCGTCGGGAAAGCGGTGCTGCGCCATGTAAAAGTTGGTGAGCGCGCTCATGGCATCCGTGGAGTTGGGATCAATGGACAGTGCCAGTTGGTACTCCTGCTCCGCCTCAGGACTATTCCGTTGTTCCAGGGTTGAGCCGGCAAGCAGGTGAGGCTCGGGATCTTTTGGAGCAACTACAGCGGCCTGGCGAAACGCATTCACGGCTTCTTCAGGATTGCTGTGCTGCAGAAAATGGCCCAAGGCGATCCATGCTTGCTTGCGGCCCTCCGCTGGATGCGCGGTCGGTGTGAGTTTTGTTGCAGCGCGCAAATATTGTTCGGCCTCGGGCTTGTCGGCAGAAGCCAGTTCAAGGCCCAGGTTCAAGTTTGATTCGAAGACGGTAGGCTTTGCCTGCACCGATTTCTTATAGGCTTCGATCGACTCAGAGTCTCGTCCCTGGGCGTGATAAAGAAATCCGAGATCATACCAGGCAGCGTAGTCGGCGGGGCGCTCCGCGACGACTTGCTTCAGCAAGGGCTCAGCGGTGGCGTAGTCCTGCTTTGCGATTGCGTCTTCCGCCTGGGTGAGTTTGGCTGCGGTGGGGTCGGTATCTTCGATTCGATGATGACGAACCGTAGGACGCGAAGCCTGTGCGTAAAGGCTGACAACGCCTAGGAGCAACGCAGCAGCTGTGAGGACTGCAGTTGCAAGCGCGGCGTTACTCTTTCGTATTCCCACGCGAAGCCCCATTCTCCTCCAACACACGAGCCAGGAACATTCCAGTGTACGACTCGGGAATGCGGGCAATCTTCTCCGGTGGACCCTCTCCCACGAGGCGGCCTCCCCGTTCGCCGCCTTCAGGGCCAAGGTCTATGACCCAGTCCGCGGTCTTGATGACCTCAAGGTTGTGCTCGATGAGGAGAATTGATCCCCCTGCTTCGATTAGACGGCGAAATGCCGAGAGTAGTTTACTGATGTCGTCGAAATGCAAGCCGGTGGTGGGCTCATCGAAGATATAAAGCAGCCTGCGGCGACGGGCCGCGGCGCCAATCCGGGTCGAACTCGTGGCGGGCTGCAGGTGGGCCGCCAGTTTTACGCGTTGCGCTTCGCCACCGGAAAGGGTGGTCGCCGATTGGCCCAGACGAAGATATCCAAGGCCGACTTCTTCGAGTACGCGCAGCTTGTCGGCAACTTTGGGCGCGCTGGGGAAGTGATGCATGGCCTCGCGCACCGTCATGCTCAGCACTTCGTGAATATTCTTCCCGCGGTACCGTACTTCCAGCACTTCGGGCTTGAAGCGCATGCCTTTGCATTCCTCGCAGATCAGTTCGACGTCGGCGAGGAACTGCATTTCGACGACAACTGTGCCATCGCCCTGACAGGTTTCGCAGCGCCCGCCCGGGACGTTAAAAGAGAAGTGACCGGCTGCGAATCCCCGCTTGTGGGCCTCAGGCGTGCCCGCGAATAGTTCGCGGATGCCGTCGAAAGCCTTGATGTAAGTCACCGGGTTCGAGCGCGGCGTGCGCCCAATGGGAGATTGGTCCACCAGCACGACTTCATCAATATGCTCGTGACCTTCGAGGCCGCGGAGCGCGAGCGGCTTGCCGGTTGGGGCGGTTTCGCCGTTGGTGGAATCCAGCGTTTGCGGATTCTCCTGCCTCTTGAGCGTGTTCAATGCTTTGAACAGAACATCGTGCAGCAGGCTGGATTTTCCGGAGCCTGACACTCCGGTAATCGCTACCAGCATGCCGAGCGGGATCGTCACGTCGACATTTTTGAGATTGTGTGCGCGAGCTCCACGAATCGCGAGTTGCTGTCGACCCGGCTTGCGGCGGTTCTGCGGTATCGGGATTCGCAATTCGTGGGACAGGTATCGCCCGGTGAGTGAGGTTGGGATCTTTTGGATTTGCTGATATGTCCCCTGGGCGATCACCTTTCCGCCGTGCTCACCCGCGCCGGGCCCAAGGTCGAGAATATGGTCGCTGGCGCGCATCACGTCAGGATCGTGTTCGACGACGAGCACGGTGTTGCCCAGATCGCGTAACCCGTGCAGGATTCCAATCAACCGGTGCGTATCGCGGCTATGCAGCCCGATCGACGGCTCGTCGAGCACATATAGCGTCCCAACCAGGCGAGATCCCAATGATGTCGCCAACTGAATTCGCTGGGCTTCGCCTCCGGAGAGGGTCGAAGTCAAGCGGTCGAGCATGAGGTATTCGAGTCCGACATCGTTGAGAAACCCTAGTCGCGATCGGATCTCGTCCAGCAGCTTCTCGGCAATGCCCGCTTCTTGCGGTCGCAGTTCCAGGGTTTCGAAAAACTTTGCGGCCTGCTCCACGGTCATGGCGCAAACTTCGCAAATATTCTTGTCCCCGATGTTCACTTGCTGGGCCTCTCGGCGAAGGCGGGCGCCACCGCAATCGGAACATGTCGAATATCCGCGGTACCGGCTCAGAAAAACGCGCACGTGCAGCTTGTACTTCTTGCGCTCGAGGTACTGAAAGAAGCCGCGTACGCCGATGAACTTCTTATCGCCCTCGATCACGATGCGCTGGTGCTCCGGGCTCAGCTCGGCCCAGGGGACATCGAGGAGAATGCCAATCTGCTTGGCGTAGCGCTTGAGTTCCGCTACCAGAGGCTTGCCTTTGGGTTTGGTCCAGGGCTCAATCGCGCCCTGGCTGATCGATTTCGAAGGATCTGGGATGACGAGGCCGAGGTCGAAATCGATGGTGTTGCCGAATCCCTGGCACCGCGGGCACGCGCCGAAGGGATTGTTGAACGAGAACAGGCGCGGCTCCGGCTCTTCGTATTTGATCCCGCACTTCTTGCATTCGAAGCGCTGGGAGAAGCGAAGTTGCTTGGCGGGTTGATCGTCGCGGGGTGCGGTTTCGAACAGCACTTCGCCGCTTTCTCGAAAACTGATTTCGCTGCCATCGACTATGCGTGAGCGGGAGTCAGCGGAGATCGCAATTCGGTCGACGAGCACGAAGACGGGTTCGGCGAAATTTATGTCGAGCAGCGACTCGGGGGTAGAGAACTCGAAAATCTGTCCGCGCTGGAAGAGGCGATTGAATCCGCGCTGCCGCAGCTCGAACAGGCGGGACTTGATGGCATCGAGGGGGACGGCTCCTCCATCGGTAGGACCCTTTTTGCGAGCCTTCTTCTTTTCTGATGTCATTCCGAGGCGACTTGTCGCCGAGGAACCTGCTTTTGTTTTGCGAACAGCAGGTTCCTCACCGCTGACGCGGTTCGGAATGACATCCCTATTGGGACCGTTAACTATCACCGGGAACAGCACATTCAGCCGCGTGCCTTCGCCGAGCGCCAGCACTGCCTCCGCAATCTCGTCGACCGTGTCTTTGCGGACTTCCGTCCCGCAGTTCACGCAATACGTGCGGCCAACGCGGGCAAACAGTAATCGCAGGTAGTCGTAGATTTCGGTCGCAGTTCCCACCGTCGATCGCGGACTGCGCGTGGTGTTCTTCTGACGGATTGCCACC
>Ga0134126_10012900_pt1 | contig 10554 bp, 8 predicted proteins | sample KB31752_FD_96881 | JGI IMG/M metagenome (GOLD analysis project Ga0134126, IMG submission 96881) | Terrestrial soil microbial communities with excess Nitrogen fertilizer from Kellogg Biological Station, Michigan, USA - KB3-175-2 | ecosystem: Environmental > Terrestrial > Soil > Unclassified ...
CAATTCCGCCGCCTGTCTGCGAATTTCGGCGGCTTTGGTTGTCCCCCAGCGAATGTCGATGCGCAGGTTGCGACCGATGCTCCAGCCCAATCGCGCGAGCTCCTGCTGGAAGGCCCCCATGCGGGCCTGCCATACCGGGTCGTCCGCTGATGCGGGGTTCAGTACGCCGACACGGTGAACGCGCTCGCCCTGCTGTGCGTTCGCCACCAACGGCCAGGCTACCGCGCCGCCGAGCAGTGTTATGAACCCGCGCCGTCTCATTGGCTCTCCCCGTTTACGCTAACACCGGAAGGCTCCATGTTAGTTCAAGCACAAAGAGCTAGGTGTTAGACGAAATATCCGTTTCCGCTCAGAAGCAAACATGTGCAGCGCACAAGCTCATTTCCGCTCCGAGCCAGAAGCGGACTCGTGCCCCGCAGTAAATATCATAACTATTCGACTACGTGATCCGCGCGCAGCAGCATTGCTTGCGAAAACTCAAGGCCGAGCAACTTTGCGGTTTTGAGATTGATGGCTAGCTCGAAACGAGTGGGTCGTTCGATTGGCAGATCGCTTGGCTTTGCGCCTCGTGCAATCCGGTTAACATAGTCGGCGACGCGCCGCGACATCACCTCTCGGCTCGGTCCGTAAGACATCAAGCCACCAAGTTCCACATATTCACGGAAGACAAAAATCGAGGCGACGCGCTGCTCGGTCGTAAACTCAACAAGTCGCTCGCGGTCACGCGCAAAGTAAGGCGACGTCATAACAATCAGAAACCCGCGGTGGTCGGCCGGCGCCTGCGCCAATGCCCGCGTGTAATCATAGGGATAGTTGCGAAGTTCGATGCCGGCGACCTGCAAGTCCAATTTTGCGGCGCTGTCGCGTGTAGCTTTCCACTGGTCGGCCGATATCTCGTCCCAGAAAACTGTCGCCGCATGTATTGCGGGGAACGCGTCCTTTAAAAGCTGAATTCGTTTTGCTGCCAGCTCGATCTGCTCAAAAAACAGACCCGTCACATTGCCGGTGGGGCGAGCAAGATTCGTTACATAACCCAACTGGAGAGGATCGTAGTCGATCGCCACCATTACAATCGGAATCGAATGCGTGGCAGCGAGGGCCGCCTTCAATGCACCTTCGGCGCCATAGGCCAGGATGATATCGACCTTTCGCCGAACTAGCTCCTGAAATGGCTCGCCATAGTGGCCCGGCGCGTCAACATCGATGAAATCCAGCTCGAAATTTTTGTCCTTCACATAACCGAGCTCGGCCATGCGCTGCTCGAAGGGCACGAGAAAAGACGTCTTGGCCTTGCGCGGAGTTGGAGATGCTGTCCCGACGCGCAGGACGGCTGGCTTAGTCTGTGCGCGGACCGCACATGGCCACGTTGCCGCCATGCCTCCTAAAACCATAATGAACTTGCGCCGCTCCATGTAATCCCCCCAGGGCACGCCTTGTGCAACGCAGATACATACCCGATCTGCCTAGGCGTTTGCCGCCAATGTAACACCGCAGAGGCCGCCCTTATTTCTCGCCGAATTAGGCATGTCCGTTACGGCTCAGAAGCGAACATGCGCAGCGCACAAGCTGATGCCTGCTCCAGAGAGCGGACATCATCTTCGCTAAAAAAATTGTCATCGCAAGCCTCGGTGGAAAACCGTGGAAAGGACCAATTCAGACAAGTTGTCGATGTCGCAAGGGTTGATTTTCCCTTCACACGGGAGAGGTCGCAGGTTCAATCCCTGCAGCCCCCACCGCTCATCCGCGCCCCGGTCAGCTTCGTCGCTACCACAATGGCAATTACCGCTATCGGGACCTGCTTGGCTCCGGTGGGAATCCTCCGCTAAGTGCCGATGCCGGCTCATCCCCGATAAATTGCGTTCTTATTCGAACACGGTGTCGGCGCGGGCTAACAGCGTAGGTGACACTGTAATTTGGAGTGCCTTGGCAGTTTTGAGATTGATCACCAGCTCGTATTTAGTCGGGGTCTGCACAGGTAGATCGGCCGGCTTTTCACCCTTCAGGATGCGATCGACGTAGCCCGCGGCGAGACGGAATGCGTCGAGCTCATCAGGCCCGTAGGACATCAGGCCACCGTCTGCAACGAAGTAGCGATAGGGGTAAATCGCAGGCAATCGATGCTTGGCCGCCAGCTTTATAATCAATTTGCGATGTACGATCGACTTGCCGCTTTCCGTTACGATCACGCCCCCATCCATGCCGCGCGAGAATTCAGTTATGGCGCGTTCAATTTCTCCGGCGTCTCGCGCGTCGATCGGGCCGACCTCTATTCCGAACGTCGGTGCCACAGCTTGTATGGCGGCCATCTGACCTATCCCGGATGTTTCGCTGACATCACGAATGACGGCGGCGCGTTTCACGTTAGGCATGATTTGCTTGAGAAGTTCCAGCCATTTTCCGGCGGTGCCGAACTCGTACTGGACAAATCCCGTCGTATTGCCACCCGGCCGTGCAAGGCTCGCGACCAAGCCACGGCTGACTGGATCGGTGGTTTTCGCGAACACAATTGGGACCGTGCGGGTCGCTCGCTGCAATGCCGCGACAGCCGTACCCCCGATCGCAAGAATTGCGTCAGGAGCTAGCGCAGCCAGTTCCGTCGCGTATCTGCGATAAAGGGTTGCGTCTCCGGCGCCCCAGCGATAATCGATCGTCAGGTTGCCGCCGACAGTCCATCCACGCTCCTCAAGCCCAGCGACGAAACCCGCCATCTCAATCTTCGCGAGCGGATCGTCGGCGTTCAGGTTCATAAGGGCACCGACGCGACGCATCTGTCCTGGCTGCTGCGCAAGCGTAGCAATGGGCCATGCGGCCGCGCTGCCAACTAGAGTAATGAATTCGCGCCGTCTCATTGTGCCCCCGGGTACCGCGAGGAGGCATCGTAGCCGTTCAACGCTGCGGAGCGAAAGCCCCCATGGTATTTAGTCGGCCCATCTGCGAATGCTTTACTTGCGCTCAAAAGCGCGCATGAGGACCCGGCAATGTTGCTTTGTGGTGCCGGCCTTCCGTTGCGCCTCCGTGCTTACGGAAGCATCGTTCCGGCGGCATCAAGCGCTGAGGACAGGAGTTCTTTTCGGAGCCTGATTGACGTCCGGAATATGGTCAAATCAACCGCGAATATCGCCGTTCGAAATAATTTGGATGAGGCGCAAAAACCGCGCATGGCCCGCTTCTGATATATATTGCGCCTGTCCTATGGACTTGCCAATCAATCACTTTCCGCAGTTTTAGAGGTACAGCTTCCGGTAATTTACATTATAGTCTTTTATTGCTCTTCACATCGTGCCTGAGTGACCGAAACTGGCGAATTATAAAGGACGAAAGATCGGCGATCTATGAACGGTCCCGAGACCACAAACGGCAATTCAATCGAGCAGCCGACACGCCGGAAAGGCTGGAGCGCATTGCGTGGCCAGCTGTTTATTAAATACGTGGTCTTGTTTATGGCGGTTGTCTCAGTTGCCCTCGTTTCGAGCGGCGCTTTTGAGATCTGGTTTTCCTATACGGAATACAAGGCTTCCCTTGTGCGCATTCAGCGTGAGCAGGCAGAATCAGCTGCTGCCAAGATCACGCAATTCATCAAAGAGATCGAAAACCAGGTCGGCTGGACCACGCAGCTGCCGTGGTCGGCAAGCACGCTTGAACAACGTCGTTTTGACGGCTTGCGGCTTCTGCGGCAAGTGCCGGCAATCACCGAGTTAGCTCAGCTCGACTCAACCGGACACGAACAACTGCATGTGTCCAGGCTGGCCATGGATGTTGTGGGAAGCCAGACCGACTATTCCAAAGACCCAAAATTCACCGAAGCGATGGCGCACAAAGTTTATTACGGTCCGGTTTATTTTCGCCGCGAGTCTGAACCTTACATGTCATTGTCGTTGGCCGGGACACGACGCGATGCCGGCGTCAGCATCACTGAGGTCAATCTCAAGTTCATTTGGGACGTCGTCTCCCAGATCAAGGTAGGTGAACGTGGCAGGGCCTATGTGGTTGACGCTCGCGGAAGACTGATCGCTCATCCCGACATCAGCCTGGTTTTGCGCAATAGCGATCTGTCTGGCCTCGAACAGTTTAAGGCGGCGCGCCTGTCCGATAGTGCGAATTCGGGAGAGCAGGTCACCGAGGCAAATGACTTCCAGGGCCGGCGCGTATTGACTGCCTATTCGCCTGTCTCGCCGCTCGGTTGGCTCATTTTTGTCGACTTGCCCGTCCGGGAGGCTTATGCGCCGCTTTACCGCTCGCTTGGGCGCACCGGCCTATTGCTCGCGGGTGGCTTGATCCTTGCCCTTCTCGCCGGACTGTTCCTGGCGCGCCGAATGGTCGTCCCGATCCGGACGCTGCGCCAAGGCGCGGCGCGCATTGGACATGGCGATCTGTCGCAACGCATTTCGATTAAGACCGGTGACGAGCTTGAGGCCCTCGCTGAGCAATTTAACGATATGGCCGGCCGGCTTTCGGATTCCTATGCCGATCTGGAAAAAAAGGTTGAAATTCGCACGCGCGAACTTGAGCAGTCCAACAAGGAGTTGCGCGCGTTAGGCGAAGTCAGCCAAGCGGTAAACTCGACGCTCGATCTGCAAACGGTTCTGGATACAATCGTCGCAAAGGCCGTGCAATTGTCGGGCACTGAAGCGGGCGCGATCTACGTTTTAGATTCGACCAAACGCGAATTTGCGCTGCGCGCCACATCGGGGATGACCGACGACCTCATCGCGGTGATCAGTCAGCAACACTCTGATTTTTCCGCGGCAGTCGGCCGGATGGTTGAAATACGGGCGCCAGTTCAGGTCGCCGACCTTAACGACGAGCCACACACGGCAACCACTGACATTATGCTGAAGGCGGGTTTCCGTGCACGGCTTATCGTTCCGCTCGTCGGCGTCCAGGGCGCCGTCGGCGCTCTGGTCGTCCGGCGCAGGCTACCTGGCGAATTTTCCAAGAGCACGATCGAGCTTCTACAGACATTTGCTGCACAATCCGTTCTCGCGATCGAGAATGCCAATCTGTTTCATGAACTTGAGAAGAAGAGCGTCGAATTGCAGCTCGCAAGCAGGCACAAATCTCAGTTCCTTGCCAACATGAGTCACGAATTGCGAACGCCTTTAAATGCGATTCTCGGCTACACCGAATTGATTGTCGATAAAATCTACGGTGAAATTCCCGCAAGGGCCCTCACGACACTTGAGCGCGTGCAAGCAAATGGCAAACACCTGCTCGGCCTTATCAATGATGTGCTCGACCTGTCGAAGATTGAAGCGGGTCAGATCAATCTGACGCTGACCGACTACTCGGTCAAAGATATCGTTTACAACGTTTATAGTGCGGTTGAGTCGCTGGCGAACAACAAAAACATTTCCCTGAAAGTCGATATTGCGCCCGAGCTGCCGCAAGCGCGCGGAGACGAGCGACGACTCACGCAGGTATTGTTCAATCTCGTCGGCAATGCGATCAAGTTCACGGACGATGGCGAAGTCGCAATCAAGGCGTCCAGCAGCAATGGATCGGTAACGGTGGCCGTGCACGACACCGGCCCCGGAATTTCGGCGGCCGACCAGGAAAAGATTTTCGAAGAATTCCAGCAGGCCGATTCGTCAACAACCAAAGAAAAGGGCGGAACGGGCCTCGGGCTCGCAATCGCCAAGCGAATCGTCGAAATGCATGGTGGCAGGCTATGGGTTGAATCGCAGCTAGGCCAAGGTGCGACCTTTTCATTTATGGTGCCGGTGAAAGTCGAAAACCAGGTGGGGCACGGATGACGAAACGAATTCTTGTCGTCGAAGACCAGGAAGACAACCGGCAAATACTCCGCGACCTGCTCGGGAGCGCCGGATACGATCTCATCGAGGCCGAAAATGGCGAAGAGGCACTCGCCGCCGTCTCCAAGCATCGTCCCGATCTTGTTCTCATGGACATTCAGCTGCCGATCATGGACGGCTATGAAGCAACGCGCCGCCTTAAAGCTGATCCGGAATTCAAGGCGATTCCAGTCATCGTCGTTACCTCGTATGCCCTGAGCGGAGATGAAGGAAAGGCGCGCGAGGCGGGCTGCGACGCCTATGTCACCAAGCCATACAGCCCACGTTTGTTGCTTGCGAAAATTAAAGAATTTCTATCGTAGACAGCAGTTACAATGCACAACCCGCCGAGAATTTTGATTGTCGATGACAACGAAACCAATCGAGATATTCTCGTCACCCGGCTAGCCTTGCACGGTTACGAGCTCATCCAGGCCGCCGACGGCCAAGAGGCCCTCACCTCGACACGCGAAAACCGCCCTGATCTGGTGTTGCTCGATATAATGATGCCGAAGATCGATGGCATCGAGGTTTGCCGCCAGCTTAAAAAAGATGAAAGTTTGCCGTTCACCCCTATCATTCTGGTGACGGCGAAAGCTGACGGCAAAGATGTCGTTGCCGGCCTTGAGGCCGGCGCCGATGAGTATCTCACCAAGCCAGTCGACCAACTCGCTCTCGTCGCCAGGGTAAAGTCAGTTCTTCGCATCAAAGAGCTGCACGATAGGGTTGCCGCGCAAGCCGCGGATTTGGCAAACTGGAACAAGACGCTCGAGCAGCGGGTTGTCGAACAACTTGCCGAGCTTGAGCGCATGCAGCGTCTCAAGCGTTTTCTATCGCCCCAAATCGCTGAAGCCGTAATGGCCTCGGGCGGAGAAAGCATCCTCGATAGCCACAGACGCGACATCACGGCGGTATTTTGCGACGTTCGCGGTTTCACAGCATTCGCAGAGACCGCCGAGCCCGAAGAAGTTATGTCGTTTCTCGGCGAATATCATTCTTGTCTTGGCGCATTGATCCATAAGCATCAGGGCACGCTTGAGCGATTTACAGGCGACGGCCTGTTGATCCTGTTTAATGACCCGTTGCGATGCGATGAACCATCGTTACGTGCCGTGCAAATGGCCGTCGAAATGCGCGAGCAAGTGGCAATTCTTCTCGGCCGTTGGCGCAAGCACGGTCATGAGTTGGGATTCGGCATGGGCGCTTCCTACGGGTATGCGACACTCGGACGAATTGGGTACGAGGGACGTTTCGATTATTCCGCCATCGGCACGGTCGTGAATTTGGCGGCACGGCTTTGTGCCGAGGCCCGCGATGGACAAATCCTCGTTGACGGGAAAGTTAAAACCGCAATCGAAGGCGCCGCAATTGTCGAACCGACAGATGAACTGAAGCTCAAAGGCCTGCACCGGCCGGTCCAGGCATTCAACATCCGCGCCCTCGTCGCTTGAAACTATTCAATCACATCATCGGCACTGGCAAGTAGCGATGGCGACACTGGGATCCCCAGTGTCTTGGCGGTCTTGAGATTAATGACCAATTCGAATTTTGTCGGTTGCTCTACGGGCAAGTCGGCCGGTTTCGCACCTTTCAAGATCTTGTCCACGAAGCTGGCGGCGCGATGAAACTGGTCCTTTCGATCGACGCCATATGCTACCAGCCCACCATAGTCCGCGTATTCTTTCAGATGGAATGTAGATGGCAGACGGTACTTGATGGCAAAATCCGCGAGGCGCTTCAAGTTTCCGGCGAATAGCGGGTCCGGCATAATGATGAGCGCGTCGGCGTGCGATGCTTTTGCCTCACGGAAAGCACTTTCGAACGCGCTTGAGCCGGTTACAGGAAGCGATTGAAGTTTGATTAAAAGTCGCTGTGCTGGAAGCTGGATTTCCTTCCAGGCAATCGGTGAAGTCGTCCCTTTTGGATTCCAAATAACTGCAACGCCTGACAGGCTCGGCACAAGTTCCTTCAGGACCTGCAAGCGCTTGCCCGCCAGGTCGGGAGCAATCTGCGACAATCCCGTGATATTGCCGCCAGGCCGCGCAAGGCTTTGGACAAGGCCTCCGCCAACAGGATCGCCTGCGGATGCCATGACGATGGGAATCGTTCGAGTGGCATTTTTCATGACCAACGTGTCAGTATTGACCGAGGTCACGATGACGTTGACCCGTTGCCGAGCAAGATCCGCTGCAATCTCGGGCAGGTGCGTTACTCCGCCTTCGGCGTAACGAAACTCGATCCGAATGTTCTTGCCGTCATCCCATCCAAGCTCGTGGAGGCCGTCAGTGAAGGCCTTGTGCCACGGGGCGGCGGTAGAAGATGGAAATGGCGACAGAACCCCAACAATAGGGATGTCTGGCGCAGATATTGCCCGCGACGCGAACGCCAGGGTGAGCGGCGTGCTGCCAAGTAGCGCGATGAACTCTCGCCGCTTCATTCGATACCCTCGCCGGCGCGGCCGAGTAGCAAAAACGGTGATGTCATGCCCCGGGTCTTACCTGCTTTCACCGACATCGCCCCCGCTGAGCCAGCAATGACTGTGATGGTATCGCGCCGTCTCACGTAGTCCCCTCCAGAGCCTGACGACCCCGCCTTCCGACAATGGTTGGAGCCTGGCACTTTGCGACTGGGCAGTGCGCGCGAAACCGCGCGCAATCGACTCCGAAGGCTGATCGCGCCAATGTTCGCTGCTTTAATCGGACTATCAAAAGACACCTAGCCCTATCACTCGATAATTTCGTTCGCTCGGATCAACACCGACTGCGGAATCGTAAGCCCAAGCGTCTTTGCGGTCTTCATATTGATTACAAGATCGAAGTCCACGGGCTGTTCAACCGGCAGAGAGTGCGCAGGCTCGCCCTTTAAGAGTTTGTGCACGTAATCAGCGGCGCGTCGATACACCACATTTAGATTTGGCCCATAGGCGATCAGTCCCCCGGCCACCGCGAAGTCTCTATAGATCGACACCACCGGGAGGGCGTGCTTTGCCGCAAGTTCAAGGATTTGGCTGCGACGTTTCGTAACCGCCCCGTCATCCATGACGAAGAGCGCCTCAGACCCAGCACGGGAGGCGATCTCGAAGGCATTTGCAAAATCGTTCTCATCGTGCACTGGAAGGCGCACAAATTTCAGCCCAATTTGTAAGCCTTTTCGCTCGACGTCGTCCACAATGAGGACTGCTCCTGCATTATTTCCCTGATATAGCGCGGCCATACGCGTGGTCTTTGGTATTATCTCATGAAGCAGTTCGACGCCCTTTGGTCCCAATGCGTCCGGCATAAAACTTAAGCCCGTGACGTTTCCGCCCGGGCGAGCGAGCGATGCGACAAGTCCCGATCTGACGGGATCAGCCACACGCATTATGACGATGGGGACAGTCCTGGTGGCTTTTTTAGCCGCCTGCGCAGCAGGCGTGTTGACGGCGACGATCACCTCGACCTTGAGTCGAATAAGCTCTTCTACAAGCGCCGGTAGTCGCTCATTGTGTCCGGCCGCATTTCGCAACTCTATGCTGACGTCGCTCCCTTCGACGTAGCCCAGCTTGCGAAGCTCGTCTCGGAATGTTTCGAGCAGATCCGGCTGTAAGTCCTGAGAAAGGATACCGACCCGGCGCGCCCGCTTTTGCTGTGCGCGAACCGCAACCGGCCACGCGACTGCACTACCGAAAAGTGCGACGAATTCGCGGCGTCTCAAGACCCAGCCTCCCGATCGAGGATAGTATCGACCCATTCCACGATACCCGTTGTGGTTTGCCATTGGTAGATGTCCGCTTTCCGCACAGGCGGACATCGCGCGGCTTACTCGATCACCTCGTCCGCGCGGGCAAGAACAGCCGACGGAATTGTAAGGTCGATTGCTTTAGCGGCTTTAAGATTGATGACAAGTTCATATTTTGTGGGCGCTTGCACCGGAAGATCGGCTGCCTTCGCGCCTTTGAGAATACGATCGACATAACCCGCGGCACGCTGAAACTGTTCAACCCGATTCGGCCCGTAAGAAATCAGGCCCCCGTCGATGACGTTCGAACGAAAACCAAAGATCGCAGGTAACTTGTAGCGAGTCGCAAGTCTGATAATTGCATCACGATAAATCGATACCGAAGCGCTGGGCGTTACAATCAGCCCTCTATTGGGGTAACCAGCGAAGCCCGCGAGAGCGCGTTCGATTTCTTTGGCATCTCGTGTGTCGACCGGGCGCACCTCTACACCAAGCGATGGTGCCACTGCCTGGATGGCGGCGAACTCGCCAATCCCGGCACGATTGGCTGCATCTCGAAGGACAGCGGCTCGCGTTATTCGTGGATCTACCTGCTTAAGAAGTTCTAGCCATTTCCCGCTGAAGGTATATTCGAACAGCATAAAGCCGGTAGCGTTACGGCCCGGCCGAGCCAGATCATCAACAAAGCCGCCGCCGACGGGGTCGGAAACGCGCACGAAAACAATCGGCAAGGTGCGCGTCACATGTTGCAAGGCCGCCACGCTCGGGCTGCCGCTCGCCAAGATGACATCCGGCGCAAGAGCAACCAATTCCGTTGCGTATCTTCGATCAAGGTCGACATTATTCTCGCCCCAGCGGGTCTCGATGCGTACATTATCGCCGTCCGCCCACCCCAGTTTTTGCAGGCCTTCCCTAAACGCAACAAGCCCAGCCCGACCTTCTTGGTCGTCCGGAGCTGTATTCATGAGGACAGCAATGCGTCGCGTGCGCTCGGGCTGCTGCGCCCGTGCCGCAAAAGGCCACGGTGCCGTTGCGCCAGCAAGAA
>Ga0134126_10012901_pt1 | contig 10554 bp, 9 predicted proteins | sample KB31752_FD_96881 | JGI IMG/M metagenome (GOLD analysis project Ga0134126, IMG submission 96881) | Terrestrial soil microbial communities with excess Nitrogen fertilizer from Kellogg Biological Station, Michigan, USA - KB3-175-2 | ecosystem: Environmental > Terrestrial > Soil > Unclassified ...
ATCAGCGTGCCGTAGTCTTTGACGCCGCGGTCGCGCTTGATGGCCGACATCGTCATGCCGCCGGCGAAGCCCATCGTGGTGATGACCACCGACATGACGGCCGCCTCCCACGGCTCGAAGGGCGTGGCCCACCACATGGCCGTGCCGAACAACGTGGCGCAGCCGACGCCCCCCAGGTAGCCCTCCCAAGTCCGATTCGGGCTGATGGCGGGCGCAATCACGTGCTTGCCCAGCAGCTTCTCGCTGATGTATTGAAAGGCGTCGCCCAGCGTCACGACCAGCAAGAAGAAAAACAGCAAGCGGGCGTTGGGGCTTTCGTCGGCCGAGCTTCCCCCCGCGGGGCGCGACTCGCCCGCTTCCGCGTCGGGCGGCCCTTCGGCGGCTGGGCGGCTTTCGGCCGCCGCGGGACGCGAAATGTCGAGATACAAAATCGCCGGGGCGTGGCTCAGGCAGTAGACGCAAATCATCAGCCCGGCCTGAATCTTCGCGCAGCGCTCCAAGTAGCGTTTGTAGTCGCCGGCCATCGCGATCCGCGCGGGGATGAACAGAAACGCATAAACCGGAATCAGCACGCTGTAGAGCGCGTAGTCGTTCAAGCCAATCAGGATATATTGCATCGGCGTGAACAAAAAAAAGACCCAGAATAGCGCGCGATGGTCGGCCATCCGCGTCGGCGTGAGCGTGATGAATTCGCGCAGCGCCCAGAACGAGAGCAGCCCGAACAGCACGACCGTCGCCTCTCGGCCCAGCAGAAAGGCCGCGGCGAGCACGGCGCATAACACCCACCAGGCGCGGATCCGCGCGTTGAACTGCTCGATGACGGCCAGGTTCAGCCCGGTGTCGGTCTGTCGCTTGAGCAACTGGCCGATGCCGGTGGCGGCGGTCAGCAGCATCAGCACGCCGCCGACCAGGCCGAACGTCGTTAGGTCCATCAAGTTCATGCGTCTTTAAGGCGGCGAACGGCGTCGCGCGCTCGATTCAAGAAATCGGTCTTCGGCTCGCCCGCTTCCAGCCAGATTGGCGCGCCGAAGGTAATGCAGCTCAGCAAGGGCACCGGCAAGAACTCGCCGCGCGGCAGCACCCGGTTCATGTTATCCAAATGCACCGGCACCAGTTCCAGGTCCGGGCGCTTCTTGGCCATATAGTACAGGCCGCTTTTGAACTCGCCCATCTCCGCCCCCGTGTTCCGGCCGCCCTCCGGAAAGATGATGACCGAATGCGTGTCGCCCATGGCTTTGAGCATCAAATCGACCGGGCTTTGGTGGACTTTGATGTGCTTGCGGTCGATCAACAGCGCGTCGAAAACTTGCCGGGCCAGGTAGCGGCGGACCCAGCCCTTTTCCCAGTAGTCTTTGGCCGCCACCGGCCGCGTGAGCGCTCGTACGTCGGCCGGCAGCGACGACCAGATCACGATCGGATCGAGATGGCTGGTGTGGTTCGCAAAATAGACCCTCTGGCAGGTATCGGGCTGGCAATCGATCCAGCGCACGCTGGCGCCGCTGAGAAACCGGGCGATCGCCGCGAGCAGGGTCCGGGTCATCTCTCAACGCAAAATCCTCGGCGCAGCGGGGCGCAAGCTGACATCAGCTCGCCGTCGTTCCGCGTCCGCGCGTGCCGCAAGAATCGCATCGTATCCTGCCGATGGGGGCGAGCATAGACCTTCGCAGACCCCCGTAGGATGGACCTCTGGTCCGTCGCTCCGAGCGCCGGCTTCCGTTTTTCACAACTTTCGGCGAGGCCGCGTCCGCCGCGGACGCACTGGAAGTCCATCCTACGACTTCGTAAGATGCAGAGCCTATTCATCAAATTCAAGCTGCCGACAACAGGAGCCCAGCAGACGGCATGACCACGCAGCCCGTACTCATCAACGGCCGGTGGCAAGCGGCCCATGCCGCCGGCACCTTTCAAGCGGAGAATCCCGCGACCGGCGAGGCCTTGCCCGACGTTTATCCCGTCAGCGGATGGCCCGATTGCAACGCCGCATTGAACGCCGCGGCGGAAGCGGCCGAGTCCTTGAGGCAGGCGCCGCCCGAGACCTTGGCGGCGTTTCTGGACCGATACGCCGAACGCATCGAAGCCCGCAAGGAACAACTTGTCGCAATGGCCCACGAGGAAACGGGCTATCCGGCCTCGCCGCGGCTGGCCGACGTCGAATTGCCGCGGACCACGGCCCAGTTGCGGCAGGCGGCCGCTGCGGCTCGCGAAGGCTCGTGGCGCTTGCCGACGATCGACAGCAAGGCCGGGATTCGCTCTTGTTACATGCCGCTGGGACCGGTCTGCGTGTTCGGGCCTAATAACTTTCCTTTCGCCTTCGGCAGCATCTCGGGCGGCGACTTTGCGGCGGCGATCGCGGCCGGCAACCCGGTGATTGCCAAGGCCAACAGTTCTCATCCCGGCACGACGCGATTGTTCGCCGAAGAGGCCCAAGCGGCGGCTTCCGAAACCGGCTTGCCGCCCGGCACGGTCCAATTGATCTATCGCACCGGCCATGCCGAAGGCGAACGGCTCGTGGCCGACGCCCGGGTGGGCGCAATTGCCTACACGGGCAGCCGCTCGGCAGGGCTGAAGCTGAAGGCCGCGGCCGACGCCGCCGGCAAGCCGATCTATCTTGAATTGTCGAGCATCAATCCGGTGGTCGTGCTGCCCGGAGCGCTGGCCGAACGGGCCGACAAAATCGTCGACGAATTCACGACCAGTTGTTTGATGGGCGCCGGCCAGTTCTGTACGAACCCGGGCCTGGTCATTCTGCTGGCGGGCGACGCGACGGAGAGATTCGTTTCGGCCGTCCGCGGTCGGTTCGCTTCGGCGCCCGCCGGTACGCTGCTTTCCAAAGGGGTCGCCCATTCGCTGAAACAGAGCGTTTCGCAGTTGACCCAAGGCGGCGCCGAAACGCTCGTCGGTGGGCAGCCAGGTTCCGGGCCGGGTTATCGCTTCGCCAATACCCTGCTGCGCGTGGGCGCCAAGCAGTTCTTGGCGCAGCCCGAGCACTTGCAAAGCGAGGCCTTCGGCAATGTTTCGCTGTTGGTCGTCGCCAAGGATGCCGAGCAGGCGGGACAGGCGCTCGATTGCCTGGAAGGCAACCTCACCGGCTGCATTTATTCCGCGACGACGGGCGACGACGATGCGCTTTACGACCAGCTTGCTCCCCGGCTGCGGTGGCGAGTCGGGCGACTGCTGAACGACAAGATGCCCACCGGCGTCGCGGTCAGCCCGGCCATGAACCACGGCGGCCCCTATCCGGCGACGGGCCATCCGGGCTTTACGGCCGTCGGCATTCCCGCGGCCTTGCATCGCTTCGCCATGCTGGCTTGTTACGACAATGTGCGCCAGCACCGCCTGCCGGCGGCGCTCAAGAATGAGAATCCGAACGGCAAGATGTGGCGATTGATCGACGGGAGCTGGACGCAAGGCGACGTGGCGGCATAGTCCTGGGGTGTCCTCGGGTCGCTCGATGCAGTCCGGCTTTCGCTACACTCCCAATTCCGCCTTCGTCGCGGCGAAGGCCTCGATGGCGAAATCGAGATCGTCGCGCGTGTGGGCGGCAGAGACTTGCACGCGAATACGGGCTTTGCCCTGCGGCACGACGGGATAGGAAAAGCCGATCACGTACACGCCCCGTTCCAGCATCCGCTCGGCCATTCGCCCGGCCAAGGCCGCGTCGCCGAGCATGATCGGCGTGATGGGGTGTTCGCCCGGCACGATCTGAAAGCCGCGGGCGGTTAGCCCCGCGCGAAAATGCCGCGTGTTTTCGTGCAATCGGTCGCGCAGTTCGGTCGATTTGCCGAGCATTTCCAGCACCGCTAGGGAAGTCGCCGCGATCATCGGGGCGACGGAATTCGAGAATAAATAGGGCCGCGAGCGCTGCCGCAGCAGCTCGACGATTTCGCGCCGGCCGCTGGTATACCCGCCGCTAGCGCCGCCCAGGGCTTTGCCCAGCGTGCCGGTCAAAATGTCGACGCGGTCCATCACGCCATGATGCTCGTGCGTGCCGCGGCCCCGGCGGCCCATGAAGCCGACTGCGTGCGAATCGTCGACCATCACCAGCGCGTCGTGCTTGTCCGCCAAATCGCAGATGGCCGGCAGATTGGCGATCGTGCCGTCCATTGAAAACACCCCGTCGGTGGCGATCATCCGAAACCGGGCGGACTTGGCCTCTTCGAGCTTCGCTTCGAGGTCGGCCATGTCGTTGTTGCGGTAGCGGAACCGCTGCGCCTTCGAGAGCCGCACGCCGTCGATGATCGAGGCGTGGTTCAATTCGTCGGAGATGATCGCGTCTTCGGCGACCAGCAGCGTTTCGAACAGCCCGCCGTTGGCGTCGAAGCAGGAGGAATACAGGATCGTATCTTCCGTGCCGAGAAATTCGGACAGCTTTCGTTCAAGTTCCTTGTGCGGTTGTTGCGTGCCGCAGATGAATCGTACGCTTGCCAGTCCGTAGCCCCAACGATCGAGCGCCCGATGGGCGGCGGCGACGATTCGCGGATCGTCAGCCAGCCCCAGATAGTTGTTTGCGCACATGTTCAGCACGCTCGGCCGATCGACGACTGCGATATGCGCCTGCTGCGGCGAGGCGATGATTCGTTCCGACTTGTACAGGCCAGCCGCGCGAATTTCGTCGAGCTGGCGAGCCAGATGGGATTGCATGGAGCGGAACATAGTTGGAACTCGGGCGTCGGTTAGAATTCGATGGATTGCGTCGGTCTCCAAAGTAGCAGGCACGCTCCGCGTGCCGTAAGCCGTCACGAGCGCTGCGCCTTTCGGATTGTCGAGCCCCGCGGCCGGGCGCCGCCACGGTTGCGGCACGCGGAGCGTGCCTACTACGTTGCCGTCAGCCCTCGTTCCAAGTCAAACTTACTTTGCCCGATTGCCCTGACCGCATGGCGGCGAAGCCCTGTTCGAAATCTTCGGCGGCGAAGCGGTGGGTGATGACCGGCGAAATGTCGAGGCCCGACTGCAGCATCACCGTCATCTTATACCACGTCTCGTACATTTCGCGGCCGTAGATGCCGTGGATCGTCAGCATGTTGAAGACGACGGTGGTCCAGTCGATGGCGATTTCCCGCTCTGGAATGCCGAGCATGGCGATCTTGCCGCCGTGGCACATGTTGGCCAGCATGTCGCGAAAGGCCCGCTCGTTGCCCGACATTTCCAAGCCGACGTCGAAGCCCTCTTTCATGCCCAGTTTTTTTTGGGCCTCGGCCAGGGTCTGCTCGCGCACGTCGACGGCCAGCGTCGCGCCCATCTTTTTGGCCAGCTCCAAGCGGTAGGAATTGACGTCGGTCACGACGACGTGCCTTGCCCCGGCGTGCCGCACGACCGCGGCGGCCATGACGCCGATCGGCCCGGCGCCGGTGATCAGCACGTCCTCGCCCAGCACGTCGAACGACAACGCCGTATGCACCGCATTGCCGAACGGGTCAAAGATCGACTGCACGTCGCGCGGGATCGCCGGATCGTGGACCCAGACGTTCGTCATCGGCAGCGCGAGATAGTCGGCGAAGGCGCCGGGCCGGTTCACGCCCACCCCCTTCGTGTCTTTGCACAAGTGCCGCCGGCCGGCCAGGCAGTTGCGGCAGTGGCCGCAGACGACGTGCCCTTCGCCGCTGACGATTTCGCCCGGGTGAAAATCCTTGACGTTCGAGCCGACGTCGACGATCTGGCCGACGAACTCGTGCCCGACCGTCATCGGCACGGGGATCGTCCGCTGGGCCCAAGCATCCCAATTATAGATATGCACGTCGGTGCCGCAGATGCCCGTCCGCAGCACCTTGGTCAGCACGTCGTTGATGCCAATTTCGGGGACCGGCGCCTCCTCCATCCACAGGCCCGGCCGGGCCTCTTTCTTCACCAAAGCTCGCATCGAGTGCATGGCGGCGGTAGGTTCCTTGAGCGAGAGGTTGCTTTCGGGGAGTGTATCACGGAGACGCGACAGGCGACAGGGAGCAGGCGACTGATCCGACACGGAATGCGGATATGCGGGCGCCAGTGTACCGGCGGCCTCATCTCTGTTACGTTTTCTCAGTCGGCATGGCTCCGCGGTTGAGCGCTGCGCGGAGTGCCGCGAGAATCGACGCGAGACAAAAGGCCCGCTCGATGCCCGCGATTTTCGAATACCGTCATCTTGTCGTCGCCGAAGAGATCGACGCGCTGGGACACGTGAACAACCTCGCGTACCTGGCATGGATGCAAGCGGCGGCGCTGGCCCACTCGGCGGCGCAGGGCTGGCCGGCGGACCGTTATCAGACGTTGGGCCTCGGCTGGGTCGTGCGGTCGCACGAGATCACCTACGAACGCCCGGCGCTGCTCGACGACGAAATCGTGGTTCGCACTTGGGTCGCCGGCTTTCGCCGGGCCAGTTCGGTCCGCCGCTACGACATCCTGCGGGCCGCCGACGGCAAACGGCTGGCCACAGCCGCGACGAACTGGGCTTTCGTCAATTATGCCAACGGCATGCCCGCCCGCGTTCCACCGGAAGTCATTGGCGCCTTCGAGTTAGTCGGCGATGTGCCATGCAGAGATGCGGCCACGGATGAAACACAGATGAAACACGGATGAGCCGAAACGAAACTCGACGCCAGGATATGCTTGGTTTGAGTGTTCCGGGTTTCGGGCGGCAAACGCGACAACTTCCGGATGTTCCTGGCGCGCCGCGATTTTTACGGGTTATCTGTTCGGCGCGTTTTCATAAACCGATCAGAATGTGACCGGTATCTTTTCCATCCGGGGCTCCGATGTCTATGCGGGTCAATGCGTGTCGCTGTTTCCCGAAGAAGGGTGAGACACGAGTCAAGCGTTCGGGGTTCGCGTCCCACTTGTCGCCGAACGACTGCGTTCACTTGCCGGCGCCGGCTGCAAGGAGCGTGATGCCACGAAAAACCGTAATGCCGGCCCGGTCAAGTGCAATGCTCGGTTCGCCGCTTCGCTAATTCAGAGAAGGTCATTGAACTCCTCAACTGTCAAACCGGCCTGTCGAATGATTGCACGCAATGTCCCCTTAGCGACTTCGTTATGGTCGGGAACGGTCAAGCGTCGGTGCGGCGGGGTCTGCTGTCGCAAAATCATGTGGCTGCCTCGCTGCCTGTCCAACACATACCCGATCTTACCCAGAGCCTTGACCACATCGCGCCCCGAAACGACCGGCAAGGCACTCACGGCGTAACCTCCACAATCTCCTCGGTTACGGATGGCGGAACCGGCTCGCCATGCGCCTCAAGACTCTCCAAATACCCGGCGATCGCTTCCTTGATATTGTCGATCGCTTCCGAACGCGTTTTCCCTTGGGAAATGCAACCAGGAAGCGCAGGGACTTCGGCGACATAGACGCCGTCTTCATCCTGCTCAATGAGGACACGATATCGCACAGCAAGTGCCTCCCAAAATCATAGTTGACGAAGTCGAGAGCCCAGCGCCCACAATGTTCAGGATACCACGGGCTTCCGCAGAGTACGATTCCAGAATTACCCATTCCCGCGTCTTCCCGGCGCCTGCTGCCTGCGACCAGCTTGGCGGCGCAGCGGAACCCTGAAGACCCAGTTTTTTCTGCATTTCATCCGTGTTCGATTCGTGTTTCATCCGTGGCTAAAGTCGCCGTTTCCTCCGTGGCTCAAATCACCAGGCGAGCACAGGCGGCAGGAACTCGGCGATCAGGTCTTCGTAGTACGGCCGCAGAGCCGCAACGTCGGGCCGCTCGGCGCTCTTCGTGTAAAGATCGTAGCGGTTGAACTCGCGGACCCAGCGAAAATATTCTCGGTCGCGATCGTTCATCAATTCCTGATACGCCCCCTCGCGATGCGCCGGATAAAACGAGTGATAGCGAATCATGTACAGCGCTTCGAGCGGCAGGTAATCGCGGACCACGTGGTACAGATATTCGTCGTGGCCCCACGACATCAGCACCTCGTCGAGCCCGCAGCCTGTGGCGTAGATGCCGCAAGGCGTTTGATATTCGGTCGCCAGGCTGTCGGGATTGTCGGCGAGGAACTCGGCAAACACGATCTTATCGGAAAACGCGCAACCGACCGGATAAGTGTCGCCGACCACGGCCCATTGCGGCTCGCCGAACAGGCACAGCACCTTGCCCAAGTCGTGCAGCAATCCAGTGAGGACGAACCAGCGCGGATGGCCATCGCGGCGGATGGCCTCGGAGGTTTGCAAAAGGTGTTCGATCTGCGGCAGGGCCGTGTCGGGGTCGCTGTCGTCGACCAGCGTGTTGAGGAATTCGAGCGCCTCCCACGGGCTCATGCGGCGCTTGGCCAGCGGCAGAAACTCGGCCCGCTTCGCCCGCACGAAATCGACCGTTTGATGGCGATGGTGCAGCCGGTAGAACTCCTTCACCTCGGGGCGCGCCTCGGCCCGGTAGTCGCGAAACTCCTCGGCCTTCTTTTCCGGCTCGGGATAACGGCGCCGCACGTCGTCGTCCCATTGTTCCAAATCGTCGAGCGGGCCGGCAGGCTCCGTGCGTCCGCTTTGCGGATAGGTTTCGGACATCGGTTATTCCTTGGCAGTTGCGACCGTGGATAGAAACCGCGCCAACCCGTCAAGATCGTCGGTGTTGATCAGATCGACCCCGGCGGCGTGCAGTTGCCGCCACATCGATTCTTCGTCGGGCGTCGCCCAGAACCGCACGCGGCGGCCGGCGGCGTGCGCCTTGCGGATGATTGCGACGAGCTTGTCCCATTCGTCCTGGGGCATATCGCCGGCGCCGCGCCAGCGAAAGTGGCTCGTCCAATTGTCGCTGATGAGCGGCAACAGATGGCTGGGCAACTTCGAATCGAGATCGCTCAGCCGGCCGTCGACGCCGACATAGCGGGTCTTTGCGGCGGAAATCGTCCGCCAGGGACGGTCGCCGGAAACGATCACCGTGACGGGCTTCGTCTGCAAGCGGCCGTCGCGAACGATCGAGATAATCTCGCCGTATTTGGCGAGCGTCTTCGCCAGGGCTTGATAGGCGGCTTCGCCGTCGGCCTTGATATCGACCAATAACGTCAAACCCGTCCCGTCGGCGAACAGCTTGCCGCCGCCGGCACGAACCCGCTCGCGGAGCGGATCGAGATACAGCTTTTCCAGCGTGCGATCGGGATTCAGCTCCAGCACGCTATGCGCGACAAGCAACTGCCCATTGACCAAAAAGATATCCGCTTCGATGCTGGTGAAGCCGCGATCGAGCGCATCGAGCAGCGGTCGTTCGTGAAGATAGTCGTTGTGCGCGTGGGCCTGCCGCAACGGCTTTGCGGCCGCGGGCGATTCCGGCCACGCACGCAATCTCGCCGCGTGGATCAAAACGCCAAAAGATGCGAGCAGCAGGATTGCAACGCGCCGCATGGTCATGTTTCCAGTTCAGCAACGCCCAGCGGCCATTGTAGCGCGGACCTCCGCCGAAGAACAACTTGCCCGGGAAAGCTTTAGCCACGGATGAAACACGGATTGAACACGGCGGCAATACAGAACGAGAAGACGATCTGCGTTTGAACGCCGCTTACCCGTGTTTGATCGGTGTTTCATTCGTGGTTCCGCTTCCTCATCGCGCATCATCGCTTTCGTCCGGGGCCCCACACAGCTCGGCCGGGCGTGGCGCCGGTGTGCTCGCCGTCGCGCAAGACCTGTTTGCCGTTGACGAACACATGCTTGACTCCGGTCGCATACTGGTGAGGCTCGGCGAACGTGGCGTGGTCGGCGATCGTCGCCGGGTCGAAAATCACCACATCGGCGAAATAGTCTTTCTTCAAGCGCCCCCGGTCGGTGAGGCGCAGATTGGCGGCTGGCAGCGCGCTCAGCCGGTGAATGGCCGCCTCGATCGGAATCACCTTTTCGTCGCGCACATATTTACCCAGCAGCCGGGCGAAGCTGCCGTAGGCCCGCGGGTGCGGGTGCGATTTCAAAAACGGCCCCTTGGGCGCCAGCGATTCGGAATCGGAGCAAAAACTGACCCAGGGCAACGCGATCTTCTTGCGGACGTTGGCTTCGTCCATGAAGAAATAGATCGTGTCCACGCGGCTGGCGTCTTCGATTACCAGGTTGATCGCGGCTTCCTCGGGCGAAATTCCGCGGTGCTTCGCCACTTCGGCCAGGCTGCGGCCGGTCAGCGGTTTGAGCGCTTCGTTTTTGAAGCCGACCAGCAGCACGCGCTCGGGCGAGCCGGCGGCCAGCAACAGGTTTTCCCACTTGTCGGTGGGCGTTTTCATCTCGTGAATCACTCGGGACCGCGTCTTGGGATCGCGCAGCCGCTCGATCCAGCGATCGAGGCCCCCTTCTTGTACCCAAGGAGGCATCGCCGCGTTCAAGCCGGTGCCGCCGGCCGTGTAGGTGTACATATCGGCGGTGATTTGCAGGTCGTCCTTGCGGGCCTGCTCGATCTTGGCGATGACCTTGTCGAGCTTCGGCCAGTTTGCCTCGCCCGCCGCCTTCAGGTGATAAATCTCGGCGCGAATCTTGGCCTCGCGAGCGATCTGCAATAATTCGTCGACCGATTCGAGCAGGCGATTGCCTTCGCTGCGGATGTGCGAAACGTACAGCCCGTCGTACTCGGCGGCGACTTTGCACAGCTCAATCAGCTCGTGC
>Ga0134126_10012902_pt1 | contig 10553 bp, 7 predicted proteins | sample KB31752_FD_96881 | JGI IMG/M metagenome (GOLD analysis project Ga0134126, IMG submission 96881) | Terrestrial soil microbial communities with excess Nitrogen fertilizer from Kellogg Biological Station, Michigan, USA - KB3-175-2 | ecosystem: Environmental > Terrestrial > Soil > Unclassified ...
CTGCTAGCCTGTGATTAGGGCGTAATGGCTCCGGGTTGCAGCGCAGTTGCGTCGTAAGCAATTGAGCGCACGGGAGTTCCGGCGCCGTTGCCGGCACAGCTTACTGAAGCTGCCATTCAAACTCGGAGCCGACAGTAGAAGTTAGTGGGGTGAGTGAGGGCGGGCAGTAGTACGCCCCCGTCTTCATTATTTGCAACGCCTCGCAGCACGCAGGCCGTCAGGCGCGCAAAGCCAGCCGCAGCGCGCGGCTATCGCCTCAGCCCGCGAGTCCCTCGAGGAATCTGGCGATGCTCATCCAGGTTTGAGTGGTTGAAACGGGTACCGTCACCAACTGGTCGGCCAGGAGAGTCAGACCGCCATAGACGTATACGTGATGCGGCCGTCCCCGTGTTCGCCAGTCGTAGATCATGGCTACGACGATCAGCAGATCGGCGACCAAGCCCGGTGGCACCGCAACGAACACCGGCGGTGGTCCTTGCGTCCCCGGCGGGGCAAAGAGGGTCAGGAATACGCGTGCGATGGCTGGATGCATAAACCCCACCATGATGAGGTACATCAGCCGCTTGTGCGTTTCCGGTCGTCGCACGTTGGCGATCGCGAGGGAAAAAAACCCTATCAATACCGGTAAAGCGCAAAGCGCCACGGCAGCGAATCGGCGTCCCGCGTCTCCATACCCGTGCGCGTCGTACAGGCGCATGACGGTTACCTGCGCGACGAGGATCGAACACATCATGACGCTGAACAGGGCTATTCCCGCCAGGCCCCACGCGCGGTGGGTGGGCGTACGCCCCGAGGCGATCCATGCGGTTTGCATGAAATAGAACAGTGTCCAGCTGAAGAGCAGCGCACCATGAATGTGAAGGATCGGTGGTCTGTGGTAAGTTCCGCTGGCGACCGGCGCCAAATAGGTAGGCGTGAAGCCGCCAAATGCAATCAGCACGAAGACGCCGGCCATCCACAAATAGAAATGGCGCTCGCTTGAGCGCAGGACAGAGTTGCTGGCGACCGTCGACTGCAATGTGCTACGTGCTTCCACAGCACGCCCCCACTGTGTGGTGTCCTACTGCATTGTCCTCGAAATCGAGCTTATAGGCACGCGCGATGCCCGCACGGCGCACGCCCGCTTCCGCAGTTGCTCGCACATCTGCGACGGCACAGCATCTCGGCGCATTTGATCGAGCTCTCCGGTTACCGGCCGGGGAGGTCGCATCGGTGCAGCAGGACGAGGCTCGAGGAGCCGGGGCTGACATGATGGTTGCGGGGCCCATGGTCCCACGGGGTTGCACAAGGTTCTGCTCGGCAGCGTCACGCGGGATCTGCTTTTGCAGGAGAGGATACCAGTCATGATGTCGCACTGAGCGCGTCCCTACGCTTTACACAAGAACGTGCGGAACCGCATTTCCAATTATCAAGATTTACGGAGGAAGTCTATTGGAGTCAGTGGTCTGAGATAGCCTAGGTACGACCTTCCAAGATCGCCTTTCGTCAGCTGCATGCTCTCACCAGCAGAGGTTGATCTCCTCGATTGGGAAGCCGATCCCGAGTGACTTCCAGATCGCAGCAATGCGTTCGACCGCGGGCAAAGCGCGTTCGATCCATTCCGGATGCTGGCGCCGCGCCTTGTCGGAGACCTCGAACGCGGATGCCCGTAGACCGCTGCCGTAGCGATCGTGGTACCCTTGGGCGATCGTCTGCAGAGCGTCCCTACCGAAAGGGACCACACGCACATTGTGGCTGGCGGCCAGCCCCGTGCTCGCCAGGCACGCGTGATAGCGCTCCCAATACAGAAGGTAAGCGTCGAAGTATTCCATGCTTTCGAGTCGCTCGGTGCTAAAGCCGCAGTACCGAAGGTCGCGCCGGCACCATTCTTCGATGTTGGAGCGTACGCGAAAACGGCCGGCCTCAGGCAGTCCTCCGGACTTTTCATATGTCGAGACGCAGGCCGCGACGGGATGCCGCAGGGTGAGGACGTGTTCCATGCCGTCGCCGAGAACGCGACGGAATAATCCCGCGGCGTAGATGCCCTTGGTGAGCTTCTTCGGCACCACGATCTTGCCGCAGCGCCGCTCTTGGTCGGCAAAAAAAATCTCGACCATAGTGAGATATTCGGCCATGGTCTTCAGGCTCAGGGTCCAGCCGTTGACTCCCGGCTGCAGCTCGAAGGGCGCGGCTTCCGGAAAGCTGTCATGGGCGAGGGCGTGCGGCACCTGTTGCGGCCGCATGCCGAGGGCGAGGTAGAGCTCGGCCGTGAGATACGAGCCCCCGCTGCGTGGAATGCCCATGACATTGATGAAGTGAAAGCGCGAGCGCAGCTCGCGCAGAGGAGCGAGATCTCCGGTGAGCAGGGCGAAGAGCAGAGTGTAGCTGCGCGCGACGTACGCGCGCCCCGACGGGCTGTTCATGACGAAATGCGCCGCCTCGGCCGCTTGGCGATGCAGATTCTCCTCGGGTACCGCGAGCATTTCCGAGCGTTGCTCGGCCCAGATCTCGTGGTCGAACGGCCGCTTTTCCAGCACCCGCGCCAGAAAGCTTACGAAAGCCGGCGACGCTGGAAGCTCGCGATCGGTGAGCTTGAATTCGATACCCATTAGGCTTACGGAGTGTCCGTCGATGCCGAGCGAATGTGCGCAGTTGGCAAGGATTTTGCCGATGATCGAGCTGCTTGCCGGAGCCGGCGGTGCTTTGTGCCGCGAACGCTAGATGTATAGAAGATTAAAGCAAGATTAAAATCTTAGACTCAGTTTCTAATGGAGACTAAGATTTTACCAAGGCTTACCGCGTCGGGAACGCGCGCGCTTGTCTGCCTCAGGGCGGTCCGTTCGTTGCCCTTCGCTGGCGCCTATGAAGTCCAGGGTTGGACACAAGCGTCCCGGAGGCGCCATGAGCACCGAGAGTCGGCTCTTGCCGGTGGTGGCAATCACGGGCAGTTCGATCATGGTGGCGTGCGGGGGGTATTCCGGCGGTTCGTGCGGCTCCTTCGGCAGCTACGGCTCTTACGGTTCCTTCGGCTCCTTTGGCATGCGGCGGGTAAGTGCAAAGCGCGCGCCTGCGGCCCGTACCGCTGCCCCTTACATGTGTCCCACCAGCATCGGCGCCGACGGGGTTTACGAAGGCGTCCTAACGAACGACGCCAACCAGCAGCAAACCTCCGTGGTCGCCATCATTGCGGACAACGGAGAAGGGCGCATGAGCGCCCAGGACGGGACCTATTACCGGCTGAACGTCAGCAGCTCGGGCGCATCCGTGTCGGGGAGTTTTTCCGGCTTTTCTCAGGGCGCCACCTTTCCGGATGGCAGGCAGTCCACTTCCGGTTCGCTGGCGGCGACGATAACACAGTCGGGCTTGGGTGGAGCTCTGACCGATCAGTCCGGCGACAAGGTAGGTTTGTCGCTGCGCTTTGACAGCGTTTATGGTGTGACTTCCGCGCTGTCAACGCTTGTGGGGACTTGTAGCTATAGCGTCACCAGGTTCAGTATGACGGCAACAATTCATACCGATGGCACGTTCTCGGCGAACGATTCCAACAACTGCACTTACAGTGGAACCTTTGGCCTGATCGATCCAAGATTCAATGCCTACAGCGAAAGTTTCATGCGGTCGTGCGACGGCACCAGCATGATGTTTGCAGGCTTGGCAACATACATACCGGGCACCAGCAGCACTCCGACTGAGATCAGGATGCTCGCCGACGACAACTCCGGGGATTACCTGGCTGCCGTGCTCAAGTAAGCGCTCGACGTTGCAGCTGCGCACCGCGGCCGGTCGTCGCTCCTCCGAGACACCTCTCGGTGTCGGATCTCTGCCTCGGGCGAGAGGTATTTGTCAGCGCCATAGCGAGGTGAGTCATGGGGACAAGCACCACCGCACCCGCAACCATCACCGGCGACTCGCTGCAGCGCTCTACCGGGCGGCAATTCTACCTGTGGATGGCGGGCGTCTTCGTGCTGATCGCCTTCGGCGGCATCGCGCGGGTGATGCAGACTCTGTTCGCCCCGCCGGGGCGAATGGACCGCCGCCGGTGTTCGTTTCGTACCGCCAGGCCTGATCGCCGATCTGCTGATCGTTGCAGCCGTGATCTACGACTGGCGAGCGCGGGGACGGCCGCATAAGGTATACGTCTACGGCGGTCTGGCGCTGCTCGCCGAACAATTACTGTTGGTACCCGTTTCCCCCCACTCATACCTGGATGAGCGTCGCCAGATTCCTCGAGGGACTTGCGGGCTGAGGTAGGCAAGCGGTTTTGCGACCCGCGAGGGGAGCTTATGACCCCTCGGCGAGGGTCAAACCGCTCCGGAGCCGTCACTGAGAGCGGCCGCAGCACAAATGCGACCGCATCGCACATGGCGGAAATCGCACGAAGCAGTCAGAATTAGAGTTGCACCGGTCTCCATTCGCCCATCTAACAAGCAAAAAGGGGGCTTCCATGGGATTCCGTACGTTGATGAAAGTCGTCTGCGTCTCTGCCACGCTGGCCTGTTTCGGGCTTGCCCACGCCCAGGTGTTTCGCCTGAAGCCTATTCCTCCTCGTGGCCCGCGCGCAGCCGCGGTGACCGCAGCAGCAGCCCGCGCCGTCGCCGCGAACGCGTCGACTACGTCGATCGCCTCGCCGTGGCAGGCGCTCAACAACCAGCCTCCGTTTACCACCAACGATTGCAACGAGGGGTTCCCGGGCGCCGCCAACCCGCTCCTGCTTACGGATGGTTCGGTCATCGTGCAGGACGCCGGTTGCCCGGACTGGTGGAAGTTGACTCCGGACAAGACCGGCAGCTACGTCAACGGTACATGGACCCAGATCGGCTCGCTGCCTGACGGGTACTCGCCGCTTTATCACTCATCCGCGGTTCTGCCCGACGGACGCGTGATCATCATGGGCGGAGAGTACAACGTCGTTAACGGCGTCTTCTTTACTCCCATTTGGACCGCTCAGGGAGCCATCTACGACCCCGTAACCGATGTTTGGACGGCCGTGGCACCGCCGCCTTTCTTCGACGTTCTCCAGGTGGCGAAGGGCGTGTTTGCACAGACGATCGGCGACGCACAGGGCGTCGTACTGCCCAACGGGACCTTCATGCAGGCAGATTGCTGCACGGCCCAGCAAGCCCTTCTCGACGCAAAGACCCTGACCTGGACTCCGACCGGGGCAGGCAAATTCGACATCAACGATGAGGAGGGCTGGACGCTGTTGCCCAACGGAAAGGTGCTGACGGTCGACGCCTACGTGCCCAATTCGACCTTCCCGTATATGCCGACCGGCACCAACTCGGAGCTCTACAGTCCCGCGAGCGGCAAATGGAAGAGCGCAGGGAGCACCGTTGTGCAGCTGTGGGATTCTGGCGTCGGATGCGGCGAACTGAAGGCTCCTCAACCTACGCCGACGTTCGAGGTCGGGCCCGGCGTGCTGCGCACGGACGGCACCGTGTTTTACGCCGGCTCGAACACCTGCGCGAACGGGACCGGATCCACGGCGATTTATAACTCGCAAAGTGGGAAATGGCGTCCAGGTCCGAGCTTCCCGACGATCGACGGCGTCGGCGACATAAACATTGCCGACGGTCCGGCAGCGTGGGAGCCCAACGACAAGGTGCTCATGATGGCCAGTCCCAGCTTCGGGGACGCGCCGTCGTTCTTCTTCGAATGGGACGGCAAGGATCTGACCCAGGTGCCGGGGCCACCGAATGCGCCGACCGATGGGTCATTCTTTGGCAATATGCTGGTACTGCCCACCGGGCAGATCCTGCTTACGGACTTCTCGGGCGATATCGAGATCTATACGCCGACCAACACGCCTGGAGACCGACAGTTCCAACGCGACATCGCGCCAATAGTCTTCCATACACCCTTGTCGTTGGCGCGCGGCGGCTCCTACAAGATTGGCGGACTTGGTTTCAATGGCGTCACCCAGGGAGCTGCCTACGGTGACGACGTACAGGCTGCGACGAACTTCCCGCTGGTGCGTATCACAAACCTGAGGACCTCTCACGTGTTCTACAGTCGCACGCATGATCACAGCAGCATGGCTGTGGCGTCGGATGAGCCGGTCTCGACGCAATTCGATGTGCCTGCGGCGCAGGAGCCGGGCCTCAGTTTCCTGCAGGTGGTTGCGAACGGCATCGCTTCTCGGCCGGTCCTGGTACTCGTGCACTAGATTTCGCAAGGGGCGCGTGTGGGCGGGTGTTGAGAGCGCCCGCCTGCGACGCGGACGAGCAAACGCCGCCTTTGGGCGGCGTTTGCATTCTAGCAATGGGTCTTCGGAATAGATCCAGGAGTAAGTGGCATCCGGGTTGTCATCGTCCTGCGGAGCACCGCGCCGGCGGGGCTGCCGCCGCTTCGCTTGCATGACCTGCGGTACATGGCCGGCAACCTCATGCACGAGACCAGGGTGCCGCTGAAGCGTGCGCAGGAGATCCTCGGCCACGCGAGTGAGCGCTCGAGTCTGGCGATCTACAGGCACGCGATGCACCGCACGCGCGATGACTCGGCCGACAAAATTGCCGAGCTCGCGGGCCTCTCGAACGCGGGAAACAACCGGGAGACAATCGCCTCGGTAGAACCTGAGAAAGCGGAGCTAAGTGATTGTTTAATTAGCTCCCCGGGTTGCGGCGAAAACTTCCGCGTAAGTACTTGAGCTGTAAGGAGTGTCACGCAGACTTACGGTGCGGACTGCCCCTGCGGCAGCCCCGTAAGAGGTGGGCTGCGGCGGTCTCGCATGAAATTCGCTGTGACCGGGTGCTCCAGCTACTCAATGCACGCTTCGCGAAGAGCCTCAGACCAGCGTGCGGCGATCGTCAGAGGGGTTATCTTCGCAGCCGTCAGCTGCCGGCGTCCCTGCTCCAAGTCCTAGCGAAAGCTGCCGGTGAAGCGGGTCAGCCAGCCGAGTCTTTGTAGCTCGTCGAGGCGTCCTGTGAGCAGCTCTGCTCCGTGATGTTTCTGCGACTTGGCGATCTCCCTCGGGTCGGGGCTTGAGACCACGTCGCGGTCGGGGTGCAGGCGCTTCAACTCCCGCAGGGCCGAGAGAAGGGCGCGTTAATTGGTACCGGAGGAGCCCTTGCGCTGCGAGGGCTGCAGTACGACCTGCGCACCGGGTACGATCGTCGCGTGTTGGTGCATACGTGGAGGACGTAATGCAATTCGGCAACTGTGGGCGAACGGCCGCCATGCTTGCGACGGCGATGCTCGGCGGAGCGGCGTTTGTGTGCTTTGACGCGGGCGCCGAGGCTGGCCCGGTCCAAGTCCAGCTGCAACCACTGCACTGGCGGTCCATCGGGCCATTCCGCGGCGGACGTGTGCTCACGGTCAGCGGCGTACCCGGCGAGCCGCACCATTTTTACTTCGGTGCGGTAAACGGCGGCGTATGGGAGACCCGTGACGCAGGACGTACGTGGGCGCCGATCTTCGATTCGGCGCCAATCGGCTCGATCGGGGCCCTCGCGGTAGCGCCGTCAGATCCCAGAGTCATCTACGTGGGCACCGGCGAGGCCGACATGCGCTCGGATATCGCTCAGGGTGAGGGCATGTTTCGATCGAACGACTCGGGTCATACCTGGCAACCGATCGGGCTGGAGGATTCGCAGCAGATCGGTCGCATCCTGGTCGATCCGACGAATCCGGACGTGGTGCTGGTTGCAGCATTGGGCCATCCCTATGGCGGCAACGAGCTGCGTGGGGTGTTCCGCTCGGCCGATGGCGGCAAGCACTGGCAGCGTACTCTCTACAAGGACGCGGACTCCGGTGCGATCGACCTGGTCGCCGAGCCGGGAGCGCCCAACACGGTGTACGCGTCGCTGTGGCAGACCCGCCGGCCACCCTGGAATGTCTATCCACCCTCAAGCGGGCCCGGCAGCGGCCTGTACAAGTCGGGCGACGGCGGTCAGACCTGGACTGCCCTGACAGGACACGGCCTCCCGGAAATGCCCGGTCGCATCGGCATCGCCATTTCGCGTGCGAAGCCGCAGCGGGTGTTTGCGCTGATCGATGCGGTGGACGGTGGCCTGTACCGCTCGGACGATCGGGGGTCGAGCTGGACGCGCCTCAGCAGCGACAGTCGAATCTGGAAGCGTGGCTGGTATTTCGGCGGCATCACCGTCGACCCAAGCAACGCCGACGTGGTCTACGTCTGCAATACGGCCGTGTACCGTTCCGACGATGGCGGCAAGAGCTTCATCCCCGTCAAGGGTGCACCGGGTGGCGATGACTATCACCAGCTGTGGATCGATCCAGCCGATCCGCAGCGACGCATACTCGGCGTCGACCAAGGCGCAGTGGTCACGCTGGACGGCGGTGCCAGTTGGAGCTCCTGGTTCAACCAGCCCACCGGCCAGTTCTATCACGTCGTGACCGACAATCGCTTCCCGTACTGGGTCTATGGGGCCCAGCAGGACTCCGGGGCCGCTGGGGTACCGAGCCGTACCGATAACATCGACGGCATCAATCTGCGGCAATTTCGCGAAACTGCCGCTGGGGGCGAAAGCGGCAATATCGCCCCGGATCCGGACGACCCGGAGGTGATTTTCGGCGGGCGTGTCGACAGGCTGGACCTGCGCACCGGACAGACGCAGAGCATCGCTCCGACCCTCGCGTACCCCGGCCTGTACCGCAGCACCTGGACTCTGCCACTGGTGTTCGGCAAGAAAGGCAGCCATGCGCTTTATTTCGGCAACCAGCGGGTGTTTCGCACCCTTGATCACGGCCGGCACTGGGATCCGATCAGCCCGGATCTGACTCGCGAAAATCCAGAGACGCCCGCCAACCTCGATCCGACCACGGTGCAGGACCACGAGCACGCCGGCCCGCGCCGCGGGGTGGTCTATGCGATCGGCCCCTCGCCACTCGAAGAGCGGCTCATCTGGGCAGGTACCGATGATGGTCTGGTGTGGCGGACCCGCGACGGCGGCGCTCACTGGCAGAACGTGACGCCCGCGCAACTGAGCGCATGGTCCAAGATCGGCGTGGTCGAGCCCTCACACTTTGATGCAGACAGTGCCTACATCGCGGTGGACCGGCACCGGCTTGACGACCCGCGACCCTACATTTATCGCACGCGCGACGGGGGTGTGAGTTGGACGTTGATTGCCGAGGGCATCGCCGAGGGGGGTACGCTAAACACGGTGAATGCCGTGCGCGAAGATCCCGCGCATCGCGGCCTGCTCTATTGCGGTAGCGAGCGTGGCGTCTATGTTTCCTTCGACGACGGCGACCACTGGCAGGCCCTGCAACAGAACCTGCCACGCACCTCCGTGCGTGACCTGCAGGTGCACGCCGACGACCTGGTGATTGCGACCCACGGCCGCGGGTTCTGGATCATGGACGACATCGCGCTGCTGCGGTCGCTGGCGGACCCCTACGGCGGCGCCGTTCGCCTGTTCCCGCCCGCGCAGGCCTACCGCGTCCGACCCACCGGTTTCACCGGGTCGCCGATGCCGAAGGATGAGCCAATGGGGGCTAATCCGCCGCTGGGTGCTTATATCGACTATGCGCTGGATGCGCCTGCAAACGGCGCGGTCACGCTGAGCATTTCAGATGCACGCGGGACCCCGGTACGAACCTTCAGCAGTAACGACAAGCCACCGCCACCGGATCTCGCCAAGATTGACATCGCGCCCGAATGGATCGTGTCACCGAACCCCCTGGCCACCGCTGCCGGGGCACATCGCTTCGTGTGGGACCTTCACTATGCGCCGCCGCAGCCGAAGCTCGTTCCCGAGGATCCGAGCGAAGAAGAGCAGGGCGTATGGGCGCCCCCGGGCCAATACTGGATCGACCTCGAGGTCGACGGAAAGCACTATCGGCAGGAGTTGCAGGTCGCGCGCGATCCGCGCGTGAAGCTGCCTGCGAGTGCCTATGCGCGGCAATTCGCGCTCGCACGCGAGGTCGAGGCCGCGCGCGTGCAGATCGCAGCAACCCTGGCGGAGGCGAACCGGATTCATGCCGCCATCGTTGAGCGCACCAGGGGCGACGGCAGCAGCGCTAGCGCGGCCGCCCTTGCCGCCGCCGACCAGCGAGTGCGCGCCCTCACCGACATCGCACCGGACAAAGACGCGCCGGACTTCCTGGGGCCTGCGCCGAAAACGATCCGCGGACTGCGTTATCTTGAGGCAGCGTTCCGCAATCTTGCGCGGGCGGTCGACGGCGCAGATGCGGCGCCAACACCGGATGCTCTACGAGGCTACGCCAAACACCGGGCGTTGTTGAATGACGCACTGATCCAGTGGGATCACTTCATGGCGATCGACATGCCGCGCCTCAATTCACTTCTGCAATCTGACAGGCCTGTTCCCGCCGAGGCGCTCAGGCGTCCTGCCGAGGCTAATTCAACATCGGCATCGCGAAGGCAAGATCGCGCAACCTGTAATAGATCCTCGATAGAGCACGCAGCGGCAGAGGGAAGTTCCGTTTCCCTCTACCGCTGCGATTCTACGAAGTCTATTGACTAGTCACCGCCGCCGATACGCGCGAAATACACGTCTTCTTCAACTGTGCCGTGTAACCCTCGAGTGTCGGCCCAGACGATGTTGGGTTGCCCCCAGGCATCCAGCGTTACCCACATGTAGTCGCCC
>Ga0134126_10012904_pt1 | contig 10551 bp, 11 predicted proteins | sample KB31752_FD_96881 | JGI IMG/M metagenome (GOLD analysis project Ga0134126, IMG submission 96881) | Terrestrial soil microbial communities with excess Nitrogen fertilizer from Kellogg Biological Station, Michigan, USA - KB3-175-2 | ecosystem: Environmental > Terrestrial > Soil > Unclassified ...
AGCCCCGCCGAAAGGTTCGGGGCTTTTTTTGTTGATGCTGGGAGTGGAGCATGAAGAAGCCAGTCGTCGCCATCGTTGGCGCAACCGGTGCCGTCGGTGCCGAATTCGTCGGTTGCCTGACGAAGCGCAATTTCCCGGTCGGCAGGCTGAAAGCGCTGGCAAGCGCGCGCTCGGCGGGCAAGACGGTCAAGTTTGGTGGCAACACGATCGCCGTCGAAGAGTTGACGGAGAAATCATTCGAGGGCGTCGACATCGCCTTGTTCTCAGCGGGTGCGAGTGCATCACGCGAGTTCGCACCGAGTGCCGTGAATGCCGGCGCGGTCGTTGTCGACAATTCGTCGGCCTTTCGCATGGCGGCTGACGTGCCGTTGGTCATTCCCGAGATCAATGCGCGACGAATTACAGAGCACAAAGGCATCATCGCCAATCCCAATTGCTCGGCGATCACGGCCCTGGTGCCTTTGTGGCCGATCCACAAGAAGAACCGGATCAAGCGCATGATCATTTCAACCTATCAGGCGGCGAGTGGCGCGGGTGCGGCGGCGATGCGCGAGCTGGAAGACTCCACCCGAGCCTATCTCGACAAGAGGCCGTTCGAACCGCAGGTGCTGCCGCATCGCTATGCCTTCAACGTCTTCAGCCACAACACGGCGATCGATCCGGAGACTGGCTACAATGACGAAGAGACGAAAGTCATGCGCGAGGCCCGAAAGATCTTGGAGGACGATAGAATCGCGATCGGCGTCACCTGCATCCGCGTTCCGGTGCTCCGGGCACACAGCCAGTCGATCACGTTTGAGTGCGAGAAACCGATCACCGAAGCCGAAGTGCGCACGATTTTGTCAGATGCAACGGGTGTAAAAATCGTCGACGACCGGGCAAGGAATTATTTTCCGATGCCGATCGATGCGTCGGGACAGGATGACGTGCTGGTCGGCCGCATCCGCAAGGACTTGAGCGATCCCTCGGGGCATTCGATCGCGATGTTCGTAGCCGCCGATCAATTGCTGAAGGGAGCCGCATTGAACGCGGTCCAGATTGCGGAGTATCTCGTCAACCGCGACGCACGTTGAACGCACCGATGATCTCGGAGAGCGGCGGCAGCTGGTCGAAGGCCTCTTGCGCTTTCGCCTTGATTTTCTCGAATTGCATCACGTTTTCGATGCGGTCCGCGAGAAATTGCTCGGTCGCGCCTTCGTCGGCGCTCGCGTCGGAAAACCAGCGCAGCAACGTCGAGGAGTAGACGGCCGCGAGAATCCCGCGCTTGGTGTAGAAATTGAAGTCCGTCGACGTGTCGCCGATCGCCCGCCACATCGTATCGACCGTGCGATAGACGAGTTTGGCGCCGACAGCTGCATGTGGCGGCAGACTGAGGAACGCGGCGGCCCGTCGCGCGGCCTCCTTATGCGGACGCAAGGCTGCAATGCGCGCCTTTACGGCGGTGGCGATGCGTTCACGAATCTTCATGTTCTTGATGTCGAGCGCGGCGACTGTCTGTTCCATGTCGGCGTCGGCGCTTTGGGAAAACGCTTCGACCAAGCTGAGCGGACCATCGGGAAACAAGCGGGCCATCGTGGTCTTGTCGACGCCCACCTCTTTTGCAGCGGCGGCGAGAAGCCTATCGGAAAAACCATCGAACACGGCGTGAGGTAGCGCCGCAGCCAGAACAGCCTTCCTGAGATCTGCGTCGTTCGCCTTTTTCTTTCGCGCCGTCATAGCTCTTTCGCCCAATGACGCACTTCGCTTTCGAAGATCAGTTTTCCCAGATCGGTCATGCGGCTCGGGTACAAGATACCGTCAAGGTGATCGCATTCATGTTGGACGACACGGGCATGGAATCCTTTTGCCGTGCGGGCGATTTCGCGACCGTCCACATCGAAGCCGCGATAGCGGATGTGAAACGGACGTTCGACGAAGCCGCGCAGGCCCGGCACCGAAAGGCATCCCTCCCAGCCACCCTCAAGGTCGCCGCTCATGATCTCGATTTCGGGATTGATCAGGACGGTCAGCGGTGCGGTGTGATCGAAGCTCTCGGCGAGTTCGGGGTCGCTGCGACCCTCGGGCGCCTGAAACACGACGACGCGCATCGGGACATGGACCTGCGGCGCCGCGAGGCCGGCTCCGTTGGCGTCGATCATCGTCTCGATCATGTCGGAGACCAGCCGCCGTATCTCCGGCGCCGCTGGGTTCGCGACCGGCTGTGCGATTTGTGCCAGTACGGGGTGGCCCATTCGGGCTATTTTCAAAATTGCCATGTGTTTGATTCTATTACATCCGTGTACATTCGAACCGAGCTTTTAAGAGTATTCGTGCACCCCTCCCCCTCTCGCTGAACACTCAATTTACACCGGACAAACCTGCCGTCAGCGACCCTGGCCCGCACCATATAGGAATGAAGTCAGCCTTGTTCAAGTGGTGCGATGGACACTTGGAAACCCTTCTGTTATCACCCGCGCCTCCCAAATTTGGGCCCAAAAGGAGTGCATTTTGCAGATCATCGTTCGCGACAACAACATCGATCAGGCGCTGAAGGCGCTGAAGAAGAAGATGCAACGTGAAGGCATCTTCCGCGAGATGAAACTCCGTGGTCACTACGAAAAGCCGAGCGAGAAGCGCGCGCGCGAACGGGCGGAAGCGATCCGTCGCTATCGCAAGCTTCAGCGCAAGCGCCTGCAGCGCGAGGGCCTGATCCCGCGCTGACGTAGGCATTGCTTCTGATTTGAGCGGGCCGTCCGAGTGGGCGGCCTTTTGTTTTGTCCGACTTCCGGAATGCCGCTCAGACCTTTCGACCTCGAAGTGCGAGAGCACCGCGCCGAAGGAGCCCACCGAGCGACGGTGGCCGCTCCGTCGTGAGGACATGGTTGGCGAAAACACGGCCCGTCCACCAGATCAAAAATGCCGTCGTAGCGATGGCGAGCACCGTCGTTCCCCAGATTTGCGCGGCGGGCGGGTGCGAGGCGATGCGCAGCATCATGAAGAAGGGCGTATAGAACGGCACCCAGGAAACGATCGAGGCCAGGTGACCGTTCGGGTCGCGCATGATCCCCGAGATCAGCAGATTGGGCAGCATCAAAATCAGCATCGATGGCCCCAAGAGGGACTGCGCATCGGCGAGGGAATTGGCCATGCTGCCGATCGCCAGGAACAACGAGCCGTAGATCAAGAGCCCGCAGAAGAAATACAGCAGGAGCAGCGGTAGCGTATCGAATGTCGCGACCGAACCCAGCGCATCGAAAACAAGGGTGACGGTTCGCGTATCGGCAAGGGCCATCAATCCAAACAAGGCCAGCAACCAGATCGTGATCGTAAGCAAAGCAACCGCGATCACGCCGACCATCTTGCCGCTCGTGATCTGTCGCGCCGTGGCGCAGGACAACAACACTTCGATCATGCGGGTGGACTTTTCTTCGACCACGCCTTGCAACAGGACACTTGCATTCATCACTGAAACGATGAAGAGGATGACGGCCAGCGCAATCGGCACAATCTTGATCAGCGAATCGTCCCGGCTCGACTGCGAGTTGGCCTTTGTGGGGTTGTGGGTCTCGACCGTTGTCGTCGCTTCGAGCGCGTCGCTGTCCACCAATTGCGGTGCGTAGCGTTCGAGCACATTTCTGTGCAATGCGTTGTCGAGCGCGCCGGTGGCAAAATCGAGCAGATCGGAATCCGACAGATCGCGTGCGTAGTATTGCAACGCCACCTGGCGGTCCTGACCGAAATTGTGCGGAATGATTATCACGGCGAAATAGCGGCCGGATTCGAGGACGGACTTGACGGAACTGGCAAAGCGTTCGCCCGAGTTGCGCAAGAGTTCAGGCGACGGGGCGCTGTAGACGAATCGCGGGGCCGGCGATCGAAACGGCTTGGCCCCAGGCTTCATGAACGGTCGAATTTCCGAAAGCGCCGCTTCGCGTCCTCCGGATTTCTGAAATGCCGCGATGGCATGCGGTGCTTGCGGATTTTCAAGCAAGCCCGATAGACGCGGTTGTGCGCGTTCGAGTCCGGTAAGGTTGACGTTTGTGGCGGCATAACGCGCCAACGCATTCAGATCGCGCTCGGCATCCTCGCGCGCGAGCGAATCCAGAATCGCCGCGCGATATCCGCCGGCATGATCGACGATCGTGAAGGTGCGTTGCGGTGCTGCGGAGGTCCAGCGCGGCACCAACAACACAATCATGACCCAGATCGGAAACATCAGGATCGAGATGAAGAACCCGCGTCGCGTGACGTACTTTACGAATTCCTGCCGCGCGATGAGGAGAGCGTTTCTCATGCCGCCTCCTCGACCAGCGACACGAAGATGTCGTGCAGCGTCGGCGGCGCAATGTCGAAATGCGTCAAAGGCACGCCCTTTTCGAAGCACGCGGCGAGCACCGCGCGGCCGTCGACGCCTTCAGCCATGTCCAGAATCCACAACGGCTGATCCGCCGACGGTGCGGCGAGTTGTTGTACGCCCGGCACCTGACGCAAAAAGCTCAGATCCGCGTCGGCGCCCACACGGGCTCTTCGCGGAAAGAGCGCGCGTGCCGCATCAAGCGTGCCATCGAACAGCTTTCGCCCGTTCGTCAGAACCACGATCCCGTCGCACAACCTTTCGGCATGCTGCATCGTGTGGGTGGAAAAGAGAATCGTCTTCCCAGCCGCAGCAAGTTTGCGGATGAAAACCTCGAGCTCGGCCTGGTTGACCGGATCAAGGCCGGAAAACGGTTCGTCGAGAATGACGAACTCCGGATCGTGTGCAACGGCGGCGAGCAATTGCACCTTCTGCGCCATGCCTTTCGAGAGGCCTTCGATGCGCACGCGTGCAAAAGCCTCAAGCCCGAACTCGCGAAGCAGTTTGCGCGCGCTCGCCAGCGCCGCCGCCCGCTTCATGCCCTTCAATGTCGCGATATAGGCGATGGCCGCATCCGCCCGCATGCGCTTATAGAAGCCGCGCTCCTCGGGGAGATAACCGATGCGTGGACGCACATCCGCGATGCTTCCGCCCAAAATCTCGATCGAACCGCTGTCGGGCTCGAGAATGCCCAGCAACATGCGCAAGGTCGTCGTCTTGCCCGCGCCATTGGGACCAAGAAAGCCGAGAATGCGGCCACGGGTTAAGGTGAAACTCAGCTTGTCGACCGCGGTAAAATCGCCAAAGCGCTTGGTGACGTCGTGGAGTTCTAGGACAGGTTCAGTCACGGAGAATCCGGCGTCAGGGCGGGCGATCCTAAATCAGGTCTCTATGACGCGATAGGCGCAGCGTCCCGCGCCGGCAAGGATATGCGATACGCGTTCGACGCGAATGTTTTTGCCCAAAACCCGATTGAACAGCGCGAGCTCTTCGCGACAGAGACCCGTACACAAGCGTGCTGCCGAGCAGATCGGACAGTGGTTCTCCACGAACAACCATTGTCCGGTCTCAGGATCGCGCCGCACGTCAGCCATGTAGCCCTCTGCACTGCGGATCTTGGCGAGTGCATCAAGCTTCGAGCGCAATGATGGCGCCTTGTCCGTCTTCGAGCGGTAGGTCTTCTCGAGCTCGGCATTGCGCAACTTGAGCAGCCGGTCCACGCCCTCCTCGCCGAAAGCTTTCTTCATCTGGATGATGAGATCGGTCGCCAAACTGGAGTGGGAGTCGGCGAAGTGGGAATCGGCTGCCTCGGTCGCGCGCCAGAGTTTGACTGGCCGCCCGCGGGGACGGGGCTCGTCGCTGTGCGCGACCTCTCCCTCAGCCTCCATCGCGTACAGGTGCTGGCGCACCGCCATGGCCGTGATGCCGAGTTTTCCGGCGGCCGAATCGGCCGAAATCGGCCCTTCGCGCTTCAAAAGTTCGCGCACGGCGGCGCGTCCAGTCGTAGCCTGTGAATGGTGCTTGTCAGCCATGCATCATTTTCTAAAGGTGGTGCTTGATTAAATCAAGGCCTGAGGTATTCTAAAGCTCGGACTTTTGAAAAGGGGCCGCCATGTTTACTGCAACGGGCATCAGCGAAAGCGAGCTCCGCGCGAGCGGCAGAAAAGTCATTCGTCGGGCCGGCAAACAGGTTCTGCTGCTGGCAATCGGAGACCGGCTGTTCGCCATCGCCAATCGCTGTCCGCACGAAGGTTATCCCCTCAGTGAAGGCACCGATGGACCGGGCTGCGTTTTGACGTGCAACTGGCACAACTGGAAATTCGATCTGACCAGCGGCGAGGCGCTGGTTGGCCGCGATCCGGTGCGGACGTATCCGGTCGAACTGCGTGCGGGCGAAATATTCGTGGACCTGCGCGACCCGCCGGCCGAACAACAGAAGAAGCGCGCGCTGGACGGTCTTTCCGCTGCCATAGCCGACAACGATCTACCGCGGATGGCGCGCGAGGTGGCGCGTTTGGAGCGTGCGGGTTTTGATCCCCATATCGCCGTTGCACATGCCGTAGACGTACAGAACGAGCGACTCGAGTTCGGCACCACCCACGCCCATGCGGCAGCGGCGGACTGGCTGGCGCTCGCCGAGCGCGCGCCTTCGGACGCTGCGCGCCTGACAGCGATGATCGAGCCGATTGCCCATCTCGCCTGGGATACGGTCGGTGCGAAGGCCTTTCCCTATTCCGATGGCGTGCGATCATGGGATGGCGATGCACTTCTGGCCGCGATCGAATCGGAAAATGAGAAGGACGCCATCGCGCTCCTTCGGGGAGCGCTTCAAGACGGTGTTTCGCTCGGCGAAATCAGCCGAACCCTGGGCCGCGCAGCGCTGGCGCACTATGCCGATTTCGGCCACAGCGCGATCTATACCTTCAAGACCCGCCAACTGATCGAGCGGCTTGGACCGCAATCCGCGGAACCGATCCTGCTTGCGCTCGTGCGTTCGCTGACCAACGCCACGCGCGAGGAACGGCTGCCGGAATTTCGTACCTACGGCAAAGCACGCGCCGACTGGGATCCGACGCAGACGGCCAGCGTGGTGGCGGAGGACTTCGTCGGGCTCTCGATCGAAGCAGTGCTCGGTCGTGTTCTGCAGTCGGCAGGGCAGGAGCCGCGCAAACTCTACGATGCCCTACTTGGCGCGGCGGCTTGGAATCTCCTTCACTTCGACACCGCCTTCGACGATGCGACGGACAACCAGATTTCCGACAATGTCAGCTGGCTCGATTTCACGCACGCGCTCACCTTTGCGAACGCCACGAGGCACATCTGCGAGACTGAGCCCGACCTTTGGCCCAATGCGCTGTTGCAGCTTGGCCTCTTCGTCGGGCGCAACAAGTCCTACGTCAACGCGCAACAGGATGTGGACGCATTTCGCGTCAAAGACAGCAACAGATTCATTGCCGCCGAGATGGGTCAACTGTTCGACCACGGCATCGTCGAACCGATCATCGCCTGTCATCGCATCAAGATGCTCTTCGCGCTGGAAGATGAATTGGAGGCTGAACCGAATGCGCCCTGGGCCGAGACGATGTCCGCGGCCATGAAGCGCTATCTTCACACGCCCCAGAAGCGGCATCACGGTCTGCGCCTTGCCACGCAGGCGCAGGATTTCATCGCGAAGGAAGGATGAGCCATGTTGACGCGTGTGTTGGGGTTCGGTGCCATCGCTGGCGGTGCTCTGCGGATCGTTGACAGCTTCACGTCGGAGAGTTTCTCGCCGCAGACGTTGGCTTTGCTCTATCTCGTCACCGACATCCTTCTGCTGCTTGGGATCGCCGGAGTCTACTGGAGCCAGCGAGCAAAGCTTGGCATTGCCGGCATGATCGGAGCGGCCGTGTTCGCACTCGGCATCGTCTGGATTCGTTTCTCAACCTACGCAATGCCTGGCCCCAACGGATATCAGTTGGGAGCAGCCATCGCGCTGATCGGGCTTGGTATTCTTTCGGCCGACGAATTGGTGCGCAGGAGTGGCGCGCATGCGCCATCAGTCCTCTGGCTTGCGGCGCTGCTTTTCGGGATTGCCGGCGCGCTCGGCCTGATGGTTCCACTCATGACAGTCGCCGCGGGAGTGGCCTTCGGCGCCGGGTTCGTCATGGCTGGTCGGCAGGTTCTGGCGACACCGAAAGCGGCGCATTAGTCTTCGCCACCGCCCTCAAATCGACCATAATGGCGGAGGAGCGGAGACGACGACCATGGCCAAGTTCACAACCCGAGTGCTGACGCCCGCCATCGGCGCAGTCATAGAAGGCGCGACTTTGTCGCGGCGCCTCGACGATGAAGAGATCGCACAGATCCGCGGCGCACTTCTGGCGCACAAGGTCATCTTCTTCGAGGATCAGCACATCACGCCGCTGCAGCAGCGCGATTTTGCGGCGCGCTTCGGCGAGCTCCACACCCATCCTCTTTATCCGGGCGTTCCGGAAGCGCCGGAGATGTTCATTCTCGACAACCACTCGGGCAATCCGACCGACAATGACGCCTGGCATACCGATGTCACGTTCATCGAGACGCCGCCGCTCGGCGCCATCCTCTACGCGAAGCTTCTGCCGCCCGAAGGCGGCGACACCTGCTTCGCCAGCATGCAGGCGGCCTTCGAGGGTCTCTCCAAGCCGCTGCAGAGATTTCTGGTCGAGCTCGACGCGGTGCACGACTTTGCGCGCGGGTTTCCGGCGCGCGGCCAGGTGGCCAAGGAATCAGGCGCGGATAAGCATGCCCGCGCGGTCGCGGAGCATCCGCCGGTCATACATCCTGTCGTCAGAACGCATCCCGAAACCGGCGCCGACTCTCTGTTCGTCAATTACGGCTTCACCGATCGGATCAAGGGCCTGCGCCGCGAGGAGAGCGATGCGCTGCTCAAGATGCTCTTCGTTCACATTCAGAAGCCGGAATTTCAGGTGCGCTGGAAGTGGACGCCGCATTCCATCGCGTTCTGGGACAACCGCATCACACAGCATTACGCAGTGAACGATTATCTGCCGCACCGCCGCATCATGAATCGCGCCACCATCCTGGGCGATCGGCCGTTCCACCGTTCGCGCAAGCCTGCGGACAAAAAGATCGCTGCGGAATAAGCCGAGCGGCTAGCGGCCCTTGAAGACGGGCGTCCGCTTTTCCACGAAGGCGAGCATGCCTTCCTTGGCGTCTTCGGTTCGCATCATGGGCAGAAGCTGCAGATAAACATGATGCACATGCTCCGCAAACGGTTCGTTCAAGCCCATTCGCATCATCCGCTTGGCCGCCTGCACGGCGAGCGGGGCATTGGCCGCGATTTCTGAAGCCAGAGCCAAGGCACGCGGCATCAACTCCGCGTCCGGAACGACTTCGGAAACGAGTTCGTATTCCAGGCACTGGTCCGCCGTCAGTGTGCGTCCGGTGAAGAAGATTTCCGCCGCCTTCGACCAGCCCAGCATGCGCGGCAGAAGCCATGTGCCGCCCGACTCTGGGAGGATGCCGCGCTTGACGAAAGAGAGCGCGAACTTGGCGGACTTGGCCATCAGGCGAATGTCGCAACCGAGCGCCGTGTCCGCACCATACCCGGCGACGCCGCCGTTGATCGCGCATATCACGGGCTTGTTCATCGCATGCAGCACCGTCGGCGGGGTGTTGCGCAAGTCGATGTCGGTCGACACGGCACCGGCGCCGCCGATGGCAAGTCCCTTGCCTTGTGTCTGCGCGACCAGATCGAGCCCGGCACAAAAGGCGCGGCCGGCGCCGGTGAGAATGACGCAGCGTACCTCGCGGTCGGCATCGGCATCGACCAGACATCGCGCCAGCGCGCCCAGCATTTCGCCGGAGATCGTGTTCATGCGCTGAGGCGCATTCAGCGTGATGATCGCGATGTGATCCGTCACGCTGTAGAGGACTTCGTCAGTCGCGATGCGTTCAGGCTTGTTCATGACGCGCTCCTCAAATTGGTCAACTACCAGGCATAGGCTTCCGGTGCGGGTCCGCCCGGACCGGGAAACAGTTCGTCCAGTTTCTTCAGGACTTCCGCACTAAGCTCGATTTCGAGCGCTGCGAGGTTGGCTTTGAATTGCGCCATCGTCCGAGGACCCACGATCGGCGCCGTCACGCCGGGCTGGCGCGCCAACCAGGTGAGTGCGACGTCGGCAGGCTTCTGGCCGATCGATCGGCATAGCTCTTCGAACTTATCGATGCGGTCGTTCTGACGCAGAAACGCGCGGCGCCCACGCTCGTTTTCCGTCGGCTTGCCGCCCAGCATTCCGGCCGCGAGCGGACTGTAAGGAAAGAACGCCATGCCATAGGCGCGACAAGCCGGGATGACTTCGAGTTCGACGGTTCGCTTCATCAGATTGTAGACGCTTTGCTCCGAGGCGAGGCCGAGAAAGTGGCGCTGCTTCGCCAACTCTTGCGCCTGCGCGATGTGCCAGCCGGCGAAATTCGAGCTGCCGACATAGAGCACCTTGCCCTGCTGGACGAGCAGTTCCATCGCCTGCCAGATTTCTTCCCAGCGCGTGTTCCGGTCCACATGATGCATCTGGTAGAGGTCGATGTAGTCGGTGCTGAGGCGCTTGAGGCTGGCATCGCAGGCCTCGCGGATATGTTTTGCGGAAAGACCTTTCTGGTTTGGCCCCACCCAGCTTCCGCTTCGCTTGACGGGATCGCTCGAGCCCCACTCCATCGGTGCCGAAAAGACCTTGGTC
>Ga0134126_10012905_pt1 | contig 10551 bp, 9 predicted proteins | sample KB31752_FD_96881 | JGI IMG/M metagenome (GOLD analysis project Ga0134126, IMG submission 96881) | Terrestrial soil microbial communities with excess Nitrogen fertilizer from Kellogg Biological Station, Michigan, USA - KB3-175-2 | ecosystem: Environmental > Terrestrial > Soil > Unclassified ...
CCGAACCAGCCGCCTTCCTCGCGGAGGAACGGCCTGATCTCCTCGGTCTTGATCGAGTTCGGCACGTTCCAATAGGGATTGAACACGATCTCCTGCATCTCTTTGGAGATGATCGGCGTCTGCTTGTCGGGCTTTCCGACCACCACTCTTGCGGTGTGCACCGGCTTGCCGTCATCCATCACGCGCACCACGAATTCGGGAATGTTGACGTTCACATAAAACGAGCCGAGGTCGTGGGGCAGCCACCTCCAGCGCTCCATGTTGAGCAGGATCAGTCTCACTTGCCCGGGGCTTGCGGCTTGGTGGTGCGGCTGGTTGAGGAGCCGCCGCGTGCCGGCGCCCACCGCCCCGTCAGGCAGCACGCCATGGTCTTCCTGGAAGCGCTGCACGGCCGCGTGCACCGAGGCGTCGAACACCGTCTCCTTGCCGCCGTCCTCGACCGGGATGTTGAGACGCTTGCGGAGCAGAGCCACCTGCTCGTGGTCGACGCCGAGCTCAAGCGTCGGCCCGTCGGGGATGCGTACGATGTCTTTGTCGGGATTCCCACCGCGAGCGACGATCAAGGCTTGGCGCAGGGCTTCGAACTGGGGCTGGTCGGGCTGGAAGCTGCGCAAGTAAGAAGCGGGGTCTGAGCGAAAGGCGATCGATTCGATCACCTCGAGCGGATCGGGCAGGATGAGAGTCGGATCGAGATTGGGACTAATCCTCTGAGGATCGATGCGGCCGCCGCGCGCGTCGCGGACGTACCCGAGCACGGCGAAACTGATCTTGATCTCGGCATCGGCGAGCCATTTGACGTCGGGGTTCTCGTCCCCCGCCTTGGGCAGCGGATAGTCGGCAGGACGCAGGCCGTATTCGTCGGCCTTGCCGATCTCCTCGATCACCGACTTGGCCCGGTCGTTGAGGCCATGATCGTCGACCCAGAGGAGACGGTTTTCGGCGATCGAATAATATTCGACGAGGGCGCCTTGCTCGCTCTTCCTTGCCTCACTGGCATTGGTGAACTTGGCCGAGAGCCGCTCCTGGATGGCGGCGCGGACGGTCTCGGTTTGACCGATCAAGGCGTCCGGCGATTCGGGCTCGGCGGCATAGGCCGTGAGCGGCGCGGCCAAAAACAAGGCGAACGCGATACAGGAAAATAGCCTCATCAATGCTCCCCCTCCAGCCGATCGTGCCCCACGATTCGGCAGAAATCCGAACCTAACGTGAGGACCCCGCCTTTGGCCACACCGCGGCGCACTATAAGCCCGCGCCAGCGCCGCTTTTTTTGTGAGTGTGGCTTTCGTGCCAAGCTCTTCTCGCGCTGAGCTAATGCGCTCTCGCTTCCAACCCAATCTCGCGCATCTTTCGGTAAAGCGTGGACCGGCCAATGCCGAGTCTCTTGGCAATTTCGGTCATGCGCCCGCGGTAACGTCCGAAGGCAAGCCTGATCATGTCCGCCTCGACCGCCTCGAGCGAGCGGATGTCACCTTCCTCGCTCAAGGCGGGAATGCCCACGGCATCGCGGCCGTTGGCCAGCGGCAGATGGATCGTGGCCGGCGCTGTGGACGACTGGCCGAGCATCACCGGCCCCTCGATGCGGGGAGCGGGGGCTTTCGGGGCGGGAGCCGGCGGCACGGTCACGCGATAGCCTTGCACATGGGCTGCGATCTGCGGGAACTCGCTCACGCCGAGTAGAGGCTGGTCGGCAAGAACCACCGCGCGGAACACGGCGTTCTCCAGCTGGCGGATGTTGCCAGGCCAGCTGTAGCGCTTGAGCATGGCGAGCGCCTCCGGCTCGATGCCGTCGACGCGCTTTCCCTCCTCTGCGGCGAAGCGGGCGATGAAATGGCGCACGAGCTCCGGCACGTCGTCGAGGCGGTCGCGCAGCGGCGGCACCCAGATGGGGAAGACGTTGAGGCGGTAATAGAGATCCTCGCGGAAGCGCCCTTCCTGCACGAGAGCGATCAGGTTCCGGTTGGTCGAGGCAATCAGGCGGACATCGACCTTGACCGGATATTTGACGCCGATGGCGCCGTCCTGCAGCGCGCGGAGCAGTTTGATTTGCGCCTCATGCGGCAGCTCGCCGATTTCGTCGAGAAACAGAGTGCCTTGATCGGCCTCGAAGAATTTTCCTGTTTGCCCCTGGGAATCGCTTGCGAAGGAGCCAAACAGGACGGTCTCCACCAGATGTTCGGGAATGGTGCGGCAATTGACGGCGATGAAAGGCCTGCCGGCGCGGTCGCTTCCGCCGTGGATGGCACGGGCGACGAGCTCCTTGCCCACACCGCTCTCGCCTTCGATCAACACCGGAATTGGCGATTTCGCCGCCCGCCGTCCGAGATCGACGACCCTCGCCATCATTTCGCTCCCGGCGACCAGACCGGCAAAGCCAAGCTCACCGCGTGCGGCGGCCTTCATCCTGCTGATCTCGCCCTCAAGCGCATCGATCTTCAGAGCGTTCTTGATGGACACTTCGAGCCGCTCGGGGCTCACCGGCTTGACGACGAAATCGACGGCGCCGGCCCGCATGGCGGCGATGGCCGCATCGATGCCGCCGCCCGCCGTCTGCACGATGGTCGGGTATTTCCGCGGCAACGACCGCATGGCCAAAAGCACCGCGATGCCGTCGGTTCCCCGCATCACGAGGTCGAGCAGGATGAGGGAGATATCGCCCAAGGCATCCGCTTTCAGCGCGGCAATGGCCTTGTCGCCGCTTTCGGCCTGCGCAACGGCATAGCCGAAGCGCTTGATTGTCTCTTCGAGAATACGGCGCTGAGCAGGGTCGTCGGCGACGACCAGGACACGTTTGGGCATGACGCAAGACTCGCTACGTTACGCTGGAACCCCTCGGAGCAGACCCCCTCGCTCGCGCCCTTACCGTGGGTTGTTGCGATGCGCTCCCGTTCCAAAATTGTGCGGCGAAACGGTAAACAAGCGCTTTATGGCAGTTCGATTTTGGTGAGGCTCGCCCTTGGCCGTCTCGCAAATTCGCCGTAAGAGCAGGTTAGATCGGACGCGCGGGCACCTCGAAGGACGGGACGAAAACACCAATGCAGCATAAATCCCTTCAATGGCTGGCGGTTCACGCGCCTACGACCTCGGCTCGCGGCAAGGCAAAGCCTGCAAGTAGGCCCGGGCGCCCCAAGGAGAAGCTCGGGGCGCTTCCGGAGTGGAACCTCAAGGATCTCTACAGCGCCCCCGACGCGGCGGCGCTCAAAGCCGATCTTGAATCCTCCGAGCGCGCCGCCGAAGCGATGCAGGCAAACTATGCCGGCAAGCTCGCCGGGCTCGCCGATGGAGGGAAGGGGGGCAAGGCGCTCGCCAAGGCCGTGCGTGAATATGAGGGCTTGAGCGACCTCATGGGGCGCATCGTCTCCTATGCGAGCCTGCTCTACGCCGCCGATACGTCAGACCCGGCGCGGCAGAAATTCTTTGGCGACATCCAGGAGAAGATCACCACCATCTCATCCAAGCTGCTGTTCTTCCCGCTCGAGCTGAACCGGCTCGACGACAAGGTGCTGGAAGCGGCCATGGCCCACCCTGAGCTTGGGCACTACCGGCCTTGGCTCGACGACCTGCGCAAAGAGAAGCCCTATCAGCTCGAGGACAGAATAGAGCAGCTGTTCCATGAAAAGGGGGTGACCGGGCGCGGCGCCTGGAACAGGCTGTTCAGCGAGACCATGACCGCGCTCAGATTCGACGTCGATAGCGAGAGGCTCAGCCTCGAGCCCACCCTCAATCGCCTCCTCGACCAGGACGAGAGCAAGCGGCGGCAGGCCGCCGAGGCTTTGGCGCGCGTCTTCAAGGACAATGTGCGGCTGTTCACGCTAGTCACCAACACGCTCGCCAAGGACAAGGAGATCTCGGACCGCTGGCGCGGTTTCGCCGACGTTGCCGATAGCCGCCACCTCGCCAACAGGGTGGAGAAGGAGGTGGTCGATGCGCTGGTCGCAGCGGTGCGCGAGGCTTACCCGCGTCTCTCCCACCGCTACTACGCTCTGAAAGCCAAATGGCTCGGCAGGAAGCGGCTCGCTTACTGGGACCGCAACGCGCCGTTGCCCGAGGAGCCGACGCAGAGCATCGGCTGGTACGACGCGCAAAAGACCGTGCTCAAAGCCTATGGCGATTTTTCGCCGCGCATGGCGGCAGTCGCCGGCGAGTTCTTCGCCAAGCGCTGGATCGATGCGCCGGTGCGCGAGGGCAAGTCTCCCGGCGCGTTTTCGCATCCCACGGTGCCGAGCGCGCACCCCTATATCCTGCTCAACTATCAGGGCAAACCGCGGGACGTGATGACGCTGGCGCACGAGCTTGGTCACGGCGTGCATCAGGTGCTCGCCAACGCGCAAGGCCCGTTGATGGCGCATACGCCTTTGACGCTTGCGGAGACGGCGAGCGTGTTCGGCGAGATGCTGACCTTCCGCGCGCTGCTCGAGCGCGCGCCGAGCAAGCGCGAGAGGAAGGCGCTGCTCGCCTCAAAGGTCGAGGACATGATCAACACGGTTGTGCGCCAGATCGCGTTCTACAGCTTCGAGCGCAAGGTGCACACGGAACGGCGCGAAGGCGAGCTCACGGCTGAGCGGCTCGGCGAGATTTGGCTCGAGGTGCAAAGCGAGAGCCTCGGGCCGGCCATCGATCTCAAGACCGGCTACGAAAATTTCTGGGTCTACATCCCGCACTTCATCCATTCGCCGTTCTACGTCTATGCCTATGCCTTCGGCGATTGCCTGGTGAACTCGCTCTATGCGGTCTACGAGAAGGCCGACAAGGGCTTCGCCGACCGCTATCTCGATATGCTCGCGGCTGGCGGCACCAAGCATCACAGGGAGCTGCTCGCGCCCTTCGGCCTCGACGCCACCGACCCTCATTTCTGGTCCATGGGGCTCAAGGTCGTGGAAGGCCTGATCGACGAGCTCGAGGCGATGGACAAGGTGTCCTAGTCCCTTGGAATTCTCGCCCGACACCCTGTTGTACAAAACGGCAAACGCTGTTATACATCGCGTATAACAACGTATGAGACGAGCCATGAAGATCGTGATCAAGCGAATCGGGAATTCCGAGGGGCTGATTTTGCCGAGGGAGTTGATGCGCCGCCTCGACCTCAAGCATGGCCAGCAACTGCACATTACTGAACTGCCGGGCGGCGGGTTTCAGGCGCTGCCCTATGATCCCGACTTCGAGAAGGCGATGGAGATCGTCGACGAGATCATCGACGAGTATCGCGACACGCTCGCTGCGCTCGCGAAGTGACCGAGCCGAAGTGGTTCACCTACGAACAAGCGATTGCAGCGCATAGCCTGCAGCTTCGCCGGTTTGGCGGGGCACTAGGCTTGCGCGACGAAGGCCTGTTGCGCTCGGCTTTGGGGCGGCCTCGCAACAAGTGGCACTATGAAGGTGCCGAACTGCCCGAGCTCGCTGCCGCTTACGCGTTCGGGCTCATCAAGAATCACGCGTTCGTCGACGGCAACAAGCGCATCGCATTCATCGGCATGGTCGCGTTTCTTCGCATGAACGGAGTTGCGTTCAAGCCGGACCAAGCTCAATCCACCGCGATCGTTCTCGCGGTTGCCGCGGGCGAGGTGAGCGAGCAAAGTCTTGCGCGTTGGATTCGAGACAATTGGCCGCGTTCGTAACGCCTGACGCGCTCAGTGCCTGGCGAAGGTTTCGGTGGTGCCGTCCTTCTTGATCAGCAGCACGTCGTAGGGCTCGAACTCGGCGCCTTGCTCCATGCCGGGAGAGCCGACAGGCATGCCGGGGACGGCGAGGCCGATCGCTTGCGGTCGCTCGGCAACGAGGCGCTTGATGTCGGTCCCCGGCACATGGCCTTCGATGACATAGCCGTCGATCATAGCGGTGTGACAGGAGGCGAGCTTGTCGCCGATGCCGGCTTGCCGCTTCAGCGAAGCGAGCGCGCTTGGCTCCGCCGCGTTCACTTTCACGGTGAAGCCGTTGGCCTCAAGATGCTTGACCCAGGCGCCGCAACATTCGCAGGTCGCCGATTTCCACACCTCGATTGAGGCGGCCGTGTCGGCGGCGCTTGCTGGCGCAGCGCCGAAGATCATCAAAGACAAAAGGAGCAGGATGCGCATCGTCATGGTTCAGTCCTCCCGCAGATCAGCATGGACGCCATAAGCCGCGTCAGCAATTGACAATTTCGTCAATGTCAAGGTGACGCTAACACCCTGGCAATTTCCTCAGCCCGCCTTACCTTTGGGATCAATGACCTCCGACAAAGAACGCAATCGCCTGACCGCCCGAGTGCAACGCTACGGGCGCGTCGGCGCCAATGTCGGCGGCGTCGCGGCCCGCATCGCGAGCACCCGTCTGCTTGGGCTCGATCCGGATCGCGACGGCGAGGCCTCGGCCCTTGCCGCGGCCCTTGGCGGCCTCAAGGGGCCGATCATGAAGGTGGCGCAGCTCCTCGCCACCATCCCCGAGGCGTTGCCGGCAGAGTATGCCGCCGAGCTCGGTCAGCTGCAGAGCCAGGCGCCGCCCATGGGATGGCCCTTCGTGCGCCGGCGCATGGCGGCGGAGCTGGGGCCTGATTGGGAAAGCCGCTTTGCGAGCTTCGAACGTGAAGCGGCGGCGTCGGCCTCGCTCGGGCAAGTGCACCGGGCGCATGCCCATGACGGCCGGTCCTTGGCCGCGAAGCTGCAATATCCCGACATGCAGTCGGCGGTGGAGGCTGATCTCAAGCAGCTCGCTTTGTTGTTCATCATCCATCGGCAGCTCAGGCCGGCGATCGAGACCTCAGAGATGAAGGAGGAGATCGCGGCGCGCTTGCGCGAAGAGCTCGACTACGATCTCGAAGCCGGCCATATGCGCCTCTACGCCACGATCTTTGCCGGCGATCCTTTGATCCGCGTGCCTGAGGGCCTACCTGAGCTTTCCACGCAGAGGCTGCTCACCATGACCTGGCTCGAGGGGCGACGGCTCCTCGACTACACCGATAGACCGCTCGAAGAGCGGAACCAAATCGCCCGCGCCATGTTCCGCGCCTGGTGGTATCCGTTCAGCCATTACGGCGTGATCCACGGCGACCCGCATCTCGGCAATTACGCGGTGTTCGAGGACGAGGCGGGGAAGGCGGCGGGCATCAACTTGCTTGACTATGGCTGCATGCGCACCTTCGCGCCGAAATTCATCCAAGGGGTGATCGATCTTTATCGCGGGCTGCTCAACAACGACCGCTCCCTCGTGGTGCACGCGTACGAGACCTGGGGCTTCGCCGGCCTCTCCAGCGAGCTGATCGACATCCTCAATATCTGGGCGAACTTCATCTATGGCCCCATGCTCGAGGATCGCGTGCGCACCATCGCCGAGGACCGAAACATCGGCATGTATGGGCGGCGCGAGGCCTTCAAGGTGCATCAGGGCTTGCGCGACAAGGGGCCGGTCAAGGTGCCGCGCGAGTTCGTGTTCATGGACCGCGCCGCAATCGGCCTTGGCGGGGTATTCCTGCACCTCAATGCCGAGCTGAACTTCCATCGCCTGTTCGACGACACCATTGCCGGCGTCGATCTCGGCGACGTGGCGCGCCGGCAGAAGGAAGCCTTCACCGCCGCCGGGGTGCCGCTTCCGGACGCATCGGTTTAGTGACGCGCCGGATTGCCCGGGCCACTGCCTTTATGGTATCGGCAAGCGGAATAAGGGCCTCGAACAGCATAAGGGGAGCGGAATGCATATCGACCCAGCCGAATGCCATCCGGCGATGGACTACACAGAGCATCGAAAGACCTACAGACTGTTTCTCAAGCTTGCGCTTTGCACCATCGTCGGCGTTGCCCTCCTCATGGCGCTGATGGCCGTGTTCGTGGTCTGACCCGGCTCAGACCTCCCCCAAAGGCGGCAATCCCGCCGGCGGCCATTTGACACGGCGAGTCCGCTGACGGAGCCAAGATGATCACCATTGGCGTGCCCGCCGAAGGCCCTGACGAGCCGCGCATCGGGTTGAGCCCCGAGACCGCGAAGAAGCTCGTCAAGCTTGGGGCAAAGGTGCTGATTCGCTCCGGCGCCGGGCTTCGCTCGCATTTCTCCGACCAAGAGTACAAAAATTCCGGCGCCGAGATCGTCGGCACCGACGCCGACGCGGTCAAGGACGCCGACATCGTGCTCACCGTGCGCCGGCCGCCGCTCGATCTCGTCAAGTCGATGAAGGGCGGCGCCATGGTGATCGCCATGCTCGATCCTTATTCCGATGCCGACGGCTTGCAGGCGCTGGCCAAGACCGGAGCCTCGCTGTTCGCCATGGAGCTGATGCCGCGCATCAGCCGGGCGCAGAGCATGGACGTGCTGTCGAGCCAGGCCAATCTTGCCGGCTACAAGGCCGTGGTCGATGCCGCTGCCCTGTTCGAGCGGGCACTGCCGATGATGATGACGGCGGCCGGCACCGTGCCCGCGGCGCGCGTGTTCGTCATGGGCGTCGGCGTCGCCGGCCTGCAAGCCATCGCCACGGCGCGGCGGCTCGGCGCCATCGTCACCGCCACCGACGTGCGGCCTGCGGTCAAGGAGCAAGTGGCCTCGCTCGGCGCCAAATTCATCGCGGTCGAGGACGAGGAATTCAAGCAGGCCGAGACCGCCGCGGGCTACGCCAAGGAGATGTCGGACGAATACAAGAAGAAGCAGGCGGCGCTCGTGGCCGAGCACGTCAAGACGCAAGACATCGTCATCACCACGGCGTTGATCCCTGGGCGCCCGGCGCCAAAGCTCCTCTCCAAGGCCATGATCGAGAGCATGAAGCCGGGCTCGATCGTCGTCGATCTTGCCGTTGAGCGCGGCGGCAATGCCGAGCTCGCCAGGGCAGGGGAGGTGGTGGAGCACAACGGCGTGCGCATCATGGGCAAGCTCAATCTTCCGGGCGCGATTCCGGTGAATGCGTCGAGCCTGTACGCCCGCAACCTGGTCGCCTTCATCGAGCCGATGGTCGACAAGAAGACTGGGGCGCTTGCCGTCAATTGGGACGACGAGCTCGTCAAGGGCACGCTGATCGCCAAGGACGGCGCCATCGCCAACGCGATGATCGCCGAACGCGCCGGCGTGGCGCCAAAGGGAGGCAAGACATGAGACGAGGATCTGCATGGCTCGCTTTTGCCGTCTTGGCAGGCGCGCTGCTCGCCGAATGTCTGGCCGGGGGCAGCGCCTACGCGCAAGCGGCGCCTGGCGCAGAGAGCCATGACTTCGTGTTCCGCTTCTCCATCTTCGTGCTCGCAATCTTCGTCGGCTACTACGTGGTGTGGAGCGTGACGCCGGCTCTGCACACGCCGCTGATGTCGGTGACCAACGCCATCTCCTCGGTGATCGTGGTCGGCGCGCTGCTTGCCGTGGCGGTCGAGGCTGCCGAGGCCGCGGCGTCCGGCGGCTGGACGGCGAAGCTGCTCGGTTTCGCCGCGCTCATCATGGCGAGCGTCAACATCTTCGGCGGCTTCCTCGTCACCCAGCGCATGCTCGCCATGTATCAGAAGAAAAAGAAATGAGCTCAGATCTCGTCGCGCTGCTCTATCTCGTCGCCGGCGTCCTGTTCATCCTGGCGCTGAGAGGGCTGTCCTCGCCCGAGACTTCGCGCCGGGGCAATTATCTCGGCATGGTCGGCATGGCGATTGCCGTGCTCACCACCCTTGCCGTGGCAAGGCCTGAGACGCCGCTCACCTGGGCGATGATTATCGCGGGCATCGCCATCGGCGGCAGCGTCGGCGCCGTGGTCGCCCGCCGCATTCCGATGACGGCGATGCCTGAGCTGGTCGCAGCCTTCCATTCGCTGGTCGGCATGGCGGCGGTGCTGGTGGCGGCCGCGGCGTTCTATGCGCCCGAGGCCTTCGGCATCGGCACGCCGGGCGAAATTCACAAAGCGAGCCTGATCGAGATGTCGTTGGGCGCGGCGATCGGCGCCATCACCTTCTCAGGCTCGGTGATCGCCTTCCTCAAGCTTTCCGGGCGCATGTCGGGCAAGCCGATCCTGTTGCCGGCGCGCCATGCCATCAACATTACGCTCGCGCTTCTGCTCGTGTTCTGCATCGTGATGTTCTACCGCGAGCAGACGGCCTTCTATTTCTGGGCGATCGCGCTCCTGTCCTACCTGCTCGGCGTGCTGATCATCGTTCCGATCGGCGGCGCCGACATGCCGGTCGTCATCTCCATGCTCAACTCCTATTCGGGATGGGCTGCGGCGGGCATAGGCTTCACTCTCGGCAACACGGCGCTGATCGTCACCGGCGCGCTGGTCGGATCTTCCGGCGCGATCCTCTCCTACATCATGTGCAAGGGGATGAACCGCTCCTTCCTCAATGTGATCCTCGGCGGGTTCGGCGGGGAGGTGGCGGGGCCGGCGGCTGGAGCCGAGCAGAGGCCGGTGAAGCTCGGGTCGGCGGAGGACGCCGCGTACCTCATGAAGAATGCGAGCAAGGTGATCATCGTGCCGGGCTACGGCATGGCCGTGGCGCAAGCCCAGCATGCGTTGCGCGAGATGGCCGACAAGCTGAAGGCCGCCGGGGTCGAGGTCAAATATGCCATCCATCCGGTAGCGGGCCGCATGCCGGGACACATGAATGTGCTGCTCGCCGAAGCCAACGTGCCTTA
>Ga0134126_10012906_pt1 | contig 10550 bp, 6 predicted proteins | sample KB31752_FD_96881 | JGI IMG/M metagenome (GOLD analysis project Ga0134126, IMG submission 96881) | Terrestrial soil microbial communities with excess Nitrogen fertilizer from Kellogg Biological Station, Michigan, USA - KB3-175-2 | ecosystem: Environmental > Terrestrial > Soil > Unclassified ...
GCCTTTATGTCCACTCGATGCAGATTCCAAGTGCTTCCCGGTTTTAAGCGGCTTTGGGCATGTTGGAAGCTGGCATCCGAAACGCGCGGCGCTTCAGGTGACGCTCGATTTGTTCGGTTGAACATTCGAAGCCAAATCCGGCAGGATCGAAGGGCTTGCTTTCCTGTTGGGCGGCGAGATAGAGGCGGGCGGCCTCGTCGAGTTCGCGACGTACACGGTCAAAGCGTTCGGCCTGCAGTTGCTTCAGCTCCGCCATTTCCTTTTCAAAGCGGCGGCAGAGGCGCGCTTCCTGGATGGCGAGATTATTGAACTGCTTCTGGTAAGCGAGGAACGTGTGCGCCTGGATGAGTCCAGCGGCAACCGGACCGGTTTCGATGCTAAACTTCTCCGCGAATTCAAGCTGGCCGAGGGCATAGATATTGGCTTCGAGGGCGGGGATGCGCAGCAGGCGCCAGCGCGTGTCGGCGAGCGATTGGACCAATTCTTCTTCGCGGGCGGTGGCCGGCTCGAACTCATCAATGAAGCGGCAAACGTGTTCCTGGTAGGCCTGGGCATCGTCGCCGGGCATCAGAACGGTGCGTCCAGTTAGTCCGGTTTTCAGAGCATTGAGCGAGGAACGTTTCTTTCCTTCTTCGGATTTCGGGCCGGTGGAGGCCTGCGCATTCGCCAGGTTTGCTGCGAGTTGAGCGGCGGTGGACATAAAGGATCTCCTTCGGTTGGGGGCTTCGCCGAACGGGAAGCATTAAGAGTGGTCGCTGACGCTTCCCGGCTCGGTTATGAGGTTGCGTCGCTCGACCGCAACGCGGAGCCGAAGACGCGGGCAGCGCCATGGCTCGGACACACAGTAGCATGGGCGGGAAACGTAGGATCAAGTAAGTGCTTGATTCGAGAGAGGAAAAAAGTTGAACTGAGTCGAACGCCAAAGGACGTTGCGTTAGTAACTCCATACTCGTCACGCCGCGCCAGCGGCTCCCTCCAAATCACCTTATCGAAAATATCCCGGCGAACGACAAGCCAGCTTCATCCAACAATTCTGCGCCGGGACATTTCCGATGAAGACTAACGACTTCACATTACCGATCCTCTGGCATGTATCTGGAACAGCCGAATGCCCGGAGCCGATCGCGATTGTTCCCAAGCCGGTTTCGCTTCGAGTATCTCGACGTTCCGAACCATCAGATTGTCGCCTCCAACCGGGTATGCCCCGGTCAGGATGAAGCCCGCTGCCTCAAGAAGAGTTCTCCATTCGCGCTCGCTACGCTCTCTACCGCCGGTGACAGCAAGCATGTTGAGGTCGCTCATCAGGTGGCCTTCCAGTTGCGAATCTGCATGCGAGACGAGCGGAGGAAGGATGAATTCAACGATCAACAAACTGCCATTCTGCGGAATTTAGCTACGCACGTCATCTCCCAGTGCATCGGCAACACCGAGACGTGCAGCGGCACAAAGCACGCGGCTGCGGGAATACGCCATTGCCATTTCGACGAGCCCCGTATTCGTTGTGACATTTCCGATGCCGCTGTTCGGTTGGGCCATAAGACAACTCAAATCCAATGTACTCGTCGCGGACGACCCCGCCCAGCAGTGTCGACGGCCATCCCGAATCCCCAACTGGAATACGTACCGAAGAAATATCGCGCCTCATGGGCGCGGGATTATCAAAAGCCAAGGCGCCGATGGTTTCGACGTGAACCTCATCACGATGGCTCACCAGCCGCAATCAGCCCTGGCATCTGTCCGCGTTCTACGTATCCCGATAGAGTGCGATGCAATCGATCCAAGCGCATTTGCAGCATACGTTTATTGCCCTTCAAGTCCCTGTCGAATGAGCAGCGGCGAAATCGACAACCTTTGTAGACATTGTTCCGCGCCCTCGAAGTGGAAAGAGCGCGTTAGACGCGAAATTGACTGTATACTTATTTTGCAAAGCCCCCGGTTAATGGCCGGCTGCGATGGAGGTTTGGGCGCAGATCACCTCGCCATTCCCATCGCCAGTTTGTAACGCGAGTCATGAACTGAATACGATAACTACGGAAACAAAGCCGATGAAAACAGTCGCGAGCAGTTGCGCAAGCTTGTTAGCGGATTCCCGTTACGCATGGCGAGGCCTGCGGAATGCGCCGTGGTACGCCGTTACCGCAGTGCTCACGCTCGCACTCGGGCTTGGCGCCGCGACGGCAATGCTCGCCATCGTCTACTCCGTTCTCCTGAGTCCGATCGCGCTGCCGCACCCGGAACAACTCGTGATGCTCGTTCGTGCTGACAAATCGGGCGAGCAGGGAAACTTTACCTTCGATCAACTGAACACGATCCGGAAAGCAGTTCCGAGTTTTGCGGACGTGTTGGAGTTTACCAGCATGCCGAAGCCGGTGAGGACCGCAGATGGCGTTCGCATGGCCGGGACGTTTGAAACTTCACTGAATTTTTTCCGCTCGCTCGGCATACCTGCACATCTTGGCAGGACGTTTACCGATCTGGACAAGAACGTAAACGTAGCCGTAGTCAGCAACGCGTTTTGGCGTGAAACGCTGCACAGCAATCCGGGCGTGATCGGTTCAAAGCTGACCGTTTACGGCCACCTCATGACGATCATCGGCGTTATGCCAGAGGGCTTCTACTTCCCTCCGCAAACCTTCGACGCCCCGGTGGTCGCCGTTCCCTTTCGACTCGATGCGAAGTCCCAGGATTACAACGGTTTCATGGGCGCTCAATCCATGGCTCGTTTACGAAGCGGCGCAGATATTTCTGTGGCGGAGCAACAACTCCGCTCGGTGTTTGTGCAAAATCACTGGGGCGACCGTAACGGTGGCTATGCAAGCCTGCGCTCCTACCATTCCACGGTTGTCGGCGGCGAGCAGCCAGCACTACTGGCGCTGCTCGGCGCCTGCGTTGTGCTCCTGCTGATTGCGTGCGCCAATGCCGCCAATCTACAAATTGTGCGCGGCGCCGCACGCGCCAATGAGATGAGTTTACGGGCCGCGCTCGGCGCCGGTCCCATCCGCCTCCTGCAACTGATCGCAACAGAGAGCGTCCTCCTCTCGCTGCTCGGAGCCGCTTTGGGGCTTGTGCTCTCCCTGGTCCTGATTGCATGGGCGCGCAAGACCTATGGATTCCAATACGCCCGCTTCAATGAACTTACTTTGCATCCCGCGGTATTCGCAGGTTGTGTCGTGCTGGCTATCTTTACAGGACTGCTGGCGGCAGCGGCTCCTTCGCTCACAGGACTGCGGAACGCCGGTCTACGCAGGCCTTTGCAAGGCGTGCGCACCGTTAGCCGGTTGCGACTGAGCAGCACACTTGTCGTAGCCGAAATCGCATTGACCTGCGTGTTGCTTGCCACCGCAGGGCTCTTTCTTCGCACGTTCCGTGCTCTCGAAACGGCGCCTCTCGGCTTTGATCCAAAGGATGTAACATCGGTCGTGCTGATGAGTGAAACTCCCTCGATCAGCGGACCGGTCGCGAAGGTAACGATGGAGCGCGTGCTCGACAGGCTCTCGGCTACCCCCGGAATCCAGGCAGCAGCTTCGCAAACATCTGTCCCGTTTTCCAGCTTTAATTTGTTCCTCAATAGCACATTCGCCTTATCCGGACAGGTAGTCCCTAAAGGTTCATCCGTCTTCGTCAGCCTTATCAGCGACGGATATGCACGCGCCATGAAGATTCCTATGCTACAGGGACGGAGTTTTCTGCCGACGGACACGGAAGGAACGCTTGGCGTTTGCATCGTCAATCAAACATTTGTACGCCGGTTTTTGCGAGGACAGCAGGCGCTGGGAAACGTCGTGCAGTTCACCAGCGACGACCCCAAAGATCGAGACAATCGCTTCATGAAGACGCCGCTGACCATCGTTGGCGTAGCTCCCGACGCAGTCGCGCAGGGAATCATTGCGGATCGTCCGCCCGCTGTCTTCATCGACTCCAGACAGTTTCCTGCCGATAACGAAGCGGGATCGATTGTTTTTGGGACTGCGCCGCAATTTGTGGTGCGTTCCACGCTGCCGCAGGCCACGCTCGAGCGCCAGATCCGCGGCGTTCTTAAAACGGAGGCTCCGAACATGGCTGAGATGAGCATTCAGCGCGTGGAAGACGCCATGCAGAAATCGCTTAACGGCCGGCGCCTCGCGCTACGGCTGGCATCTCTATTCGGGTTTGCCGCACTCCTGCTGGCGGCAGTCGGCATGTACGGCGTCCTCGCGTACTCGGTTGCACAGCGGACGCGGGAGATCGGCATCCGCATGGCGCTTGGCTCTTCACGAGCCAGAACCGTCAGTCTGATTCTCCGGCAGGTCGGCCTGACAGAAGCAGCCGGCCTGCTATTCGGTATAGCGGGCGCATGGCCGGCAGGACTTGCAGTGAGATCGTTCCTCTTCGGCGTGCGGCCTCTCGACCTGCCTACGCTGATCGTCACCGCATGTCTGTTGCTGCTGGCATGCGCGCTGGCTGCGGCGGCTCCTGCATGGCGGGCAGCGCGGGTTGATCCTATGAAGGCACTTCGGGCGGAGTAACCTCTTAGGAACCGTTTTCAGGTGACGAGTCTGCAAGGCCGGCGCCGCGAAGAGGCTTAGGAGAAAGCTCCGGCTGCTTCTGCTGCTCAATTTGCTCTGTTTTCTGCAGCTCTTCCTTACTTTGCTACCGCGCGAGAGGCCAATCAACTCCTGGGGCGAACCGGAGAGCCCTTCTGGCAGAAGGAGTCTTACGACCACCACTTGGTACGAGACCAAGCCGAATTCGAGCGCATAAGAGCATACATTGAGACCAATCCCGCTGAGTGCAAGCGTCGAGAAAGTCTCGACGCGGCACGCAAGAGTGCGTGCGCCACACCTTAAGTTAGCCCACTCGTGCCGGCGGCCGTTGTTATACGATCAGTCCGTCTCTATGAAACATCGAAACCATGCAGTTCCGTTGAGCGAGAACAAGCACCTGTTGCGATGAGTGGACAAGACGGCGGAGTTGACCAAGCCCGCCGCGATTCATTGGGTGGATGGGTCCGAAGAAGAACGCGACGGGTTGTATGGCGAGATCAAATTGAATCAGAAGCTGTGGCCTGGGTGTTATTACGCCGGCTCCGATGCGGCCGATGTCGCGCGAGTCGAGGGCCGCTAGTTTGTGCGTTGCCGCGATTGGCGAATGAGTGCTTCCTTCCCGAATTTCCTTTATTTTTGTGGGGCGGCCTCGCCAAATGATCATTTAGCGTGCTTGCGTTTGTACGTGGCTTTGGAACGCGGATTTCAGCATCTCGAATGCTTGTTTTACTTCTTTGGGATGTTGTTGCACTTCGTCGATGATGCGCTTTGCATCCGAATCTTCCAGCGTGACGCCCGCTTCGCGCAACTTGCGGACGATCTCTTCCGCCAATTTCGCGTACTGCTCCTTCGTCAGTGTTAGCGCTCCTGGCACAACCGACAGCGTGAACCGGACGGCGAGTTGCTCCACAACCGCGAAGAGGACGACCAGCAGCGAGAAGCGCCCGGCGGCTAATTTCTTCCCGACGCTTCCCACGATGACGCCGACGCCGAAGGCCACTATTTCGGGCGTGATGGCATCCGGCAATTTGCCCTTGACGTCCCGGTAGACTTGCTTCAATACGGAATCGAAGAGTTTATCGTACATCACCGGCGTATGGATCTTAAGAAAGCTTCGCGCCTTGAGCACGGCGCGGAGTTGCTCGTTCCACTTGTTGAAGTTTTCACGGTTCTCGACGACAAACTCCAGAACTTCCGTGCCGATGACCGCCGCAAAGCCCACTGCGCTGGCCCCGGCAACAATGCCCATCAGCAGTTTGACCTCGACCTCCGCAACCCGCGCCATGAACGTTGCGCTTCGACCGGCCTGAACCATCGGCGCAGTGCGGACTTCGCCTGCAAAGCCTTTCGCGGTTTGCGAATAGAATTTCCCTTGTTGCGAGTAAACGACCGTCATGCTGTCCGCGGACCAGATGAAGCGGCGTCCGTCGGAGGCCATTACGGTCTGACCGGAGCTTAACGCGCCCCAGATGCCGCCCAGATTTAGAACGGTTCTGGTGTTCAGCAGAGGCATCAGTTTTTCGGGATGGGGCACAAGAACAGGATCGTTGGATAACACGGCGACCTCCCTTGTCCCTAAATGATAGGACGATCTTGCGGGCGGCGCAGCAGCGGCGTGGCGCATGCTTCAGCGTGCTGGTGCGAGTTTCAGCACGCTCCGCCCAAACCATGGACTGAAGCCCATGGCAGAACGCTGAAGCGTGCGCCACCGATGATCAGCAACAACTTAAGAAATCGTGAGGTGCACCGCGTACGATTATGGTTCTGGCGTCTTTATGAAACATCGAAACCATGCAGTTCCGTTGAGCGAGAACAAGCACCTGTTGCGATGGGTGGACAAGATGGCGGAGTTGACCAAGCCCGCCGCGATTCATTGGGTGGATGGGTCCGAAGAAGAACGCGACCGGTTGTATGCCGAAATGGTCGCGAGCGGCACGCTCATCAAGCTGAATCAGAAGTTGTGGCCGGGATGTTACTATGCCCGCTCCGATGCCGCCGATGTCGCGCGCGTCGAGGATCGCACGTTCATCTGCTCGCTCTCGCGGGATAGCGCCGGGCCGACGAACAACTGGGAAGACCCGTACGTGATGCGGCGCAAGTTGAAGACCCTGTTCCGAGGCTGCATGCAAGGGCGCACCATGTACGTTCTGCCGTTCAGCATGGGGCCGGTCGGATCGCCGATGTCGCAGATTGGCGTGCAGTTGACGGATTCGCCCTACGTGGTAGTGAGCATGCGCATTATGACGCGCATCGGGATGCCCGTGTTTAAGCTGATCGACCGCGACGAGAAGCGCGTTGTGCCGTGCATGCACAGCGTGGGCGCGCCGCTCGTGAACGGAAAGAAAGACGTCCCGTGGCCGTGCAATAAAGAGAAATACATCGTCCATTTTCCGGAAGCGCGCGAGATCTGGTCCTATGGATCGGGATATGGCGGGAATGCGCTGCTGGGGAAGAAGTGCTTCGCGCTGCGCATCGCGTCGAATATGGCGCGCGACGAAGGCTGGATGGCGGAGCACATGCTTGTCGCCGGCGTGGAGAGTCCGGACGGCGAGAAGACCTACGTAGCGGCGGCATTTCCGAGCGCGTGCGGCAAGACGAATTTCGCGATGATGATTCCGCCGAAGGGCTTCGAAGGCTGGAAGGTGCTGACGGTAGGAGACGACATCGCCTGGATACGGCCCGACAAGGACGGGCGCCTGCGGGCGATCAATCCGGAAGCGGGATTCTTCGGAGTGGCGCCGGGCACGTCGAAAAAGACGAATCCGAACGCCATGGCGACGCTTTCGCGCAACAGCATTTTTACGAATGTCGCGCTGACGCCCGACGGCGGCGTATGGTGGGAAGGCATGACGGACGAGCCGCCGGCCGAGTGTCTCGACTGGCAGGGCAACCGATGGACGCCGGAGATCGCGAAGCAGACCGGAGCAAAGGCGGCGCACCCGAACGCGCGGTTTACGGCTCCTGCTTCGCAGTGTCCGACGATCGATCCGGCGTGGGAAGATCCGAACGGTGTGCCGATCGGCGCCATTATTTTTGGCGGGCGGCGGGCGAGCACGATTCCGCTGGTGTACCAGGCGTTCAACTGGAGCGCGGGCGTGTACATGGGCGCCACGATGGGGTCGGAGATGACGGCGGCGGCCACGGGCACGGTAGGCAAAGTGCGGCGCGATCCGATGGCGATGCTGCCTTTCTGCGGCTATCATATGGGCGACTATTTCCGGCACTGGATCAAGATGCAGCGCACGCTGAGCGTGACGCCGCGGCTGTTCCATGTGAACTGGTTCCGCAAAGATGCGGAAGGCCAGTTTCTCTGGCCGGGCTTTCGCGACAACATGCGGGTGCTGAAGTGGATTGTCGACCGGGTACACGGCCGGACGCATGGGCAGGAGACGCCGATCGGGTGGACGCCGCAGTATTCCGATATCGACTGGAAGGGCCTCGACTTTCCCAAGCAGAAGTTTGAAGAGTTACAGAATGTGGATCGGGCTGCGTGGAAGAGCGAAGTTATCGGTCATGAGGAGTTGTTTATTGTGCTACATGACCACTTACCACCGGAGATGATTTACGAGCGGGAGTTATTGATTTGTAGGTTGTAGCAGACCAGGGATGCTTTCCGGCTGCCGAGAAGCGGGCAGTGAACTGCCCGCCAGCACGATGAATGGTGCGCCACAACCTGACAACTCGCGGCTCCGCCTCGGCGCTTCATCACGCAATGGGCGATGGCGGCGGAGTGATGCGAGCCGTTATGGCATATCCCGCCGGCAGCGGGCCTTGCGAGGCGAGCACCAAGTCTTTGCCTCGCTGAGAAATGGAGACCGCCAGCGATGTTCCTAGAATACGAGCCGTGGTTCCTTCCGCGGCGCGCATCGACGGCAAGGTGAGTGTCTCACCGCGAGGGCGCGCCAGGAAAAATGCATAGAGACTGTCGCCTTTACGCGTGAAGCGCACATCGGTTCCATCCGGGGCCGTCGCGGATGGCCGTGTCCAGGGGCGCGAACCGAAAATTCCTTCGCCGTTCGTATCGAGCCACGCGCCCAGCTTATGCAGACGGTCGAGCTGAATGTCCGAGATGGCCCCGTTGTATTTCGGCCCAATGTTCAGCAACAGATTGCCATTCTTGCTGACGATATCCACCAGCAAAGCGACAAGCTTGTCCGGAGCAATCACCTGCTCGGGACCTTCGACCTGGTTATAGCCAAAGCTGAACCCCAGGCCGCGGCACGATTCCCATTTCTTCTGCGTGATTTTGTCGTACTTGGCATACTCGGGGGTTGTGTAATCGGAGAACGGCACGCCGAAACGGTTGTTGATGACGCCATCCGGCACGGTGTTGTAATACTGCGCGAAGATCTGTGGAATTTGGCCCAGCTTCGGGTAGCTGATGTCGTTCCAGAGCACGGACGGCTGGTATCGGTCGATCAACTCACGCCAGTGGGCGTCGGCGTAATGCGCGTATTCTTCCGATTGCGGCACGCGATCCATCAAATCCTTGCGGTTCCGGATCGGCTGGCTCGTGAACGTCCAATCGAGGCCGCCGGAATAGTACAGCCCCATTTTTAAGCCCGACGAGCGCACTGCCGAGGTGAGATCGCCAACCAAGTCCCGCTTCGCCGAGAGCTGCCGGCCGTTCGCATGCGGGTTCTGAACTTTCGACGGCCAGAGGCGGAACCCATCGTGATGCTTCGTCGTCAACACGGCATAGCGGGCGCCGGTCTTGCGGAACAACGCCGCCCATTGCTCCGGCCGCCATTGTTGCGTGCCCTCGTTGAATTTCCCGGCGAACTGGTAATAATCGAAGTTCTTGCCGTACGTTTTGATATGGTGCTCGTAGGTCGGCGAGCCGGTGATGCGCAGAGAGTTCAGGTACCACTCGGCGTAGGGATTATCCTCGAACCACTTGGTCCAATCGACCTTGCCCAGTTCACCGGTCGGCGGAGCCCAGGCCGGAACGGAATAGAGACCCCAGTGGATGAAGATGCCAAACTTCGCATCCTGGAACCATTCGGGGACTTTGTGAGTGTCGAGCGAGTCCCAGGTAGGTTCGAATTTCCGTGCCGGCGCCGCAAAGGCATGACCGGTGGAGAGAGCGCCTAAGCCGATTAGTGAGTTAAATTTTCTTCGATTCATTTGTCGATCTCCCGTGCCCTAACGCATTTGCAACCGGAACACGGTGGCATAGGGATCGGGCTGTATCCCCTTGGCATCAATTACGACTTGATCGCCGTTTTGATGGAACGGAACCGGCTTCTGAGTGGCGAGCGCGGTGACCGATTCTACTTTGTCCGAAAGACCCGGAACCGTTAGCTGATCTTGCCAGTCGAAAACATGAAGGTATACGTTGCGGCCTTTTGCGGTGGTGCGGCCGAATGAAAGGTTCTGCAGAGGCCCGTAGGTCGTTCCGTAAATGGCGTCGCCGTTCACGGATAACCACTTGCCGATGGTCCGCAGCCGCTCTTGAAATTCAGGCTGAATGGTTCCGTCCGGCTCGGGCCCAACGTTCAGCAGGAAATTACCGCCCTTGGCCGCGACTGAAATTAAGGTTCGGATCAAATCTTTCGCGGATTTGAAATCGCGATCATTCTTGTTGTAGGCCCAGGTGTTATTGATGGTCATGCAGGTTTCCCAAAGACGAAAATCTTCGGGCGCCGGCACTTCTCCCGGTTTCGAACCCGCCTCACGGTGATTGAAATCGAGTTCGTGGCCTTTCACCGGAATCGTTTTCGGTAGAAATTGCTCGGGAGTTTCAAAATCGCCGGGTATGCCGATGCGGTTGTTGATCAGCGTTCGCGGCTGCAGTTCGTGAATAGCGCGCGCCATGCGGACGCCATCGTATTTTTCCTGATGGTAAAGGCCGTCGAACCAGATCAGCGCCACATCGCCATAGTGAGTCAGAAGCTCGCGAAGCTGCAGTTCCATGTAATCGAGATAGACCGGCCATTCGGGGCGCGTGGGCTCCCCGTTCCAGTTTTTGCTGGCGGGCAGCGAGGTATCTCGAAAATTGGGATTGTGCATATCCGGCGGCGAGTA
>Ga0134126_10012907_pt1 | contig 10550 bp, 7 predicted proteins | sample KB31752_FD_96881 | JGI IMG/M metagenome (GOLD analysis project Ga0134126, IMG submission 96881) | Terrestrial soil microbial communities with excess Nitrogen fertilizer from Kellogg Biological Station, Michigan, USA - KB3-175-2 | ecosystem: Environmental > Terrestrial > Soil > Unclassified ...
AAGCCCACCAGGACCCCCGCCGCGCCGGTGCGCATCAGGTGCAGCGCCGCCGTGTACGTGGCGCAGCCGCCGACGATGACCGGGATGTCCAGCTCGTAGATGAACTGCTTGAGGTTGAGCGGCTCGGCGCGGCCGGAGACGTGCTCAGCGGAGACGGTCGTGCCCCGGATGACGAAGATGTCCGCGCCCGCGTCCAGGACCGCCTTGTAGTACCGCGCGGTGCGCTGCGGCGACAGGGCGGCGGCAGTGACCACGCCGGCCCGGGAGATCTCCTCGATGCGGCGGCCGATCAGCTCCTCCTTGATCGGCTCCGCGTAGATCTCCTGCAGCCGCTTCGTCGCGGCGTCCTCGCCAAGCTCGGTCACCTCGGCCAGGATCGGCTCCGGGTTCTCGAACCTGGTCCACAGCCCCTCAAGGTCGAGGACGCCGAGCCCGCCGAGCTTGCCGATCGCGATGGCCGTCGCGGGCGAGACCACGCTGTCCATGGGGCAGGCGATCAGCGGCATCTGGAAGCGGTACGCGTCGATCTGCCAGGCGATCGACACCTCTTCAGGGTCGCGCGTCCGGCGCGCCGGAACGATGCCGATCTCGTCGAGTGAGTACGCCCGGCGACCGGTCTTGCCGCGCCCGATTTCGATGTCTGTCACTGTGCTGAGTTTACTTTCCTGGTCGCGCCCGGTTTACGTCCGGTCGCTGTCGTTCGATTTACTTCCGGCCGCTGTAGTTCGGTGCCTCGACAACCATCTGCACGTCGTGCGGGTGGCTTTCCTTGAGGCCGGCCGCCGTGATCTGGATGAACCGGGCGTCCTTGAGCTCCTCGATGGTACGGGTGCCGCAGTAGCCCATGCTGGCGCGGAGGCCGCCGACGAGCTGGTCGGCGACGGCCGCGAGCGGGCCGCGGTAGGGCACCTGGCCCTCGATGCCCTCGGGCACCAGCTTGTCCTCGCGCAGCACGTCGTCCTGGAAGTAACGGTCCTTGGAGTAGGACTTCCCGCGCTCCCGGTTGCGCATCGCACCGAGCGAGCCCATGCCGCGGTACATCTTGTACTGCTTGCCGTTGATGAAGACCCGCTCGCCGGGGCTCTCCTCGCAGCCGGCGAGGAGCGAGCCGAGCATCACCGTGTCGGCGCCGGCCGCGATCGCCTTCGCGATGTCACCGGAGTACTGGAGGCCGCCGTCACCGATGACCGGTACGCCGGCCGGGCGGGCGGCGAGCGCCGCCTCGTAGATAGCGGTCACCTGCGGCACGCCAACCCCCGCGACGACGCGCGTGGTACAGATCGAGCCCGGCCCGACACCGACCTTCACGCCGTCGACCCCTGCGTCGATGAGCGCCTGGGCGCCCGCCCGCGTCGCGACGTTCCCGCCGATGACCTCCAGGTCGGTATTGGCCTTCACCTGCGCGATCATTTCGAGGACCGACTGGGCGTGGCCATGCGCGGTGTCCACTACGAGGAAGTCGACTCCAGCGTCGATGAGCGCCTGGGCGCGGCGCTTGGCGTCCTCGCCGACTCCCACCGCAGCGCCGACGACCAGGCGGCCACCGTCGTCCTTAGTCGCGTTCGGGAACTTCTCGCTCTTGGTGAAGTCCTTGACGGTGATGAGCCCGCGCAGGCGGCCCGTGTCGTCGATCAGCGGCAGCTTCTCGATCTTGTGCTCTTTGAGCAGCTGCAGTGCCTTGTCCCGAGCGACGCCCTCGGGGGCGGTGACCAGCGGCATGGGGGTCATCACGTCCGCGACGCGGCGCGACAGGTCACTTTCAAACCTGATGTCGCGGTTCGTCACGATACCGAGGAGCTTGCCGTCTTCGCTGGTGACCGGGACGCCCGAGATCCGGTAGTGCGCGCAAAGCTCCTCTACATCGGCCAGCGTCGCCTCGGGCCCGCACGTCACCGGGTCGGTGATCATGCCAGCTTCCGAACGCTTCACCAGGTCAACCTGCTGCGCTTGCTCCTCGATGGACAGGTTCCTGTGCAGCACGCCGACCCCGCCCTGCCGGGCCATCGCGATCGCCATCCGCGCCTCGGTCACGGTGTCCATCGCACTGGAGACGAGCGGCACGCGCAGCCGGAACCTGCGGGTGATGCGGCTGCTGGTGTCCGCTTCGCTCGGCATCAGCTCTGAATGAGCCGGCAAGAGCAGCACGTCATCGAAGGTCAGGCCTACCGGGGAAAACTTCGGATCCGTCATGGTGCCCTCACGGCTCGTCGCTGCCTCAGTGTCTTTGAGCACGCACTGCCTTGATATGCACTGGGTAGCAGCAGGTAACGGTGGGATTTATCTATCCTAGCCAACTGCCGTGCCCTGCTCAGCCTTCCGGGCCTCGACGTGGCGTCCCTCACGCACCGTGGCGTTAAGAGAGCCGACGGGCGGCCGGGGACGGGATCGCGTCGAGGAATTCCGGCGGCGTCCACTCCCGCGCGGTGAATGCTTCCCCGAGGGCGGCGCGCACTGACCCCACGCGCTCCACGGGCATCAGGGCGAGGACGGACCCGCCGAAACCGCCGCCGATCATCTTCGCCCCGTAGGCGCCTGCAGCGATGGCGGCGTCCACCGTCAGGTCAGCCTCGGGCCAGGAGACCGCGAAGTCATCGCGGAGCGAGGCATGTCCCTCAATCAGCAGCTTCCCAATGAACCGGTACATCTCACTTTTATTAGTCACGCCGTCGGTCATCAGCAGCGCCGCCGCGATCGCCTTGGCCCGGGCGCTGTCAGTGAGCACATGGCGCGCTCGCCGCCGCAGCGTCGGATCCGCGATCTCGTCGAGCCGCCCCAGGTCGGTGACCGTCCCGAGCGCCGGTACCCGCAGCAGCCGCGCGGCCTCCTCGCACTCGGCCCGCCGCCGCGCGTACTCCCCCGACACGAGCGCGTGCGTCACCTTGGTGTCGATCACCAGGGCGGAAACGCCGGCCGTGGCCGGCCAGAACGGCACCTGGGCCGTCTGCAGCGGGCCGCAGTCGAGCAGCAGCGCGTGCCGGTCCCGGCACAGCAGCGACGCGGACTGGTCAATGATGCCGGTCGGGGCGCCGACGAACTCGTTCTCCGCGCGCTTGGCGATCGCGGCCAGCTCCGGGCGGGGCACCGCCACCCCGGACAGCGAGCACAGCGCCAGGGCCACCGAGCACTCAAGCGCCGCGGACGACGAAACGCCGGCGCCGACCGGCAGGTCGGAGTCGACGTCGATGGACGCGCCGCGCAGGGAGTAGCCGGCGGCGCGCAGCGACCACGCCACGCCCGCCGGATAGGCCGCCCAGCCTGCCACCGCGCCAGGCGCGAGTGAGTCAAGCGAAACGGTCAGCGGTTCGTCAGGTACCTGCTTGGAGCGCAGCACCAGCAGGCCGTCGTCCCGTGCGGACGCAAGCGCGGTCACGCCCCGGGGAAGCGCGAACGGGAGTACGAACCCTTCGTTGTAGTCCGTGTGCTCGCCCATCAGGTTGGCGCGCCCAGGCGCGAACCAGACTTCATTCTTCACTGTTTTCTCCCGGGGGGATGACCCCCCGTACCCCCGGTGTCCGCGCGGGCGGACAAAAGCTCCGGGCTATTCGTCTACCGTCTAGGGAAATACCCTCGTACCCGGCTGCGTCCGCCTCGAACAGGCATCTCCGGCAGGACATTGTTGCACCAGTTGCCCCGCCGCACTTGCCGCCGTGGCAAGCATGATGATGGATCGTTAGGACCGGGGATCCCGTCTAGACTGGCCGCCAGTAACTGGCTTGGGACAACAGTGCCCCCAGAGGTTCGGGGGTTGCCCGCGGAACTCCGTCACCACATCGGGGGTACGGGGGGCGCCTCCCCGGGAGATAACAGGATCACGGCGTGAGCAAGGTCCTTCTAGACGTATTCATCGTCCTTGTCATCGCGTCGATTGGCGGGTTCTTCGCCGGCGCGGAGATGGCACTCGTCTCGCTGCGCGAGGGCCAGGTCCGGTCCCTGGCGAAACGCGGCAGGCGCGGTATGAAAGCGGCGCGCCTGGTCGCCGACCCGAACCGGTTCCTCTCGGCGGTGCAGATCGGCACCACGCTCGCGACGCTGGTCTCCGGCGCCTTCGGCGCCGACACCCTGGTCGGCATCCTGCGCGACTGGCTGATGCGCCACCATGTGTCCCATGACGTGGCGTCCCCGCTGGCGTTCGGCATCATCACCCTCTGCATCACGTTCGTGACGCTGGTTCTCAGCGAACTGGCCCCGAAGCGGCTCGCGCTGCAGCGCGCCGTGCCGCTCGCGCTGTTCGCGGCGCCGACGCTCGACGTCATCGCCAGGCTGGCGCGCCCCGCGGTGTGGCTGCTGTCCATCTCGGTCAACGTCGTGATCCGGCTGCTCGGCGGCGACCCCAGGCAGGGCCGCACGGCGATGACGGAACAAGAGCTACGCGAACTGGTCACCGGCACGCAGACGCTCAGCGCGGACGAACGGCGCATCGTCGGCGAGGTCTTCGACGCAGGCAAGCGGCGGATCCGCGAAGTGCTGCGCCCGCGCACCGAGGTCGAGTTCCTCGCCGCGGGCACCACGGTCGGCGAGGCCGCGCGGATCGCGTCGAGCGTCCCGTACTCGCGGCTGCCGGTCTACCAGGGCTCTTACGACAACGTGGTCGGCTTCGTGCACATCAGGGACCTGCTCGGGCCGGCCGCGCCCGCCATGACGGCCCTGGTCGACGAAGTCGTCAGGCCCATCAAGTTCCTGCCGATCAGCAAGACGGTGCTGTCGGCCCTGTCGGAGATGCGGCGCGAGCGCGCCCACCTGGCGATCGTGGCCGACGAGTACGGCGGCACCGCGGGCATCGTCACCCTGGAAGACCTCGTCGAAGAGCTGATCGGCGACATCAGGGACGAGTACGACACGGGCGAGGCCACGGCCACCAAGCTCCCCCAGGGCGAGGTCGACGTGGACGGCTTGCTCAACCTGGACGAGTTCGCCGAGCAGACGTCGATCAGGCTGCCGGAAGGCCCCTACGAGACCGTCGCCGGGTACGTTCTCGCCGCCCTCGGCGAACTCCCGTCCGCAGGCGACACAGTCGAGATCCCCGGCTACACGATCACGGTCACAGAGATGGACGCACGCCGCATCTCCCGCCTCCGCGTCACCCCGCGCCCAGAGCCAACCCAGGAACCCGAGCCGCCAGCCACCGATCCGCGGCCTGCCCCGGCGGAAGACAGCCGGTAACAGGGACAGCCGGAAGCGCCATCGTCGTCAGGGCACGGCGGCCAGGGTCTGGTTGGCCCTCAGCAGTAGGGGTTCCAGGAACGGCGCCGTGGATTTTGAGTAAGGCCCCGTCAAGTGGTGGCGGTCGCCGAATACGAGGACGTTGCCGACAACTGGGGCACAGACCTTCGGCCCGCAGATCAGCGAGTTCGCGTTGACCACGGTGACCTTGCCGTTCATCAGCTGCGCCGCGTCGGTGACGGGCGAATCCGGCAAGATCGCCGCGGACACCGGCACGTCGCACTGCGCCAGGTCGATGCGATGCTGGTCGACGCACGTCGGCACGTCCTCGACGAGGTCAGGTGTCTCCCTGATCGGCGTCACGGAGATGCCGGCGGCCGCAAGCTGCGTCCAGTACTGCGCCATCCCGGCGCCGATCTCGGCCATGGCCTGCGGCGATGCGTTGACGGGATGGTCGGGGGTTGAGAGCAAACTCGGGTAATCGCTGGTGATCACCACGTTCGGCCGGATGGTCGTGATCAGGTCATGCAGCACGGCCTTGCCCCAGGCCTGGCAGGCAGTGAGCTCGCCAATGCCGTTCCAGTTGAGGACCAGGGTCGACGTCCACGGACAGCTTGAGTGCAGTTCGGTCACGAGCTTCCAGTGCCTGCGTACCGCGATCGCGTTCAGGGCGTCGAACCACTCCATGGCCGCCGAGTCGCCGACGAGGGCGACCGTGAGCACGGGGTTGGCGGTGTCCCCGAACACGCACTTCGTGGGCGTGCTCGCCCCGAAGTCGTTCAGGCAGCCCCCCGTCTGGTCCAGCGTCTGACTGATCGGGTTCGGCGGCTGGAGGATGGGCGCGGCGGGGACGTTCGTGACCGTGCCGGCGAGCACCGCCGCGCCGGGGTAATTGGGGCCGAGCGTCCCGTTCCACGGCGCAGGTTCTCCGGTGATGTAGACGGCGGCGAGGGTGACCGGCACGACGGCGACAAGCGCCACCGCCAGCGAACGCCACTTGCGGCGCGCGATGAACGGCGCCAGCCGCACCTTGTCTTCCACGAAGGTCTTGGTCAGCCAGGCGAGGAGGACGCAGGCCGCGACGATAACGGGTCCCGACAGCGGGCCTGGGCCCCTGCCCCGCCAGTCCGTGTACAGGTTGATGAGCGGGTAGTGCCACAGGTACAGCGAGTACGAGATCCCGCCGATGAACACCATGAACCGCGCGGACGTCAGCCGGGAGGGCCCGTACCACCCCTGCGCGGATCCGCCCGTGATCAGCGCGACGGTGCCGAGGACCGGAAGCAGCGCGAGTGCCCCGGGGAACGCCATTGCCCCGGTGAGCAGGAACGCCGACTCGATGACGACGGCGAGCCCGAACCATGCCAGCCATCCCTGGCGGGCCAGCGCGCGGGTCAGCCGCGCGGGGGCGAGGGCGAGGAGGCCGCCGGCGCCGAGTTCCCACATGCGCGTCGTGGTCATGAAGTACGCCGCGGGCGGGTTGGCGTTCGTCTCGTAAATCGAATAGGCCAGCGACGCGATGACCAGCGCCGCCGTCAGCACGCCGACGACGACGCCGCGCGTCCGGGTGCGCCGTGCCGCCTGCCCTGCGTTGGTGGGCGCTGGAGCCGGCCGCCGGGCCGCGAACAGCGCTGTCAGGAAAGCCGCGAGCAGGAAGAGCAGCGGCCAGACGAGATAGAACTGCTCCTCGACCGACAGCGACCAGAAGTGCTGCACGGGAGTGGCCGCGTTGTCGGACTTGAAATAGTTGACGGCATCCGACGCAAGCTGCCAGTTCTGGTAGTACAGCGCGCTTGCCAGGATCTGCTGCGCCGTGTTGGCGAACTGGGTCGCGGGCTCGATGATGCGCGCGGCGAGCCACGTCACGGCTAGCACGAGCGCCGCCGCCGGGATCAGCCGCCTGGCCCGCCGTCCCCAGAAGTCGGCCAGCCCCACCTTTCCCGTTTGCGCGTAGCCGCGCCACAGCTGGCCGGTGATCAGGTACCCGGAGATCACGAAGAACACGTCCACTCCGGCGAAGCCGCCGGGCAGCGCCGACGGGTACAGGTGATAGATCACCACCATCGCGACTGCGATCGCCCGCAGTCCCTGGATATCCGGCCGAAATCCCTGGCTTCCCCCCGGTTTCCAGGCACCGTCGCTGGCCCCCGTGGCTGCGGGAACGACGACAGTCACTTTCCCTGTATACCAGTTTATTTTCGGACAATTTCTGCCCGGAAAGACACCGCTAACGCGCGGCCCGTTACCCTGCCAGCCAACTACACTGTGCCGTTACACGGGGAAACACCCTGGTGGAAGGGGTAGGTGTGTCCGGTCCTGGTGGGTTTGACACCGTTCTGGTCGTTGACTTCGGGGCGCAGTACGCCCAGCTCATCGCCCGCCGGGTACGTGAGTGTCACGTTTACTCGGAGATCGTGCCGTCCACGATGTCGGTGGACGAGATGCTCGCCAAGCAGCCGAAGGCGATCATCCTGTCCGGGGGGCCGTCGTCCGTCTATGCCGACGGCGCCCCGGCCGCGCCGGAAGGACTGTTCGACGCTGGCGTGCCGGTCTTCGGCATCTGCTACGGGCACCAGGTGCTGGTCCGTGAGCTCGGCGGGACCGTCGAGCGGACCGGAGCGGCGGAGTACGGCGGCACGCCGCTGCAGATCCTGGACGGGCCGGGGCAAAGCACCGGCGGCCGGCTGCTCGCCGGGCTCGGCGAGCAGCTCAACGTATGGATGTCGCACGGCGACACCTCAACCATCGCGCCGCCCGGGTTCATGGTGACCGCCCAGACGGCGGCGACACCAGCCGCGGCGGTCGAAGACCCGGAGCGCGGCCTGTACGGCGTGCAGTTCCACCCCGAGGTGATGCACACCGACTACGGCACCAAGATCCTGCGCCGCTTCCTTGAGGCGGCCGGGTGCCGCCCGACGTGGACGATGCTGAACATCGTCGAGGAGCAGACCGACCGGATCAGGGAGCAGGTCGGCGACGGCCGGGCGATCTGCGGCCTGTCCGGCGGCGTCGACTCGGCGGTGGCGGCCGCCCTCGTGCAGCGTGCCATCGGTGACCGGCTGACCTGCGTGTTCGTCGATCACGGGCTGCTGCGGAAGGGGGGGGCGGAGCAGCTCGAGCAGGACTTCGTCGCGGCGACCGGGGTGAACCTGCACGTTGTCGATGCGTCCGCTGAATTCCTCGCCGCCCTTGCCGGGGTCACCGACCCGGAGGAGAAGCGCAAGGTCATCGGCCGCGAGTTCATCCGGGCGTTTGAGCGGGCCGCGCGGGACATCACCGCGGCCGCGGGCGTGCACGGCGAGGCGACCGAGTTCCTAGTGCAGGGGACGCTGTACCCGGACGTCGTCGAGTCTGGCGGCGGGACTGGTACCGCCAACATCAAGTCGCACCACAATGTGGGCGGCCTGCCCGACGACCTCAAGTTCCACCTGGTCGAGCCCCTGCGCTGGCTGTTCAAGGACGAGGTGCGCAAGGTCGGCGAGGAGCTGGGGCTGCCCTCCGAGATCGTCTGGCGGCAGCCGTTCCCCGGCCCTGGCCTGGGCATCCGGATCATCGGCGAGGTCACCGCGGAGCGGCTCGCGATCCTCCGCGAGGCGGACGCGATCGCGCGCGCGGAGCTGACCGCGGCCGGCCTTGACCAGACCGTCTGGCAGTGCCCGGTGGTGCTGCTCGCCGACGTGCGCTCCGTCGGCGTGCAAGGTGACGGGCGCACGTACGGGCACCCGGTCGTGATCAGGCCGGTAACCAGCGAAGACGCTATGACCGCGGACTGGGCGCGGCTGCCCTATGACTTGCTCGCGCGGATCTCCACCCGGATCACCAACGAGGTCCGCGAGGTGAACCGCGTGGTCCTCGACGTCACGAGCAAGCCGCCGGGCACCATCGAGTGGGAGTAGCGGCGGGGCGGCCAGGCGAAGCCGCCAGCCGTTCTGAATGGGCTTGATGTTGACTTTCTCAGCTGTGCCCGTTGTGCGCGGCGTGAGTGGGCGGCGGGACGCGGAGCGCGGGGCGCAGCAGCGCCTCCGCGAGGGTGAGGACCGCGTCCTCGAGGGACGCGATGCGCGCGATGATGTCGCCGGTCGCTGCCTCGACCGCCTTGGCCGCCGCCTGTTCGACGGCGGCGGGCTGGGCGTCCAGCTTGCCGTCGACCGAGCGCACCCGGTCGTACTGGTCGTCGAAGCGCTCGTCGAGGCGTTCCAGCCGGGCGGTGAGCTTGCTGTCGAGCGTGCCGAGGGTGGCGGCCAGGGCGTCGAGGGTGGCGGCGAGCCCAGTCGCGTCGCCGGAGTCCTGCACGCCGATGGCGTCCAGCCGCAGGCGGATGTCCTGGAGGGCGGTGGCGACCGATCGTTCTTCGACGATGTGATCGTGGACCGTCCGCGCGAGCAGTTCGCGCATCCGGTCAGCGGCGGTGTGCTGCCCGTTGTAGGCGGGAGGGGCGGACTGGCTGGCGCGCAACAGCAGGTGGTTGTTGCCCGACTGATCCATCTTGCTCCTTCGTGCGCTCGGGCTATGGAGTGCGATCACTTTAGTAGCTCAGCGTGGTCACCTGTACGCGAGCTGCTAAAACTCACGGTCGCGCGATCGCGTATCGTCGCTAGTGACCCGCCGTGTACGCGTGTTGACGCCGCACATGCCGGGGGCTAGGGTTCGGGATTAGCACTCACTCATGTAGAGTGCTAATGCGACGAGGCAGGTCTGGCACCCGCGACGGCAGGCCAACCCTGGTCGCCTCGCATAGCAACTCACCCATCAGACGTTTCCGAAGGGGGAGGTCAGATCGTGACGACCGCCACCAAGGTTGTTCTCAAGCCGCTCGAAGACCGTATTGTGGTCGCGCCGCTTGAGGCCGAGCAGGTTACCGCATCCGGGCTCGTGATCCCGGACACCGCGAAGGAGAAGCCCCAGGAGGGCAAAGTCCTCGCGGTTGGCCCGGGCCGTTTCGACGACAAGGGCGCACGCATTCCCGTCGACGTCCAGGTCGGCGACGTGGTGCTGTACAGCAAGTACGGCGGCACGGAAGTGAAGTACTCGGGCGAGGAGTACCTGGTGCTCTCCGCCCGTGACGTGCTCGCGGTTATCGAGAAGTAGTTCCTCACGGTGTGCGGGCCCCTTCGAATGCCGCGTGCGGCCGAAGGGGCCCCTCGCTGTCCGAACATCCAACCCGTAGGTTGAGGTAAGTCAATGCCGAAGATCCTGGAGTTCGACGAGGACGCGCGCCGCCACCTTGAGCGTGGCGTGGACAAGCTCGCCGACACCGTGAAGGTGACGCTTGGCCCGCGCGGCCGCAACGTCGTCATCGACAAGAAGTGGGGCGCTCCCACGATCACCAACGACGGCGTGACCGTCGCCAAGGAGATCGAGCTGGAGAACCCGTACGAGAACCTCGGCGC
>Ga0134126_10012908_pt1 | contig 10550 bp, 8 predicted proteins | sample KB31752_FD_96881 | JGI IMG/M metagenome (GOLD analysis project Ga0134126, IMG submission 96881) | Terrestrial soil microbial communities with excess Nitrogen fertilizer from Kellogg Biological Station, Michigan, USA - KB3-175-2 | ecosystem: Environmental > Terrestrial > Soil > Unclassified ...
ACCAGCGCCCGTGTGGAAGTACGGATCCCCGTGATCGGTCCCAGGCCCTCCTCGCCTTCGACCAACAGGGCGGTTGAAAGCGCGTCGGATTCTGTGGCGGATGGCAAAACTACGGCGGCCAGTACCGCGCCTTCGACCGGTTCGCCTTTCCGCGGGTCAATTACGTGCCCGTACACCCTCCCGTCTGCTTCAAACGCCTTGCCCCAGACCGCCGAAACCGAAAGCGCCTCGTCCTTCAGTGGAACGATTGCCAGGATCCCCCCGCTTTCCAGCCCGTCATCGGCGGCGGGGGGCGCTCCGCCGGACGAAAGCGACTGTCCGGCGAAATCCGGGTGAGGTACGGCGACGTTCCAGGCGGCGGCATCCGGTGGAGTGCCAATGGTGCAGACGGTGCTCGTCCCGCCATGAAGGATGGCGCTGGCCACGCCGGCTTCGCGCAGGAACCGCGCGGCGCGCTCCAGCGCAAAACCCTTGCCAATCGAGCCGAGATCAATCATCACGTCATTACGCGCAAAACGTATCGTGAAATCCCGCTCATCCATTTCCAGCAGTTCGATTCCGACCTTCTCCCGCGCGGCGGCGATATCGGCCGGGTGCGGTGTTTTCCCTGAGCCACGCATGAAACCCCAGCAGCGCATGAGGGGCCCTACCGTGATGTCAAACGCGCCCCTGGTTTCCCGGCTCAGTTCCTTCGCGTGCCGGATCAGCCGGAAAAGTGCGGGCTCCACACGGACTGCGTTGTGCGCAGCTCGCGCGTTGATGTGGCTGACTTCGCTTGCCGGATTGTACGGACTGAGCTGCGCGTCCAGCCGCTCGATTTCGTCAAGGGCTTCTTCCGCGGCTGCGCGAAGGGACACCTCGTTCTCGCCGTGGAGCAGAACCTCGAACCGCGTCGCCATTGCGTGCCGCGCTAGCGCAAGGGTACGCATGAATTCGCGCTAAAACGGGGTCTCACGGGCCGCGGCCCGTGAGACCCCGCCGTGAAGAACAAACCTGGTTACGATAATTCCAGCGTGCCGTAAGTGATGGCCTTGACTTCCTTGCCCGAGCCATCGGTGATCTTCCGTGTTTTCTCGTCGAACAGGCAGGTCATGTTCAGGCGCTCGGACATTTCAGCCAGACTGATCACGGTTTGGGCGCGAACGGCGAGTTCTATGCCGGCATTTGGCTGCTTGTTGGCACGGATGCTTTGAAACCAGTTCTTCTCGTGGGCGCCAACGTCTTCGTGCGGTTCGAGACCATCCATCGTAATCGGGTCGATTTCGTCCGCGAACGGCCGCTCTGGCACCAGGCTCAACCGGTTTCCCGCGTCGCCGATGTTCAAACTGGCCTGGTGACCATAGATCACAAACCCCGGGCTGGTGGCGTTCACCGTGCTGGATACGACGGTCAGCGTGAGGCCGCTGGGGAACTGCGCCAGCAATTCGAGGTGCTCCGGCACGTCCCGCTCCAGGGCGCCGGGTGTGCCCTTGTCCGAGTCCCAGGCCTTGACGCCGAGACACACGACACGCTTCGGAAACTCGGGGTTGCCGGTGGCCAGCATCAATGGCAAAAGCCGGTGTGGAACCAGGTCACCCAACAGGCCCGTGCAGTAGGGATAAAACTTCCGCCACCGGAAGAAATGGTCAGGATTGAACGGAACCTTCTTGTTGACCTTGCCCAGCCAGGTGTCCCACTTCACCGTCTCCGGTGTGGCCCCGGTATCGATCGAATAATTCCACTCACCATTCTTGCTGTTGCGGCAATAATAACCCTGCCCCCAGACCAGTTTCCCGATCTGCCCTGCTTTGATGAGGTCGGCGGCCTTGTGCCAGGCCGCAGCAGAGCAACCTTGAGAGCCGAGCTGGAAAATTCTGCCGGTGCGCTTGACGGTGTCGTAAACCTCGAACGCTTCGTCGAGATAACGCGTCATCGGTTTCTCGCAATAGACGTGCTTGCCTGCCTGCATGGCGTCGATCGCGCACTGCGCGTGCCAGGGGTCGTGGGTGGCGATTACGACGGCGTCAATATCTTTTCGCTCGAGCAGCTTGCGATGGTCGTCAAATTCAGCCACGTCACTGGTCCCAATGGCCTTCTTGGCGATTCCAATCCGGGTTTTGTAAAGGTCGCAAACGGCGGCCTGGACGATGTTGTTTTCGGCGGCGTGCTCCTTCTGGCTGTTGACATGCGCCAGCCCCATGCCCGGACAATTCGACGGCGGACCGCCGATGCCGATGTAACCCACCGCGATACGGTCATTGGCTCCGATCACCCGGCCGGTCGAGGGCGCCGAGCTCTGGCCGTAAACCGGCGTTTTGAACGGATTCGCGGCAGCCACGGCTGCGGCCGCCGTGGCCGCCTTTTTTATGAAATTACGGCGCGTTTCCGCGCCCGCGAGGGAGGATGTGTTGTTCTGGTCCATAAAAACTTTCTGTTTGCACTGGTTAATGAGGTATCAAACAAGGCTACCTCAATTCATCGGACGGTCAATCCCGAACATGCCCGAGTCCGGGATTGCATTTCCCGGTTGGACATCGCAAATTTCGCAAATCGCATTCAGGAACGATACACATTGAACCCCGGATTTTGAACTCAGCTTATGCCGAATCGCTGGACCGGAAAGGGAAATCCATACACCCGCAAAGAGGTCGTTGAACGCCTTCGTGCGACGCTTAGAAAGGGCCGCCCGGTCATTGCCGCCGGAGCCGGCACAGGCATCAGCGCGAAGTTCATCGAACGCGGCGGCGCCGACCTGATCATCATCTACAACTCGGGGCGCTTTCGCATGGCGGGTCATGGCTCCACTTGCGGTCTGATGGCCTATGGTGACGCCAACGCTGTGGCCATGGAAATCGGCGAGTTCGAGGTGCTCCCGATTGTCGAAGAGGTCCCCGTGATCTGCGGCGTCCATGCCACCGATCCGCGCCGCCGAATGTGGCACTGGCTGCTTCAGGTCAAAGACATGGGTTTTAGCGGTGTAAATAATTTCCCCACGCATTGCATCGTGGACGGCGTGTTTCGTCAGATTCTCGAAGAGACCGGGATGAGTGTGAAGAAGGAGTTTGAGATGGTCGCGCTCGCGCGAAAGATGGATTTGTTTACGATTGTTTACGTCTCGACGGCTGAAGAGTCGAAGGCCATGGCTGAAGCCGGTGCGGACGCCATTATCGCCCACGTCGGTACGACCGTGGGCGGGAGTATCGGCGTGAAAGGCGCGGTTGTCACGATGGCCGAGGCGGTGAACCGCACGAAGCGAATCATCGACGGCGCTCGAAGTGTGCGCAAAGACCTCATTTTTCTTTCACACGGTGGACCCATTGCAACGCCGGAAGACGCCGCTTACATCAACGAGCATACCGACGCGGTCGGCTTTGTCGGAGCGTCGAGTCTGGAGCGATTGGGCGTCGAGGAATCACTCACCAACCTTACCCGACAGTTTAAGAAGATTCCCGTGCAAAAGGCCGCGCTAAAGGCCATTCACTGGCAATGATTGACGTGGCGCCGTTCATTTTCGCTTCGCAATGTTCTTCAGCAGCGTTTTGGCGCACACCTCCGCGAATCTGCCCTCGTTGATCTCGCAATCCATCTCAATCACCTCGATGTCGCGACGCAGGTTCGCCTTGAGGTTGTCGAACAGCGCCCTGTCCGCCGGTGGATCATGGAATTTTTGGCCCGGCGCGCTGATCACACTGATCGCTTTTTTTGGAATCAACACGGTGACCGGGCCTTTCGACAGATTCAGTTTTTCCGCCACGATCCTGCCGAGTTGGGCGCATTCATCCGGCGTTGTGCGCATCAACGTCACTTGAGGGTTGTGTTGGTAGAAATTCCGTCCCTGAAACCTTGGCGGCACAGTTTCCGGTCCGTGGAAATTAACCATGTCGAGGCAGCCGGGTGCGACGACGGCCGGCACCCCATGTTTCGCGGCGGCTTCAAGGCGCGCGGGTCCTGCGCTAAGGACACCGCCCACCAGTTCATCCGCCCACTCAGTCGTCGTGATGTCGAGTGCACCCGCGACCATCCCGGATTCAATCAGCGATTCCATCGTCCGGCCGCCGATGCCCGTGGCATGAAAAACCAGCACCTCGTAACCGGCTTCTTCCAGGATTTTCCGCGCATGATCAACGCAAGCCGTTGTGTTGCCAAACTGGCTGGCGACAATCAGGGGTTTGTCTGCATCGATCGGCGGCGTCGCTTCCACCATTCCGCAAATCGCACCCGCGGCGCGCGCCAGGATCTGGCGCGAAATACGGTTGAGGCCGGCCACGTCAACGATGCTTGGAAACATCACGATGTCTTTCACCCCGACGTACTGGGCCGTGTTGCCGCTCGCCAGTGTCGAAACCATCACCTTCGGAAATCCGACCGGCAATGCGCGCATCGCAGCCGTACCGATGGCCGTGCCGCCGCCGCCGCCGAGCGAAATGACGCCGTCTATCTTTTTTTCCGACAATAGCCGCAACAGCACGACCGGTGCGCCCCTGGACATCGCGGCGACGGTTTCACCGCGGTCACGCCTCGCGACCAATGCCCCGAAGTCCACCCCCGCAGCAGCGGCAACGTCCAGGCGCGTAATGTCCGGTTTGAGCGCGGAATCGCCCAGCGCGCCGACATCAATGATCAGCACCTGATGCCCCCGTTCTTTGATTCGATCCGCGACGAAGGCGTGCTCTTCGCCTTTGGTGTCCATTGTCCCGAGGATTGCTATTGTGGCCATATCTGGATGCGGAAGATTAACCGTTCACCAAAAAAAGTATGCAAAATTGGAATTCGGCACCTCCCGTCGCCCGAGGAAATCTGCCGGCAAATTCCAACTGCCGACTTCCCTGCACGCTTGCTGCGTCGGCGCATCGGGCTGGAAAATGAAAGTCGCCGGGTGCATTGTATGCCTTTGAACGAATTGACAAACACGAAGCACTGGAGCCATCGGCTGGCTCAGGCGAGCTGTGAGATGTTCCAGTTGGCGGGAAAATCATGAACGAACCGGGCAAGATATTGTTTATCATCGGCTTGATGATTGCCGCTGCCGGCCTGCTGATCTGGTCCGGTTTTGGAAAGGGATGGCTCGGGAGATTGCCGGGGGACATCTATTATACGAAAGGCAACTTCAGCTTTCATTTTCCGGTCGTCACTTGCCTGCTGATCAGTGTCGTCCTGACTTTCCTGATTTGGTTGTTCCGAAAGTAGAAAATGCCTCGTTTTGAAACGGTGGGGTCAATTTGGCGCGGGGTCTTAGGGTGATTCCGCGAAGGATTCCAAGGGCGCCTGCATCACCTTCGACTACAGGTCAAACTTCGTTTTTTGTGATTCCCGGCGCGATAACGCCGAGGAAATCCACGTTTCCTCTTCCGGTGAAAAGCACAACGAATTGAAGCGTGATCGGCTTGGCTCGCTATCCATTGGGTATATCGGAAACCAAAGGTCACCGTGGAAGGGGCGAAAAAAACTTATTGTCAAGGAATTGGCTTTTACCTATCTTTCGCGGCAAATGCACCGTTTTCGGTGTGCTTGGGTAAACCGTTTTTACCCTTGGAACGCATAGAAACGAACCAGAACAACATCGCAGGAGGAACTAATGAAGTTTAATAAATGGACATTGGGCTTGGCCGCCGGCGGGGTGGTCAGTCTTGCGTCGGCAGCACAGGCGGATGAAGCAAAGCCGATGAGCCAGGTGCAGACCGCAGTGTCGGCCACCACCCTTAGCGGGTACGTGGATACATCCATCATCTGGAAGCCGGGAACCGGGGACGCCAATCTGCCCGGCCGCGCTTTCGATGGAGTTGGCAAGCTGGACGGTTTCAACCTGAACGTGGTTGAACTCAACTTGGAAAAGCCGCTGTCAGAAGATCAGTGGGCGGCCGGATACAAGGTCAGTTTGTTGGCCGGACCAGATGCCAACAATTTTAATACCTCGCCAGGTGGTCTGACCTTCGGCGGAAGTAGTGACTTCAGTGTGAAGGAAGCCTATGTCGCCCTTCGGATGCCCGTAGGCAATGGCCTCGACTGGAAAATCGGCAGCTTCAACACGATCATCGGTTACGAATCCTTCGAGAGCTACCTGAACCCGAACTACAGCCGTTCCTTCGGCTGGCAGTTGGAACCGACCCAACACACCGGCGTGCTCGCCACCTACAAGGCGTCGGATGCCGTCAGCCTCTCTGCCGGTATGGCCAACACGTGGAACGCGGGCATCAATGCTCGCGCGACTCGCGCCACCGGCCCTGCTACCGAATCCGAAAAGACTTACATGGCGTCCGTGTCAATCACCGCCCCGGATAGCTGGGGATTTCTAAAAGGGTCAGCCTGGTATGCGGGTATCATTGACGGCTTGGCAGGAGCGCAGAAAGATACAACCAGTGCCTACATCGGGGGCAGCTTGAACACCCCGGTCGAAGGGCTCTCCGTGGGTGCTGCGTTTGACTACCGCTGGGACGGTCCGAATACAATCGTAACAGCGCCGGCAAGCACATGGGCCTATGCAATCGCCGGGTATGCATCCTTCCAGGCCAGCGAAAAGTGGAAGTTCAATGCGCGCCTCGATTACACTGAAGGTACCGATGGCACGTTCTATAACCGTGGCGGAGGCGGAGCCAACCTGCAAAACCGACTTGGTGCCGCAACCATCACTGCCGACTATGCCCTTTGGGCGAACGTTGTCAGTCGGGCCGAGCTTCGCTGGGATCACAGCATGAGCGGCGACAAGCCTTACGGCGGGACGACCGTTCCTAATCAGCGCAACGCCGTTACGCTGGCGTTGAACCTGATCTACAAGTTCTAACTTAGGTGCGGAAACACGAAACCCCTTCCGGGAAAACCGGAAGGGGTTTTTGTTTGGTTGAATTCGCCTTTCGCAGATCGCAACGGCCACCGTTCAGAATTTCATGGAAAACTCCGCCATAAACGAGTGCGTCCGCGCGTTGTCAAACCGGAGCTGGCCGGAACCGCTGCTGAAGGAAAACACGTCCCACGAGGGTTCCCCGGTGGCCAGAAACTTGTAGCCGAAACCGACGGCCATACTGTCGTTGAATTCGTACCGAAACCCGGCGAAACCCTGCAAGGCCCATTCAACGTCCGAATCGTTCCCATTCAACCGCGCTCCGCTGATCGTGGCGCGATTGATGTCGAGAACACTGGTGGTCGCGCCCGCCCCAAGTCCCACATACGGCACAAAATTGTGCTGCAGCGGGAAATGAAACACCGCGTTGACGAGCATCGGGATATTCGAAAGGCTCGCATCGGTGTCCGGCGATCCGGTGATGGACTTGATCGAGTTGTAGAGGACGCCCGACTCCAGTTCCGCGCTGAAGTAGTTGCAGAACATGTAGCCGGCGGCCGCGCTGATGCGGAATCCCGGATCGTACTTGACCTTGATTCCGGAGACCGGCCCGAAGAACTCGTTCACATCGGTTCGTTGCGAGATCTCCGGTCCGATGCCGCCCCGAAAATAAAATCCCTGGGCGGCTCCTCCGCCGTAGCTTTGAGCCAGTGCCGGCGTCAACGACGCAAGCACCGCCATCATCCCAATACCAATCGCTGATTTGGTCCGCTTTCGCATAGTGTTCCTCCGTTTGTGTCTCGGTGTTTACCGTTGCTTTCGTCCCTGACGGCGCCGCCGCCAGCCTGACCGCTCATCAGACGGCATTTCCTGCGCGTTTGTTTAATTTTAATCAATACAAAATAACGGGTTCAATCCACGGCCTCATCCACTTCCGCCGCCCTGCCGGAGTCCGCACAAATCCCCCGCCTGGCGGCGGTGACAAATTCCATCAACACGCGGGCGGATTCGCCCCTGAACTCTTTACGCGCTGCTGCCAGCGCTGTGCTCAACTTCTTTCCACTTCGAAACAGCGCATGATAGAGCCGTTTCAGTTCCAGGCGTTGATCGGCGGGCAGTCCGGCGCGACGCAGACCCACGAAGTTCAGCCCGCAAATCCCGTTGTCGCCGCGGGCCACGCAAAACGGCGGCAAATCCTTGCTGATGGCCGAGCCACCCTGCATCAGCGCCAGCGTGCCGACTCGCACGAATTGATGGACCAGACAGTTGCCGGAAATAAAGGTACGATCCTGGACCTGAACGTGGCCCCCCAGCAGCGCGCCGTTGGCGATGATCGTGTGATCGCCCACGCGCGAGTTGTGTCCCACATGGCAATGCGCCATGAGGTAATTGTGTGATCCGATAATCGTTGCCTCGCCTTCCTTGTTGGAGCGATGGATGGTGACGTGTTCACGAAACACGTTATCGTCGCCGATGAGCAGGCGCGTGGCCTCTCCCCGGTATTTCAAATCCTGCGGCGCGTCTCCGATCACACACCCGGTGTGGAACACATTGTTCACTCCGACCGTCGTATGTCCGGTCAGATGGACCTGCGGCCCGACGCGACAACGTGCGCCAACGATGACATGTTCGTCGATGAGGGCAAAAGGGCCAACACTCGCGGTCGGATCGACCTGTGCTCTCGGATGAATAATCGCTGTCGGGTGAATCATCTTGCGCACCGCTTATCACATTGCGACAGGGATTGAAACAGGAATTGGCGTTTGGCAGAACACGGACGCGAACCGGCGTGACCGGGCCAAAACCAGAGCTTGATTTGCGCAAACGGCGGGAGTAAATGTTACCTGCTGAGCGGAGGACACGTTCGAGGAAAGACGACACGCAGTTACGAACACAACAAATGCGTCAATGAAGACCACGATCCGGATTTTGCATTTGGAGGACGACGTCATCGACGCAGAACTTGTGCAACGAGCGCTGGACAAGGCCGGCCTTGTTTCGGAAATCAAGGTCGTGCGGGATGGTGAAGACTATGTGGCAGCGGTCGAGGCGGGAGAGGTTGACGTGGTTCTGTCAGACAACAATGTGACCGGGTTCGATGGGGTTCATGCGTTGCAATTCGCCCGTGGGAAGCGACCCGGGATCCCCTTCATCTTCGTGTCCGGATTTGCGAACGAAGAGCAGGCGCGGGAGAAACTCAATCGCTCCGGAGCCACGGCGTGTGTCAGCAAACTACAGCTGCCCCGGCTCGCCGACACCATCAAACAGGCACTCGAAAACACTGAGCTTCGCGCCGCGCGCGGTCTGTCGGATTCGTATGTCCGGTCAATGGAGCTGCTGGTCAACGTCGTCCAAGATTTGTCTTTGGCACGCGATTTGGACCGCATCATGGCCATCGTGCGGCGCGCGGCGCGCGAACTGACCGGAGCTGACGGCGCGACGTTCGTCTTGCGCGACGGGGACCTTTGCCATTACGCGGACGAAGACGCCATCGCACCTCTCTGGAAGGGACGCCGTTTTCCGATGACGAGTTGCATCAGCGGTTGGGCGATGTTGAACCGGCAGGCGGCGGTGATTGAAGACATCTACGCCGATCCACGCATTCCAGCGGACGCATATCGTCCCACATTCGTGAAGAGCCTGGTAATGGTGCCGATTCGGACGGCCGAACCCGTGGGCGCCATTGGGAACTACTGGGCGGCGCGCCGAAAGCCCCTCCCGGAGGAGGTGAAACTCCTGCAGGCGCTGGCAGACAGCACGTCCGTGGCCATGGAAAACGTGCAACTGTACGCAGGATTGGAACGCAAGGTGGCTGATCGCACCGCCCGTTTGCAGGCGCTCAATGAAGAGCTGGAAGCCTTTTCTTATTCCGTTTCGCACGACTTGCGCGCACCGTTGCGCCACATCGACGCCTACACACAGATTTTGCAGGAGGAAGCCGCCGGGACGTTAAGTGATGAAAGTCAAAGGCACCTTACCGTCATCAACGGGGCCGCCCGAAAGATGGGTTCGCTGATCGACGATTTGCTGACGTTCTCGCGCATGGGCCGCTCCGAGTTGAAACACGGCCGGGTCAACATGAACACCCTGGTGGAGGAAGTCCGACGCGAAATGGAGCGAGAAACGAAGGGGCGTGTCATCAAGTGGGACGTCGCCGATCTGCCGGAGATAAAGGGCGACCGGGCGATGCTCAAGCAGGTTTGGGTCAATCTGCTTTCCAACGCGGTCAAATACACGCGTGGTCGAGCGCGAGCGGAAATCCGAATCGGTGGACGCCCGCAGGAAACCGAAGCGGAGTTTTTCGTGCAGGACAATGGCGCGGGGTTCGACATGCAATACGCCGACAAACTGTTTGGGGTTTTCCAACGCCTGCACGGGGACGGAGAGTTCGAAGGCACCGGCATCGGATTGGCCAACGTGCGGCGGATAGTTGCGCGGCACGGCGGACGCACTTGGGCAGACGGGGAAGTGGACCGCGGGGCGACCTTCCACTTCGCACTGCCGGTTTCTCCGGCAACGTAATCGGCCGGCGATGCCGTCGAGCGAGCCGTAAGTCCGGGAGTTCCATCAAGGGGTCCGTTTCCGCCGAACCCGCGAACCGCAACCAGGACGCAAACACAACAACCCACTGGCGCAAATCGGAGTCGGTGGACGCTCACGAATAGAAATAACCCAGCTCCCGCAGCGACACATGGTCTTTCCGCCGCTCCGCCGTGGCACGACCGATGATGACATGATCGAGCACCTCGATCTTGAGCAACTGCCCGGCGCGAATCAGATCGCGTGTCACTTTGAT
>Ga0134126_10012912_pt1 | contig 10549 bp, 9 predicted proteins | sample KB31752_FD_96881 | JGI IMG/M metagenome (GOLD analysis project Ga0134126, IMG submission 96881) | Terrestrial soil microbial communities with excess Nitrogen fertilizer from Kellogg Biological Station, Michigan, USA - KB3-175-2 | ecosystem: Environmental > Terrestrial > Soil > Unclassified ...
AGGGGCCGCCGGCATCGGTGGACGTGGGCGAGCTGGCGCGATACGCGGCTCGTGCGATTGCCACGGATCGTGTACCGGTACACGTGTACGTCGACGAGCGTGTTCCTTTGGTGACGGGACATTACGATGCCCTCGCTCGCGCGTTGTCGAACGTGTTGATCAACGCGGTGGACGCGTGCCGTGAGGGAGGCGACGTGGAGGTGCACGTGGCGCGCGGACGCCTCAACGGCAGCGGCGCAGCGCGCGACGCGGTGGAGTTGCGAGTGCGGGACACTGGGTGCGGGATCGCGCCGGAACATCTCGCACGGATCTGGGATCCGTACGTGACACACAAAGCGGGAGGTACGGGGTTGGGGTTGGCGATCGCGCGACAAACAGTGTTGGCGCACGGCGGAACCGTGAATGCGACGAGCCGTCCGGGTGCGGGCACGGAGATTCGCTTCGTGCTTCCTGTCAACGAGACGCCGGCAGAGCCGGCGCTGGAGGAGACGATCCGTGGGTCCTGACGTCCTTGTGCCATTGAGCTTCTTCGGGATGGTCGCGGTGATCTGTGTCGGAGTGCCACTGGCCAGAGCGTACGCCAAGCGCATGGCGCAGGGGATCGATCCCAAGATTCTGCCTAACGATCTGGTCGACCGGCTGACCCGGATGGAGCAGGCCATCGATTCGGTGGCGCTGGAAGTCGAGCGCATCTCGGAAGGACAGCGATTCACGACGAGGTTGTTGTCCGAGCGGGCGCCGGAGAGCATTCGGGCGAACGCCGCGGGCAGCGCGCCGGCGAATCCGCCGTTGCGCGCGCCGGGCAGCGGCGACGCGCGGTAGCGCGCGGAGATGACGCCGAAGGGAGAGATCCTCATCATCGACGATGAGCCCAACTTGCGCCGCATGGTGTCGGCGCTGCTCATCGCCGAGGGTTACACCACACGCGACGCGAGCTCGGGCACCGCGGGCGCGACGCTGGCGTCGGAGCGCGAGCCCGACGCAATTCTGCTCGATCTCATGATGCCCGGCGAGCTCGACGGGATGGCGACGCTCACGCGCCTCCGCGAGCAGCTGCCCGACGTGCCCGTGGTGATGATGAGCGGACGCGCCGGCCTCGCCGATGCGGTGCAGGCCACGAAGCTCGGCGCGTTCCACTTTCTCGAGAAACCGCTGACGCCGGAGAGCGTGCTGCTCACGCTGCGGTCGGCGCTCGAGCTGCGGCACGCGCGGCGCGAGGCGCGCTCGCTCCGCGAGGACCTTGGCCTAACGAGCGAGATGGTGGGCACGAGCCCGGCGATGGCCCGCGTGCGCGCGCTCATCGAGCGCGTGGCGCCGTCGGATTCCCGCGTGCTCATCACAGGCGAATCGGGGACGGGCAAAGAGCTCGTCGCGGCGGCGATCCATCGGTTGAGTCCGCGACATGCGCGGCCGTTCGTGCGCGTGAACAGCGCCGCGATTCCGCGCGATCTCATCGAGAGCGAGATGTTCGGACACGAGCGAGGCGCCTTTACCGGCGCGCACGAGCGGCGCATCGGACGCTTCGAGCTCGCCGACTCCGGGACGCTGCTGCTCGACGAAGTGGGCGACCTGGGACCCGAGGCGCAGGCCAAGCTGTTGCGCGCGATCGAAGCGCGCGAGATCGAGCGCGTGGGCGGCGCGAAGCCGATTCCGGTGGACGTCCGCATCGTCGCTGCGACGAACCGGGATCTCGAGCGCGCCTCGAAGGACGGAACGTTTCGCGAAGATCTCTACTTCCGGCTCAACGTGATTCCGCTCACCTTGCCGCCATTGCGCGAGCGTCCGTCCGACATCGCGCCGTTGGTGCTGCACTTCTCGGCCGTCTATCGCGCACGCAGCGGACGGCCCGCGCCGCGGTGGGGCGAGGACGCGCTCGCGTTGCTGCAGCGGCATCGGTGGCCGGGCAATGTGCGCGAGCTGGCGAACATCGTCGAGCGGCTCGCGATCTTTCACGCGGGCGCGGAGGTGCGCGCGTCGGACGTGTCGGCGGTGCTGCCGGTGGAGGCGCACGCGGCGCCGTCGCCCGATGCGCCGCCCGATGCGGCGCGGCTGGACCGCCCGCTCAACGATGCGTTGGACGAATACGAACGCCTGCTCATCCAGCGCGCGTTGTCGATGACTAACGGAAGCGTGACGGACGCGGCGCGGCGGTTGCAGACCGACCGCCCGAACCTGTACCGGCGGATGCGTCGGTTAGGCATCGACCGGGGCGGCGCATCATGACCGTCGCGCGGTGGATGGCGGGGGCGTGTGCCATCGTCTACGCGCTGTGCGGCGCGCGGATCCACGCGCAAACGCCGGACACGGCGCAGCGCGTGGACACCTTGTCGTACGACGATGCGGCGGCGGTGGCATTTCTCTACAACCAGCCGGCCGCGCTCCGCGCCACGAAAGCGACGACCATCGGGCAAGACCAGACCGTCTCGGGGAACGTCGCCGTGCTGGACGCGCCGCTCGTGATCGATGGACACGTCACCGGGCGCGTGGTGGTGATCAACGGCGACGTGACGCTGCTCCACGGCGCGCGCGTGGACAGCGATCTCGTGGTCACCGGCGGCACGGTGGATGGCGCGGACAGCAGCACGGTGGGCGGCACGATCAAAGTGTACGGACCACGGCTCGCCTACCGCATGGAGGGCGATGCGGTGGTGGCGCTGCGCGACGAGTCGCAGGGCATCGCGAGCTGGTTCCGCCAGTGGAAGCGGCGGCACCTGCGCACGCACAACCGCGTCGTGTTGCGCAGCGGCACCTACAACCGGGTCGAGGGGCTGCCGGTCATTCTGGGCCCGACTATCCGGCAGAACTCGGCGCTCGGGCCGTTCAGCGTTCAGGCGTTAGGCATCTACCGGTCGGCCGACCACTTCGCGTGGAAGGCGGACAACCTGGGGTACGACGTGCAGGCGGAGATGCAGATCGGGTACGCGCGCGGCGTCGCGTTCGGCGCCGAAGCGCTGGATGACGTCGCGCCGGTCGAGACGTGGCAGCTCCGCGACAGCGAGATCGGACTCGCGTCGTTTCTGCTCCGGCGCGATTACCGGGACTATTACAACCGCAAGGGTGCGCGCGGGTACGTGGCGCTCCGCGACGGCAACACGTTGTCGCTCACGTTAGGCCTGGGTGAGGAGCGCTGGCAGCCGCGCGCCACGCGCGATCCGTGGACGCTCCTCCGCGGCGACGCGGCGTGGCGGCCCAACCCGGTACTGGATGCGGGAACGTTCACGCTCGCCACGGCCGACGTGCGCTACGACACGCGCAACGACCGCGACAACCCGTGGACGGGCTGGCTCGTGACGGCGGACCTCGAGCACGGGTTCAGCAATCACGTGGTGCTCGGACCGGCGTCGACCGTGGCGCGCCCGGCGCCGCCCGATGGCCGGCCGGTGCGCGTGGCCTACACGCGCGGCGTGCTGGACCTGCGCCGCTACAACCGCCTGTCGCCGGAATCGCAGCTCAACTTCCGGCTGTTCGCCGGTGGATGGTTAGGCGGAGATCCATTACCGCTCGAGCGGCGATTCTCGTTAGGCGGGCCGGGTTCCCTGCCCGGCTACGACTTCCGGCAGCCGCTGGCGGGCGAAGAGGACGTCATGTCGTGCAGCGCGGGCCAGGACATCCCCGGCACGCCGGCCCAATGCGACCGCGTCCTGCTCGCACAGGCCGAGTACCGGGGCGACCTCCATCTCCTCTTCGGCGGGGGTGCGCACAGCGGCAGCGGATGGAGCTGGACCTTCTACCATCCGCTGCAATGGGTGGTGTTCACGGACGCGGGCCGCGGATGGCTGTTGCACCGGCCTAACGGCGAGGGCGGCGTCGAGAACGCCAGCGGCTTCCCGCTGAGCAGCTACAAAGCGGACGTCGGCCTGGGCCTCGACGCCGAGGTGCTCGGCGTGTTCGTCGCCAAGTCGGTGACCGACTGGAAGAATCCGGTCAACGTGGTGGTTCGCCTCCGGCACCGCTTCTGAGACGTGCGGCTCGCGTGGCTGACCGGCCTGCTGCTCTCGCTCGCGGCGCCTCTCGCGGCGCCTGTCGCGGCGCAGCGCGACGCGCGCCTGGTGGTCGCGCTGCCGAAAACCGTCACCGATGCGACGGTCCCGACCGTGAGCGCGGTGAAAGTGTTGGACGATCGCAGTCTGGGTGATCTCCTGCACAGCGGGTTCCCGGCGCGGCTCCACTACCGGCTCGAGCTGTGGTCGGCCGGCGGCCTCTTCGACAACCTGCAGCGCTACGCGGAATGGGACGTGATCGTGCGGTACAACCCGCTCGAGCGACGCTACAGCGCGACGCGCATCGAGGGCGACCGCGCCACGTCGCTCGGCTCCTCGGACGCGATGAAGGACATCGACGCTGCGTTAGGCAAGCCGTTCACACCGGCCATCGCGGCGCCCAAGGGCGGCAACCGATACTACTGGATCTGCACGCTCGACGTCGAGATGCTGTCGGTGAACGACCTGGACGAAGTGGAGCGGTGGCTGCACGGCGAGCTGACGCCGGCGGTGCACGGGGACCGCAATCCCGGAACGGCGATAGGACGAGGCGTCACGACGCTCATAACGAGAGTTCTCGGGGGCAAACAGCGGCACTATGAGGCGAGAACACGGGAGTACCGTGTTGGGGAAGCGCTGCGCTGAGGGAAGCGGCGGCTCGCGCCGCCGTGGGGAAGAGGGAAAAGGCTGCGCCCCGTGCGGTCGAGTGATCGCAAGGGGCGCGGATAGGGCGGAGACCGTTCGTGCGGTGGGCGCAGTTAGGCCAACAGCGTTCGCGACCGGCGAACGGTGTGGCCGGACTCGAGCAGCTCCAACTGGTGCAAGGTGTCCTCGCCGTAGAAGAGCTTGATGTATTTCGACTGCGCGGGCGTGAGACGGCGCACGGCCCAGCTCAAGTGCACGAAGTGCGGCTCCACGGGCGCGGTGAGGGGGTGCATGCCGATTTCCTCGGGCATGCGGTTGCCCTTGCGCGTGTTGCACGGCGAGCAGGCAGTGACGACGTTCGTCCAATCGTTGGTGCCACCGCGCGACATCGGGATGAGATGGTCGCGAGTGAGCGACTCGCGCGGACGCAGCTCGGCGGCGGTGCGGCCGCAGTACTGGCAGCGGTAGCGATCGCGCGCGAACAGGAACGTGTTCGTCACCTGGCGGCGGAACCGGCGCGGGACGTGAATGAACCGGACCAACCGGATGACCGCCGGACGCGGCAAGGTAAGCCGCTCCGAGTGCACGAAGCGTCCGACGTCTGCCTCGATGATCTCCGCCTTGCCATCGAGGACAAGCCGTAGCGCACGCCGCATCGGAACCATCGTGAGCGGCTCGAACGAAGCATTGAGCGCCAGACAACCGACGACCACGGAACCCTCCGTTACCTACGAAAACTCCCGCCACGGTCGTCAGGGCGGGAGCGGGTCCTCTAGCGTGACACGCCGCGAGTCGTACTGCGCCGCGATTCACGCGGCGCTACGCCCTCTGTTACACTGACGAGACCGACAAAGTGCCGTAACTCAGCACCGTCAAACCATTTCGACGCTAGTCGCATCATTTTCTCGCGTGGCCGCACTAGCGTTCGGCGCCCGCGGTCACCGGCAACGGTGTCAACCAACCGTACCGGTCTTCGATCTTGCCGGTCGCAATCCCCATGAACTGCTCCTGAATCGCTCGCGTAATCGGGCCCGGCTTGCCGCTTCCGACCTGAATGCGATCGACCGACCGGATCGGCGTGAGCTCGGCCGCGGTGCCGGAGAAAAAGAGCTCGTCAGCAATGTAGAGCATTTCCCGCGGCAGCGTCTGCTCCCGAACCTCGTACCCCAGGTCCTGCGCAATGCGCATGATCGAATCGCGCGTGATCCCGCTCAAGATGCCGGATGACAGTCCCGACGTGTACACGACACCGTCACGCACGAGGAACAGGTTCTCGCCGCTCCCTTCGGCTATGTAGCCGAAGGAGTCGAGCATGATCCCTTCCGAATACTTGTCGAGACGCGCTTCCGTTTTGGACAACTGCGAGCTCAGGTAGTTGCCGCCCGCCTTGGCCAAGGCCGGGAACGTGTCCGGCGCGGCGCGGCGCCAGCTCGAGACGCAGACGTCGACTCCGTTAGCCATCGCGTCGTCGCCCAAGTAGTTGCCCCAGCGCCAGGCGATGATGAACGTCTCGACCGGGACGTCCACCGGATACACGCCCATCTGCTCGCCGGTGCGAATCACCACCGGGCGGAGATAGCAGGCGCGCACGTCGTTGGCCGACACCGTCTCGACGCACGCCTGCACGAGCGCGTCGATGCTGTGACGCATCGGCATCCGATAGATGCGACACGAGTCGTGGAGACGCCGCATGTGATCCGGGAGCCGGAACAGCGCCGACCCGTTTGGTGTGTCGTAGCAGCGGATGCCCTCGAACACGCACGAGCCGTAGTGCACGACGTGGCTCATCACGTGGATCGTGGCGTCATCCCACGGGACTAACTGTCCGTCCCGCCATATCTTAGTGGTGCGTCCGTTGCTGCTCGGGTTGTGCATCGAAAGTCCGGTGGTTTGAAAGTCAACAATACACTATGATAACTCGCCGCTACGGTGCCGGGGAATAGGTTGCGGCTTCGATGGCATTGGGCTGACGTGGAGACCGATATGGTCCGGCGGTCGCGGGCACCGGACATCACGCACGCGGCCGCTGCGATCCTCTTGCGGCGCGTGTCGTTCGCCTGCAATTAGACTTGACAAGGTTTGAGACAGGAAGATGAACACGGGACCGATGTGCCGGCCGAGGTGGTCCCTCCTCGCAGTGGGCGTTGCGATACTCGCCGCCGGCGGGCGCGCCGACGCGCAGCAGGCGCCCGGGCCCGCGGGAGCAATCACCGGCGTGGTATTCGACAGCCTGACCGACCAGCCGTTAGGCGATGCGTCGGTATTCATCGTCGGCACCTCACGCTCGGCCAATACTGATGTGCGGGGCCGCTTCCTCCTCGATTCGGTTCCAGCGGGCGCCTATCGGGTGGCGTTCGAGTCGCCGGCGCTCGACGCCATCGGGCTCACGCCTAACCCACGGCAGGTGGCGGTGCACGCCGGCGTCGTGGACACGATCGCGCTCTTCGTGCCGTCGGTCGCGACAATGCTCGAATCGATGTGTCCAGCGAGCCGGGCCGCCGGCGGGCAGAGCATCCTGGTGGGCAGCGTTCGTGACGCGGCCAGCGGCGCTGCGGTCGCGTCGGCGACGGTGACGCTGTCGTGGTCTGACTTCTCCGTCGCGAAAAAGGGCGTCGTCCAGACAAACCACGTCGTGCCGGCGATGAGCGCCGCGGACGGGTCGTACGCGGTGTGCGGCATTCCCGTCGACGCCGTCGTGACGATCCGCGCGGCATCCGGACAACGAGCGAGTGGCGTGCTCGACGTGAGCGTCCCCGCCCAACGCGTCGTGCGGCAGGACGTGAGCATCGCGCTCGGCGCGGATTCGGTTGACGGTCGCACGGCGGCGCTCGCTGGTGAGGTTAGGGACACGGCGGGGCATCCTCTCAGCGGCGCGGAGGTTCAGCTCGCGGGCGATCGACTCATCGCGCGGTCGGACGACCAGGGACATTTTCGCCTGGCCGCGCTCCCTGGTGGCAGCTGGGACGCGCAGGTGCAACGCATCGGCTTCCTGCCGAGCCGGGTGGAGGTGGAACTGCATCCCGGCCGCACCACGACGGCGTCATTCGCGCTGCGCGTGGCGGCGAGCGTGCTCGACACGGTGCACGTGCGCGCTCGGCGGCCCGATGCGTTCGCACTCCAGGAAAAAGCGCGACAGTTTCCTGGCGCAGCGTTTTTCAGTAGCGCGGCAATCGACTCGTTGCACGTCTCGCAGGTGACGGACATTCTGCGCACCGTCAAAGGGGTGCAGCTGGTGTATCCCGACTCCGGCGGACCGCCGCTCGTGCAGATGACACGCTCGCGGTTCTCGGACCTCATGCACGCCGGCATTTGCCCGATCGAGTACTACGTGGACGGCGTGCCATTCGACATGAAGAACAATCCCGACGCGTACTTTCGTCCGGGCGACATCGCGTCGATCGAGGTATACGACGGCGCGTCGAACATCCCGCCAGAATACCAATCGGGATCGGCGGCGTGCGGTGTGGTGGTGATCTGGACCAAGCGCGCGGCCAACTGATCCCCGGCCTCACGCCCGGCGAACCGTTAGGCGTTAGGCGATGTGCGCCGGGATGTGCGCTGCGAGGCGCGATGCGGTTTCGCGCACGCGGTCGGGCACGGCGCGGTCGCCGGTGAGGACGCGGCCATCCACGGCGCGCAGCGCACCGGCCACGGTGACGAGACGCGCCGGCGTCCCGCCAAGCGCGAACACGGCGGCGGATTCCGGATTGCCATCGCCGAACCCGGCGGGGAGCGGGAACGCCGCGAGATCGGCGTCCTTTCCCACCTCGAGCGAGCCGATGCGGTCTGCCAAGCCAAGCGCTCTCGCGCCGCCCAGGGTTGCGAGAGCGAGGGCGGCGCGCGGCGAGATCGCGTCGTGGCTGCCGGTGCGCGTCCGTTGGGCGAGCGTCGCGACGCGTGCTTCCTCGAGTAGATCCATGCGATCGTTGGCGGCCATGGAATCGGAGCCGAGTCCGACAGCGACGCCCGCGGCGAGCAGGCGGTCGAGCGGAGCGATGCCGTGTCCCAGTTTCGCGTTGGACACCGGACAATGGGCGACGCTCGCTCCGGCCGCTGCGATGGCATGGATGTCGGCATCATCGATGCGAACCGCGTGGATGAGCAGCGGTTGCGTGTTGAGGACGCCGAGCGACTCGAGCAGCGCAATGGGCGAGCGGGCACGCGGCGCGACGGGGATGCCGCGATTGCGGAGGCCGTCGGCGAACGGCCCCTCGCCATCGCGCACGAATCGCGTTTCGGCCTCGCTCTCGGCTACGTGGACGGCGACCGGGTAGCCGGCGCGGGCCGCGTACGCGAACAGCGGATCGCTCACCGTGTATGGCGCGTGCGGCGAGATCCCGAGGCGGACGAGCGGCGTTTGCCGCGGCGCGAGCTCCGTTAGGCGGCGGCTCAGGGCGCCGATCGCCTCGGCCACGCGGGCCTCGTCGGCCGACGGGCAGAAGACTTCCTGGTACATGATGCCGCGCACGCCCATCTCGCGCATCGCGGCGTGGGCGACGCCCGAGTCGCAGGTGTCGGCGTACGTCGTGACGCCGGCGCGCAGGCCTTCCGCGATGCCTAACCGAGCCGCATCGAGGTAGCGCTCGGCCGTCATGACGGTGACCTTGGCCGTCTGCAGAGTCACGATCCAGTCGCGGAACGCGACGTCGGGCATGAGCCCGCGGAAGGCGGTGAGCTCGAGATGCGTGTGCGCGTTGACGAGGCCCGGCAGCAGCACGGCATCCTCGAGGTCGACGTCGTCGCCCGGGGGGGCGGACGCGCGCGGTCCGACGTACGCGATGCGTCCGCCGTCGACGGCCACGGTCCCATCGTGGATGGAGGGCGCCGTGATCGGCACCACCCAGCGCGCATGGTAACGCTTCATCGTGCGCCGCGCGATCTCACACGCGCCAGGGGCGCGACCCGTGCACGGCGGGGTCGTAGAGCTGGTCGTCGGGCACGCCTAACGAACGAGTCATCGCGATGGGGAACGAGAGGTCGCCCACCTGGTCGGGCTGGTGGCCGTCCGAGCCTAACGAGAGGCGGACGCCGCGTTCGGCCGCGCGCCGCACGAAGCTGAGGTGCGGGCGATAGCGGTTCGACACCTCGAACGCGATCCCGGCGCGGACGAGCGCCTCCACGGCGCGCTCCTCCCGCGCTTCGGTCCACAGCTCCTCGAGTGGGCGATCACGCAGCGGGAGCGGCACGAGCGTGGGGTGCGCGAGGATGTCGACCGGCATCTCGCGCGCGAAGCGCTCGAGCGATTCCAAGTGCGCGTCCATGTACGCTTGCGCGTCCAGGCCTTCGGGAAAGCGGCGCGAGAACATGTTGAGCGGCCGCTCGAGTCCCGGGACGTAGACGGCGTGCAGCGATCCGATGTTATGCGTGAAACGCGCGGCGAGGTCGGCGGGCAGCTCGCGCCACAGCCCATCGTGCCAGCAGAACTCGCCGCCGCGTGCGACCGGATAGCGGTCGAGCGTGTCGAGGTACGCGCGGACGGCATCGACGCTCGCGATGGCGCCCGACACGTCGCGCGAGATGTGGTCGGCGACGCTCGGCCTAACGCCACGGGCGCGGACGGCGGCGACGAGCTCGTCTACGTCGAGCGCGCCGTCGGACATCGTGGTATGGGCGTGACAGTCGAGCGGCTGCCAGGTCACGGATGCGACAGCGGGTTGGCCGGCTGCGCCGTGAGCGGCGAATGCACGTCGCACTCGCGCGTCGGCTCGGTGCCCGGAATGAAAAACTCCGTGGTAACGTCGCTGTCGGGACAGAACGGATTGCGGAGCAAACCCGTGGTCCAATCGATGTCGCGCGAGATGATGTCCTCGGGCCGCGGCCAATCGGCCGGCTCCGGACGGCGCGAGTACACCTCGTTCATGAAGCCTAACCAGGCCGGCGCCGCGAGACGTCCGCCCTGGGCATCGGACATGATTTTTTGCGGG